>Ga0164241_10001826_pt1 | contig 24797 bp, 14 predicted proteins | sample OricomyardsoilBY_FD_108780 | JGI IMG/M metagenome (GOLD analysis project Ga0164241, IMG submission 108780) | Backyard soil microbial communities from Emeryville, California, USA - Original compost - Back yard soil (BY) | ecosystem: Environmental > Terrestrial > Soil > Unclassified | place: USA... | reverse complement strand
CGGCGGACGTGTCGTTGTCGATGTGGCGAGCGACACATCAGCCGGCATTCCGATCTTCAGAACACCATCTGGATTCGCTACCAGCACCTTGACAGCGTATACGAGTTCAGTACGCTCATCACGTGTCTGCACCGGCGTCGGAGTGAACTCCGAACTCGATGATACCCAGCTGACGGTGCCCGGCAACGTCAATACCTTCCCCGTCTCCCGATCCACGTGCACTGCAAGTCGCTGCCCGACACGGAATGACGTCAACTGCGCCTCGCTCACGTAGACGCGCAGAGTCATCGTATCAAGGTTCGCGATGCGATATAGAGGCGCGCCGGGTTGCACGACCTCCCCAGCTCTGGCATATGTCGTCAGAACGATGCCACCAGTTGGATTCACAACTCGGCTCCTGTCTATCCGCTCTTGGATCTGCGCTACAGTTGCCCTCGTCGCAGCAGCGTCCAGCGTTACGCTCCGGCTCTGTGATTCAGCCGCCGCGATTTGTGCCAGTAGTACGCGATACTCGCGCTCCGCCTGATCCAGCTGTTGCGCCGTTGCAGCCTTCTCGGCGCGCAGCCGTTGAGTACGATCGTATGCGCGCTTCGATACGTCCTCCTGAACGCGTAATACCGCGAGTTGTTGGCTGGCCTGCATCGCCCGTGCGGTTGCGGCTGCGTGCTGCGCTTCGATCTGCCGACGTTGCAGCGCCAGCTGCGTAGTGTCTATCAAGGCGACATCTGCCCCGCGCGCAATCGTGTCGCCTTCGACTGGCAGAAACCGTTCGATCTGCCCCGTCGTCTGCGCCGATACTACGACCTCCGTCGCCTCGAAGTTGCCGTATGCATCCGATTGCGGCGCCGCGCGGCATCCCACTACGACCCAAGCCACCGCCATGCCCAGCACCGCACTTCTGCTCCGCCAATTCAGTGATGTCATCAGTGAACCTCCAGTCCGAGAGAAGTGAGAAAATTCGCGCGCGCCTGAGCCAGTTGAACCAGATGGGTCGAGCGTGCCAACCTCGCATTCAAGAGATCAGTCTCGCGATCGATGTATTCAGCCGCGGTTATCACCCCCTCGTCAAACCGAAAGCCGGTCTCGCGGAGAATCCGCTCGCGCAACGTGATGATGGTGTCGTCGTCCGATAACGCCTGACGAAGCTGATCGATGGTCGCGAGCTGCTGTGCCACACTGCGCTCCACGCTCTTCCTGAACGCGGCCTCGTTTGTCTCCACGATCTGCTTCTGCAGCGTCAATGCCTGGCGATCGCGTTTCGTCGTGCCCCAGTTCCACGGCGTCCAGTCAATCTTGATTCCTGCGAGCCAGTAACTCTGAAAGTTCTGTGACAAAGGATTTAACCCGGGTCGCCCGTAGCCACTCCTTCCGAACGCCGACACGCGTGGCAGCTCACCAGCGCCAAGCGATGCCTGCTGCTCCGCTATCACATCACGGTTCCGCGCAAACTCGGCGTACTCCGGCCGCGCGCCGAGCGTGTCCATATCACTTCGTGCAGCAGCGACCGGCGTCGCAAGATCCGGAATCGCCAACGCGTTGGCCGCGGCTATCGGGCTCCCTGTAAGACTGGACAGAACCGCGAGAGCAGCGGCGCGACTGGCGTTCAGGGATCCAAGAACCTGTTTTCGCCGCAACAACTCCGCTTCGAACATCTCAGGCTCGCTGGGCAACGCCGCCCCCTGTTGCACACGTTCGAGGGCCATGCTGTGATGCACCTGAATATCAGCAATAGCCGCCTGTTGATCCGCTGCCTGCATCTGATTCATGAGCACGGTGAAATAGGCGTCGTTCACATTCTGACGTAGCGAGAAAAGCGAGGTCCGCACACCCGCTTGCGAGGCCGCCAGCCTGGCACGCTCGACGCCTCGGTTTGCATTTATCGATGGATCGTATATCGCCTGCTGCGCAGCAACGTACGCGTCATACGTATCGTGTGATGGTTCAGGAAGCGAGATTCCGTTCGGCAACTTGAATGGGATGGATACAACCTGCGACTGGTACTGTCCTTGCGCATCCGCACCGAGTATTGGAAGTCGAGTCGCATCGATGTCGCTTTCGCGCAGCGACGATTGAGCAGCGAGCAGTTCGAGTTGTCTCGCTCGTGGATCGCTCTGCACAGCTCGCGATTGGAGCTCAGCAAGGTGCAGCGTATCGTGTTGCACCGCGGAATCCTGTGCAGTAGCACTGTATGGCAGCGCGACAATCACGATCGCGACGGTGGTCGCGACGGCGGTCGCGACTGAATACGCGCGGTAACGTTGCATCATGGTCTCAGTGCGTTGAGAATGAAGTCCGGCAGTTCGGCTCTTCGTTCATCCAGGAATCGATCGAACGCTGCGTCATCCTGGCCAAGCGCCAGTCGAAGCACAGGCCGAGCGGCAAATGGAAAAACGCAGAGTGCGATCATGTTGACCAGGAACTGTTCCGGCGCAATGGAGCGCATCGCCCCGATCGCCGCCTGTTGATCCAACTCGGCGCGAAGACGCGGAATGAACGACTGCATTGCGCTCGCGGGGTTGGCACCGGTGACCTGCTCCGCAAGCGCGGCCAGTCGTTCGGGGTTGAAATGAATTTCTGCGAGTATGTAGCCCGGAATGAACGGGTTCTGGCGCACCACGTCGATATACGTGTGTACGAATCGCTCGACCTTGAGTGAGAGGTCATCGTTGGACGCGAAGATACTCGTGATGGATGGGACGATGCGCCCTGCGAGCTCACGGAATATCGCCTGCGCGAGTTGGTCCTTGGACCGGAAGTAGTAGTGGAGGAGCGCCTGGTTCACACCAGCCTCCTCGGCGATCTCCTGCATCCGTGCACCAGCTGTCCCACTTCGGACGAAGACTGCCCGGGCGGCTCCGAGGATCCTGGTTTCGGTGGTGGTGTCGCGGTCCCTGGGGCGCCGTCCAGCAATCTTCGCCGTACCTGCGCTCGGGACCGAGCGTTTTCCCCTATTGGTATTCTTCATTAATTAACCAGTTAGTTAATATAGACCTACAGAAAACGACCGCAAGGCCCCCATAGGGCCCCGCGGTCGCTTTCTGGCTGCTGGCTCCAAAGAGCTACAGCGTATAACTGAACTTCAAGCCGCCATAGAACTTCGCCGTGTACGGGCCCGGCAGATACATGTTCGGAGGCGTCGGAGAATCGAACTTGTGGTTCAGGAACACCAGCGTGTAGTACAGGCTGTTGGTCAGATTCTCGCCGCCCGCATACGCGTCGAACGTGAAACCGTTACCCAGATCGTGAGCGTAGCCAAGCTTCGCACTGAGCAACCCGAACTCCTTCGCCCAGTGCGCGTTGTCGTAGCTGATCGGCATCGCTTCAGTGTGATGATACGTCGCGTTCATGTACATGCCCGATCTCAGCGCAGCGTCAACACCCAGGTTGTACACGTGCGGCGCCACACCGACGACACGCTCGCCGGAATAGTCAACGGTCGTTGTCGCATCATTGTTCGTGCTTCTGAAATTACTGTACTTGAAATCAGAATACGTGTACGTCGCAAATGGTCGCAACGACGACACAATCTGCGTTGGATCGTCCAGCAGCGCATAACCAGCTGACAGCTCGACACCCTTGTTCGACTGGTCGCCAGCATTCACCGTGTAGCTGTACAGAACAGTTCCGTCCGTATCGAATACTGCCTGTGGACTGAGCTTGTCCTTCACCTGCAGGTTGAAGAGCGCGACCTGATACGAAAGCCGCCCGTCGAGCATGTTCCCCTTGCTGCCGATCTCGTACTGCGTTGCGCGCTCCGGCTTCAGATCGGAGTTCGGCTCACCCGTATATGGAATCACGGCATCCGCAGACGTCGGCGGCGAGTAACCCTGACTGACATTCGCGTACACCGACACGTTCGGCCCGAACATCTTGCTCAACGCAACCCGCGGCGTCACGACCGGGCTGAAGGTCTTTCTTCCGGAGCCATCCTGATGTGTCGGATTGGCGGTCGTCGAAAACCGATCGACGATCTCATACCCGATGAAATTCGCGCTCGCGCCCGCGGTCAGCGTGAACTGCCGAGGCAGCGACAGATCCCACTGCGAAAAGATGGTCGCCTCAGTGGAGTGCGTCTCCAGATCGCTGCGCAGCGGTCCAAGCACTGCATTGGTGAGACCATACCCCTTCGCAAACACGTTTGTCTTCTGATACTCCGCTCCGGTAACTCCATGCAGCGGAACTGCGAGGTTCGTGAAGTCGGTGTTGAACGCCGTGCGTGCACCGAAATTCTGATTTTCCTTGGAATTGATGCCAGCCGCGTAAACGTCCTCGAGCGTGTTGCCGGTCATGTAAGCTGTGGCAACATTTTCGATTTTATCGTTGAACCTGTAGCTGTGTGTCGCGCCGGCACGGAAACTCTCGATGCCCGAGCGAGCATCGTTGTTGATGTAGCGCGCTTCACCCGCATTCAGCTTCTGCGCAAACGATGCGCTGTCCAGTTCACCGGCACGCTCGTCTCTCGATCGTGCATACGCAAGAAACGTCGATACAGTACGCTTCTCCGACGGTCTGAATTCGCCGAGGAAGGTCGCGTAGTTTTTCTTGGACGCGCTATGGACGCGATAACTGTTGTACGTCTGCTGTCCGTAGCTGAGCATTGTCGACGCAGCGTCGCTCGAATTTTCAAGACGCGTATCGGAACGGAAAAGACCGTCGCTGCCGCCGGTCGTGGTCTGCACGATGTTCGTCCCGGGCCGACTCGGCTCGGCGGTATACAGATTCACGACTCCGCCGATCCCTGCTCCGTAGATCGTCGAGGCAGGCCCGCGAATCACATCCACTCTTCCAAGATTCGCAAAGTCGACATCGTCGAGAATCGTCAGACCTTCGGCATCTGTTATCGGGATCCCGTTCAGATAGGCCTTGTAGCCAGTACCCACAAAGTTGCCGGCGTCACTGCCGTTGGCGTAGCCGCGGATCGTGATGCGCTGACCACCCGACATAGTACGCTTCTGCATGTCGACGCCAGGGGTGAGATTCATCGCATCCTGCAGGAACAGACCGGTGCCGCGGTTCAACTCCTGCGTGGATAGCGTCGTGACGGCCTGTGGCTGCCGTATCGTCGCACCGCCGCTGGCGCCGGAGACGTTCACCGTATTGAGACTCTGCGGGCTCGGCATCATTCCCACCTGAATCGATTCCGGGCAGCCTGAAACCTGGCGCTGCACGGCGACATAGCCGCCCCGGGAGAAAGTAAGCGTTGTCCCGTTGGTACATGGAAGCGAGAACTGACCGCTGCGATCGGTCCGAACGGCTTTCTGCGAGGCGGCGGTAACGGTCACCTCGGCAAGCGGAACATTGGTATTGGCGTCAAAAACCGCCCCCGTAACCTGGGCCTGTGCCGTTGCGGCAGCTCCCAGCAAGAGTGCCGGAAGCAGGAGTCTGGCGAGCAACTTCATGATGTTAGCGTTGAAGGAAAAAGGCCGCCGAGCCTGGAATACTCCTCAAGCCGGCACAAACGGATGATCACGACCATGTGGCCGGTCTCAAAATTTAATAAAGAATCCCGGAGGATGTCGCCTCGGCGGCTTGGGCTTGCGCGCGACACAGAAAAGGCGCCGGTTCGTCAGGGACGAACCGGCGCCTTTTCTGTGTCGCGATAGCTACACGATGCTGAACCGACCGTCAGCGATCGACTGTTGCCATTCTCGCTGCGTTGTAACGAGGACCGGAGATCTTGTCCGGTGACAGCGCGTCGTCAAGCTTCGACATGTCGCTCGCGTCGAGTCTCACATCGACAGCACCCGCATTCTCGTCAAGCCTCGTACGATGCTTCGTCCCCGGAATCGGAACGATGTCATCACCCTTGTGCAGCAGCCAGGCAAGCGCGATCTGCCCCGCGGTTGCCTTCCGCAGTGCGGCGATCTCCTTCACGACCGAGACGGCCTGCATGTTCGCGTCGAAATTCCGACCCTGAAACCGCGGATCGCCAGCACGAAAATCACCATTCGGCATCTCCTCCGCACGCCTGACGGTCCCCGTCAGGAAGCCGCGGCCAAGCGGACTGAACGGAACAAGACCTATCTGAAGCTCGCGCAACAGAGGGATGATGCGCTCCTCGAGATTCCTCTCCCACAGCGAATATTCACTCTGCAATGCGGCAATCGGATGAACCGCATTCGCTCGTCGGATCTTCGCTTCGCCCGCCTCGGAAAGACCAAGAAATCGGACCTTGCCCTCGTCCACAAGCGCAGCCATGGTGCCGACAACGTCCTCGATGGGTACAGCCGGATCGATCCTATGCTGATACAGCAGGTCGATATGATCGGTCTGGAGGCGGCGTAGCGATCCCTCTACCGCTTCGCGTATGTGCGTTGGACGACTGTCGAGACCGTGCTCGACTCCAGGCGCCCCGATGCGCCATCCAAACTTGGTCGCGATGACCGCGTCATCCCGTTTTCCCCTGAGCGCACGACCAAGCAATTCTTCATTCGTGAAGGGACCGTACACCTCTGCTGTATCCAGGAAGGTGACGCCGATTTCAAGCGCACGATGAAGTGTCGCGATCGCTTCCTTCTCGTCGCGAGCTTCCGGCGAGTCGTACGACGCGGTCATCCCCATGCAACCGAGCCCGATCGCCGAAACAGCCAGACCGCCATTACCAAGAGTTCGCTTCTGCATGATAGCTGGAATATTAGCAGGATTGATGATCAGAAATCGCCGGCGTCCTGGAGCGACACGTACTTCCAGAATCGCGGATTGAGAAAGGTTTTCAACGAATCCGGTAGCAGATCCATCTGATCCAGCGTGAGCACATTGCGAGCCGCGGTGTTGATCGCAACTGTCTCCGCGAAGAACTCTGCTCGTGCCTGGACGAGTCGAGATCTGACGGCCGCCTCTCCTCCAGGATCGCCCCGAGGACCCGTTCCGTATGCGCTCAGAACGTCGCGCGACGCTATCGCCATCCAGCGACTCCCGAGCGCCTGTAACTCCTTCCTCTGAGACGCGGTGAGCTGCAACGCATCCGCCGAGCTCAGAATCATGAGTGGCATGGGTGGGATGTCACCCAGATATTCCATACCGGCACCGTTGCGCGAGCCTGTAGTCGAATCGTGCTGCAGCAGCGACAACACCTTGTCTGTACGCTGGGAAATGATGCTGGGTCCCAGTGGAATTTGAATTCCGATCGCAAAGCGCATCGGATCGCTGATTCCAGCCGCCAGATTTGATGGCTTTCCGAATCCACTCAACGGTTCACCACTGAACCCGTGCGACTGTGAATTGAATCCCGTTATGTGGACGAGCGTGGAATTGACGGGCATGACATTTCCAAACGTCCAACCCGAGCCACCCGCAAATACCGCGAGCGGATTGGATAGTTGTACGGAAACATTGTATCCGCGCGGCAATCCCAGCATCAGGCCCGGAACGCTGGCGTATATCAGAGACGACACGCTCCATGGTCCCGTGCAACTATTGAAGCCAGCTATTCGACCGGCAGATTCACGAATGCACGATCGCACGTTTGGCGCGGCAGCGGCCGCCCAGGTATTCGCCAACGTCTGCGGAATAAAGGCAGCATCATTGGCGACCCCGTCACCGTTGAGGTCGCGGTCCGCAAGCGGAGTGAACCGCACTCCGCTTCGCGCGAGTCCTGCGATGCGAACATTCGCCGAGCCGATCCAGGTACCGAACGAGAACGCGATCGAATGTCTGCCACCCGCAGAGAGAGGACCCGATGCGAATCCGGGGCTCGGTATCGGTAGCGCGATCGATATTAATCGCTGATGCCCGGTTGTGAGAACGTAGGTCGCGTTCCAGGTGACACGCTGGAACGCGTTATTGCTCCCAATCCGCACACGCCATTGTTCCGCTGAACTGCTGCCACCAGGAGTGAGCAAGCTGACGCCAGGCAGGTCGTCCGGGATCCGCGCAACTCCAACCACGCCGTCCGATCCAATCGCGGATTCCGGCACCAGCAACGCGCGTCCGCCGTCGCCCGCCAGGCGCGCAAGCACCGGCGTTCCGATAAATGGTGACGGCCGTACTGCAATGTTGTCGTTTTGCGCGATCGCGGCACCCAACTGCAACATGATGCCGGGGAGCGCGTCGGCAAAGCTGAGCGACCCGTCGACCCGGTTCGATGTACTTGGACGTAGATCGCTGGCAGCGACTGTCCGGCCAACGGATTGAATGGCTCCGCCGGATACACACGGCGCGGCTTCGACATCCAATGACACCTCTGGAACGTCGGCTCCTGAGCACACCTCCCGCGTCGTGCCGGCGCCAGACCACGCATCGGCCCATTGCTGAACTTCGGGCCAGTTCGTGAAGCGTCCTGCTCCGATACGAAGGCTAGCAATCGGGCCACGATTCCCACTTCGCCTTCCCAACCGCTGATACAGCGAGAAGCGCGGCGAGACATCGATGCGCCGCAAGGAACCGCTCGTTTCAATCCGATCAGCCGCCCACGCGTCCGCACGTACGCCTAAAAGAAGTGACCCGTTCGATCCCAGATCCAGGCGTGCGCCAAACGCAGGTGCGAATACAAACGATCCCGCCGACGCTGGAGCCGCACCACTCTCTCGCGTAAGGGCTACCGCCTGCCGGAGCTGCAGCGCATCGACCGACGACACGGCGAACATTGAGTGAGGTGCCGTCCCACCCAGGCGCGCGCGTTCGCCTCTCGCTTGAAGTTGCGCGACGTAGCGAGTCTTGTTGTCTCGGCTGTACCAGACACTGGTTGATCGTGCTTCAGCAGTAACTACCCTGCTGGATGATTGCGGAGATGCGCCACCAGTAGTGATCGCATTACCGCCAGACAGATCCGTCAGAATTATCGTCGGTGCAATGGTGTTGCGTGTGACATCGCTGGTTGCGACAGACACGCCGAAAGTCGATGTCAGCAGCACCCGCTGTTGAAGAACGTTCTTCGATTCCAGTTGCAACGAACCGACGTTCTGCACGGCGCTCGATCCAAAACTCCCAGTGAAATAGCCACCTGGCATTCCGCCAGTCTGCTCGGACCGCGTTAGCGCACTCGTCAGAGCGAGGATGCGCTTTCCGCCATACGGAACGAAATCGAACCGACCAATGACGCCGCCTTGTGTGTTCCGTGAGCTCGCATCGACAATTGGTGTTCCAAGTACGCTCGATATGCTGTCCAGCGCGTTCCTTGTCGTCATGTCTACCGCATCGGGCCAGTGCGCCAGATTTACATTTTCACTGCGAAAAAATGCGCGGCCATTATATCCGAATTTGCCGACCGGCCCAGAAGAGCCCAGATTCACTTGAACGGGCATGTCGACGCCTCGCGCGCCTCCCGGCGATCCATCGCCATTCGGCACTCCCGCCACTCCGGTGATCGCAACCACATAACTGGAATGGTTCGGTCGCGGCGGTCCCAGTTCGACATTTGCGGTTGCTCCGGACGCGCCACCAATCGTTATGTCCCACGGCGACCCGGTGACGCTAGCTCCCTGCAATCCCGTAACGAGCGCCGCCGGAACCCGCATTCCTCCGAGTTGCAACTGGTTCGCGGAGGATGGCGCGCCGAGCAGGCTCGACGATCCGTCACCATTGACCAGCATATCGGGCGCAGATCGAAACACCGCCGCAATGTCCCCCATTGCAAGCGGATCGAGCCACTCCGTTACCGCCGTGTTGATAGACTCTACTCGTTCGCTCGGCTCCGACTCCATGAAATTGTAGATGGACGGTCGTTTCTGGTATCTGGCCTGCACTTTGACCGGAGCGAGCCGAACTCCATTCGGCGTCGGACTCGACTTCCGTACCGCCGCCGAATCGACAACCCGTCCGGTATCCGCCGTCCCGCTCTGCGCGCGAGCCGAGTCAAGCGCAATACAATTCATTCCAACGACAAGAAGCCCCAACATTCGTGCGCGCATCACGCAACCTCGCCAGGTAAGTCGTATGTACCGCGTGTGCGCCAACCGTCGAGCCGAGCTTCGACGTGCTCACACGCAGCCAACGTACGACCGTCAGGTTAGCCAAGGGTGATCCACACATTAGCGACCCGTGAAACGCGCATTACGGTTTGATTACGGAACCCCCCGATGCAACAAAACCGCAGTCGTTGCCGACTGCGGTTTTGTCCTCGTGCGCTTCTTCTACAGTTACAGTATGCAGCCGACGTGTTGGCCCATACTTCATGCAGCTATCGGTCGCCTTACGAAGAGGTTGCCGATCCCGCCAGCAAGTCCGATCGCGAGTGCACCCCACTGCAACGCGGGCGTCGAGAGAGCGCCGAGTCCGAGCGCGGCATCAATCGAATACAGACCTGGTCCAGTGAGAAGCAACGCAGCCGCAACGACTCCGTAGAGCAGAGGGACTTCGATGCCGTTGTTGCTCGCAAATATTCCGTTCTTCCAGTGCATGCTGACCGCGGCGACGATCATCACGGAAATCATCAGCGCGGGCCCGACCGGGCCGAAGAGTCCCAGCGCCACGAGCACGCCGCTCGTCACTTCCGTTCCAGCGGCAAGCGTCGCGAAGAAGCGCCCCGGTCTGAATCCGATCGAGTCGAAGAATCCCGCAGTGCCCGCGAGCCCATGACCGCCGAACCAGCCGAACAGTTTCTGACTTCCGTGCGCTGCCATCAGCAGGCCGATCACAACCCTCGCTATGAGGAGACCTACGCTGAACGTCGCTGCATCAATGACTGTGGTGTTCATTCCAGGATTCCGGTGAATGGTGTAACAATGATTGTTGTAACATCTATTACTTCAAAAAAATCAGCTCGAATTTCGTATCGCCTCGAGCCCGCTGATGAGCGATGCAGCTACGTCGGATCCGACGTTCCTGAATCGCTTCTGTTCCACGGCCCGAAGCGCAGGCGTGGCGTCTGTCAGTACCTTCCGGCCTTTCGTCGAGATACGCGCCGTCACGTGACGGCGATCTTCCGGATCCCGCTCACGCGTCAACAGCCCCACCTCGTCCATCCGGTCCAGCAACCTCGAAACGTCCGGCACTTTCGAAATCAGACGTTCGCCTATCTCGCGTCCACACAAGCCGTTTTCGCCTGCGCCCCGAAGTATCCGGAGCACGTTGTACTGCGTGGACGTCACACCATACGGCTTGAGCGCCTCGTTCTGCTCATGCTCCAGAATCGTCGCCGTCCGAAGTATCGATAGCATCGCCTCTGCCCCCTTGCTTGGGAACGGTTTGCCCTGCTTGATCTCATCCTTCAGGCTGATCGACATGAGACATAATATATGTTATAACAGACATTGTCAAGACATAGTGATATCTGTCTGGAAACGTACCACCCAAAGTGCGTTCCACAGCCTCCTCAACAAACGACTCGCTCAGGCCATAGTATTGGTTGACATACGTCCCGGTTTCTCTCCTCACCCGCATGACAATGCACACCAGAAGCGCACACCTCCAGCTGGCCATGCTCGGAGCCCTCATCGGCGCCGCACCGGCACTCCAGGCGCAACGCGTCCTCACTACCGCCGATTACGACCAGGCAGTGAAGATGCTCGCGCCCAACACCAATTCACTCGTCAGCGGCGGAAGCATCCGAGCCACGTGGCTGCCCGATGACAGGTTCTACTACCGAAATACGACCGCCGACGGCGCCGAATGGATGCTCGTCGATCCGGCGAAAAAGACGAGCGTTGCGCTCTTCAAGGCGCCCGAGGTTGCCGCCGCACTCACCAAGGCCGGCGCGGGCACAATCGATCCGCGTAACATTCCGGCTCAACGCGCCGAGCTGTCGGCGGACGGCAAACACGTCGTGCTCGACATCGGCAGTCACCACTGGAACTGCGACGTCGGCGGCGGAAGCTGCAACTCAATAGAAGTCCCGGCAACTCCGGCTGCCGGTCGCTTCGGACCGCCTCCAGGTCTGTCACCAGATGGAAAGAGCCTCGCTTTCATCCGCGACTGGAATCTGTGGGTGCGCGATGTCGCCACCGGCAAGGAACGGCAGCTCACCACCGACGGTGTCGAGAATTACGGGTACGCCACCGACAACGCGGGCTGGGTGCACACCGACAATCCGATCCTGCTCTGGTCGCCAGACTCGAAGAAGATCGCGACACAGCAACAAGATGATCGCCATGTCGGCGACATGTACCTGATCGATACACGCGTAGGCCATTCGCATCTCCAGCACTGGAAGGGCGCATACCCCGGAGACAGCGTGATCTCGATGATCTCGCGCGTCATTATCGACGTACCGACCGCCAAGGTCATCCGCATCCAGTCGCCTCCGGACTACCACCGCGCAATGCTCGGCGACAACATCAGCATGTCGGACCTCATCTGGAATCCGGATGGCTCGCAACTCGCGTACGTAAGCACGCCGCGCGATCACAAGAGCGCAACAGTCAAGATCGCGGATGCCAACACCGGCGCAGTGCGCACACTGTTCGAGGATAGCGAACCGAAAACGCAGTTCGAGTCCATCGCCGGCTGGCGCATCATGTGGCCGGAACACACGATCATCTGGTCGTCCGAGCGGGACAACTGGGGTCAACTGTATGCGTACGACCTCAACACCGGCAAGCTGATCAACAAGATCACGACTGGCGACGGTCCGGTCACAGGGATCGAGCGAGTGGACGCCAAGTCCAAATCGCTCGTAGTGCAGGCGCTCGGCCGCGATCCCAATGAGGACCCGTACTTTCGGCACTTCTATAGTGTGAACGTGAACGGCACTGGCTGGAAATCGCTGACACCCGAAAGCGGGGATCACTCGATCCAGCTGTCGCCGGATGGTCGATACATAATCGATACCTATTCGACTCCGGACATTCCACCCAAGGTCGTGCTGCGCAACTCGTCGGGCAGTGTGCTGATGCAGCTCGGTCACATGGATATCTCGCGACTGGTCGCCGCTGGATGGAAGCCGCCGATCCCGTTCACCGTCACTGCACACGACGGCAAGACGAAGCTTTACGGCTTGATGTTCCGCCCGACAAACTTCGACTCGACGAAGAAATATCCAATCATCAACAATCCGTATCCTGGACCGCAGTCTGGCAGCGTCGGATCGCGCAGCTTCACTACCGCGCGCAGTGATCGACAGGCGCTCGCCGAACTCGGCTTCATCGTCATCACCGTCGACGGTCTCGGAACGCCGAATCGCTCAAAGAGTTTTCACGATGCGTACTACGGCGAGATGGGGCGCGACAACACTCTTCCCGATCAGGTCGGAGCGATGAAGCAGCTCGCGCAGCGCTATTCGTGGATCGACATCGACAAGGCCGGCATCTACGGCCACTCCGGTGGTGGATTCGCAACCGCCGACGCAATGTTCCGTTATCCCGATTTCTTCAAGGTCGGAATCGCCGAGTCGGGCAATCACGATCAACGCAACTACGAAGATGATTGGGGTGAGCGTTACCAGGGCCTGCTCGTGAAGAATGCCGATGGAACCGACAACTACACGCAGGAATCCAACGAGAGTGTAGCGCACAATCTCAAGGGTCATCTGCTGCTCGTCCACGGTTCGACCGACGACAACGTGCCACCCTCGAACACGTTCCTGGTTGTCGATGCGCTGATCAAGGCAAACAAGGACTTCGACGAGCTGATCATTCCCAATGCGCGACACGGCTACGCGTCTGCCTCCAACTACATGATGCGCCGGCGTTGGGATTACTTCGTTCGCTACCTGCTGGGCGCAACTCCGCCCACGGAATACGATATCCAGGACTCTCCACCGGCTGGAGCCAGAGGCAGAAGGGGTCGTTAGAAGACCCCGCACGGGTTTCAGCAATGGGAGTCGAGACCGGGACGGTTTTGACTCCCATTGCTGTTCCGGCACCTGGTGACTCAGCCGATTGCAGCTCTTACCGCGGGTGCGACGACGGTGCCGAGCAGTTCGATCGAGCGCATGATCTTGTCGTGCGGCATCGTGCCGACGCTGAACTGGATCATGATCCGATCATTCCTGAACAGCTCGTATTCGAACATCAGCTTGTCGATCACTTCCTGAGGACTCCCCACCAGCATCGAGCCGCGCGGGGCTCGGTCGGCATCGAATCGCGCGCGCGTTATCGGCGGCCAGCCCCGCTCGCGGCCAATCTGTCCCATCGTAACCGCGTAGGGAGGATATGCGTCGTCGGCAGCCTGCTGCGATGTGTCGGCGATGAATCCGTGCGAATTGATACCTACCTTGAGCGAAACCGGATCGTGACCCGCACGGGCGCCAGCCTCGCGATAGAGATCGATCAGCGGAGCAAAGCGTTCTGGCGCGCCGCCGATGATCGCGAGCGCGAGCGGAACGCCAAGAGTTCCCGCGCGAATAACCGAGGCTGGCGTACCGCCGACGGCTATCCACACCGGCAGCGGGTTCTGTACTGGCCGCGGATACACCGCCAGATTGTTCATCGCCGCTCGGTGCTTTCCGCTCCATGTGACTCTCTCGCTCGACCGCAGCTTTAACAGCAGATCGAGTTTCTCGGCGAAGAGATCATCGTAGTCGTCCAGATCGTAGCCGAACAACGGGAACGATTCGACGAACGAACCGCGGCCGACCATGATCTCCGCCCGACCAGCCGAGATGAGGTCGATCGTCGCGAAGTCCTCGAAGACCCGAACTGGATCGTCGGAGCTGAGAACCGTAACAGCGCTGGTGAGTCGAATGCGGCTGGTGCGCGCCGCGGCCGCCGCGAGAACTACCGCCGGCGCCGAAACAGAGAAGTCCGCGCGGTGATGCTCACCCACGCCATAAAGATCGAGTCCGACCTGGTCGGCCAGCTCTATCTCTTCGAGAAGGTCGCGTAACCGCTGCTGGGCGCTAACCGTGACCCCACTCGTGGCGTCCGGCGTGGTCTCAGCGAATGAATAAACTCCGATTTGCATGATATGGCTTCAGAACGATCGTTCGAAAAGACGGAAAAGTCAGTCCTATCGACGCAATGTATTCCAGCTGGCAAGCCCCAGCGGCAGTGTACAGGCGCGAGTTGTTCAGGCGATTCGAACGACTGATCAGGCCGGTGAACGGAGGCCCAAATCAGGGAACCAGTTGGGTGCGGTTGCATAGAACCAGAAGAGGCGATTTCTCATCCTTGCCGCACCCCATCCAGCGGCTGCTGCTCATGGCAGCAAACATGACCAAGCATGCTAGATTCGAGGGTATCAGCATTCCGATGGAAGTTGCCGCAATCGTAGGAGCTCTTATCGTCCTTGTTGGCGTTCCGGTGGTCGTGGTCAACCGCGACATATTGTTTCATCGGAAGGCTCTTAAACGCGCGCGCGCCAGAGAAGCGCTGCCCTTCCTGATAGTACCTACGCACCTTGGGACAGTTGGCATTGACGCGGGTGAGTCGGCGCATCACCCAGCCATTCGGTCGGGCGAGGTTTCGACTTCCGACCAATCAAGTTCATTCGCACCGCCGAATTCTTTATCGATTCCTGCTTCACCGCCGCAAACGAATCAGCCTCGCAAGTTGCAATCGTTTGAGCATTTCAGCGGATCCGATGAGACGGACGCAGCGGATGACCTTGAAGACATGGAAGACTTCGACCTGCTGGATCGGGAAGAAGAGATAGCGCCGGACGAAACCGTTGTATTCAATCGACCCGTGGACGAACCGATGCAGATTCTTCCCGGACGCTTCGAGGTGATTGCGGGTGAGCCGGACACGGAGGATCTGCGTTTCTTCAGCAGGCTCGGAGAGGCACCAAGGATCGTCGTTGGACGGGACACCGGACCACCACACAGGCACATCACACTACGTTCGCCGACCGTCAGTCGAAGACACGCTCGGATCGACTTCGATAACGGAGACTGGACGATAACCAATCTGTCGCAGACAAACCCCGTGATAGTCAACGACCGCGTTCTCACCAATGGAGGCTCCGCGCGAAAGCTCAGCGACGGAGACCGGATCGAGCTTGGTGAGGTCGCGCTCCGCTTCCGATCAAGCTGAACTCCATGACGCTGCCCGAAAGTTTCGCTCCAGCTCGACCTCATGCGTACGCATCGGATGTCCCATTCGGTGATTCGTACGACATGGTTCGCGAGTTGGGGCGTGGCGGCATGGCAATCGTGTACCTCGTCCGCGAGCGCGCGACCGGAATGGAGCGCGCCGTCAAGGTCATTCACACCAAGTATCTCGGTGATGAGGAAGCGGTTGCGCGATTCGACCGCGAAGCCAGGCTGGTTGGCCGACTGAAGCATCCCAACATTGTCGCGACGCATTCGGTGCGCTGGATAGACGGGCTCGGACTCGGGCTCGTGATGGATCACGTGCAGGGGCGCACGCTCAAACAGATTCTGAAGGATGGGCCGGCGCTTTCGTTCGAGCAGGCGACCGACACGCTCAACGACATCGCATCGGCGCTTGGCTATGCGCACGAGCGCGGAATCGTTCACAGGGACGTCAAGCCTGAAAACATATTCATCGACGAAATCAGCGGGCGAGCTTTCCTGGCTGATTTTGGTATTGCTCGCTCGGTGCAGGGCGAGACGCAGCTGACGCTTGCAGGGGTAGCGATCGGCACGCCTACGTACATGGCGCCGGAGCAGATCGACGGTACGGCAATCGACGCACGCAGCGATCTCTACAGCCTCGGACTTGTAGGATGGGAAATGTTGACGGGCCGCAGGCCGTGGGATGGAGAAACGTTGTACAATGTCATCTATCATCAGAAGCACGATCAGCTTGCGGCGATCGATGCGTTGCGACCTGACACCCCGCCGCGCATCGTGCACGCGATCGAAGGCCTGCTGCAGAAATCTCCGACGACGCGCTGGCAGACGGCGGCACTGTTCCAGTCGGAATTGAATTCGACGGAACCACTAGGCCCGCGTACGCGCGATGTCACACCGGCGCCAGACGAGACAATCGCGCTCGCAATCACGCCACACGTCACGGAACGCGGTGCTGCGCGTAGGTTTGCGCTCCCAACTGCGATCGTTGCCGCACTGGTCGCCGTAATGCTTGCCGCGTTGCTTGTCTTCGTGTGGCCGGTGCCGATTCTCGGTCCGCTCGCACATCGGCAGACGGCATCGCTGCCGCTCACACAACAGAATCCGCTCGCGACCGATGCTGGCGGCGCCGCGGCTGCTCCTCTCTCGAGCCAGTCCGCACCGAGCGACACGGCCGGCTCGATACTCGCATTGCCGCCAGCAAATTCGACGGCCGGTTCCAACACCACCGCAGTCTTTGGTGGCGACACGGCATTCAAGGCAGGTTCGCGAACGGCACTCAGAAGATCACGAGCAAATCAGTCGCAGCTTTCGCCACAGGCACCGTCTGCGACGTCGACGATATCTGCCGCGCCGGACGTGTCTGTTCCGATTGTTGCACCACCTGCAGCAATTGCGACCGTTCCGGTATCGGCCTCATTTACGATCGCTGCGGGCGGCGCGCATACCTGCCTCATTGCATCAACTGGCATGACGTATTGCTGGGGTGCGAACGGCTCGGGTCAGTTGGGCACCGCCTCGACGCAAGCCGTCGCGAAGCCGACAGCGATCGGATCAAATGTGAGATTTGCGAGCATTGCGGCGGGACTCTCGCATACTTGCGCGCGCACGAGCGGCGGAGCGGCGTACTGCTGGGGCGACAATGAGCACGGCCAGCTAGGCGACGGCACACGAGACTCGCGAGATGTCCCAACCCGAGTGCTGCTTTCGCAAAGCGTGATATCGGTAACGAGCGGATCGGGATTCAGCTGCGCGCTCGCTGGCGATGGCAACGCGTATTGCTGGGGCGCGGGGACTCGCGGTCAGATGGGCAACGGCGCCGGTTCAGATCGTTCAACTCCCACTCGCGTTGCGAGCAGTGTTCCGTTCGCAGCGCTTGTCGCGGGCTGGAATCACGTCTGCGGATTGAGCGGCGTGGGCGAAGCATATTGCTGGGGTGCAAACGACTCCGGACAGCTGGGCGACGGAACGACGAGCGATCATGCCGTTCCGACCGCAGTGCACACCACTCAGCGTTTTACTTCGTTGAGCGCTGGCAGTGGTCATACTTGTGGAACTACGACGGACGGTGCGATCTACTGTTGGGGCGACAACAAATTCGGACAACTCGGGGACGGAACGCGCTCAGCGCATCTCACGCCAGTGACCGTGAACAGCAACGAGAAGTTCATCGCCGTATCCGCGGGAAGTGTGCACACGTGCGCTCTTACGCAGAGTCATGACGCATGGTGCTGGGGTCGCAACACCTACGGGCAGTTGGGCGATGGCAGTGCAGTCAGCCGGTCGGCGCCCGTGCAGGTATCAGGTGGACACACCTTTACCACGGTGACGGCGTTCGGCTCACACACATGCGGCACCACCGGCTCCGGCGATCTTTTCTGCTGGGGCTACAATCTCGATGGGCAACTGGGTGACGGAACGCGCGAGCACCGCCTGCGCCCGACATACATCGAGAAGCCCTCACTCTAGCAAAACATGATGTCGCGCACGCACCCGCCCATCGGATTCTACGCGCGCGCACTTCGCGCAGTCATAATAACCGTACTCCTTCTCGCGTGCGGCGATTCGTCGTCGGGTCCGACCGGACCTGGCGGCGGAGGCAACGGCGCGGTGGCGCAGATATCCATCACACCGAATGCTCCCACAATAACGATCGGCGCACAACTCGCCCTTCAGGCGCAGGTACGCGACGCAAATGGCAATATCGTTGCGGGCGCTTCAGTATTCTGGTCCAGCGCAGATACGTCTATCGTAACGATCTCATCCGCTGGGATCGTCACCGGCAAGGCTATCGGCAGCGCGCAGATAGCGGCGAGCTCCGGCGGTCAGTCGGCACAAGCGGTAGTGACTGTGTCCACCGTACCGGTGGACACAGTCTCGGTGCTTCCAGCCACGGCGACTCTGGTTGTTGGCGGCACGACTCGGTTGACTGCGGTGACCTACGACGTCAATCATGCCATTCTGAGCGAACGAACGATCACGTGGGCGAGTAGTGCCACTCAGGTCGCGAGCGTCGATGCGACAGGCAACGTAATTGGCGTGGCTGCAGGAACGGCGACGATTACCGCAACGAGTGAAGGAAAGACCGCGTCGTCAGCAATCACCGTTACCGTAATCCCGATTGCGGCAATCTCGATTTCGCCCAGTTCCGCAGCACTCACGGTCGGACAGCCAGAGCCACTCAGAGCGATTGCCACCGACGCGAACGGCAACGTACTCGACGGTCGGCCGATGACGTGGAAGTCGGCTGATTCGACGATCGCCACTGTCAGCACGCTCGGACTCGTTACTGCTGTTGCTCCTGGAACGACAACCATAAGTGCAACCGCCGAAGGCAAGACCGGCGTCGCTCAGGTGGTGGTCACCTCGGCGACGCCAACACCGGTGGGGTCCGTGGTTGTGAGCCCGGTGACCGCGAGTATCATCATCGGTGGCACGAGCACCCTCTCCGTCACATTGCGTGACGCAAATGGAACGCTGGTGTCGGGACGTGTCGTCACCTGGACGTCGAGTGCAACAGCCATCGCAACCGTGTCGAGCAGCGGCGTCGTTACCGCTGTTGCGCCGGGCACGGCGACAATTACGGCAACGAGTGAAGGCAAGAGCGGGACTGCGGTGATCACGGTGTCGAACGTACCCGTCGCGTCCATCACTGTCACGCCGACGAGCACGACGCTTCTGGTTGGCGGAGCGACCGCGACACTTACTGCGGTAACCAAGGACGGCAACGGGAACGTGTTGACGGGCCGCGTGGTGACATGGACGTCCAGCGTTCCGACAGTCGCAACAGTATCATCGGCCGGCGTGGTAACGCCTGTCGGCCCGGGCAATACCACGATCACCGCGACGAGCGAAGGACAGAGCGCAACATCAGCCGTCGGCGTGTCGCTCGCGCCGGTCGCCACAATCACACTCGATCGGACGACCGCGAGTATGGTGGTGGGAAGCGCCACCACGCTTATTGCGACTCTCAAGGATGCGAACGGCAATGTGCTCAGCGGACGCATTATAGGATGGACATCGGACACGCCGGGTGTGGCGACGGTGAGCACGGGCGGAACAGTTACAGCGATATCTGCCGGAACCGCGACAATTACCGCGACGAGTGAAGGCAAGGTCGCAACCGCGACTATCACCGTTTCGGCAATCCCGGTGGCGAAGGTGACGCCATCCCCAACAGGCGCGAATCTCTTCGTCGGCGCGACACTGGCAATGTCTGCAGTGACAACCGATGCAAATAACAACGTGCTCGGTGGTCGAGTCGTGACCTGGTCGACGAGCGCGGCGTCGGTTGCGACTGTGAACGCTACAACTGGGATAGTAACCGCCGTTGGCGCTGGGACTGCGACGATAACCGCGACGAGTGAAGGCCAGACCGGCACCGCATCGATCGTCGTGACGTTCGGGCCGGTCGCGACTGTCACGGTGACACCGCCAAGCGCAAGCTTGTTCATTGGTGGACCGACGACCACACTCACCGTAGTACTCAAGGACGCGTACGGCAACACGCTCACAGGTCGCGCGATAACATGGGCATCGAGCGCACCGAGCGTGGCAACGGTCGACGCAAACGGCGTGGTGACTCCCGTCGCAGTAGGAAGCACGAACATCACCGCAACAAGCGAAGGTAAATCCAACAGCCCGGCGACGACCATAACTGTGACGACTGCGCCAGTTGCAACTGTTGCAGTGACGCCAATGAGTGCAAGCTTGGTCGTTGGCGGTCCTACGACGACCCTCGCGGCAGTCCTCAAGGATGCTTACGGCAACACGCTCACCGGGCGCACGATTACGTGGGCGTCGAGTGATCCGACGGTGGCGACCGTGAGTGGAACCGGGGTCGTGACAGCCGTCGCAGCCGGAAGCACGAACATCACAGCAACAAGCGAGGGTAAATCCAACAGCCCGGCGACGACCATAACTGTGACTATCGCGCCAGTCGCGACTGTAGCGGTGACACCGACAACCGCGAGCTTGGTCGTTGGTGGACCGGCAACGGGTCTGACGGCTGTCCTCAAGGATGCCTTTGGCAATACGCTCACCGGGCGCACGATCACGTGGACATCAAGTGATCCAACAGTAGCGACCGTGAGCGGAACCGGGGTCGTGACAGCAGTGGCAGCTGGGAGTACAAACATCACCGCAACGAGTGAAGGCAAATCCAACAACCCGGCAACAACCATAACCGTGACTGCGGCTCCTGTCGCGACTGTCGCTGTAACGCCAACAACCGCAAGCTTGGTCGTTGGTGGATCGACGACGAGTCTCACGGCTGTTCTCAAGGATGCCTTTGGCAACACGCTCGCCGGCCGCGCAATCACATGGGCGTCGAGTGATCCGACGGTGGCGACCGTGAGTGGAACCGGGGTCGTGACACCCGTCGCAGCCGGAAGCACGAACATCACCGCAACGAGCGAAAGCGTTACGAGTAACGTCGCCGTTGTCACAGTCACTGACCCTGTTGCGTCGGTAACCGTGACACCGGCCAACCCATCGCTATCCGCAGCGACGACCGAGTCCGTCACTCTTACCGCCACTCCAAAAAACGCCAGCGGTACTACACTCAGCCTCACAAACCGCGTACTTGTCTGGTCAACCAGTGATCCGACCATTGCAACTGTCGATCCATCGACTGGCTTGGTCACAGCGGTCGCTCAGGGAACTGCCATCATCACCGCAACTGTCGATGGTATCCCCGGTACCACAACTGTCACCGTCAATCCGTAACTGACACTACCAATACCAATGGCAATTCGTCTTTCACGTCTGCTGACCATCACTACGACAACCACTGCGACAACGGCTGCAACAGTCGCAGCAATGCTCTTTGCGCCAGCGATCGTTGCTGCGCAGAACACCGCACCGGACACTGCCTCCAGGACGCTCCCGAATCGATGCGTTGTCGCCGCGACTCCCATAGGGACAGTCTCTGATTCGGCGAAGAACGCAGCCCGCGAAATTGCCGGACGCGCGCAGACTGCAGCGATTGTAGGAGACAATGCTGCTGCAGCTGCTCTTTACGAACAGGCAGCAAAGCTCGACCCGTCGGATGCTACAATCGCGTACGCGCTCGGGCGCGGCTACGAAGCCTCCGGTGATCCGCGTGCAATGGGCGAATATTGCCGCTTTCTTGCACTCTCACCCGCTGCGACTCAGGCCCCTGACGTGCGACAGAGGATCGCCGAGTTGTCGCTCGCACTTCCGCCGGATACCACGATCGTACGCGTGCCAGTCGCTGCTGTGCAGAGCATGCCCGCGCCCGGCGCGGCTCTCGCGGCCGGACTCGTCATCCCCGGAATGGGTCAGTTCATGACCCACAAACCGGTGGCCGGCTTCCTGGTAATGGCCGCTGCCGGTGCAGCCATCTGGTATGGACTCCAGACCCAGGACGTATCCACCCAGATCACAAAAACCGGCACAGATCCGTTCGGAAATCCGTACCAGTACCAGACCACCGAAACAACGTCGGAGCGCCAGCATCTCGGCGTCGGTCTCGGAGCGGCTGGCGCGCTTGGAGTCATGGCGGCGATCGAAGCATTTGTGCATGCTCGTTCAGCGCAAAATCAGAAGCAACAGGCAAGCGCCACCGTGAGCCCGGCGAAGTCCTACGCCACTATATCGGCGTTTCCGATCCTCGGGTTCGCACAACGATCCGTCGGCGTGGGATTCGCGATCCATTAGACCGCAGCCGCATGTCCCCCGACCGCACCTCCGGGCGCTTACTTTCAATCAATGACAGTCGATACCAGCCTCGACTCGCTGGTCGCCCGAGCCAGCGCCACAGCGCGCGCTCGGCGCCGCCGAGTCCTGGTCAGCACCGTTGAACGTGTGCCGACGATCGATCCTCTCGAGGCGATCCTCGCTGCCCAGGAAGCTGCCAGATCAGATTCGGCGCTGACACCTCTGATCGACACCTGCTCCTACTGGACTCGCCCCTCAGACGGCTTCGCCCTCGCCGGACTCGGCTCCGCCGTAACATTCGCTACCGATGGGCCAGATCGTTTTGCGATCATCGATCGCGATTGGAAGGAGCTTCTGGCCGTTGCTGTCATCGCGGACCAGTCGTCGGGCGTGCCCGGTACTGGTCCGACGTTGATCGGCGGCTTCGCGTTTGATCCCAGACGACCCGCGACACCAACCTGGCAGGGATTCCCGCAAGCGCGACTCACCGTTCCGCTACTTCAACTCGTGGAACGAGGCGGCGCTTGCTGGCTGACGACGTCACTCGTCGTGGACTCGGATGGCGAGATCGAGCCAGATCTGACACTCCTCGCGAGCCTGCGCGCGGCATTTCTCGCTGCACAGCCCTGCTCTTCGGAATCACAGCCGACGATTACGAACGCTGATGCGGTTGCATATCACGAATCGCGCGATGCAAGCGACTGGCGTGGAACAGTACGTGCGGCTGTCACACGCATCCGCACCGGCGACCTTGAAAAAGTCGTGCTGGCACGCGAGGTACACGCCGAAACGGCGCAGGATTTCGATACTACCGAAACGATTCGCCAGTTGCGATACGCGCATCCTACATGCTACGTCTTCGGCTTCTGGGCTGGCGACCGCGCGTTTGTCGGCGCAACACCAGAGCGGCTCGTTCGTGTGGACGGACAGGATGTGCAGGCCAGCAGTCTTGCCGGCTCGACACGTCGCGGTGCGACTCCAGCAGACGACGCTGCACAGGCGCAGGAGCTCTTCGCGAGTGAGAAGGACCGGTCCGAACACGAGATCGTGCGGCGAGCATTGTGTAATGGCCTCGCGCATTTCTGTGACGATGTCATATCAGCAGACATGCCCACGCTGCTATCGCTTCCGCAGGTACATCATCTCCACACGGCCGTGCGCGCAAGGTTGCGACCGGGGCACTCGATACTCCAGCTTGTCGAGGAGCTTCACCCAACCCCCGCTGTTGGAGGTGCGCCTCGCGAGGCCGCGCTTCAATTCATCCGGGAGAATGAAGGGATGGATCGCGGCTGGTATGCGGCTCCGATAGGCTGGCTCCAGAGTGATCGCGGTGAATTTGCGGTAGCGCTGAGGTCCGCGGTGATCACGGGATCGAATGCGTGGCTCTTTGCGGGCTGCGGCGTCGTGCGAGACTCCGATCCCGATCGGGAGTACGCTGAATCGATGCTCAAGCTCCGGCCGGTCCAGACTGCGCTCGCGGCTGCCGTCGCCGTCGCCGACGTCAATTCCGCGATCGCAGAGGCCACTGCCTACAACGGCGAGACTCGATGAAGGCGCATGAACAAGCGTCATCGGCGTTCATCGCTGCGTTCGTCGATGAACTCGCGCGCGCCGGCCTCCGCAACGTATGTATCGCGCCGGGCTCCCGCTCGACGCCGCTCGCTCTCACAATGGCGAAGCATCCGTCGCTCAGGATATGGATGCATCTCGACGAACGCTCTGCGTCTTTCTTCGCAATTGGAATGGCTCGTGCGCTCAACACGCCCGTCGCGCTGCTCTGCACTTCGGGGACTGCTGCGGCCAATTTCCTGCCTGCTGTCATAGAGGCGCGTGTCGCATCGATTCCATTGCTCGTACTCACCGCCGACCGACCGCCTGAGTTGCGCGACATCGGCGCGTCGCAGACGATCGATCAGAATAGATTATACGGCAACTATCCCAAATCGTTCACCGAAGTCGCACTCGCGGAATCATCACCCGACATGCTGCGATACGTCCGTACATTGGCGTGCCGGGCCGTCGCGACTGCGGCCGCGTCGCCAGCGGGACCGGTGCATCTCAACTTTCCGTTCCGCGAGCCGCTAACCCCGGTTGCTGTCAGCGTACCGCCCGAGCTTTCCGAAGCAGATGCGCTCGCGTGGCGCGGTCGAGCCGATGGGATTCCGTGGGTCATAGTTGCAGATGAGCCGTCAGCGCCATCGTGCGTGACGACCCGCGATCTTGCTGCGCGACTCCGGAGCGCCAGTCGCCCGCTATTGATCTGCGG
>Ga0164241_10001825_pt1 | contig 24812 bp, 15 predicted proteins | sample OricomyardsoilBY_FD_108780 | JGI IMG/M metagenome (GOLD analysis project Ga0164241, IMG submission 108780) | Backyard soil microbial communities from Emeryville, California, USA - Original compost - Back yard soil (BY) | ecosystem: Environmental > Terrestrial > Soil > Unclassified | place: USA... | reverse complement strand
TGCTGGGAGGAGCCGAGCTTCTCGATCACACCGTCGTTGACGGCGACGACCGGCGCCTCCTCGGCGGCGAAGATGTTGATGCCGCGGCGGGTCGGGGAGGAAGAGATCACCTCTCCAGCGCTGCCATAGGCCTCGTCCGCTCGGGGCGCCGAGCGCTTCAGCGCCTCACGGGCGGAAAGGTCGTCGGCGTAGCTGGCGTCGGCGGCAACCGGGAAGTGGGCACCCTCGGTGAGCCCGGTCAGCGAGCCGACGAGATCCGGCGGCAGCTTGCCGTAGGCCCGTGCGTAGGTCAGCACCTCCTGGACGTACCAGTCGGCGTGGTTGTAGGCGAAGATCGCGCCGTAGAGATCCTTGGAGCCACCGCTCAGGTCGAGGTAGTGAGCGGCGGCGCAGATCGCGTCGACCGGGTTGTAGGGGTCCTTGCGGCCGTCGCCGTTGGCGTCGAGGCCGAAGGCTTCCCAGCTCGAGGGCAGGAACTGCATCCAGCCCAGCGCGCCGGCCGAGGAGGGCCCCATGTTGGTGCCGAAGCCGGTCTCGATCTTGTTGATCGAGGCCAGCACCTGCCAGGGGATTCCGTACTCGGTCCCGCAGGCCTGGTAGATCGGCAGCAGGAAGGGCGGGATCTCGAAGGAGTCGATGACGAAGTTGGGGACGCCGATCGGGGCGGGGCCGAAGGGCGCGATCGTCGTCGTCGGGTTGGCCCCGGTCGGGGTGCCGCCGCTGGAGTACTGTGAGCCGCCGTTGTCGGCCGTGGTGTGCAGCTGCACACCGCCGGTGGCGCTGGGGGCGGTGACGCCGCCGGCATTGCCACCCCCGCCACCGCTGACGTCGCCGATGCTCTCGTTGCGGTGGGCGCCGGCATTGCCGCCGCCGATCGCCGTGCCGGCTTCGAAGTCGCTGTGCTGTGGCGCTGTCGGCGCCGCCGCGCTGGCCGGCGCTTCGACGCTGCTGTTGGGAGTGACCTCGGCGGCCGGGGCCGGTTCCTCGCTTGGATCGGTCGGCGAGGCGCAGTCGGGGTCGTCGCCGTCGAAGAGCCCGTCGCCGTCGTCGTCGAGCTCGTTCGAGCAAGCGGGAGGAGTCGCGGCCGGCGTGGTGGGAACGGCCGGCAGCGGAGTGGTCGTTTCGAGGGCGTCGCCGCCCGAGAGCTGATCGGCGCCCGCGAAGCCGACGCCGAGCGCGGTGACGACGCCGAAGCCGGCCAGGGCCATGGTCAGTGCAAGCTTTTTTCTCATCTAGGCGGCGCCTCGTCCCTGCGGTAACCCGTACGTGCGACCCGTGTGTGCCCTCCCCTGTGCAACACGCCCGCCCAAGCTACTTGCTCGCCCAGGGGTGCGCAACGGCTCTTACCCGCCCCCAACAAGCCCTTAATCAACCTTGGTTCCATGCCTGCAGCGCAGCAGGATTTCAGGCGAACCGGATGCGCCGGTTAAGCTGCTGTCAATGAGGCGGGAAATCCAGTCGTGAACGCTGAGTACGACGACCAGGACGGGCTGCGGGCTCGGAGCGAGCAGGCGATCGGCGAGTTCGCCCAGGTCCTGCTCGACAGCAACGTGCTCGAGAACGCCGTTGCTGCGGCTTTCGGCGCCCGCGAGAAGGCGCTCGAGGCCCAGCAGGCGGCGATGAGCGCTCTCAACCTGCCCTCGGCGGGCGACGTCGAGCGGCTGGAGCGCCGCCTGCGCTCGCTTTCGCAGCGACTCGAAGAGGTTGAGGACCAGATCGACCGGCTGAGTCGCGATCTCGGCGACATTCGCCGTCAGAACGCCGCGAAAAAGCGCGCAGAAGTCGAAGACTAACCCTCGACCTTAGGCTGAGAGCATGGCCCGGGCGACCCGTCCGGCCCGCTTCTCGGCCGTTTCCAGATCCTCTTTAGAAAAACGGTTGCCGCCCGGTCTCTCGGCGACGATCAGCAGGGCCGCGGCGTCGATATCGAGGTAGCGGGCTCGGGCCAGCAGCGGCGCCGTTTGCATGTCGGCGGCGAGGACTCCGGCCGGTGGCGACTGCTCGTCCGGGTGAGCGTCATAGCTGGCGATGGTGACGCCGCACCCCGCCGTCGCGAGCTCTTCTTCGAGCTGCCCGGTCATCGTTGCGTTGGGCAGCACCTTCTCGCCGGTTTCGATTCCAAGCGCACCGGCGCTGCCGCCTGCGGCAATCGCCGTGCCGACGATCAGCAACTCGCCGAGCGCCAGAGCCTTGCCGAACCCGACGCACGTCCCCACTCGCACGGCGCGCCGCACACCCAGCTTGGCGAGGTCACCGAGGACGAGCGCAGCGCTGGGCCCGCCCATTCCGGTCGACTGGATCGTCAGCTCCATGCCCGCCGGGGTCCGGCCCGAGTATCCCCACAGCCCGCGGGCGTGGTTACTCATCTTCGGCTGCTCGAGCAGCTCCTGCGCAAGCAGCAGCGCCCGGCCGGGGTCGCCGACGAGGATCGCGTCAGCGGCGACCGATGCTGTGGGCCGGAGTCGGGAGGGCATCCTCATCCGACCCTATTGCGCTGCCGTTCTCGTCACCCTCGTCACCGTCGCGCCCCGCGTCCTCTGTGGCGCCCTTGGCGCGTTGCTCCTCCTCGTAGGCGGCGATCGTGCGGCGCAGATCTCGTTTGCGCATCCACTCGGCGGCGAAGTAGCTGCCGATCACGAAGCAGAAGGCGAGCAGCTGGGCGGTGAGCGTCTCGACGGTGGGATAGACGCCCAGCCAGGTGCCCATCCAGAGCGGCAGGTCGATGTTGATCGGGTGGATCGAGAGCCAGCCGACGCCCTGCATGGTCCGCGCCGTGTTGCCGACCAGGACGACGAGCACGAGCGCGATCAGCATCCCGGTGACGATCAGCATCTTCTTGTAGGGGAGCTTGCGCTCGAGCGAGAAGGTGAGGGCGCCGACGACGGCGGTGATCGCCAGGCCGAGCGAGACGCCGGCGATGACCACGCCGGTACCGGAGCTGAGCTGCAGCGCCTGCAGGAAAAGGACCGTCTCGAAGCCCTCGCGAAAGACGCTGGTGAAGCCGAGCGTGTAGAGGCCGGCAACCGTGGCCGCGCCCGCCCCAGCGGCCAAGGCCGCGCCGGTCAGCACTTTGCCGCGGTCGCGGTGGCCCTTGATCCACTCGGTCCAGTAGACGCGGTGGAAGAACCAGTTCATGACCAGTAGCAGCACGCCGATCGCGACCACGCCGACCACCGCCTCGAGCTTCTCCCCGTATTTGGAGAGCGAGTCGAGCAGCAGTAGGGCGAGCAGGAACATCACCACGCTGGCGGGCAGGGCGAGCAGGGCGCCGCGGTAGATCGGCCGCCGCAGCGGCGCCCGTGGGCCGACCATGCTGGCGGTGATCGCGGCGAGGATCAGGATCGCCTCGAGACCCTCGCGGAAGACGATCAGCGCCGAGTTGGTGATCGCGGTCATCGCGCTGGCGCCATCGCCGGTCAGCGCCCTCGCGTCGGTCAGCTTTTCGTCGAGGTCGAGGCGCGTGTCGCGGATATCGCCCAGCGGCGCGTCGCGGGCGACGAGAGTGGCCAGCCCCGAATCGCCGTTGGCGCCGTACCAGATCAATCCCTCGATTTCGAGGGCCAGCTGCGGATCGAAGGCGCGCAGCTTGAGCTCGGGGCCGAACTCGAAGAATCCATAGGCGGCGAGGCGGGCCTGCTCGGCCTCCTGGTAGCGCCCGGCGCCGGCCGCCGCTTCGAGCTGGTCGAGCGAGATGTCGACGAGTTCGTAGTCGGCTTCGTCGCTGGGCTCGGTCCACTCCTGCGGCGCGATCCGTTCGAAGCTCTCGGCGGCACGGTCGCGGGCCGCATCGAGATCCTCCTGCGGCGCGACCGAGACGTTCTGCTGAGCATTGTCGACGTCGTCGCGAAGCTCGGCGTAATCGGCCTTGATGCGTTCGACCGCGGCCGGATCGCGGTCGAGCAGGACCGGCTCGAGGTCGGAGAAAGCCGCTTCGACGCCGTCCATGAAGGCGACCGCCTCCTGTACCTCGAAGGGGATCGTCACCCGGCCGTCGCTGGTGCCCTTGTCGTACTCCTTGGGCACGAGGTCGAGGAAGCGGGTCAGCTGGCTCGCTCGGTTGATCTGCTCGTCAGGAGTCAGCGGCGCCGCGGTGAAACCCTCGAGATCGGCTTCGACCCGCTCGCGCGCCCTTTCGAAGCTCGCTCGATCGGATGCGGCGCCGGCTGCAGCGAGGCTCGCGAAGTCGTCAGCGGTGGCGCGGCTCTCGGCGCCGCCGCGCTGCTTGCGGTGCTCGGCGGCGATCGCCAGCCAGTAGCCCTGCACTATCGCGGCGGTTTCGGCAAAGCGACCGTCGAAGTCTCGTTCCGCTGCCTGGGCCGCTTCGTCGAGGTTCGTGAAGAGGCGCGCCTGGAAGGCGTCGAGCAGATCCTTTTCGATCTGGATCACGGCCTCGTGCGGCGAGACTTCGCCGGCGGCGAGCTGCTGTACGGCGGCGGTCGCGTCGACTCCGGGTCTGGTGAAGCGCGTCGTCTGCCGGAACTCGCGGATCTGCAGCCAGGCTCCCGCCTCTGCGGCGCGGCCTTGGCCGGCGGCGGCAACAGCGACCGCGAGGGCGCCGCGTCGCAGTGCCGCGAGGATGCGCCCTCGCGCCGCCGCTACGCCCGTTTCGTCGCGAGCAGCCGCGGCCCGCCTCGCCGCTGCCAGCGAAGACTCGATTTCGTCGAGTTCGGCTGGCGCGTGCTCGGAGAGGCCGCGTCGCAGTGGGCCGCGTAGCTCAGCTTCAGCGGCGGCGATCGAGCTCGCCGCCGCTTCGCCGAAGAGCAGCTGCGTCTGTGCTTCGAAGAGGTCGGCGCGGATCGCGTCGGCGGCCTGCCAGGGCGGCTCGGCCTTGCTCGGGGTAACCACCCAGAGCAAAGCCGCCATCGCGATCAGGATCGCGATGGCGGCTCGTCTGGCCCGCGGTTGGTGCTGTAGGCCTTCTGCTCTGACCGGCCTCGCCTAGCCTTCCTGCAGTTCGACTTCGAGCTGCTTGGCGGCCTGGGTCACCTGTCCGGCAATCGCCTCGGCTTGCGCCTGCGCCTGGGCGCCGAGCGCGTCGGCCTGCTTGGCGGAGAATTTCTCGCCGTTGGCCTCGCGGTCGCGCAGGTCGGAGGCGAAGGCGACCAGGTTCTGCAGCTCCTTCTTGGTCTGCTTGGCCTGCTGGGGGTTCTCGGTGGCGATCATCGGCTCCATCCCGTCGTAGGTGACGAGGATGCCGCCGAGGATGTCGGCGATGTCGGAGAGGCGCGACGTCGCTACGAAGCCGAGTTCCTCGGCGCCGTCGCCGGCGATGAAGCGCGAGTTCTTCCAGGCCTCGAAGTACTCGCTCATCGTCGGGGTCATGACCACGATCGAGGTCAGCGCGTCAGACGGAGTCGGTTCGAACTCCTGCGCGTCGGCGTCGAGGTTCTTCGCCTGCTTTTCGAATTCGTCCAGCGTCGCCTTGTAGATGTCGGCGTCGGGCAGGCCCTCGCCGAACTCGACCTTGCCGTTGCCGTTGACGTCGCCCTTCGCGCCCTTGGCCAGGAGATCCGGGTTGGTCCCGTAGAGCGCCGTCTCGGTGAGGAAGAAGAGGTTGCCCGGCTGCTTCAGCTGCTTGCCCGAGGGCGTCGTGAGGCTGAAGGAGACCGCGTCTTCAGGCGTCGAGGCGTCCGATCCGGCGTCGATGTCGACGTCGTACTGGGCAAGCCTCGGCACACCGGCGACGATCCCCTCCATCTGCTCGTAGGCGGGGTTGGCCGCGACGAAGGCTTCCTTGGAGTCGGCGAGGATTTCCTCGACTTCGTCGCCGTGCTCGTCGAGCAGTCGTTCGTAGTCGAAGTCGACCGACTCGGCCAGGTCGTAGTACTCGTCGGCGTTCTCCTTCAGCACTTCGACCTGATCGACCAGTTCGGCCGAGTGGTCGGTGAGGTAGCCCTTGACCGGCTGCAGCTGTGCCGCGCCTGCCTCAGCCGTCGCTTCCTCGCTCTCGCTGTCCCCGCACCCTGCCGCGACCGGTGCTGCGAGTGCCAGCGCCGCGAGCATCAAGCCGAACCTTGCCCTGGACTTCATCGAACGAATTGCCTCCTTGAATCGCGGGAGTTTATTAGGTCTCCCTAAGTCAGAGTAGGCCACCCTAACGCAATCCGAGCGAATGGGTCGGGATTGACAGGGACTCCAAATCGCGGCAGGTCATGCCTGGCGCCAGCGGCTGCTCGCCACTCGTGAGAAACAGCCGGGGCGGATTTTCTCCATCCGTCCAAACACAGCTCTCGAGGCCGTTCGTACCGTGGCTTGCGATTGCCAAACCGCGACCGCCGGGGCGTGCTCCGGCGGGCTAGGAGGGAGTTTTCGATGAGAAAGAAGATGGGCCTGGCCGTGTTCCTCGCGGCGCTTGCAGCCCTGGTGCTGCCCGCCGTGGCGGGGGCCGCATCGCTGACCGAAGTTGCCGGCACCGTTGAAGAAAAGGCCAGCGAGCTCAACATGGTCTGGGTCGCCGTCGCAACCGCCCTGGTCTTCCTGATGCAGGCCGGGTTCATGTTTCTCGAGATCGGCTTCTCGAGACAGAAGAACGCCGGCACCGGCGTCGCCAAGATCCTCATCAATCTGGCGATCGTGACGCTCGCCTGGTGGGCGATCGGCTACGGAGTCGCCGAAGGCGGCGGCAACGACTTCTTCGGCGACAGTGGGTTCTTCTTCCACTTCGACCAGACGGTTGCGGGGGAAGCCGTGACCGGCGAAACCTCGATGTTGATGCTCTACGGACTCGCCTTCTGCGCCGTCTCACTGGCGATCGTCTGGGGCACGACCCTGGAGCGGATCAAGTTCGGCGTCTACGTGATCTACGCGATCGTCTTCGGCGCCGTGATCTACCCGCTGATCGCTCACGCGGTCTGGGGCGGCGGCCTGCTGTCCGACATCGGCGGCAAGCCGGTGATGGACTTCGCCGGCTCCTCGGTGGTCCACCTGACCGGTGCCGTCGGAGCTCTCTCGGCTCTGCTGCTGCTCGGCCCGCGTAAGGGGAAGTACGACGCGAACGGCAAGCCACGGGTGATCCCCGGTCACTCGATGCCGCTGGTCGGCCTCGGCGTGATCATCCTCTGGATCGGCTGGTTCGGCTTCAACGGAGGCTCGACCTTCGAAACCGGCGAATCGTTCTTCGGCGAGGTAATGCTGAACACCCAGCTCGCCGCGGCCGCCGGTGTGATCGGAGCGTCGCTCGCCGTCTACCTGAAGAGCCGCACGCTCGACGTCGGCATGGCCGGCAACGGGGCGATCGCCGGTCTGGTCGGCATCACCGCTCCGTCCGGTTTCGTCGAGTACTGGGCGGCGCCGATCATCGGCCTGGTCGCCGGCCTGCTCGTCGTCTACGCGGTGCTGGCGATCGACAAGCTGCTCGACGATCCGGTCGGCGCCCTCTCGGCGCACGGCTTGGCCGGCATCTGGGGCACCCTGGCGGTCGGCATCTTTGCCTCGCCGCGGCTGATTGTCGAAGGAGCCGGACCGGGCATCTGGTACGGGATCTTCGGTGACCAGTCGCTCAGCAACGCCTTCGGGCAGCTGGGGGTACAGGGGCTGGCGGTCGCCTTCACCTTCGTGGTGGTGCTCGTCATCTCGCTCGCCACGTTCGCGATCATCAAGGCGACGATCGGCCTGCGTGTCTCCGATGACGAGGAGGAAGCCGGGCTGGACATCAGCTCGCACGGGATGTACGGGTACCCGGAGCAGTTCATTCCGCAGCCCGAGTACTCAACGGGCTTGCCCGGCACGCTTGGCAGCGGAGCAGCCGTTCCGGCTCCGGCGCCAGCCCAGATGACAGCCACCGAGACGCGATAGGAGGGCCGAGCGCATGAAGAAGATAGAGGCGTTCATTCGCCACGAGGCGTTCGAGCCGATCAGGGCCGAGCTGCTCGACAAGGGGTTCCCTTCCTTGTCGATCATCGAGGCCAAGGGCTCCGGCCGTCAGAAGGGGATCGTCGAGAAGTACCGCGGCTCGACGCTCACCGTCAACGTGCGGCCGAAGCTCAAGGTCGAGGTCGTCGTCGAGGACAAGGACAAGGGTTTGGTCGTCGAGACGATCCTCAAGCACGCCCGTACGGGCGAGGTCGGCGACGGCAAGATCTTCGTCATCCCGGTTGAGGAGGCGATTCGCATCCGCACCGGCGAGGGCGGGGAGCCAGTCCTGCAGGTGCACGAGGACTCCGAGATTCCCACCTAGCGCGCCCGCGAGACAACCCATCCCACAACGCGAACGGGGCGGCCATTGGCCGCCCCGTTCGTCGTGGTACGCGAGAAACAGAGATTTTCCAAATTCCGAGAAGTCAAGTTCTCCCCTTTGGGAAGCGATTTTTTAGGTAAGCGAGCGTCTCGAAATCATCTGTCAAATCGCGCAGCGCTTGACAGATCGGTGCGCTTGTGTTCTCATTGGGCGCAGCTTCTAGGAACGATTTCCTATCTTTGGGAACGTGTTCACTGTTCCAAGGAAGGAAGACAAAAGGCTGCCGGCCCGAGCTAGGGGAACCGCGGGGGGTGCGGTTCGAGGAAGGGCAGGCGGCCAGGGACGAATATGGAGAAGGGGATCGAATGAGACCTCAAGCACAGCCGCTACCGGCTTCGCGAGTGTCAGCTGAACGACGCGCGTCATCGCTGCGTCTATCGACGGGCGGGCCGGGCGCTCGGGGGCGTGCACTCGCCGTCGCCGTCATGGCGACCCTCGCGGGTTCGCTCCTCCTCTCTTCCTCGGCCTGGGCCGTCGCTGAACATCAGTTCGACTCGACCCTCTCGCTAACCGGCGATGGCAGCGTCTCCAAAGAGGACCCGGTGCGCGACCCCGGCTTCGTCCACCCACCCCAGAAATTCGACCACCCCTGTGGAGTCGCGACCGATCCCCACGGCTATATCTACGTCGCCAGCGCCGCACCCGGCAAAAGTGGTACCGGCACCGATGGGCGGATCGACGTCTTCAACTCCAAAGGCGAATACCTCACCCAGATCAAAGAGGAACATCAGCCCTGTGCCGTGGCCGTCGACTCAGAGGGGAATGTCTACGTCTCGGAGCAAAGAGGTGTAACCCTCGAGCAAGAGCCGGTCATCGCACTCTTCGAACCGAAAACGTACCCACCGATCCCCGGCAGTGAGTATGGCCCTCGTATCGAGGCCGTCTCCGAAGATAGTGTCAAACAGGGTTCAGAATGCGGCGTCGCTACGAGAACGATGGCCCTCGATCCCTCCAATGACCATCTCTACGTAGGCCTGGGTTGCCAGATCGCCGAGTTCGCCTCTGTCGCCGAGGGTAGGACTCTGATCGACGATGATATCGGGCTGGCCGAACCCAAAGCCCCGGTGTGGTTCTACAGCGTTGCGGTCTCAGGTGCGAACCATGACATCTACGCGCCAGGCGCCCCGTACGGAGCCAGCAACGAAAACGACCCGGACAAACAGCGCGTCTACGTATTTGACGGCACCGACGGCCATCTCAAAGCTGCCTATGACGGCTCAGACACACCGAGTGGGAGCTTTAGCTGGTTCGCCGAAGGTAACAACCTGGTCGCCGTGGCGCTCGATCAGTCCAACGGCGACTTTTACCTGACTCAAAAGGTCAAAACCACCAAGATCGAACAGCTGGATGCAAGCGGCCACTACGTCGGCACGATCGAATATCCACTGATAGAAGGGGGGCTCGAAAGACCCCGCGGCCTCGCCGTCGATGCTCCCTGCCGCAAAGGCGTCGGGCTGAGCGAACCGTGCCGCCCAGACGAAGCCTACGACAGCCCCAACGCCGGCCATGTCTTTGTCACCTCGGGCTTCAATACGGCCAACTCGCACCTCTTCGCCTTCAAGCCGCGAGTCGTCGGGCCCCCCGAAGTCAGCGACCAGGAGGCGATCGAGATCGGCGCAAGCGAAGCGATCCTGCGGGCCGAGCTCAATCCCAACGGAGTTCCCACCAGCTACCGCTTCGAATACATCAGCCAGGCTGCCTTCGAAGCCCACGGCTACGAAGGGGCAAGCCGCGCGCCCCTCGCCGACGCCGACGGTGGCGAAGCGGCAGGATTCGCGCCGGTCTCCGAGCCGATCTACGGCCTGCAACCCGGTACCGAGTACCGCTTCCGCCTCGTCGCTCAGAACGCGGAATGCCCAGGCGCGCCCACCGCGGGCGAGGGCAGTCCCTGCGCGGAAGGCGAGGACGCCGCCTTCGCCACCTACCCGCTCCAAAACGGCCTCTCCGACGGTCGCGCCTACGAGCTGGTCACCCCGGCTGACACCAACGGCCGCATCCCGACGATGGCCGAATTCACCAGGAAGGGCTCAGTCGGCTTCGGCACCGCGCTCACCTCCCCCGACGGTGAGAGCGTCGTCTTTGGCATCGAGGGCGGCTCGCTGCCGGACCTCGGCGGCGGCGGATACCACGACACCTACCGTGCGATTCGCGGCCCGGCCGGCTGGCAGAGCCACTTCACCGGCCTTTCCGCGGCAGAGGCCGAAACCCCCTTCACAGGGGGTATCTCGGCCGATCACGACTACGCCTTCTGGACCGTCACCGGGACGAAAGGCAGCCTTGCCGATCCGAAAAGCCTGGGAGCCACCTACCTGAGGGGTCCGGGCGGGAGCGTTGAGCCGATTGGCCTGGGCAGCCTCGGCGTCGATCTCCTGGCGCGCGGCTACTGGATTGCCCCAGGCGCCTCGCGTGTTGTCTTCGGCTCCCCTGAATCCGGTGGCAAACAGCTGGAGCCCGAGGCGCCGCCGAGCGGGACCGCCGCGATCTATGAGCGCAGCGCCGACGGCCCCACGCACGTCGTCTCGCTGCTGCCGGGCGAGATCACCCCGGCGGCCGAGAAAAACGCCTTCTACCAGGGGACCTCGGCCAACGGCGAGGCGATCGTCTTTTCGATCGGTATCTCGCTGACCAACAGCACGCTCTACGCCCGTCTACACGGCAAAGAAACCGTGCAGGTGGCGAGCGGCGATGTCAGATTCGCCGGTGTCTCAAGAGACGGTGATCGCGTCGTCTACCTGCGCCGCAACGCCGGTCAGCCAGTGCTGCCCGCAAGTGCCGGGACGCCCGTCCCCCAGGGTGAGATCTTCGCCTGCGACGTCAGCTCGGGGCCCTGCGAGGGACCTGGAGCCCAGGCCCCCATCCAGATCGGCTCCGGCAATGAATCGGTTCCCGTCAACGTCTCCGCCGACGGCTCCACCGTCTACTTCGTCTCGCCCAAACAGCTCGACGGCGCCGCCGGCACATTGGGCGCCCACAACCTCTACGCCTGGCGCGGTGGGTCGGTGCGCTTCGTCGCGACGCTCAGCGAGCGCGACGTGATCGGCGAACCCGCCAAATTCATTTTTGGCGCATCCGTCGACGGTCTCGGCCTCTGGCTGAGATCGGTCGGCTCAGGGGTGGATGCGGCCAGTGGGCCCGGCGGAACCCCTTCACGCAGCATCGCCGACGGCTCGGCCCTCGTCTTCGAGTCGAATGCCAGCCCGACGGCCTATGACTCGGGCGGGCAGGCCGAGATCTACCACTACGACGCCGAGGCCCAGAGTCTCGCCTGCGCCTCCTGCAACCCAAGCTTGGCGCCGTCGGTCTCCGACGCGCGCATGCAGTCGGCTCAGCCCGGCGAATTCAAATCGCTGCCGCCGGTCAACTCCGCCGTGGCGATCGCCAACCTCACCGCCGACGGGCAGTCGGTCTTCTTCCAGAGCGCCGACAAGCTCGCCCTCGGCGACGTCGACGGCCAGATCGACGTCTATCAGTGGAAGGCCGAGGGCAGCCCCGGCTGCGATCGCCCCCGCGGCTGCATCCTGCTGATCTCCTCCGGCAAGAGCTCCGGCGATGAGTACCTCTACGCGATGAGCCCCGACGGCGCCGACGTCTTCTTCCTCAGTCAGGACCTGCTCGTCGCCGAGGACCGCGACGGGACCCACTCGATCTATGACGCCCGCATCGGCGGCGGCTTCCCGCAGGGGGCAACGCCGCCCGGCGAGTGCCTCGGCGAAGCCTGCCAGCCCTCGGTGGTGGCACCCCCCGATCCGATCCCCGCCTTCACCGGCGCCGGCAACCCACCGGCCCGGGGAAAGGCCCGCTGTCCGCAGGGCAAGCGCAAGGTCAGGCGCGCCGGCAAGGTGCGCTGCGTCAAGCGAGATGTCAAGCGCAAGCGAGGAGCCAGCGCCAAGCGGAGGGCAGGGCGATGAAGCGGCTGATCGCACCCCTCGCTGTCGTGCTCGCCATGGCTGGCCTGGCCGCTTCCGCCCAGGCCGACCCGAGCGAATACGGGATCAAGACCGCCTTTGCCTCGACCTCCACATCGCAGGCCGGCGCCCATCCCGACTTCATCCTCGAGCTCGAGCTGAAGACCGAAAACGAAGAAGGCAACACGCTGCCGGCGACGACGCGCGACACCGAGTTCGCCCTGTCGCCGGGCCTGCTCGCCAACCCCAACGCCGTCCCCAAGTGCACCTCGGCCCAGCTGGCGGCGATCGACGTCGAAGACAAAACCAACGCCGGCGGCTGCCCGCAGGCCGCCCAGATCGGCGTCACCGAAGTCGTGATCCAAAAGAACGGCGTGACGGTGCCCGTCGTGCAGCCCGTCTTCAACATGCGGCCCCGCCACGGCGAGCCCGCCGGCCTGGGCTTCTTCGCCGACATCTACCCGATCTCGATCGGCGTCGGCCTGCGCTCCGAGGGCGACTACGGGGCGACCGCCTCGGTGCACGGGGTCAGCACCTTCGCGCCGCTGCTCTACGCCAAGACGAGGATCTGGGGCGTCCCCGCCGACGAGAGCCACGACACCGAACGCTTCACCCCCTACGAGGGCATTCACAGCTTCGGCGCGCCGGAAACCCCAACCGGCAAACGCACCAGCGAGCTAGTCCCCGTCCCCTACATGGTCAACCCGACCCGCTGCGGGGTCGAGCGCAACGTGACGATGACCGTGGCCAGCTACCTGTTCCCCGACCTGCCGGCGACCGCGATCGCCCCGCTCGGGCCCGGCACCGGCTGCGGCCAGCTCGACTTCGAGCCGGCGATGACGGTCGCCCCGACCACCACCCAGGCCGAGACCGGAGCCGGCCTCGACGTCGAGCTGAGCTTCCCCAGCGAGGGCCTCGAACACCCCAACGTGCTCTCCGGCCCGCACCTCAAGCGCGCCGAAGTGATCCTGCCCGAGGGCGTCACCGTCAACCCCTCCCAGGCCGAGGGGCTGGGAGTCTGCTCGGCAGCCGACTACGCCCGGGAGACCGCCGCCTCGGGCCCCAACGAGGGCTGCCCGGAGACGGCCAAGATCGGCAACGTCTCGGCGAAGAGCCCCCTGCTCGACGAGGTGGCCGAGGGCTCGCTCTACATCGCCAAGCCCAAGGAGAACCCCTTCGGTGCCCTGATCGCCCTCTACATGGTCTTGAAGATCCCCGAGCGCGGCGTGGTGGTCAAGCTGGCCGGCAAGGTCGAGCCCGACCCGGTGACGGGCCAGCTGGTGACCAGCTTTGACGATATTCCCCAGCTGCCGGTGGAGAGCTTTCACCTGCACTTCCGCGAAGGGGCGCGCAGCCCCCTGGTGACGCCGCCGCGCTGTGGGACCTACACCTCTACCGCCCGCTTCATCCCCTGGTCGGCCACCGACCCCTTCAACCCCCAAGCGGCGGAGATCGTCACCACCCACCCGACGTTTGCGATCTCAAGCGGCGTCGACGGCGGCGCCTGCCCCGGCGGCACATCACCGTTCCTGCCGGGCTTCAAGGCCTATCCGCTAAACAACAACGCCGGCGCCTTCTCCCCCTTCTACATGCGCCTGACCCGCCGCGACGGCGACCAGGATCTGACCAAGTTCAGCGCCACCCTTCCCCCTGGCATGGTCGCCAAGCTGGCCGGTCTCTCGCGATGCTCCGATGCGGCGCTCGAGGCCGCCAAGGCGAGGGCGGGCAAAGACGAGCTTGCATCGCCCTCCTGTCCGGCCAGCTCTGAGATCGGCAACGTCCTGGCCGGCGCCGGGGTCGGCTCGGTGCTCACCTACGCCAAGGGCAAGATCTACCTCGCCGGGCCCTACCGGGGAGCGCCGCTCTCGGTGGCGGCGATCGTCCCCGCCGTGGCCGGGCCGTTTGACGTTGGCACCGTCGTCACCAGGCAGGCGCTGCAACTGAACCCCAGGACAGGGGTGGTGACCGCCGACGGCGAGCACTCCGACCCGATTCCACACATCCTCGCCGGCATCCCGCTCAAGGTCAGGGACGTCCGCGTCTACGTCGACCGCCCGAGCTTCACCCTCAACCCGACCTCCTGCGATCCGTTGCAGACCACGGCGCAGCTGTGGGGGGGAGGCAACGACGTCTTCAGCGCAGCCGATGACTCCCCGGTCACCCTGGCCGAGCGCTTCCAGGCGGCCAACTGCTCCCTGCTCGGCTTCAAGCCCGAGCTCTCGCTGACCCTGAGGGGGGGGAGCAAGCGCGGCGATCACCCCGCCCTGCGCGGCATCTTCAAGCCCCGCGCCGGCGATGCCAACCTCTCCGGGCTGGTCGTGCGCTTCCCCCACTCGGCCTTCCTCGACCAGGCTCACATCAGGACGATCTGCACCCGCGTGCAGTTCGCCGCCAAGACATGCCCCGCCGGGGCGATCTACGGCCACGTCAAGGCCACCACGCCGTTGCTCGACGAGCCCCTGGAAGGGCCGATCTACCTGAGGTCCTCGAGTAACAAGCTCCCCGACGTCGTCGCCGACCTGCGCGGCATCGTCGACGTCGAAGCGGTCGCTCGCATCGACTCCGTCGACGGTGGCATCCGCGCCACCTTCACCGAAGTCCCCGATGCGCCGCTGAGCAAGGTCGTCGTGCAGATGCAGGGCGGCAAGAAGGGCCTGATCGTCAACTCCACCAACCTCTGCCAGGGCAGCCACCGCGCCAAAGCAGACCTCAGCGCTCACAACGGCAAGCGCCTCACCCTGCGTCCTCCGATGAGGACCAGCAGCTGCACCAAGAAGCAGGATCGAAAGCACTAACCCAAACAGGGAGGGAATCAAGCTGATGTTCTCGATACTCAGAAACCGCTTCGGCGTTCCGGGTGTGATCTCGGTTATCGCGCTCGTCTTCGCGATGCTGGGTGGCGCCTACGCGGCCACCGACTCGGGCAAGGGCGGCGACGCCACCGCTTCTGCCAAGGCCAAGAAGGGCCCCCGTGGCCCCAAGGGGCCGAAGGGCGACACCGGCCCGGCAGGTCCCGCAGGTCCGCAGGGCGCTGCGGGAGCCAAGGGTGATGCCGGGGCAAAGGGTGACACCGGGCCGATCGGCCCTCAGGGCCCCATCGGTCCCGCAGGTCCGTTCGTCAAAGAAGTCCCGAGTGATGGGACCTTGAAGGGTGTCTGGGCTGCATCGCCTGATGAGGCGGAGTTTGAATATCCGCCGATCACATTCGCCTTCCCGATCTCGCCCGCGCCGACTGCTTACATCATGGCGGAGCCCGGCGACGAAGCCACGTTCGCTTTTAAAATTGCACCTAGCGGAGGCACATCGGGATTCCTTGCATCTCGTGAAGAAGTGGAAGCCGTGTGTCCGGGAGGGCCGGCAGAACCGGAAGCCGAGCCCGGCGCTCTGTGCATATACCTAGACCCGGCAAGCAGCCCTTCAGTAAGTTTTGTATCAAGCATTACAGACGTCACCCCCCCAAAACCCACTCCGTTCGGATTCTCCGCGCCGTACAAGGGGCTCCCGGCCGGTGCAAATCCGGCAGCAGGGGATGGCAGAGTCGCATACGGAACCTGGGCGGTAACCGCCGAATAGCCTCGATTGCTTGACGACGTCAACGGCCCGGGCGGCCTCGCCGCCCGGGCCGGTGCTTCACACACGCGGTGAACGCAGATGGGGGAGATCGATTTGACGGGCTCCATGGGTCGACCCGCTGAGGGAACCTCAGGCGGCACGGCGACGGTGCGCGCCGAGCTGTCGGTGAACCTCAAGGCGCGCCGCGCCGAGATCGAAGAGGCGGCCCTGGTCAGAATCCAGGCCATCTCCGAGTCAGAGGAGCTCGCCGATCCCGAATACGCGGAGGGCCTTCGCGCCGCTGTCTCAGCTGCCCTTGACTACGGCTTCGAGGCAGTCGAGCTGGGCGAGGAGCGTGCCCCCGCAATACCAGCTGTGCTGCTCGCCCAGGCCCGCCTGGCGGCACGCCGGCGGGTCAGCCTCGACACCGTGCTGCGCCGCTACTTCGCCGGCTACGCCCTGCTCGGCGACTACCTCATGGAGGAGGCCGAAAAGAGCATCACTCATGGCTCGGTCGTCAAGGCGCTCCTGCGCACCCAGTCATCGCTCTTCGACCGATTCCTCGCCGCGATCTCCCATGAGTACACAGGCGAGGCGCAGGCACGCCTCGCCTCCGCCGAGCAGCGTCGCGCCGAGCGCATCGAGCGGCTGCTCGCCGGTGAGCTCGTCGACATCTCCGGCATCGCCTACCCGTTCGACGGCCACCACCTCGGCGCGATCGCCTCCGGCCCGGAGGCGGCTGGCGCCCTTCGGGTGCTCGCCGCCGCGCTGGAAAGGCGGCTGCTGCTCGTCCGCCGCGGCGAGGGGGTCGCCTGGGCTTGGCTTGGCGGCCGTCGCCCTCCCGGCGCCGATGAGATCGAGTGCCGCGTGGCTGACCTCTGGCCTGCCCAGATTCCTCTCGCGCTCGGCGAGCCCGGCTACGGCCTCGCCGGCTGGCGCCTCACCCACCAGCAGGCCAGGGCGGCCCTGCCGATCGCCAAGCGCAGCGCATCGCCGATGGTCCGCTACACCGATGTCGCCCTGCTCGCGACGATGCTCCAAGACGACGTCCTCGCCACCTCCCTGCGCCAGCGATATCTCTTGCCGCTGACGGTCGAACGCGACGGCGGCGCCACCCTGCGCCGCACCTTACGTGCCTACTTTGCCGCCGATCGCAACGTCTCCTCGGCCGCCGCCGCGCTCGGTGTTACCCGACGAACCGTCACCAATCGCCTCCGTCAGGTCGGCGAGATGGTCGGCTCACCCCTCGCCGGCTGCGCGGCGGAGCTGGAGACCACACTGCGCCTCGACGATCTCAACCGCGCCCGGGTCGACGTCGTGGGTGAGCGATAGGAACAGCTCACACTTCATACTCAATTGGTGTGTCACGGGCAGGCGTCTTTTCCCACATTGCGCCCACATAGTGAGGCCTCAACTGGAACAGTAACTGGGACCATAAAACCAGTTAGTCCGCCGGCCAGAAAGCTCGGCGGACAGGAGGCAAAATGAGACGCATCAAGATGACTATCGCCGTTGTTGCGGCGTTGTCCGCGGTTGCCGCGTTCGCGGCGGTCTCGGCATCGGCCAAGACGGTGCTTTGCAACGAAGCGAAAACGACCTGCCCTTCCTCGCTGATCGAACCCTCTGGAACGGCTGTTGTCGGGGTCATAAACACCACCGAATTCCCCAAAACATCCTTCAACCTAATCGGACCATCTTACAGCATAAGATGCACCAAAGGTGCGGTCGGCGCGGTGACGACGGCGGAGGCGGGCAACCCCTTGCAGGCCACAGGCGGCGCCTACCTCTACTCATGCGCCAATCTCTACAACAAAGAAGAAGCCTGCACCGCGTCCTCGGCAGAAGTCCCAGTTGCCATTTATCCCAGTGGAGAAGGCAAAGGAACCCTGAAAATGGGTACTGCCAGTAAACATATGTCGTTCACCTACAGCTGTCCCGTGATGAAAGAAAGCTGCACTTTCGGGGTTTCTGAAGTTCCAGTAAAATACGGGTTCGAAAAAACGGACGTCTATCTCGAAACCGGTTCAGTTTCCCTCACCAGGGAAGGCGGGACCGCACTAGAATGTGGCTCGAGCGCGTTGCTTGTCTTCAAAGCCCTTTGGCTCGGGGGTGGCTTTCCTTCGGAAGCCGCATACACCGTGTTGTGTAAAGTCAATCAGACTCCCTGCTCAGAAGCTAACACTCTGCCGGCGGGTAGCTACCTTCCAGGGGTGATCAATCCTGCTATCGAAGGGACGAATTTCTCCCTCAAAATGTCGGGTGGACTGACGATTGCCTGCAGTGCAGGTCTCTTCGGCGCCAAATCACTGGCCGTTGAAGATAGTCCGCTGGCTGCGCAAGCCGAAGCCCTGTTTCTCGGGAAAAACTGTACGGTGGCGAAACAGGCTTGTAGCTACGCGACGGCCTCCCAGCCACCGGCGTCGATTGCCGGGACCGGTAGCGGCAACGGGACGGTCACGTTTGGCACCAGCAAAGAACATCAGTCCTTTACGGTCACCTGTAATTTCTTTGGTAATGAATTCACCTGCACCTATGGGTCCGCGGCAGCTCAGTTCAATTTGGAAGCGGCAAATCAGCTGTTGACGGCCAAAGAACAGAGCCTCGCGCTCGAATCGAGCTCAGGGCCGGGAGCTGTGCTTTGCACATCCGGAGCGACGCTCAACGCGTCTGCATACCTGGCCGAACCACGCTACGCCATATCCAGCTAGAAGCATTCCGGCAGCGCATCGCTGCCTAGGGGTTTGCATTGAAGGGGGGCGCCATGTTGGCGCCCCCTCTTTTTGGAGCGGTGGTACGCTGTCGTTCACGGTTTGGGGCGGTTGCCTCTGGCTCAGCGGGAGGGTCTATCGCACAGGGAACAGGGACACGCTGTCGTTCCGCGGGCGCGAGTCGCCGCGGCGCTTGGTGGGCGGCGGTTCTTGTCGTCCTGCTGACGATCTGTCCTGGCGTCGACTCGGCGCGGGCCGATGCGGACGAATACGCGATCGAGACGGCCACCGCCACCGCCTCGACGAGTCAGGCTGGCGCTTACCCCGATTTCAACGTCGGGTTGGCGCTGCGCCCGGATGCGAGCGGCTCGGTCCCGGCGACCACTCGTAACGTTTCCTTCGCGCTTCCCGTCGGGCTGCTGGCCAATCCCGGTGCGATGCCAGCCTGCTCGGTCGCACGGCTCATCTCCACCGATATAGACGACGAAGCCAACAGCGCTGGCTGTCCCCAGGATTCCCAGGTCGGCGTCGCGGAGCTCATCCTGAGCCGAAACGGGCTCACCTACCGGGTCTTCGAGCCGATCTACAACATGCCCGCCCCGGGAGGCGAGATGGTGGCGAGGCTTGGCTTCATCGCCGATCTCTATCCCGTTCTCGTCAATGCCCGCCTGCGCCCGGACTACGGGCTCACCCTCAGCATGGAAGGGGCACCGACTCAAATACCGCTAGTGGCGGCGAGCACGACGCTGTGGGGGGTGCCGGCCGATGCCAGCCATGACGCGGAGCGGATCACTCCGCACGAGGCCGTCTTCGGCAACGGCGTCCCCGACACCCCTACGGGGAAGCGCTCCAGCACCCTCACCCCGGTCCCGTTTCTGGTCAACCCAACCCAGTGCGAGGCGCCGGGCGAGGTCGAGGTCAGCGCGGTCAGCTACCTGCATCCCGAGCAGCCGGCGAGCAAAAGCGTTCCGCTCTCGCCGATGACGGGCTGCGAGTTTCTCGACTTCTCTCCGAAACCGCGGATAGATCTCGCTGCGAGGCAGGCTGGCCTTCCCTCGGGCCTCGAGATCGAACTCGTCCTTCCGCAGGGAGGCCTCGAGCAGCCAAACCTGCTCGCCGATGCCAACCTGCGCAAGGCCGTCGTGCGGCTTCCCGAGGGGCTGGCGTTCAACGCCGCCGCGGCCGGCGGCCTGGGCGCTTGCAGCGAAGCGCGGGTGGGCCTCGTCTCGACGAAGCCGATCCGTTTCGAGGCCGCCGCTCCGGGCTGCCCCGGGTCCTCGAAGATCGGCGAGGCGACGATCGTCACTCCGGCGCTTGCCGAGCCCCTCGAGGGCGCCCTCTACCTCGCCAGCGAGGACGCGAACCCCTTCGGGTCGCCGATCGCGGTCTATCTCGTCGCCAGTGGCCAGGGGGCGACCCTGAAGCTGCCAATTCGCTTCGATCTCGACCCTGCCACGGGTGAGATAACCGCGGTGATCGAAGACGTGCCGCCTCTGCCGTTCAGCGAGCTGTCGCTGCGGTTCAAGCATGGGCCGCGGGGGGTCCTGCGGATGCCCCGGGACTGCGGCGTGTACGCGACGCGCTACGAGCTGACCTCCTGGGCCGCTCGGCAGCCGCTGCTTGGCTCCAGCCAGCTCACCGTCGACCGCGATTGCGATAGGCAGGGCTTCCGACCTTCGCTCTCGGCCCGCACTGCAAATCCCCTCGCCGGCGCCCCCTCGCCCTTCCTGCTCCACCTCAGCCGCAAAGACGGCGAAGAGAACGTCTCGGCGCTCTCGCTGACCCTGCCGCCGGGGCTGAGCGCGAGCTTCGCCGACGTGCCGCTCTGCGCCGATGCCCTCGCCCTCGCTGGCACCTGCCCCGCCTCCTCCCGGGTCGGCTCGGCGACGATTGCCGCCGGCTCCGGCCCCGTGCCCTTGTCGATCCCCCAGGTCGGCGGACCGCCGGCCCCCGTCTACCTCGCCGGCCCCTACAAGAAAGCCCCTTTCAGCTTTGTCGTCACCGTCCCGGTCCAGGCCGGCCCCTTCGACCTCGGCACCGTAGTGACCCGCGCGGCGATCCAGATCGACCCCAGGAGAGCCCAGGGCACGATCCGGCTCGACCCGCTGCCGCAGATCCTCGAGGGCATCCCGATCGAGTACCGCGATGTCAGCCTCAGGATCGACCGTCCCGGCTTCATCCGCAACCCGACCAGCTGCGAGGCGATGAAGCTAAACGGCGTCGCCAGCTCGGAGGAAGGCACCACGGCGCCGGTCTCCGACCGCTTCCAGGTCAGCGATTGCGCCAGCCTCGGCTTCAAGCCCCGCCTGGGGCTGCGCTTTGCCGGCGCGACCGCTCGAAACGGCCACCCCCGGATGACCATGTCCCTACGTCCTCGCCCCGGCGAGGCCAACCTGAGCCGCGCCTCGGTCCTGCTGCCGCGTGGAGCGCTGCTCGACCAAAGCCACCTGCGCGATATCTGCGCGGCCGCTCGCTTCGCCGCCCGCCGCTGCCCCGCCGGCTCCATCTACGGCCGTGCCAGGGTTTGGAGCCCGCTGCTGGGCAAGCCGCTGCGCGGCCCCGTCTACCTGCGCGAGAGCGAGCGCAGGCTTCCCGACCTGGTTGCCGACCTGGACGGACAGATCCACCTCGTCGTGGTCGGCCACCTCGGCGCTTCCAACGGCAGGATTCGCGTCGGCTTCGCCGGCCTTCCCGACATCCCCTTCAGCCGCGTCGAGCTGGCGATGAAGGGCGCCCGCAAGGGCCTTTTGGTCAACAGCGAAGACCTCTGCGTGGCGCCCGGCCGCGCGAGGGTCGACTTCGTCGGGCACAACGGCAGGGCCCACGAGTCCCATCCCCGCTTGCGGCTAGCCTCGGATTTGGATGGCTGCCGACGACCGCATCTCCCTCAGTGAGGCCTCGCGCCGCTCCGGTGTTTCGGCGAGCACGCTGAAACGCTGGGCGGCGGAGAAGGTCGTGCCGGTGCGGCGGGGGCGCTGGACGGCCGCCGCCGCGGCGCAGGCCCGGGTCGTCGCCCGGATGCGCGAGCGCGGCCACTCGCTCGAAGAGCTGAAGCAGGCGGGCCGCGAGGGCAGGCTCGCCTTCGGCTTTGCCGAGGAACTCTTCCCCGAGCCCGAAGAGCAGGTGACGGTCGCCGAGGTGGCTCGTGAGACCGGCCTCGAGCCGGAGCTGATCGAGCGCATCCTGGTCATCCTCGGGACGCCGCTGGAGGGCGACCGCTTGCTCAACCCCAACGACGTGCAGGCGCTGCGCCACTGCGCGCGGGTGCTGGCCGCCGGCTTCCCGCTCGTCGCCTTCCTGCAACTCGTCCGCGTCTATGCGCAGTCGCTGCGCCGTATCGCTGACGCCGAGGTGCGGCTCTTCCACCTCTACGTCCACGAACCGCTGATCCGCGACGGCGTCCCCGAGCTGGAGATGGCGGGGGAGATCGGCGAGCTGGCGGGGAACATCCTGCCGCTGGCGGCGCCGCTGTCCGAGTACCTGCACACCCGCTACCTGCGCTTCTTCCTCGAGCAGGACGTGATCGGCCACATGGAGAGCGACCTCGGCGCCGAGACCCATCTCGGCCAGGTTCCGATCACCCTCTGCTTCATCGACCTCACCGGTTTCACCCGCTACACCGAGGAGGAGGGCGATCTGGAGGCGCTCGACGTGATCGAGAACTTCGTCGAGACGGTCGAGACGACCCTGCCGCCGGAAGCGACGATCGTCAAGACGATCGGCGACGAGGTGATGGTCGTCTCACCGGAACCCGCTTCTCTGACCGAGTGGGCGGTCGGTCTGCTCGCCCGCTTCCCGGAGCGCCCGCAGCCGCGCGTCGGCATCCACTGCGCCAATGCCGTCTACCGTGACGGCGACTACTTCGGCACCCATGTCAACCTCGCCCACCGCGTCGTCAGTCGCGCTCAGGCGGGGGAGGTGCTGGTCACCGACCGTGTGGCCGAGGCGATCGAGGATCGCGAGGGCCTCGGCTTCGAGCCGATCGGCGAGGTCAGCCTCAGGGGCTTCCCAACGCCGACGGCGCTCTTCCTCGTGCGCCCTGCATAGGCCTGCCTATAGTCGATCGACGATGAGTACGACCGCAGGCGAGAGCATGTTCGAGCTGACCCGCGAGGGTGGGCTGCTCGCCCCCGGCACGCTCGCCGTCGCAATGCTCTCCGGCGGCCGCGACTCGGTCTGCCTGCTCGATCTCGCCACCCGTCTGCTCGGTGCCGACGGGGTCACCGCGCTGCACGTCAACTACGGCTTGCGCGACGACTCCGACGAGGACGAGGCGCATTGCTCGGATCTCTGCGAGCGTCTCGGCGTGCGCTTGCAGGTGGAGCGACCGCGGCGCCCCGAGGGCCCCGGCAACCTGCAGGCCTGGGCGCGCGACGCCCGCTACGCGGCGGCGGCGCGGTTGGCGCTCCCGCACGAGGCCGTGATCGCGACCGGGCACACGGCGGACGACCAGGTCGAGACGATCCTCTACCGCCTCGCCTCCTCGCCGAGCCGTCGCGCCCTGCTCGGGATGCGCCCCAAGGACGGCAGTCTGGTGCGGCCGCTGCTCGGCTTCACCAGGGAGGAAACCACCGCCTACTGCGAGCAGCGCGGCCTCGAGTGGCGCGACGATCCGAGCAACGCGGAAGCCGGCTACGCGCGCAACCGCGTCCGCCACCTGCTCGCTCCGGCGCTGGCGGAGATCCATCCCGCCGCCGCCCGCAACGTGTTGCGCACGGCCGAGCTGCTGCGCGACGAGGCCGAGGTGCTCGACGCGCTCGTCGACGCCGAGCTCGGTGGGTCCAACGGCAGCCGCGGCACGATCACGCTGGAGCGCCTGTCCGAGCTGGCGCCGGCGCTGCGCCGTCTCGTTGTCCAGCGGCTTGCCGACCGAGCCGCCGGGCGCCCCGTGCCGGGCGCCGCCAACCACGCCGACGAGGTCGCCGCGTTGCGCCGCACCGGCACCGCGATGCTCGACCTCGGCGGCGGCGTGCGCGCGATCGCCGAGCGCGGCGTCCTTCACGCCGAGCGCTGACTCTAGACTGCGGCGCGTGAGCGACGCGATCGGCGAGACCCTCGTCTCCAGCGAGGACCTGCAACGGCGCGTCGCCGAGCTGGGCAGGCAGATCAGCGAGGAGTACGAGGGTCGCGACCTCTTCATGGTCGGCGTCCTCAAGGGCGCGGTGCTCTTCCTTGCCGACCTGATGCGCAACGTCAGCGTGCCCTGCGAGATCGACTTCATGGCCGTCTCCAGCTACGGCTCGCAGACCGATTCCTCGGGCGTGGTGCGGATCATGAAGGACCTCGACGCCCCGATCGAAGACCGTCACGTGCTGATCGTCGAGGACATCATCGACTCCGGTCTCACCCTCCAGTACCTGATGCGCAACCTGAAGGCGCGCAATCCCGCCTCGCTGGAGGTCTGTTCCCTCCTCACCAAGCCGGAGCGCCTCCGCGTCGACCTCTCGCCGCGCTACGTCGGCTTTGAGATCCCCAACCGCTTCGCGATCGGCTACGGCCTCGACCACGCGCAGCGCTACCGCAACCTCCCGTACGTAGCCGCGCTCGACGCCTAGTGGCCGAAACCGCCCTGGTACGCTGATTTTTCCCTGTGAGGCGTTTTTTCAAGAGCGCAGCTTTCCCGATCCTGCTGGTGGTGATCCTCGCCTTCGTGGCCCAGCGGGTGATCAGCCCTGGCTCCGATACGGAGGCCCCCTCCTACAACCAGCTAGTCAAGCCGCAGTCCGGCCTGATCGCCAGCGGCAGGATCGACGAGCTGACGATCAACACGAAGGACAACACCCTCGACGTCAAGCGGGCCAACGGCGAGAGCTTCTCGACCGGCTACCCGCCAAACACCGAGCAATCGCTGCTCAACCTGATCGACCAGAGCAACGTCAAGACGACCGTCAAGGGCACCGGCAGCTCCGGCCTGCTCTCGCTGCTCACCTACATCCTGCCCTTCGTCCTCTTCCTCGGCTTCTGGATCTTCCTGATGAACCAGATGCAGGGCGGCGGCTCACGGGTGATGAACTTCGGCAAATCGAAGGCGAAGCGGATGTCGGTCGACGCGCCGAAGATCACCTTCCGCGACGTCGCCGGAGTCGACGAGGCGGTCCAGGAGCTGCACGAGATCAAGGAGTTCCTCGAGAACCCGAAGAAGTTCCAGGCGCTGGGCGCGCGCATCCCCAAGGGCGTCCTGCTCTACGGCCCTCCTGGCACCGGTAAGACGCTGCTCGCCCGCGCCGTCGCCGGCGAGGCGGGGGTGCCCTTCTTCTCGATCTCCGGCTCGGACTTCGTCGAGATGTTCGTCGGCGTCGGCGCCAGCCGCGTCCGCGACCTCTTCGAGCAGGCCAAGCAGAACTCGCCCTGCATCATCTTCATGGACGAGATCGACGCCGTCGGCCGCCACCGCGGCGCCGGCATGGGCGG
>Ga0164241_10001824_pt1 | contig 24821 bp, 23 predicted proteins | sample OricomyardsoilBY_FD_108780 | JGI IMG/M metagenome (GOLD analysis project Ga0164241, IMG submission 108780) | Backyard soil microbial communities from Emeryville, California, USA - Original compost - Back yard soil (BY) | ecosystem: Environmental > Terrestrial > Soil > Unclassified | place: USA... | reverse complement strand
CCGGTGAAGCTGGCCTTGTAGGTGGGTGTGGCCAGGATGAGAAGCCGGGCCGAGCGGGCACTCTCGGACGCCGCGGCGGCGGCGGGGGAGAGCCGCCAGGGGGCGAGCAGGCCCTCGGCGAGCACGGCCAGATCGATCGGCGGCGCCACCTCCGGGTCGGTGTCGCCGACCGCCCGGAGCCGGGCGGCCAGCGCGTCGGCCAGCGCGGTGGCCGCGGTCAGGGTGCGGGACCCGGCCTTGGGGTTGCCGACCACCGTGACGATGTTCGGCGTCATGCCGACCACCGCTGGATGCGGTTGTGGGTGCGGAGATTCATCGTTGGTCACCAGACCAGGACGGCCCGGGGGCCGGTGACCCGGTTCGGCGCGCGCTCGCCGGCGTTGACGGCGACCGGCAGATGGTTGCCCGGCACCGGTGCGGGGCACGTCCCGTACTCGGTGAACGCGAAGGGCAGGTTCACCGTTCGGTTGAAATCGACTGTCACCCGATCGTTCTCGTCCGGCGAACCGATGGTGACGACCCGCCAGGGAGCCGTCGACCGACCGTTCGTCAGGTCGGTGAAGGTCACGTTCAACCTGCCCTGCGCGCCGGCCGTCGCCGTCAGCACCCGCAGCTTCCCGTCGACCAGGAACTCGATCGTGCCCACCGCGGTGACCTGCTGCCGAAGGTCCGGTCGGGCGGTCTCGACGGTGATCACGGCGGGCTCCGACCAGGCAGTGAACCGACCGGCGATCACCCACGACGGGTCGACCGGAAACGTGTGGACGCCGCGGAACGCCAGCCGTTCCGGCCCCTTGGGGTCCCGCACGCGGATGGCGTCACGGCTCCCGCGGCGCACCAGTTCGATGTGCCGCCGGCCGTCACGGATCCACGACAGCGACCCGGCCTCGTCCACCCGGGCCGTGGCCGAGCCGTCGACGGGCGTCCCGCCGTCCGGCCCGAGGGTCAGGCCGTCCGCGGGGACGGCGGTCAGGTGTGCCAACCCATCGACACTGTGCCACCGGCCGGGTACGCCGGGCAGTGAGGTGGGTACGTCCGGCAGCCAGTGGAAGGCGGTGATGGAGAGCCAGCCGTGTTCGGCCCGCAGTTCGGTCTCCCGTGCGGTGTGCCAGCGCGTCCAGCCGGCGGTCAGGTCGGCGGTCAGCTCGGGTGGGGGTTGGTGCTGGGTGTCGGCGACGGTGGGGGCCACGGCGATCTCCTCAGGGTGGGCGGGCGGGTCGGGTGACCGACGGGTCAACGCGCGGAAGCGGTCAGGACGGCTGCCCGGTCGGCGTCACGAACGCTTGCCGCACCGTCGACCGCAGCGTCGCGGCCGGCGACCTCCGCGCGCACGATCGGGATCACATGGCGGCCGAAATCGATGGCGTCGTCGTAGATGTCGTAGCCGCGGGCGGAGAGCAGGGTGATGCCCAGGTCGTAGTAGTCCAGCAGGGCAGCCGCCACCGTGTCGGGTGTGCCGACCAGGGCGGTGGAGTTGCCGGCACCCCCGGTGAGCCGCGTGGGTGCGGTCCACAGGGCCCGGTCGTGCCGGTCGTGGCCCGCCGTTGCCGCGAGAAGTCGCTGCGAGCCGGCGTTCTCCGGGTTGGCCCCGCGGTGGTGCTGGAGCCTTCCACCGGCCGCGGTGGCCGTGATCCGGCCCAGGATCGACTCGGCCTTGGCCCAGGCCAGTTCCTCCGTCGGCGCGATGATCGGCCGGAACGCGATCTGCAGCCGAGGCCGATCCCGCCCGGCCCGGGCGGCGGCCGCGTCGATCGCGGCGATCTGCTGCCGGGTGCCGGCCAGCGGCTCGCCCCACAGCGCACAGACGTCGGACTCGGTGGCGCCGACCCGGTAGGCGGCCGGCGATGACCCGCCGAACGACACGCGGGGCCGGGGCAGCTGGACCGGGCGGATGTCCGGCCGGTAGCCGCGGATGTCGTAGTGGGTGCCGGTGAAGTCGAAGGCATCGGCGGACGTCCAGGCCTGCTTGACGACCCGGATGTACTCGCGGGTGCGCTCGTATCGGGTGTCCTTGTCCAGGTGATCGCCCTCGGCGGCCTGGTCGGCGGTGGATCCGCCGGTGATGAAGTGGACCTCGGCCCGGCCGCCGGAGATGTGGTCCAGGGTGGCGATCGTCTTGGCGAAGTAGGTCGGTGCGGACACGTTCGGCCGGTGCGCCACCACCAGGTTGATCCGCTCGGTCTGTCCGGCGACGTAGGCGGCGACCTGCGCGGGGTCGGGCGAACCGGAGTGGTAGGCGAAGAGGATCCGGTCCCAGCCGTGGTCCTCGTGCGCCCGGGCCAGCCGGCGGGTGTACGCCAGGTCGATGGGGCCGCCGCGGCGGGCGCTGACCTCGCTGGCCGGGTTGGTGCCGGCGATACCCAGGAACTCAACGGGCATGTGAACTCTCCTTCGGGTGAGTGGTGTCGTGCGAGAAGTGGGGGACGAGCGTGGGGGCCGCGGGCGGGGCGAGCTCGCGCAGGATGTGCCGGGCCACCGCGTCGTTCTGCCGAAAGCCCGGGCCGTTGAAGCCCGGCCGGGAGAACCCGGCCGACCCGGCCGAGCCGGACACCGACGGGCCGAGCAGGAACCGGCGGGGGTGCACGGTCCGGTCGGCGCGCACCGCCCGGGCCAGCTCGTCGGCCAGCAACTGGCCGCCGCCCAGCGATCGCCCGTCGTCGTCGTGCAGGTCCTCGGTGGCCAACTCGCCCGCGGCGAGCAACCCGCGGATGACGGGGTCGGTGGCGGCCCGGACGTCCGGCCGCGGCAGGCGCGCGTCCACCAGGGCGCGCGCGGTGACCGATCCGGGAGCGGCGGGGGAGGTCCCGACGAATCGGCCGTCCTGCACGTCCACCCGCAGATCCGGGCCGGCGAAGCGCACCAGCCCGGCCCGGTGCAGGGCCAGCAGTTCCGCGAGTCGCCGCGGCGGCGGCCCGCTGGCCAGGAACGAGAAGAACCCGTGGAAATCGCCCTCGACGAGACGGATCCGGTCGGCGGGAGCGATCAGCCCGCGGGTGATCAGGATGTTCAGGACGCCGTAGACCGTCAGCAGGGCGTCGAAGACGGCCGCGTCCGCCGAGAAGTACGGGTCGGCGCGGCGGCGCAGGTCGGCCTCGACATGCTCGACGATCGCGTCGTCCAGTTCGGCCCGGGACCCGAAGAAGCCTCCGGTCAGGGGCCGATCGATGCTCGGCAGCTCGAAGCGATCTTCCCGCTTGGGCACCACCTGCTCGACGGCGCGGGCGAACGCGTCACCGGTCACCTTGGCCGTGTCCAGCAGTGCGCTGAACTCGGGCCAGGCGGTGAGCACCCGGTCGGGGTGGGCGTGGGAAAGGCGCCGGTAATGGGCGGCGGTCAGTTCCTTGGCCATCAACGGCCAGACATCCTTCCGGAAGTCCAGCGGGCCGCCGTCCGGGTCGGACAGCGCGGCGGCCGCATCCACCGTGAAGTAGGTCGGCGGCAGCGGCACCGCCCCGGGCACCGCGTACCCGATCTTCGCGTGGTACGGAACGCCGCGGCGAGAGCCGACGTGCAGCACCGGCTCCCGGCCGCTGGGCCGGTAGATCAGCCGTTCGGTGCAGTCGCCGGAGACATCCCCCGTGACATCACTGTCGAACCGGCCGCCCCGGCCCTGGGTCAGCAGCACCATCAGGTCGATGAAGGCCAGCCCGAAACCACGCACCAGCACCGGTTCCCCGGGTGGCAGCGCCGACAGGTCCAGATCGGCGGTGTAACCGGGCGGCACGTAGGTCAGATCGTGCCGGTCGGCGGCGGCGGCCAGGCGCCGCTCCTCCGGGCCGGCCATTCGGTCGAGGAAGCCCTGGGCCAGCACGAGAATGTCGGCGGTCAGCCGGCTTCCGTCGGCCAGCCGCACCAGTTGCCGGCCGGGTTCGTCGTCGACCGACACGGCCACGGTTCGGTGCTCGATCACCCGGGTGTCCGCGGGCAGGGCGGCGACCGCGCGGTCGAACGCCCAGCGCAGGTAGTGCGACTGCACGCGTCGGGACGGGAAGTCGTCGGGTCGCAGGGAGTTCGCCTCGGCGGACAGGCCGGCGGCCGCCAGGACTCGGCGCCCGGCACCGGCGACCCACTCGTGCAGGGCCGGACCCGGCACGATCGGCCCGTCGCAGGTCACCGACTCGTCGGTGAAGATGGTGACATCCCTTGCCGTCGAGTTCATCCAGAGCAGGGCGCTCTGGTCGCCACGCCAGATCCGACCCCCGCCGGCCGGATACGGATCGACCACGTGGATGTCCAGCGGTCCGGGATGCAGCGAACCGGTGGCGTTCGCGGCGATCCGTTCGATCAGCCCGACGGTCCGCGGGCCGCCGCCGACGAAAACCAATGTCGCACTCATACAGTCGCCCCGTTGACCAATCGGGAATGCACGTGCCGCCGGTTGTCGGGTCCGGCCGCCGCGGGGTGGATCATCGGCTGACCCGGCAGGGACGCCGTGGGTGCGGTCCAGGCCGCGAGTCCCGCGCCGGGCACGAGTTCCTTGCCGAACGGCAGCGGGCCGATGGTCTCCGGGTCGGCGGTCACGTCGAACCGGGGCGTGTACCCGCTCGTCAGGTACAGGTCGCGCGCCTCGGGCTGCCGCGGGCCGGTGGTCAGGTGAATCCGTCGGTAGCCCAGTTGCACCGCCACCGCCTCCAACTCGGCCATCACTCGCAGGCCCAGCCCGCGCCGGCGGTGCCGGTGGGACGTCCAGACCCGCTTGACCTCCGCGGTGGTGCGGTCGTATCGGCGCAGCGCGCCGCCGGCGATGGCCTGGCCGTCCTCGATCGCCACCAGGAACACCCCGTCGGGTTCCACGAAGTCGGTGGGCGGTACCTCGGTCAGTTGGGTGTTGGCCGACTCACGCCCGTACCGGGTGCCGTATTCGACGACCAGGTCGGTCAGGAGCGGGCCCAGTCGCGGGTCGGCCGGATCGACCCGAACGACCTGGAGATCCGGCGCACCGGCCACCGGCGAGACCCGGGGTCCGGCCACCGCATCGACGCGGCTGGGCAGCCGATCCCCGGCGCGGCCGGACAGGGTGGCCAGGAACTCGTGGGTGACCTGCGCGACCGGGGCCAGGGACGCCGGGTCGATCACCACGCCGCCGTCGGGGTACACCCGGATGTGCCCGGACGGCACGAACCAGCCGGGGGTCACGTGGGCGGCGCCGAGTGCGGACAGCACCGGGCGTAGCGCATAGTCGACGGCGAGCACGTGTGCGGCGGACCCTCCGGTGGCCAGCGGCAGGACGCTCTTGCCGCGGAGTGCGAACTGCGGCAGCAGGTCGAGGAAGAGCTTGAGCAGCCCGGAGTAGGACGACTGGTACACAGGCGTGGCGACGACCAGGGCGTCCGCCTCGCGCACGGCCGAGATCGCCTCGATCAGCGCGGGATGGGTGACGTCGCCGACGAGCAGCGGGGTGGCCGGCAAGAGGCGAACCTGCAGGGTTTGCACGTCGTGCCCGGCTGCGGTCAGTCGCCGGTTGACGTGGGTGACGAGCGCATGCGTGCTCGACACCTGTTGCGGGCTACCGGAAATGCTCAGGACGGACGGCATGTTCACTCCGTGGCAGGGCGGGCAGGGCGGGCAGGGCGGGCGGGCAGGGCGGGGCGGGTGGGTAGGCAGGGTAGGTAGGTAGGTAGGTGGGTAGGTAGGTGTGGAGGGGCGCGAGTCAGGTGCGGCCGGCCGGGACCGGGGTCGGGGCGCGTGGCCGGAGGCGGAACAGGTCCGGTGCGTCGCCCGTACCGGTAACCAGGTCGGCGACCAGTTCCCCGATGGCGGGTGCGAACTTGAACCCGTGACCGGAGAATCCGGCCGCGACGGTGATCGGCCCGCGCCGGTCGACGACGAAATTCCGGTCCGGGGTGCTGGTGTACAGGCAGGTGGTGACGCGGGGCGCGGCCGGCTCGACACCCGGCAGCCACTGTGCGGCGTACTCCTGGAGTCGGGCGACGCCGGCCGGGTCGGGGAGGAAATCCCGGCTCTGCGGAGTGGTCCGCGGCCCGGTCCCGTGCTCGCCGACCTTGACACCGTCGGGCGTGGCGAGCCCGTACACCCCGGCGCCGCGGTACTCGGCCCCCGGGTGGTGCAGGAAACTGGGCCAGCCGACGGGTGTCTCCACCGGCGTGAAGTGCACGGGTTGCTCCTGGGTGGTGACCAGCGGGGGAAGCTGTCCGGGGACCTGCGGCACGGCGGCCAGCACGTCCGGGGTCCAGGCGCCGGCCGCGACCACAACCTGGTCGAAGCGGATTGATCCGGACGCGGTCAGCACTCGCACACCCGACGGGCTCACCCGCAGCCCGGTCGCCGGGGTGTGGAACCAGGTCTGCGCTCCCTCGACGCGCGCCCGGCGCTGCACGGCGGCCACGGCCAGGTCCGCGTGCAGCCGCCCCGCCTCGGGATGGTGCAGGACCATCGAGTCGAATCGCAGCCCGGGCCATTGCTGCGTGGCCGCCTTCGGGCTGAGCAGGGCGTACTTGATGCCGGCGTCGGCCAGCGCGCGGGCCAACCTTCCGACCTGCACCGGATCGCCGTGGTCGACGGCCCCGGTGCGGGCGTAGAAGCGTTGCCCGTCAAGGCGTTCCAGGCGGCGCCAGAGACGCCCCGCGCGCTCGGCCAGGGTGATGTACTCGGCGACCGGGTAGGTGTACCGAAAGATGCGGGAGCTGCCGTGTGAGGCGCCGCGGATGTGTCCGGCCTCGTACTGCTCGAACAGGACGACCCGATGGCCGCGCGCAGCCAGTCGCCACGCCGCGGCAGATCCGATCGCGCCGCCGCCGACGACGGCGACGCTCAGAATGTCCTTGCCAGGCATCGGGTTTCTCCAGTTCGCTGGTCGGCAGCCGGATCGCTCAGCCGGTTGGCTTGGGCAGGCCCGGCGGGTTCAGCTCGGACTGCTCGACGGACTCACTTGTCAGGTTCCAGCGATCGAGAACCTGCTGGTAGGTGCCGTTCTCGATGGTGTGGTTGATCGCCTCGGTGAACGCCTCGGCCAGCCCGTTGCCCTTTCCGGTGAGCACGGCGATCTCACCCTGCAGGGTGTCGCCGGCCCCGGAGAAGGTGCCGATCACCTTGCTCTCGCCGGTGCTCGCCGCGTGGTACTGGGCGGTTGGGTTCGGGCCGAGGTAGCCGTCGATCCGCCCGGACGACAGCGCCAGGTAGTAGTCCGTCGAGTTCTGGAAGTACTTGATGTCGATCGGGGCCAGACCCTCGGCGATGTTCTGCTCGTTCCAGTCGACCAGGATCTTCTCCTGGTTGGTGCCCGATCCGACGGCGATCACCTTGCCGGCGAGGTCCTTCCGGTCGGTACCGGTCCACGGGTCGTCGATCCGGCTCTCCAGCGCGAGGGTGTCCAACCGGTAGGTGGCGAAGTCGTACTTCTCCTTGCGTTCTTCGGTGACGGTGACGTTGGAGATGAAGGCGTCGACCTCGCCCGAGTCGACCCGGACGAAATTCTGCGACCAGTCGGCGGCGGACAGTTCGACGTCCAGGCCCAGGACGTCGGCGAACAGATAGGCGAAGTCGACCTCGGAGCCGATCAGGGTGGTGTCGTCGGTCGCGTAGAACCGCAGCGGCGGCGCGGTCCCGGCCGCCCCGGTGACCCGGATGGTGCCGCGGTCCCGGATGTCCTGGGGCACCTTGGCGGCGATGGCGTCGACCTTGCCGGTGGTGATGCGGTTCTGCTCTGGCCCGAGGTTGAACTCGATGCCCTGCGCCGCGGCCGGGGAGGCCGAGCCGGCGCTGGTGCCGGCGTCGGCGGTATCGGTGGACGATCCGCCGCAGGCGCTGATCGTCAGGGTCGCGGCGACCAGCGCCGAGGTGACCGCCAGGCCGCGTCTGAGCCGGGAGAACATGGTGGGTGGTTCCTTTCGGTGGTGGTGTCCCGGGCGAGGATCGGCCGGGTGGGGTGCTGGTCAGAGCACCTTGGACAGGAAGGCCCGGGTGCGTTCGTGCGTGGGGTGATCCAGCACCTCGGCGGGCAGGCCATGTTCGACGATCACCCCGTCGTCCATGAAGACCACCGTGTCGGCGACCTCACGGGCGAAACCGATCTCGTGGGTCACGATGATCAGCGTCCGGCCCTGGCCGGCGAGCGCGCGGATGGCCTCCAGCACCTCGCCGACCAGTTCGGGGTCCAGGGCCGAGGTGGGCTCGTCGAACAGGATGACCGCCGGGTTCAGGGCCAGGGCGCGGGCGATGGCGACCCGCTGCTGCTGGCCACCGGACAGCTGACGGGGGTAGGCGTCGGCCTTGTCGGCGACACCCACCGCGGCCAGCAGGTCGCGGGCGTGCGCGACCACGTCCTCCCGCCGGCGCCGGGGTGCCGACCGCGGCGCCGACAGCGGGGCCTCGATCACGTTGTCCAGCACGGTCAGATGCGGGAAGAGATTGAAGTTCTGGAAGACGAACCCGACCCGGGCCCGTTGGCGCAGGATGTCCCGCTCGGCCAGTTCGTGCAACCGGCCGCCCCGCAGGCGGTAGCCGATGGGTTCCGAATCGACCAGGATCAGGCCCCGGTCGACCTTCTCGAGGTGGTTGATGCTGCGCAGCAGCGTCGACTTGCCCGATCCCGACGGCCCGAGGATCACCGCGACCTCGCCCCGCCGGACCCGCAGATCCACCCCGTTCAGGACGGGCAGCGTACCGAAGGACTTGTGCACGCCCAGGATCTCGACCGCGTAGGCCGGATCCCCGATGATGTCGTCGGGCTGGTCGGCTCGTTCGGCGGGCCGGGTGGTGGGCGTCTCACCCACGCGCAGGCTCATCGCGCACCGCCCGCCGCGTCGGGTCGGCCGGCCGCCGTGAAGGCTGCCACGCGGCGCCTGACCTTCTGCCACGGCGTCAACGGCATGGTGCGTAGGGCACCCTTGGCATAGTGACGTTCGACGTAGTACTGCGCGATGGACAGCACGGTGGTCATCAGGATGTACCAGACGGTGGCCACCATCAGCAGGGGAACGACTCGCCCGTTGCGACCGTAGATGACCTGCACCTGGTAGAAGAGTTCGGCGATGGCCATCGTCGACACGATCGAGGTGCCCTTGAACAGGCTGATCACCTCGTTGGCCGCGTTCGGCAGGATGCCCCGCATCGCCTGCGGCAGCACGATCCTGAAGAACTGGCGGCGTCGGGGGATGCCCAGCGCGGCGGCCGCCTCGAGCTGGCCGGCGTCGACGGACAGGATCCCGGCCCGGATGATCTCCGCCGAGTAGGCCGCCTGGTGCAGGCCGAGACCGATGACCGCCGCGGCCATGCCGCTGATGGTGGAGTTCACGTCGAAGGTCAGCAGCGACGGGCCGAACGGGACCCCGACGGACAGGCTCTGGTACAGGTAGGCGATGTTGAACCAGAACAGCAGCTGGACGATCAGCGGGATCGAGCGGAACGCCCACACATAGGTCCAGGAGATCGTCTGCAGCACCGGGTTCTTCGACAGCCGGCCGGCGGCGACGGCCATCCCCAGGGCGAAGCCCAGCACGGTGCCGTACACGGTCAGCTGAATGGTCAGCCACAGTGCCTGCAGGACAACCGGTGCGGTGAAGTACCGGGCGAACGTCGGCCAGTCCCAGCCGGGATTGGTGGCCAGCCCGTTGACGAACTGGGCGACCAGGATCAGGGCGACGGCCGCGGCGAGCCACCGCCACGGGTGGCGTGCCTTGACCACCGTCAGCGTCGTGGGGTCGACACCCGGGCGGGCGGTCGTGACCGACAGCGGGTCCGGGTGCGCGGGGGCGGCCGGAGCGGCCCGGTGGCGCAGGGGGGAGGTCGTCACGGAAGGTCCTCGATGGCGGATCGATGGCGCTGGGGATGGCGGGCGTCGCGGTCGGCCACGGGGTGGTCGCGTGGCCGGTGGGTCGACGGGATCGGGCGCGGGTGTGCGGGTGCTCGCACACCCGGTTGGCCCCGGCCGGGGGGGTCAGCGGGAACAGAGCCCGCTGGAGAGCCGCCCCTGGTCCACGTGTCGCCGCTGGGACGACGCCGGGTAGAACGCCCGGTTCGCCGCGCCCCGTCCGATCGACTGCCTCATGTCCTCGCCCGTCGTGTCCCGGGTCCGGTGGGAACCCGCGCTTGCGGCCGGCCGCCGGCCCGCCGCCGTGTCGTCACCCGGAGCACCCCGCCGCGGTGGGAGGGTTGCCGCCCAGCAAGCCGGGGCTTGACGCTGGAACTCATGACTGTTCCTTCACCCTACGCACGAGAAATGGCCTCGTCAAACGACTCTCCGTGGCCGCGGGCTCTCTCGGGACGGGCGCCAGCCAGGTGTGCGGGTTGAGAATGCCGTTCGGATCGAGTGCGGCCTTGAGCCGGCGCTGCAGATCCAGGTTGGGCTCGTCGAGTTCGACGCCCAGCCAGGGCCGCTTGGCGATCCCGACCCCGTGCTCCCCGGTAATGGTGCCGCCCAGGGCCAGTGCGGTCCGGACCAGCTCATCGGCCGCGGCGTGCAGCCGGTCCGGCGGAATCCCGCCGTCCGAGGCGGTCTTCGGCGTGCTGAACAACGGGTGCAGGTTGCCGTCGCCGATGTGGGCGACCACCGCGCTGTCCAGGCCGTGTCGCCGGGCGATCTCCCCGATCGCGGTGATCGCGGCCGGCAGGGCGGAGCGGGGGACGGCCACGTCCTCGCCGATCAGCCACTCTTCGGTGGGCGCGCCCCGCCCGTGCCGCCGCAGCCAGAAGTATCGCTCGGCGGTGGCGTCGTCGGGCAGTTCCGTTCGGCCGCCGGCCGCGGCCAGAGCGCTGGCCACCGCGTCGATCTCGGCGTCCGCCCCGAAACCGTCGGTCTGCGCGAGCAGCAGGGCCGAGCCACGGTCGGCCAGATCCGTCTGCTGGGCCCGGTCGATGGCCCTCAGCGCACCCGCGTCCAGAAGTTCCAGCGCGCTGGGTCGGGCACCGGTGCGGGTGACCGCGTTGACGGCGGCCGCCGCCTGTGCCGCGGAGTCGAAGAAGGCGACAGCGGTGCGGGTCTTCACCGGGCGGGGGAGCAGCCGGACGGTGGCCTCGACGACCACCCCAAGGGTGCCCTCGGAGCCGACGAAGAGCCCGGTCAGGTCGAACCCGACGACGCCCTTGAGGGTGCGCCGGCCGGTGCGCAACAGGGAGCCGTCGGCCAGCACCACGGTCAGGGCGAGCACCGAATCGCGGGTGACCCCGTACTTGACGCAGCGCAGGCCGCCGGCGTTGGTGGCGATGGTGCCGCCGACGGTGGCGATCCGGTGGCTGGCCGGGTCCGGTGGGTACAGCAGTCCGTGCTCGGCGCCGGCCGCGTCGAGGTCGGCGACCACGACACCCGGTTGGACGACGGCGATCCCGTCGACCGGGTCGATCTGAAGGATCCGGTCGAGCCGGGCGGTGGACAGCACGAGCGACCCGTCGGGGGCGGCGGCGCCTCCGGACAGGCCGCTGCCGGCGCCACGGGGGACGACCGTCGCCCCGGCGGCGTGCGCGACCCGCAGTACGGCCCGCACGGATTCGACGCTGGTCGGGGTGAGCACCGCCAGCGGCCGCCCGGGCAGCCGCAGCCCGGACCGGTCTGTTGCGGCTGCTTCGAGATCGTCGTCCTGCCAGCTGATCTCGTCCGGCGCCAGCAGGCCGCTCAGCCGGCGCAGCAGGTAGTGGCGGGCCGGCGCGAGGGTGTGGGTGCCCATCAGTGCTCCTGCACGCCGAGGTGGGCGAGCAACTCGGCCCGTAGCGTCACGAACCGCGGGTCGGCGACCTCGCGCGGCCGGGCCAGGTCGACCCGGGCCTGGTGGGCGATCACCCCGTCCCGCATCACCAGCACTCGGTCGGCCAGTTTGATCGCTTCCTCCACATCGTGGGTGACGAGCAGCACCGCGCACCGGTGCAGCGTCCACAGGTCGGCGACCAGGGCCTGCGCGGTGAGCCGGGTGAGCGCGTCCAGCGCGGAGAAGGGTTCGTCCAGCAGCAGCAGGTCGGGTTCGCGGACCAGTGCGCGGGCCAGCGAGGCGCGCTGCGCCTCACCGCCGGAGAGCACCTTGGGCCACACGTCGCTGCGGTGGGTCATGTTGACCTCGGCCAGCGCCGTCTCGGCCCGGGTGCGGTCGGGCCGGCCGGGCAGGCCGAGCACCACGTTGCGCCACACCTTCTTCCACGGCATCAGCCGCGGCGATTGGAAGGCGACCGCACGTCGGGTGGCCACCTCGACGGTTCCGGTGATGTCGCGGTCCAGGTCGGCCAGCACCCGCAGCAGCGTGCTCTTGCCGCAGCCGCTCGCACCGAGCAGCACCACGAACTCGCCGGGCGCGATGTCCAGGTCCAGCTCGCCGATCACCGCCCGGTCGCCGAACCGCTTGGTCAGCCCGCGCACCCGCACCGCGTACGTGCTGCCCTCGCCCGCTGGTCGGGTGCTCAGGTCCCGGTGAACGACGGTCGCCATGCCAGCAACGTCCTTTCCAGCAGTCGGACGAACAGGTCGGCCAGCAACCCGAGCACCGCGTAGAGCACCAGGCAGAGCACGATGGTGTCGGTCTCGAAGAACTCCCGGGCGTTGTTGATCAGGAAGCCGATACCGCTCGTGGCGTTGATGGTTTCGGCGAAAACCAGGATCAGCCAGGAGACCCCGATCGAGTAGCGCAGGCCGACCAGCCCGCTGGGCACCGCGGCGGGCAGGATGACGTGCCGGATCAACCCCGGCTTGCGCAGGCCCAGGGTGCGGCCGGCCTCGATGAGGGCCGGGTCGGTGCCCCGGATGCCGGCGAACAGGTTCAGGTAGAGCGGGAAGAACACGCCCAGCGCGATCAGGATCAGTTTGGGTTGGTCGCCGATGCCGAACCAGATGATCAGCAGCGGGATCAGCCCGACCACCGGCACGGTACGCAGCATCTGGATGGGCGCATCGATGATGTCCTCGCCGAGCTTGAACAGCCCGGCGATCAGCGCGGCGACCAGCGCGGCGGTGACGCCGAAGAACAGCCCGAGCCCGACCCGCTGGGCGGAGGCCAGGATGGCGTCCTGCAGTTCGCCGGTCCGCAGCAGCTCACCGGCCTTGGCGACCACCTTCTGCGGCGGGGCCAGGGTGTTCGACGACAGCCAGCCGAGCGCGCTCGCCACATACCAGAGCAGGATGAGCAGCAGCGGGCTGATCGCCTTGACGACCCACCGGGGGATCCGGGCGGACCGCTGCCCGCGCCCCCTGCGCTCCCGGCCGGTGATCACGGTCAGCGGGATCGACCGCCGGTCAGGGGGTTCCGCACGCCGGACCGGCGCCGGAGCGGGGCCGGTGGTCGTGACGGCCAACGGCGTCGACAGCTCAGCCGCTGACATACTCGCCCTCGATCGCGGTCAGGTCGGTGTCGAAGGAGGTCGTCCAGTAGTCGCCGATGTCGAACGGCGTGGTGATGATGCCGGCCTTGACGAAGGTGTCGAGCACGTCCTGCTGCGAGGCGATGGCCGACTCGGACGTCGGCACGAACTTGCTGGGCCGCTGCGCCTCACCCTCGGTGAAGGTGGTCAGGGCCTGCTCGACGGGCTGCTTGGTCTGCTCGGCGACCACCGCGGCCCAGGCGTCCGGGTTCGCCCGGGCCCAGTTGAATGCCCGCTGCAACCGGGAGAAGTAGTCGGCGATGGCCGCGTGCCGGGCCGGGTCCTCGATCAGCGTCGGCGTCGAGATGTAGACGAAGTTGCCGGACAGGATGTCCCGGGCGTCCACGACGGTGGTGGCGCCCTTGGCGTGCGCGGAGATGATCGCGTTGCCGTAGGAGGCCAGGGCGTCGACCTGCCCGGAGAGCAGGGCGGCCAGGCCGTCGCTGGTGGACAGCGGCACCGCCTCGATGTCGCCCCAGGTCAGGCCGGCCGACTCGAGTGCCTTGTACAGGAAGTAGTGCGCGGTGGTGTTCTGCACGTAGGCGACCTTGCGGCCCTTCAGGCCGGCCGCGTCGGTGATGGCGCTGCCCTCCGGCACCACCACCTCCTGGGTCAGGGTGTTGCCCTGCCGCACCGCGATGACGGCCAGCGAGCCGGGTCCGCCGGACTGGGCGGCGAAGATCGGCGGGATCTCGCTGGCGCTGGCCAGGTCGATGGCCCCGGCCCCCAACGCCTCCAACTGCAGGTTGCCGCCCTGGAACAGGCTGAACTCGGTGGCGTACGGGGTGTCCGCCAGCCCCGCCTGCGCCAGCAGGAGTTGCTGCTGCTTCCAGCCGGTCTCGCCGATCCGCAGGGTGACTCCCGACAGGTCGACACCGGCCGCCGCGGGCGAAACCGCCCCGCTGGACCCGGCTTCGGTGGTGGTCGGCGTCGAGGCCGGCTCGGTGCCGGAGCAGGCCGTGAGCAGCAGGGTCAGGCCGAGCGCGGTTGCGGTCGCGGTGGCGAGGCGCCGCAGGAGCGGGCGTCTGGTCATCGGGAGTTGCCTTTCTGGGCGGGGTCTCGCGAGCGGGTTGGTACGGCGGGGCCCGGGTTCGGCCACGATCACCGGTGGACGGGACCGCGCGATCGGCAGAGGGTGGGCGCAAGAATGGATGCCGACCGCCGCCGGGCGGGGGACCGCCGCCGCCGCGCAGCGATCGACCCCGCCGCGGACGGCGGTCGACTGGACGGGGAGTTCATGGATGCCCGCGATCATCGCCGCGCCCGAACGGACCGAGCGTTTGACGAACGATCAAGCGGCGCAACCGCTCCCGGAAACGGTCAGCCGGCCGGACAGAGCGCGCTGGCGACGCGCTGCAGGTCCACGTGCCGCCGACAGAACCACGCGGCCGACGCGAACGCGGCGCCTGGCCGGTGTTCGGTGGGGCCGACGCTGGTGGTCACCATCGATCGGTCCCGTCTGTAGTGGACCCGTGGTGGACGAGCCCGCGCTTGCGGAAACCGGTGGGCTCCGCCAGGTCTTCATCCGGAGCACCCCGCCGCGGTGGGAGGGTTGCCGTCCAGCAAGCCGGAGCTACGCGCTGGATCTCATGACCTCTCAGGAATCTAGATGACCGTTCGGCCCTGGTCAATCGCCCCGCCCGGGCTCGAGCATGATCCGGACCACAACAAGGCGACCTGTCCACCGAGGATCCGTCCGGACTTGTCGTGAGGAACGACACCATCGTCGACCTGGCGGCTCGTTTGACCTTCCCGGGCAGGTCGATCTAGGTTTTGCAGGTGTTGACGAACCTGTCAGATCGAGCCGACGCGGTCGTGAGCCGACCGCAGATCGTGCCGGCTGTGTTGTTCGCGCACGTCACCCTGCCCGGAAGCCTCTGTCCGGGCCGTTGATCGCCTGGCCGTCCCGCCCGGGCGAGCCAGGTACACGGAACCCGCTGATCTGAATCGCCGCCCGTCGATTCACCGCGACGTACGTGCTGCCGATGAGTAGGCCCGCCCTATTGCGCCATCGCCGCTGATGAGCGCCTTGCGCACCCGGACCCGGACCCGCGCACCGTCATCATTGCCATTCACCAGAAGGACTTCTCATGACCTCCGGACCCGAATCCACCGACACCCCCGCGGCGCTGCCCGATCGCAAGAAACCCAGAACCGGACTGATCATCGGGGTGGTGGTCGCGGTGGTCGCGGTGGCGATCGGCGCGACCGTGCTCATCATCAACCTCACCGGCTCCAAGGACGACAAGGTCGCGGTGAAGATCGGCACCACCGAAGCCAGCGCCGACTACTGGCCGATCCTGATCAATCTGGCCGCCGAGAACGGGATCGACCTGCAGCCGGTCAACTTCGGCGACTACACGCAGGCCAATCCCGCGCTGGCGCAGGGTCAGCTGGACCTCAACCTGTTCCAGCATCTGTTGTATCTGGCCAACTACAACGTCTCGGCCGACCAGACGTTGACGCCGATCGGCTCCACCGTCGTCGTGCCGTTGGGGCTGTACTCGAACAAGCACACCTCGCTGGACCAGATCCCGCAGGGCGGCCAGGTCGCCATCCCGAACGATCCCACCAACCAGGCCAGGGCACTGCTGGTGCTGCAGCAGGCGGGGCTGATCTCGCTGAAGGGCGGCGGCACCGTGCTGTCCACCCCGGCCGACATCGACACGGCCGCCTCGAAGGTCACCGTCGTCCCGGTCGACGCCCAGCAGACGGTGACATCGTTGTCGTCGGTCGACGCGGCCATCGTCAACAACAACTTCGCCCTGGACGCCAAGCTGGACCCGTCGAAGGCGCTGTACAACGACGACCCGTCCAAGCCGGCCGCCGAGCCGTACATCAACGCCTTCGTGTCCCGGGACACGGACAAGGACAACCCGACGTACCGCAAGATCGTCGAGCTGTACCACGATCCGGCGGTGACGGCCGCGGTGGTGAATGCCTCCCAGGGCACCGCTGTGATCGTCGATCGCCCGCAGACCGACCTGGCGAACATTCTGACGGGGCTGGAGGAGACGGTCCGCGAAAGCAAGTGATCCGCGCGGCGGCCGGACGTCAGGCTCGAGATTGGTTCGGCCGGCCAGGACGGCGTCGTCCGCCGCTGACGAGCAGGCCCGACCGGCTGTCCCGGTTCGGGCCCCACGCATACCGCAGTGGCGTCTGTGTTGACGCCGCGTCGGCACGCTTCCTTGGCGGACATCCCGCAGGGCGGTCAGGTCGCCATTCCCAACGACCCCACCAACCAGTCCCGCGCGCTGCTGGTGCCGCAGGGGGCGGGCTTGATCACGTTGCGGGACGGCGCACCGTGCTGTCCACGCCGGCGGACATCGACACGGCCGCCTCCCGGGCCCGGGTCTTCCCGGTCAGCGCCCAGCAGACGGTGACCTCGCTGTCGTCCGTGGATGCCGCGGTCATCAACAACAACTCGCGTTGGACGCCAGGCCGCGGCTGAGCCGGTCGAGTCACCGTTCCGATCACCGTCACCCAAGGAGAACCACTGTGGCAGCACTGATTCAGTTCCAGGACGTGAGCAAGACCTTCGGGGAAGGGGAATCGGCCGTCAATGCTCTGCGCGGCATCACGCTGGACATCGAGGCCGGGGACATCTTCGCGATCATCGGCGGGTCCGGCGCCGGCAAGAGCACGCTGGTGCGAATGATCAACGCGCTCGAGAAGGCGTCCGGGGGGCACATCGTCATCGAGGGCACCGACATCACCACGCTGTCCGAGCGGGAGCTCCGAGCGGTGCGCTCCCGCATGGGGATGATCTTCCAGCAGTTCAACCTGATGCGGTCACGCCACGTGTACGGCAACGTCGCCTATCCGCTGAAGATCGCCAAGTGGCCCAAGGAGAAACAGAAGGATCGGGTCACCGAACTGCTGAACTTCGTCGGGCTGCTGGACAAGGCCTGGAGCTACCCGGACCAGCTGTCGGGTGGTCAGAAGCAGCGGGTGGGGATCGCCCGAGCGCTGGCCACCAACCCGTCCATCCTGTTGGCCGACGAGTCCACCAGCGCATTGGACCCGGAGACCACCGAGGACGTCCTGCGCCTGCTGCAGCGGGTCAACTCGGAACTGGGAGTCACCGTGGTGGTGATCACCCACGAGATGGACGTGGTGCGAACCATCGCCAACCGGGTGGCGGTCCTTGAGCGGGGCGAGCTGATCGAACTCGGGTCGGTGTACGAGGTGTTCTCCAGGCCCAAGGCGGAGACCACGCGCAAGTTCGTGGAGTCGGCGCTGAACGACCGTCCGGCCGGGGTCGATGTGGAGCGACTCAGGCGACGGCACCAGGGCCGGCTCGTGCTGGTCGACGTGACGAACGACGACCGGATCGGGCGGGTGCTCGCCCACCGGTCCCGGGTCAGCGACCTGGAATTCGAATTCGTGTTCGGCGGCATCACCTCGTTGCATGACGGCTCCTTCGGCAAGATCACGCTGGAGCTGGACGGTTCGCCGGACTCCGTCGAGCAGGCGGTCGCGGATCTGCGCGCGGTGACTGTGGTGGAGGACGTGGCATGACTACCGACTGGAGCACCCTCTGGCCGGTCTTCCTGACCTCGATCGGGCAGACCCTGGTGATGGTCACCGTCACCATGGTGGTCGGCGGCTTCTTCGGGTTGGTCATCGGCCTTCTGCTCTACACCACCCGCAAGGGGGGCCTGCTGCAGAGTGGTCCCTCCTACACCATTCTGAACGTGATCGTGAACTTCGTGCGGCCGATCCCGTTCATCATCTTCATCACCGCAGTGGGGCCGCTGACCCTGCTGGCGATGGGCACCACCATCGGCACCGCGGCGGCGATCTTCCCGCTGACCCTGGCCGCCTCCTTCGGCATCTCGCGGATCGTCGAGCAGAACCTGGTCACCATCGACCCGGGAGTGATCGAGGCCGCCCGGGCGATGGGGGCGAGCCCCCTGCGGATCATCATCACCCTGCTCATCCCGGAAGCATTGGGGCCGCTGATCCTGGGCTACACGTTCGCGTTCGTGGCAGTGGTGGACATGACCGCGGTGGCCGGCGCGGTGGGCGGCGGCGGACTGGGCAACTTCGCGATCGTCTTCGGTTACCAGCGGTTCAACTGGGTCGTCACCTGGGTGGCGGTGATCACCATCATCGTGCTCGTCCAGGTCGCACAGTTCGTCGGTAACTGGTTGGCCCGCAAGGCGCTTCGCCGCTGAGTGCGGCACGATCACTGACTCAGGATGGGGTCGGTCGTCGCGAGTTGTCGCTACTGCGGACTTCGGGTCGTTGGGGCCACCCGGGTTCCAGCGGAAGGAAGTGCGACCAGTCGCACTTTTCTTCCGTCCTGACGCCAGCGGCGCGAAGTTAGCGCCAGTGGACAACTTCGACCTGCGTCACGTCAGCTACACCGGGACTTTGGAATCGATCGACTACCGGGTCGGTTGTCCCTCGCTCAACTCCCGGACCAGCGAGGACACCACGGCCTTGAGGCTCCCGTCGTTGGCCTGGGCGACCCGGAGCTGGCGCTGGTAGCTCGCTCCGTGGTCGACGATCTCCAGAATGTCCTGCAGCTCGGCCACGCAGCCCAGGTCAGCCGCCACCGGTTCCAGGTTCGGCAGCAGCTCGCGCAGGTCCTCGGTGACCAGGCGCTCGTCGCCGCCCGCGTTCTGGATGATGATCGCGTCCATGCCGTAACGCGCGGCGCGCCATTTGTTCTCGCGCACGAACCAGGGCTGCAGGGCGGGCACGGCCCGTCCGGCGTCGAGTTCGCGGGAGAGGTGTTCGACCAGGCACTGGGTGAGGGCGGCGATCGCGCCGATCTCGCGGGCGGTCGAGATCCCGTCGAACGTCCGCACCTCGACGGTGCCCCATCTCGGAGACGGCCGGATGTCCCAGCGCAACTCGGACAGGACGTCGATCACGCCGGTGTGCATGAGGTCGTCGACCATCGATTCGTATTGCGACCAGTCCGAGAACTGAGGCGGCAGGCCCGCGGTCGGCAGCTGCTGGAACATCAGGGCCCGGTTCGAGGCGTACCCGGTGGTTTCGCCGGACCAGAACGGGCTGGACGCGCTGAGGGCCTGGAAGTGCGGCAGGTAGGTGAGCAACCCGTCGATGATCGGTAGCACTTTGGCCCGGACGTCGACCGCGACGTGCACGTGCACGCCCCAGATCATCATCTGCCGGCCCCACCACCGCGTGCGGTCGATCAGGGTGGCGTACCGGGCGTTGTCGGGGGTGACCTCCTGCTGGAACCACTGGCTGAAGGGATGGGTCCCGGACGAGATGAGCTGCACGCCGAGGGGTTCCGCGAGCTGATAGACGGACTCGACCATCCGGGTCAGGTCGTCCACCGCGTTGGCGGCCTTGCGGTGAGGCGCGCTGACGACCTCCACCGTGTTGGTCAACAGTTCGCCGGTGACGTGCGGAAAGGTGGTCGCCGGCCCCAGCCGGGACAGCAGTTCCGGCGCCGCCGGGGACAGCTCCCCACTGCGCCGGTCAACACAGGCGATCTCCCACTCCAGGCCGAGCCGGGAACGTTCGGATCGCGCGAAATCGATCGTGCCCATCGGACAATTCAATCAGCAGCGGCCGGTGGGGTGGTCGGCGGCAGTTGGTGCAGGGCGGCGATCGTGGTCGATCTCGTCGGTGGTGTTGTACCGCACCACCTCGGGGCCTCACCGGCCCGGGCCCGTCGTCCCCGGACGGTCCTTGCTCCGGGCTGAGTGTTGGCGTGTCCATCGAGTCTGATAAGTTTCTGCCATGAGTGTCCGAGTTGCTGGCGAACCCTATGAGTTCGCGCTGCTCGCGGTCGGTCGACTGTCAGTCGCCGACGTCTACTGTCGCTGATTCGTCGAGGACACCGGGTTCTTCCTGAACTCCCGCGGCGGCACGGGTCGCCGACCTCGCGATCCCACGCTGATCCATTGCCGCTGGGTGGTGCACTGCCGCCATCCCTTCCACGGAGACATCCATGCGACAACGCTCTCGTTTACCGGTTCTGGCCGCTCTAGCCCTGACCGCTGTGCTCGTGCTGACCGGTTGCGGCGGCGGATCCACCGACGAACCCGGCGGCATCGACATCTCAACCGGCACTCACCACATCAATCTCGTCGCGTACGCCGTCCCGAAGGTCGGCTTCGACGAGATCATCCCGGCCTTCCGGCAGACCGCGGTCGGAAGCGATATCGGGTTCTCGCAATCCTATGGGGCATCCGGCGACCAATCTCGCAAGGTAGCCCGGCACGTGCCGGCCGACGTGGTGAATTTCTCGGTGGAACCCGACATCACTCGCTTGGTCAAGGCGGGGTTGGTCGACGAGGACTGGAAATCGGCCGCTCCCTACAACAGCACACCGTTCGGTTCGGTCGTGGCCCTGGTGGTTCGAGAAGGCAACCCGAAGAACATTCACACCTGGGCCGATCTGCTGAAACCGGGCGTCGAGGTGATCACCCCGAACCCGGCGAGCTCCGGGTCGGCGAAGTGGAACCTGCTCGCGCCCTATGCTGCGGCGAGCAGCGGCGGGCAGGACCCGGAATCCGGGTTGGCCTTTATTTCCCAACTCGTCCGCGATCACATCAAGGTCAATCCGAAGTCCGGGCGCGAGGCCACCACGACCTTCCAGAGCGGCCAGGGCGACGTCCTGATCAGCTACGAGAACGAGGCGATCTTCCTGACCAAGCAGAATGCGTCGTCGTCGGCCAGTCAGCAGGTCGAATACGTCCTGCCCCCGGTCACCTTTCAGATCGAGAACCCGATGGCGGTCGTCAACACCAGTGACAGCCTGACCCAGGCCAACGACTTCCTGCAGTGGCAGTTCACCGACGAAGCCCAGCACATCTGGGCGGAAGCCGGCTTCCGTCCGGTCGTGCCCGAGGTGATCGCAGAAACAGCCGACCTTTTCCCGGGCGAGACCGACAAGATCTGGACCATCAAGGAACTCGGCGCGGTCCTGGGCAGGGGCATCGACAACGGCAAGGACAAGACAGGTTGGGCAGCGGTCGACCAGGTCCTGTTCGGGGCCAAGGGTGCGATCACGGCTGTTTACGACAAGGGTGGTTCCACGACATGACAACAACATCCCCGGTGGCAGGAGCGATTTCGGCGCCCCCTGACACGCCGAAGGCTGTTCGCAAATTCAACAAGGGCGCGGGTGGTGTCGGCCCTATCGGACTCGGAATCGCGACGCTCTGGCTCAGCATCATCGTGCTGCTGCCGCTGGCGGCGATCGTCTTCAAGTCGCTCGAAGACGGTCCCGTCACCTTCTGGCAGGCGGTTACGACACCGAACGCGCTTGCCGCGCTGCGGATCACGGTGGTCGTGTCGTTCATCGTGGCAGCGATCAACGTGGTGCTGGGCACGCTGGTGGCCTGGGTACTGGTTCGCGACGATTTCCCCGGCAAGGGCTTCGTCAACGCCCTCATCGATTTGCCGTTCGCCTTGCCGACCATCGTTGCCAGCATCGTGCTGCTCTCCCTCTACGGACCGGACTCGCCGGTCGGAATCCACATCAGTGCCACCCAGCCGGCCTTGGTGATCGCACTGTTGTTCGTCACCATCCCGTTCGTGGTGCGGCAGGTTCAGCCGGTGCTGATCGAACTCGACCGCGACGTCGAAGAGGCCGCGGCATCGCTGGGCGCCAACAACCTCACCATCTTCCGGAAGATCGTCCTACCCGCGCTCACCCCGGCGATCCTGTCCGGCGGTGGGTTGGCCTTCACCAGGGCGATCGGCGAGTTCGGGTCGGTCGTGCTGATCGGCGGCAACATCCCGCGGGAGACCCAGGTGGCATCCCAATACATCCAACAGCAGATCGAGGTCGACGCACCCGTGAGCGCGGCAGCTGTGTCGGTGGTGCTGCTCGTCATCGCCTTCGTGGTCCTGTTCGTCCTGCGCGTCTTCGGTTCGCGCGCATCCAAGCGCGAGGAGCAGAACCGATGAACGTGTCCACCGGTGTTCGCCTCACGTTGCGAACTGTCGCCCTTGGTTACCTGTTCGTGCTGCTGATCGTTCCCATCGCGGTCATCCTTTTCCGGACCTTCGAGCACGGTCTGGGCCAGTTCTGGGAGTGGATCACCACTCCCGCCGCCATCTCCGCACTGCAACTGTCCCTGCTCATCGTGGCGATCGTGGTGCCGCTGAACGTCATTTTCGGCGTCGTCACCGCGTTGGCGCTGGTGCGGGGCCGCTTCCGCGGACGCGGCGTCATCGAGGCCATCGTCGACCTTCCGTTCGCCGTCTCACCGGTGGTGGTCGGTGTCGCCCTGATCCTGCTCTGGGGCGTCGGCGGGTGGTTCGGCGGTGTCGAGAGTCTCGGCTTCCGGGTGATCTTCGGCCTTCCGGGAATGGTGCTCGCGACGTTGTTCGTCACGCTGCCGTTCATCGTGCGGGAGGTCGAGCCGGTTCTGCACGAGATCGGCGAGCAGCAGGAGGAGGCCGCCAGCACCCTGGGGGCCAACGGTTGGCAGACCTTCTGGCGCATCACCCTGCCGGCCATCAGGTGGGGACTGAGCTACGGCATCGTGTTGACGGTGGCCCGTTCGCTCGGTGAATTCGGCGCCGTCATCATGGTGTCGTCCGGATTCCCCGGCATCTCGCAGACCCTGACGCTGCTGGTGCACTCACGCTACATCGACGACTACAACGAGTTCGGAGCCTACGCGGCCGCGACCCTGCTCATGATCGTCGCACTGGTCGTCCTGCTCCTGATGACGCTCCTGCAACGGACAAGGAAATCCTCATGACCATTTCTGTTCGGCACGCCAACAAGCGGTACGGCGATTTCGCTGCTCTTGACGATGTTTCGATCGACATCGCCTCCGGGTCGCTGACCGCGCTGCTCGGTCCCAGCGGCTCGGGAAAGTCGACGCTGCTGCGCTCCATCGCCGGGTTGGACCAGCCCGACTCGGGCACCATCTCGATCGAGGGGCGGGACGTCACCAGCCTGCCACCACAAAAGCGTGGGATCGGCTTCGTCTTCCAGCACTACGCGGCGTTCAAACACCTCACCGTGCGCGACAACGTCGGCTTCGGCCTGCAGATCCGCAAGCGACCCAAGGACGAAATCAAGCGCAAGGTCGACGACCTCCTCGAGGTGGTCGGTCTGGCGGGTTTCCAGACCCGTTATCCTGCGCAGCTGTCCGGTGGGCAGCGGCAGCGGATGGCGCTGGCCCGGGCGCTGGCGGTCGACCCGGAGGTCCTGCTCCTGGACGAGCCGTTCGGCGCGTTGGACGCCAAGGTGCGGGAGGACCTGCGGTCCTGGCTGCGGCGACTGCACAACGAGGTACACGTGACCACGGTGCTGGTCACCCACGACCAGGAAGAGGCACTCGACGTCGCCGACAAGATCGCCGTGCTCAACAAGGGCCGCATCGAGCAGTACGGCACGCCCGGTGAGTTGTACGACGATCCGGCCAACGAGTTCGTCCTGTCGTTTCTTGGCACGGTGGCCCGGTTCAACGGCAAGCTCGTCCGCCCGCACGACCTCCGCCTCGAGCGCATCCAGCGTCCGGACTCCTATGCTGCCAACGTGATTCGCGTCGTTTTCCTCGGATTCGAGGTCCGGGTCGAGCTGCAATTGCCGGACTCGCCCGACGTCTTCCACGCCGAGATCACCCGCGGTGACGCCGCTGCGCTGGAACTGAACGAGGGTGACACCATCTACGTTCGAGCATTGCGCATCCCCAAGGTCGAGCTCGCCGCGGTCTGACCAGGCACGTCCGGTGTCCGGCACGGGCGTGCGCGCTGTCGACCCGCCGCTGTCGCCGGGCACGGCCGGGATGTCCGTGGACCGGGCCGGGACCCGACCCGGGGGCGTGCTCGACACCACCCCGGTGCGCGACGTGGCCGCCACCGGCTCGACCGGATCCGGCGCCGGGCAGCGTGGTGAACACTCGCCGGACAACCGGTTCAACGTCGCCTCATCCGCATCCAGGCGGGCGCACCCGGGGGCCGAACCGGCCGTCACCTCGCCGACCCCCGGCACGGCTCCGATACGATCAGAGGTAGGTGTGTGCGTAGTCGTGGAACTTGTCAACGGCCACGTCGTCGAGCACGGCCAGTGCGTCCTCGGTCAGCACTGCCAGTGAGCAGTACAGCGAGACCAGGTAGGACGCGATGGCGCTGCGGTCGATGCCCATGAACCGGACCGACAACCCTGGCCCCTGCTCGCCGGCCAGGCCCGGCTGGTAGAGGCCGACCACGCCCTGCCGGGCGGCGCCGGTGCGGATCAGCAGGAACTTGGTCTTGCCGTCCTCCAGCGGGACCTTGTCGCTGGGCACGATCGGCAGGCCCCGCCAGGTCAGGAACTGGGAGCCGAACAGGCTCACGGTGGGTGGCGGCACCCCCCGGCGGGTGCATTCCCGGCCGAACGCGGCCACCGCCTCCGGGTGGGTGAGGAAGAACCCTGGTTCCTTCCAGACCTTGGCGATCAGGTTGTCCAGGTCGTCCGGGGTGGGCGGCCCACCGATCGTCGGAATGCGCTGGCTCGGCGCGCAGTTGGCGATCAGCCCGTAGTTCGGGCTGTTGACCAGCTCGCCCTCCTGGTGCTCCTTGATCGCCTCGAT
>Ga0164241_10001823_pt1 | contig 24827 bp, 19 predicted proteins | sample OricomyardsoilBY_FD_108780 | JGI IMG/M metagenome (GOLD analysis project Ga0164241, IMG submission 108780) | Backyard soil microbial communities from Emeryville, California, USA - Original compost - Back yard soil (BY) | ecosystem: Environmental > Terrestrial > Soil > Unclassified | place: USA... | reverse complement strand
TGGCACGACGTCAGTCATTTGGATGATGCACTCATGGCGCCCACGGATATCAACCATTTTGACGGCTACGTGCAGGGCCCTTCCACGCTCACCCGCTTCAAGTCCGGCGAGCATGTACCTGGTCTGACTCAGGGGGGTTGGTACGACGCTGGCGATGAAGACTTTCGCATCGAGTCCCAATCTGGCGAGGTATTTATTTTGGCGGCGGCCTATGAGGAGTTCGACGTTCAGCACGACAATACCCTCATCGATCAGACGCTGAAATTGACGGAAATTCGCGAGCCGGACGGCAAGCCAGATATTTTGCAGCAAATTGAACACGGCCTGTTAACCATAGTGGGCGGTTACGAGGCCCTGGGGCGATTGTACCGAGGCATTATTGTGCCGACTTTGACGCAGTATGTGATGGGCGGCGATTTTTCTGGCCAGACTGATAATCGTATCTACGACGCTAATTTGAGTGAACTCGGAAAGCGGGGCGAGCGTTCGGGCTTGGCTGATGATCGCTGGGTGTTTACGGAAAATAATCCCGCTCGCGAGTTTGATGCCATAGGCAATATAGCCGCAACTGTAAACGCCATGCGTAATTACGATTCCGCTATGGCTGTGCGTACCCTGAAAGCCGCCGAGCAGCTCTGGCAAGTCGAGCGCCCGGTGGACGACAACAATGTGCTCGACAATAAAATTCACGCCGCCGTGGAGCTTTTCCGTGCGACCGGTAAAGATGAATACCGCAATTTTATTCTCAGCCATCGCACCTACATTATCGGTAACATCCGCACAGTGGGCTGGAAGGTTGCGCGTGCGGTGCACCAGCTTAATGACGCTCAATTGACCGCGGATATGCGAAAAGCGGCCGGAGAGTTCTACCGCGAAATTGAAACGTCCATGACCAACACACCTTACGGGCTGGATTTTAAAATGCAGCTGTGGGGACGCGGCTGGGATTTGCAGCACCAGGGTGTAGCCCATTACTTCCTGCACAAAGCCTTCCCGCAGGAGTTTGGCAAGGAATATTTGTTTAACATCCTGCACTATGTTCTGGGCAATAACCCCGGTTCCAATAATCAGTCCTATGTTTCCGGGGTGGGTGCAAAATCCAAAACTTCCGCCTATGGCATGAATCGCATGGAGTACAGCTACGTACCTGGTGGCGTCACCGTAGGCACCGCCTTGGTCGCTCCGGACTTCCCGGAGTACAAGCAGTTTCCCTTCCTTTGGCAACAGTCCGAATACGTTCTAGGGGGCGGCTCCAGCAACTTTATGTTTTTGGCGTTGGCGGCCAATAAGCTGCTAAATCAAGAGCAGTCGATAAAGCGAAATTAATTCGGGTCGACCGTCCAGTAAAATCCAACTGGGGCGAAGGAATGCATTTTATTCCCCGCCCCGGTTTCATTTATTCCATTACTGAGAACTACTCAAAGATTAAATATTGAAGAACGCGTTCTTGAGGGAGCAGACCCGTACTATTCAGATCTTCTGAATGATATGAAGAATAAAAAACATAGCCAGCGCCGAATGCAAAAGAAGCGGTTAAAGGCTTAATGAAAGTTTCACCAGCATCGGTGGTAATCTCACCCTGTGTATACAATTTCACACCAGTGGCGCTCTCATGCGCCCCCTCCAGAACAGCCCAGGCGCCCAAAAATCCTTCTATATACAAGCCGCCGCCCGTACTTAAACAGTCGCTATTTGGACGGTCACTGCATGTGCTGTTCGCTAAAAACGCTTGTAAATCCTTGTCCAAAATCTCTGCGTTCTCAAGGATGATTTCTTGTTCACCTACTTCCGCGGCATTGAGCCATTCGGGCTGAGACGCTTGGCTGTCATCCCCATAAAAATCTAGAAACTCCGGAAAGGCTTGCTCAATGTAGTCGTAAGACCAGTCGGTTGCGTACAAGCGTCCGCCTTTTTGTACGTAGTCACGCAATATCGTGGTAACCGATTTATCATCCGGCGCAACTCCTATCCCGTCGAACGAATCTTCCAGGACCCCGCAATTAATAAACACAATGTCATAGCTGTAAATTGCTGCTATGCCGGTATCAGCGTTGTTATCAAACAGCGCAGAGAATGTAGGGTAGCTGCCAGCCAGATCACCGGTTCCATCAAAAATATCGAACTGCTCAGTGCCAGGGACCAGGCTGCCGCTGCCATCCAGCTCACCAAAACCGGATTTGGCCAGCACATTCTCCATATGGTCGTAATCGCCAGTCACCAAGGCCATAGTGGCCGCTGCGCCACCGTCGGGTTGTTCCAGCACTATGGCACCTACCTCTACTTGCCCCTGAGCCCCACTTGCATCCACATCAAACAGGGTTTTAAAAGCGCCTCGCTCTACTTGGATTTGATAATCATCAGGCGCCAAGTTCGCCAGTACAAACACACCGAGGTCGTCTGTACAGGTAACTTCTGAATAGTTTTGCGTAGGTATAGAACAGCTCAGATTTTCGTTTAGCTGCACAGTAAGCTGCATGGCATCGCTGGCGATATAAACGGTAGCGCCGTTAACCAGAGTTTGGCCATCCGGCAATAACACCGTGCCGCGGATATCAACGGTCACTGCGCCACTGCTTGAGCTGTTTGAAGAACTTGAACTGCTTGAGGAGCTTGAACTGCTCGAACTGCTCGAAGAGCTGGAGCTGCTCGATGTACTCGAAGAACTTGAACTGTTTGAAGAGCTGGAACTGGCTCCCGGTTTTTCCTGTTCATTGCCAGAGCTTCCCCCGCCATTTGAGCAGGCACCCAGCAACAATGTGGAAATCAGAATTACTATTTGGCTAATAACAAGAAAAGACGATTTAGAAACACTCATTGTTAATACATTCCTTAAATACACTCACATCGGCATCGCCATCCGTGAGTCTATTGATGGCTGAATTGACTTAATAAGATTGCAGAAAGGGCAGTTTAACATGGCAGTGCCGGATCGCAGAGTGGCGGGTACATTCCTGCTGACGAAAACCGCCAGCAGTCCCGATGCTGTTATGGTTTCAGCGAACGACCCAGGATTGCTTGAACCCTTGCTGGAGCCCGCTTACCATCTCATTATCGCCGCGGGTGAGGCATCTATCGATATTGCTTTTATTATGTCGGTCTCCTCTGGCCCAGTTCTTAACGCCGATGCATGAGGTGGCTTTTGAAAGCTGCATTTATTATTTATCTGATGTTGATTTCATTAATTGCCCAGGCGAGCGACATTGCCTCGTGTAACGGAACCGTCCTGCAGCGACGGCTTGCGTTGGTGCAATTTGGACGAATGGCGGATGCCTACATCGTAACGGAAGGTGCGTTACCCGATATCTGCTCGGCGCCTGTGGCTGGCATTTCGGATGCTATACCCGATCTCTTGCAGGGTGCATCGGTCTGTGGCTCAAGCAGGGAAGGCGCGGTCTATTATTCTTGTCAAATTTCCAAAGGACAATCGAAAGCCCCAGCGGGCTCCCCAACAGAAAACCCAGCAGCCCCAATTATTGAGACCTGCCGTTATTCTCTGGTTGATCAGTCGGTCAGCTGTGAAAACCGATCTGTGGTGACGACTTTTGGGGAAGCTGGTTAGTTGGGTGAGACCGGCTTGTTGGATGAGATCAATCCCTGGGGTTATCTCGCAAATAATCCTGCAGCCACACCATTGCGGGTCTTGGAGTGCCATCGTCATTCAATAGATTTGCGCCGCTGATAAACTGTTGATTGGCGATGTATCCCCAGTAGGTAATGCCGGCGACTGCAGGGTGGTTGTAAAAAACCGGGAGTTGTTGCTGCATAATTTCGAGCTGTTGGGCGTCGTCCTCTTCGCCAATATCCCATTCCGATATATAGATGGGCAGACCAAGGGTAGCGAGTTTATCGAGATTGGTGGCGATCAGCTGCGCGCTCACCTCTTCCAGTCCATGGGCTTGTGCGCCTATGGCATCAACGAAGCCACTGGCAATAATGGGCGTCGCCCATTCGATAAACGCATCGGTATCGACACTCAGTATTCGATAGTCATCCAAAATAAGTACCGCTTCTTGGCAATATTCCCGTGCCCATTCAAACGTCTGGATAACCCAATCCTCTCCCAATGCATTCGCGAAAACACGCGTGTCTGAATGCCCAGGCATTGCGTTGTAAACAACATTAATCATCGGTGTTTGCGGATATCGGGTGCAGTAATCCTGAATCCAGTTTTCCATTTCCACTGCCAGACCTTCCGCAGGCAATCCCCCAATCCAGGCCGGAGCGAGATCTTTTGAAATCAAAGCATTGGCTTTCACGGGAATATTATGCTGCGCTGCAAATGCGTAAATGGTGTCGAGTTTTTCCCATGTATATTGGTTGCGGATGTTTTCAGCCATGGACCAAAAGCCTTCAAATTCCGGCGTAAGCTGATTCCAATAGGAGGAAAAGTCCTCGCTGATATTCGCAGTGTTCATATGATTGCCGACGAAAAATGCCGGCAATTGGGGTTTGGTGTCACCCGGTGTATTCGAAGTTGAATTGCCGCCGCAGGAAAGGAGGGTGGAAGTGACCAAAACCCCACAGACCGCAAATGTGGTTTTGCCGATATTGGCGAATACGAGTCTGCTCTTCATTGCAATCTCCTTTCAATTGAGCACGGGGCAGGCCCGCTGGAGTTGCGGGTGGTCCTATTCTAGAGAAACAATTAATGAAAGACCGGAACCGGCATCGCAAAGTGATAGAAGTCTCGGGATGAAATCTGGGAGATATTCGACGCTTGATTTTAGTAAGGGGTGCGGAGGGTTTTGAATACGATGGAGTTCAGCAAAGAGATATGAGAAAAGGTACCATTGGCCCGTGATTCATATAACCCTATTGGTGACCATTAATGAGCAATGCGATAGAACGTACTTATGGCAAATCGAGCCCTACTCATACCATTATCTGGTTGCATGGACTGGGCGCAACCGCCGAAGACTTTGTGCCCGTAATACCCTATTTGGGACTGTCCGACGCACTGGCCATCCGTTTTATTTTTCCCCAGGCGCCGGACCGTCCGATAACCGTAAATGGCGGCTATGTCATGCCGGGTTGGTACGATATAAAAGGCAGGGATATCACCGATAAGGAGGATCTGCCGGGCATGACGCAGTCGCGGAATATGTTGGAAGCGTTGATAGCGGAACAGGTGGCCAAGGGCGTGCCGAGCGACAATATATTGCTGGCCGGATTTTCCCAAGGCGGCGCCGTGGCCTATTACACGGGAATACGCAGCGCAAACAAATTGGCCGGTATATTGGCTTTGTCTACCTACCTGCCGTTTCTAAACAACGCCAAAGCGGAACACAGCGGGGTAAACCTGGATTCACCCATATTGGCCATGCATGGCACATCCGATCCGGTAGTGCCTTTGTCCGCAGGAAAAGTCAGTGCGGATGGCTTATCTGCGTTGGGTTACAAAGTGGATTGGCGTGAATATGAAATGGAGCACACGGTTATCGCCGATCAGCTTGAGGATATAGGCGCCTGGATTAATAGGCTGTTTGGTTCTCCGGGCAGCTTATAGCCACCACCTGTTCAACTCCTTTTTCATTATGTGTTATCTATCACGGCATTTGCATTGATTCTGCTGTGATATAGAGAGCCCGTATGCCCGCCATACCATCGATCGCGTATTTTTAGAAGTACATACAGTTTTATGCCAAGTGGGGCGGGTATACCAATCTGGGACCGGAATCCAAAAGCAATTATAAATATGAGCGGCCAGGAAGGGCCGGACACGACAAGATTTAAAAAAATAATAAAGTTCTGGGTCGTTTAGGAAAGCAACGGGAGAAAAAATGCGTCGGTGCAAAATAGGGTCATTTATTGGGTGCGCTCTGTTGGGGTGCTTTATTTTGGCGGCTTGTGGCGGCAACCAAGTCCCGGTGGGAAGTTCATCCAGTTCGAGTAGCAGCGCTTCCAGTAGCGCAAGTTCTTCGAGCAGTTCCTCAAATTCAAGCGGCTCTTCAAATACGAGCACTTCTTCAAGTTCGAGCACTTCTTCAAGCAGCAGCTCTTCATCCTCGGGAAATGCTGCACTCAATCATCCATTTTTTGTTGGCAATATTATGCCAACGCGTGAAATACGCAGTGATTTTATTCAGTATTGGAACCAGATTTCTCCGGACGTTGAAGGCAAGTGGACAACGGTTGAGTCCATGCGGGATGTTTACCGCTGGGAGCCCCTTGACAGCATCTACAACTATGCTAAGCAAAACGGCATTTTATTTAAGCAAAAATCCCTGGTCTTTGGGGCAACACGCAGTAGTTGGTCAGATTTGCCTTCTGCTGAGATGGCAGAAGAATTTGAAGAGTGGATACGGGATTTCTGCGACCGCTACCCCGATACGGATCTGATCGATGTGGTGGAGGCGGCGCTACCGGGACATTTCCCTGCGTACCACGCGCAAAACGCTTTCGGCAAAGAATGGATTACACGATCATTTCAGTTGGCAAGGCAGTATTGCCCCAACTCGGTATTGATTTTGAACGATTACAATGTGATCCGCTGGGAGACAGATAACTTTATCGAAATGGCAAAGCCAGTGATTCAATCTGGTTTTGTGGATGCCATTGGCTTACAGGCACACGGTTTGGAAGGCTTTCCAGCGGCGGATATTCAAAGGCAGTTGGATTATCTGTGGGAGCAATTACAGGTGCCTATGTACATCACGGAATACGACGTGGCCCTCAAAGATGAAGAGCAATTGCAGACGTATCAAGAGCAATTCCCCGTGTTCTACAATCACCCGCATATTAAAGGCATCACCCTATGGGGTTATGTTTACGGCAAGACCTGGAGAGATAGCACTGGCCTGATTTATCAGGATGGCACACATCGCCCGGCAATGACCTGGCTGATGAACTATATCCGGGAAAATCCCAGGTAGTTCCGCTGTTCTGAAGTGCCGAATCGAAGGGGGTGGCTTCCATAAGATTCTGCGAGGCCGCCCGAGTCATTGCAGCTTTGAATTGCTGAGTTAGCGCATCATTCGATAAGTGAAATATGGCCGAATTTTATTTCAGCGGGCCCTGATTGATTTCAGCAGAATTCGTGTGCCAGGAAGTACTGCCTCCAAGCCTTCTTTCAATTTTTTGTTGTCCTGCCATTGCCTGGTAAATAGAGCGTTTTCGCTGTCCTTGAGCGGGAATTGCAATTGAGGGCGGAATCCCATGCCGTACAAAATATATTGATAGCTGGCGGCGGGAAATACTTCTTCCTTATAGAGAAAATCCTTTTTATATGGAACATGGTACTGCCAGAGTTGCAGTGACTCTTTTAATGTATCCGAAAGCGTTGAAGGGCTTTTATTGTCTTTCCAAAAACTGGATTTTCGGCCACTGAGCACATAGTGGAGCTTAAGAAAATCCACAATACTATTCCAACGGTAGGTTTGTAATTCGTTAAACCGCTTGGCGATGACAGGCATCGCGTCTTTATGCTGAGGCAATTGGTCCCGGATGTAACTCGCCGCCAATTCGACCATGACCAATGCGGAAGCCTCAAGCGGCTCGATAAAACCTGCCGCCATTCCCACCGCCACGCAATTCTTTATCCAGAAAGTCTGGCGGTGCCCACAGGGTATGCGGAGTTTCCGGGGCGATAATTTATCAACATCGGCACCGACGTATTTCCGCAGCGCGGCTGCCGCTTGATCGTCCGACATGTGCCCGCTGGAGTAGACGTAACCGATACCTTTGCGGCTATAAAGGCCTATATCCCATATCCAGCCAGCTTCCTGAGCATGAGCGATAGTATAAGGAAGTATAGGGGATGCCTCATTTGCATAAGGGACCTGTACGGCAAGGGCGCTATCAATAAATAGCTCATCGCTCCGATCAATAAATTTGGCTCCTAATGCTTCCCCTAGAAGCAGGGATTTCAAGCCGGAGCAATCGATAAATAAGTCAGCCTGAATGCGTTGTTTCTCTAGAGTTTCTACGCTTTCAATTCCGTTTTCATCCTGAGTTATTTTATTGATGGTCCCGAGGATATGCTTTACACCCAATACCTTTTTGCAATGGTGGCTTAAGAAATCGACAAATTTCCCCGCGTCGAGATGGTAGCCATAATTGACATGAGATTTGTATTCCGGCGTATCCTGCGTGCGCGGTGCGAGATTGTTTTCGCACAACAGCTCCTGCGCACAAACAGCATCGGCGAATGTTCCTTGTGGCTGGTTTGCAATCCACCAAGTGGCAATATTCCGCTCAATAAAACCGGTGGGAAGAGAAAACGGATGGTAGAAAAAACTGGGTTCAGCTTCCGATCGCCAGTTTATAAATTTGACGCCTTGCTTAAAGGACGCGTCGCATTCCTTGAAAAACTCCGTCTCGGAAATGCCCATATCTCGCAAAGTATTTCTCAATGACGGCCAGCTTCCTTCGCCCACGCCAATGATGGGTACATCTGCTGATTCAATTAAGGTGATCTGAAGAGATTTGCCATAGCGCGCCGCAAGAATGCCTGCAGTCAGCCAGCCAGCCGCGCCGCCACCGACAATCAATATGGATTCAATGCGATTGGTGCTCATAAGCATCCAAAAATTTGGGTGGTAAAAATGGAAAGGGCCATTACAGGAATGGCCCTTTTATCTCGACAAAAGTTAAGGATTAGAAGCTGGCCCTGATTCCCAGTGCGTATCGTCCTACGCCTTCACTCTTGTTGAACATGTGATTGTCCTCTCTGCCATGGACGCGGGATCCCTCTTCGGAAACATTAATGCCCTCAAGAAATACGCTGACATTTTCCGTCAAGTCATAGCTCATGGAAATGTCGACCTGGGCAAAGTCCTCTACAACGACTGGCTCATTACTGGTACTGGAGTAGTAGTATTGGAAGCCGCGTATAAATGATTCCCGCCAATTGTAGGCAACTCTGATTTGGAATGGCCCGTTTTCATAGAAACCAATTAAATTGGCAGAGTCACTTACACCAACCACCGCATCTGCCTTGGGCACTTGGAGCTCGGGGGTGTCGAAATCGTAGTCTGGATCGGCAAAAACAAAGGTCGCATTAGCAATCATCCCAAACCCTGACTCGCCAAAAAAGTGTTGCCCGCCAATTTCAATGCCGGAGACTTTTTTGGTATCAAGATTGCGCGGGCGTCTCATTTCATAGACCACATCCTGCCCGGTTGCTGGATCGATAACCCCTGAAATCGTTTCGGGGGCGGCTTCGGTAACCACGAAATTATCGATTGATTTTGCGAATGCACCAACGGAAATATAATCAAAGTCATTGATGTACCACTCGGCCGATAAGTCAAAGTTATCTGACATAAATGGCCTCAGATTGGGATTGCCGGCGCTGCCTATACCGGACTGTCCTTGTCTGATGTCACCCAGGCTGCGGGCTGATCTCATATCCGTCAGTTCCGGACGCGTAATGGTGCGGGATGCAGCAAACCGCACAATAATATCCTCTGTAACGTCGTACTTGAGCGATACATTCGGCAGAAATACGTCATATCCACCGTCATCAGTGAATGGCACGCTTCCAGAGAATTCGCGCACATAATTCTCACCTTCCACAGCCGGCGGTGTTAGAGAGAGCAGCGTTTGCTCCAGCGACGTGGAAGCGATGGATGTGTCTTCATAACGGGCACCCGCTACAACCGTAAGATCGCGACCATTTATCTCAAAAGACTTGGTACCTTCCACATAGATGGCGGTGGTTTGCTCGTTAACCTCAGACCAGTTTGGCTGAAGGGTCAGCGTAGAGGCATTAAGATTTCTTTGGGCATCCGTAGCAGTGGGGTCCTGCTGGGCGTGCTGGATCCAGCTGTTGAATGCCAAGGGATTAAATGAGAAATAGGTCAAGTTGCCAAGGACGCCATGATCCATGGTTTTTGCTTCATAGCCTGCAGCATTGGCCTCAGCAACTGTACGGAAGAGGCTGGTCGTGGGATCGTCACCAACCAGTGCGTACTTACCTTGCAGTACTCCACCTCCGGTAGCTTGATACTGCTGAATCGTCTTGGTTTGATCTGTAAGCATCGCACCGGCTTTCAATGTGACGCTATCCTGCGTAAAGGTGTAGTCCACGCGTAATTGTTCGATTTCATCCTTGCGGGGATCCGAATAACCGTCGTACTGCCAAACTCTCGCGTTGGCAATGGAGATGTCAGCGTTATCGTAGAAGTGGCTGGCAATATCGTCTCTAATTTCAAAGGTGAATGAGAGCGGCGATGCCTGTACGTCTGAGCGGCTGATATTCGCTTGGTTGTCCGGTTGCGCCTCCGCTGTTGAACGACTGAAGGCGACTATGAGGTTGGATAAATCGTTGATGTCCCAGTCCGCCTCAATGCCTGTGCTCAAGCCGGTTTCTTGGGTAACGGGGTTGTTAACAAAGAAGTCCAATCCCGCATTGGTCACGGTCCGGTAGACGATGGTGCCATTGCCGTCGATCTCATACTGCTCGTCCGCTCCGTAGCCATACCAGGCAGCACTTTCATACTCCATTCCCTCCTGCTGGAGGTCGGAATATTGCGCGTCGAGCGTCAGGGTAAGGGCATCAACCGGGGCGTATTGGAATACCAGGCTGCCGTTAAGCCGTTCCCGCTGAAAATCCTGTCGTCTCACCACGGTTTGTGTTGGGTAGAAATCAATGTCCTGGATATTGCCATCACCATCGGGCAACTGGAGATAGGTACCCAGGGATGCGGGGCGGCGCGACCGCCAATCCCAACGCCGTTGCTCCACAGCATCGCTCTGGAATTCACGTTCCTGAAAGCTGACCGCCGCCAGCAGGCCGATATTGTCGTTTAACGTGGTACTGAAAAGTCCTGAAACCGCAGGTGTGATGTCATCAATATTGGTTTCGTTAAGGCCTTTGATGGAGCCTGCTGCTCGGGCGCCAATATCAAGCGGTCTTGCGGTTTTCACATTTACGGTTGCTCCGATACCACCCGATTGTGTTGCAGCGGTCGAGGTTTTATATACCTCGACACCACTCACCATCTCAGCGGCAACCGTATCAAAGTTGAAACCGCGCGTAGCGTTGGCATTAGGCATCTGACGGCCGTTAAACAGTACTGTGTTGAATTGCGGGCCAAGACCGCGAACGGTGATCTGGCGACCTTCTCCGCCGCTGCGATCAATGGAAACACCAGTGACGCGCTGCAGCGATTCCGCCAAGTTGGTATCCGCAAATTTACCTATGTCTTCGGCGCTGATTGCATCGACTACACCGGTTGAATCGCGCTTTGCGTCCAATGCTGTTTGTAAGCTCGCCCTATAACCTGTTACGAGCACTTCTTCAGTTACTTTGGTCTGAGTTTCCGCAGTCGTTTGGGCATGAGCTTGAGTGGCTGCTGCTATAGCGAGGCTGAGCAAACTTATTCTATAAATGGGGAGTGTGTATTGTAGATACATAACATGTCCTGTACTAATTATTATAATTTCAAGAGATTGAGGTTGCGGGGTAAAAAAGTAGTAAAAATTTGAAATAAAAAGATGTGTGAAAATGATCGCCGCCGTCTTTTCTTATTAAAAGGTAATCACAGCGCGGCCATCAAAATGCCGTATCCCCGCAAACCTATTGGATACCATTTTGGTTTCTTGCGCTAGCCCAAAATGTTGTGTAACCGCCAGGGTAAATCGTGATTTGAGAAGCGCATTTTATGGAGTGGCCCAAAGCCATAAAGACAAATTTGAGCGAGTTTTAATCAGCTTCCCGCGCGCTCATTGCGCCATACTGTTCTGCCGGTCAGTTTCGTCCTGGCACGACGGTCCAATTTCTGAAATAACTTCTCTCCACAGATAAATGCTGTGCCCCACAACTAAGCAGTTTTACCAGAGTCTTATTGTTTAAGGCCTCAAAATAATGCAATGGCGGGATATTGCGCGGATTCGTAGGGCATTTTTCCATCGGGATTTGTCAGGCCGTCGTGGAATTAATCCATTGGCATGAAGATCGCTAATACTCGGTATCTTCCCCCAAACTCTATTCATCCACCCGGAGCATTTCATGAATAAAGCTGAAGTTACTGAAGCCATCATTTTGGCAAAAAAAGAAAAAAATCTGACCTGGGAAAAAATCGCCGCCGAAATTGGCATGTCGCCCGTGTGGACCACGTCTGCTTGTTTGGGCATGAACAGCATGCCAGAAGCCAAGGCTAAAGCGATATGTGATTTGCTGAGTCTGCCTTCCGGCAGTCAGGCTGCTCTCATGGCATGCCCGCGCAAAAGTTGGGATTTTAGTGTGCCACAGGATCCGCTGATCTATCGTCTGTACGAAGTCGTCGGCGTCTATGGCGATACCTTGAAGGAAATCATTCACGAAAAATTCGGCGACGGCATTATGAGCGCCATTGATTTTTCCATGGAGGTGGACAAAGAGGAAAATCCCAAAGGGGATCGCGTAATTCTCACTTTGAATGGCAAGTTTCTGCCCTATAAAGCTTGGTAGAGTTTATGGGCGTGATCCAAACTACGAGCGCGCCCGCCGTTTTAGTAGTGCGGCGATAGCTGCCGCACAGGGTAATGGAAGCTCGCCCGAGCTTCCAAAGGCGTTGGGCTAATCAGCAAACAGCGGATTGTGTGGCCAGCTCAGAAACCCGGAGGTATCGGGTGTGGCCATTGGGAAGGGTCCACTTGATATGCTCTCCAATCCGCGCTCCCAAGAGCGCAATGCCTAAAGACGATGTCACGGAAACGATTCGCAACTCCGCGGTTTCCCTGTGTTTATCACCACTATCGCTGAGCATCAGCCGCGTGATAGAGCCTGTGCCCAGATCTTTCAAGCTCACCACAGTGCCGATTCTGGTGATGCCATCGGGAAATAGATGGTCCTCAACAACGGTTGCAGTGTCGAGCTTTGGGTGTCCCTCACCATATCGTATGCTTTTAGCGTCGGATGCGGGGCCTAGTTTCGTCAGCTTTTTGTAATCGCTCCTGCATAGCAGAGTAATTCTGTTACACGATTCGAACATGATTATTACCACCGGTAAAAAGGTGGCGGGAAGCCGCCACCTATATTTTATCTACAAATTGGAAACGCCCTTGCCACCACCGCTGCGTTTTTCCTTTTTTTCCTTACGCTTTTCTTTGAGGGTTTTTTGCGGTTCTTTTTTGGATTTCTCTTTAGTCATGGAATAATTCCTCATGAATGAAGCCTGCCGTGAAATCGCAAGCGCAGGCAAGCCGCGCAATTCCAGTGAGGAAACTACGAAATACAGCATTTTTTGCAAATTTTTAGTCGACGACCTTAAATGCTAAGCAGGCATGAATATGCATGGATGGCTGATAAATATCGTCAAGCGGATACAAGAGGAAAGCCGAGTGCGATACGCACTCGGTTAGGTGGGACAGGCGGGAGATGTTCTCCAAATAAAAAGCAGGAAATTCTTGCTCATGATTCATTCTAAAAATTTTAATTGGAGCCATCATACCCAACAAATATTTAATGTCAAACCGGCCGCTGATTAAAATTGAGGGACCGCGAAGGGCTTTCGAAAACTCTCTTGTAGCAATTAATTTTAGGTATAGAAACACAGGTATAGAAATGCGGGTATAGAAATGCGGGTATAGAAATGCGGGTATAGAAAGGTGCATGGGCTAGGGTGGGGCACATGGGCCTGGAATAAGTCGGGGGCTTGAGGGCTGAGCAGGTTGGCACTTCCAACCGAGGGCTAAACCGTACAGGCTGGCTGCCGGTCGGTTCAATTTTTCTACATTGTGTATCACCGTCACAAAAACATCATTTGATGAGTCTTCCGCCTTACTGTGCATTTTGTCCTAGGGTAGTATCAATCATCATATGATTACAAAACGCGCAAAAGTTGACTCAAATGACTAAAAAAACATGGTTTACGGGGACGAATTTCACTTCTCTGGTAGCGGTTCTATTGGCGCTGAGCTTGAGTGGTTGCGGGGGGGAGGAGAATTCAAACTCCAGTTCCACCTCGAGCAGTTCTTCCAGCACCAGTTCCTCAAGTAGTTCTTCAAGTAGCTCCTCCAGCAGCTCTTCCGGCGTTGTCTGCACGACTTGTAGCGGGCTGATTATCAATGAAGCTGTATCGTCCAACGCTCAATTCGAGGATGAGGATGGCGATGCCGAAGATTGGTTCGAATTGCACAACCACAGCAATTCGGCTGTACGACTTTCCGGGTGGAGCCTATCGGACGATGCCGCGGACCCTCAGAAATGGCAGTTCCCGGACATGTCCGTCAATGCGGGTGGCTATGTGGTGGTATGGGCTTCCGATAAAGACAGATCCGTAAGCGGCCAGCCGTTGCATGTAAATTTTAAAATTTCTGCCTCGGGTGAAACGCTTTATTTATTTGACAGCAGCGGCGTGCAAAAACATTCGTTGGCCATCAGTGGTCTGCGATCGGGCACTTCCGTGGGCTTATCAACGGCAAATAAAGCAATGGTTTATTTTGACCAGCCCACGCCAGGTGCGGTCAACAGCGCTCGTGAATACTTCGGCGTTGTCAACGAGGTGGTGGGATTTTCAAGTGCAGGTGGTGTTATCGATGCGTCAATGGTGACGCTGACGGGCGCAAAAGCCAGCCAGATGATTCGATATACCACAGACGGAACCGTACCCATAGATTCCTCCCCGGCCTATCAGGGTGCAATCCTGATCCCGGAAAACACTGCAATTCGCGCCCGTATTTTTAGTAATGGCTTTATTCCTTCTGTTACACAATCACGAACATTTCTGGTGGACGCCAATCATGATATTCCGGTGGTGACGTTGGAAGCGGATCCGCTGGATTTCTTCGATATGGAATATGGTATTTACGCCCTCGGCACTGGCTATGAACCCCAGCCGCCAAATTATGGCGCCAATTTTTGGCAGGATTGGGAGCGGGACATTCATTTCGGATTTTATGAAACTGATGGCACCTTGGGTGTTGAATTCAACACAGGTGTGCAGATTTTTGGAGGTTACACCCGCTCCTTTGCGCAAAAGGCGCTGGCTTTTTATGCGCGCGGCCGGTACGGCGTCGACAAATTTGAATACCCGTTTTTTCCTGAGCTGGAATATAAGAAGTTCGAGCATTTGGTCCTCCGTGCATCGGGTAACGACTGGTTGCGGACCATGTTTCGGGACCGCGCATTTACATCCGTGATGGTGGATAGCGGGTTGGATTATCAGGCTGGACGTGCGGTGGCCGCTTATTTAAATGGCGATTATTGGGGGTTGTATAACCTGCGCGAGAAGGTCAATGAGGATTTCCTGGCAGCCAAGCACGACGTCAAAAAAAGCGAAGTGACAATATTGGAGGCGAATGCCGAGGTTGTGGAAGGTTCAAACACCGAATATTTGGCATTGATCAATTACGTATCAACCGCCGATCCCACATCTCCGGATTTCTACAGCACTGTTGCTGCGCAAATGGATATCGAAAACTTTATCGCCTATCAAACCTTGCAAATCTACATAGCAAACGAGGATTGGCCTGATAAAAATATCAAATTCTGGAAAGCACCCGGGACCAAATGGCGCTGGATTTTGTATGACACAGACTTCGGTTTCGGCCTGTATGAACGCAACGTCAGCAAAAACTCGCTTGTCCATGCCACGGCAGAAAATGCGGTCGGCGGCACCAATCCACCCTGGTCAACATTGCTGTTGCGACGTTTATTACAAAATCCGATGTTTAAAGAGCAGTTCATTGGTTATTTTGTCGATCAGTTGAATTCCAGGTTTCTACCAAGTAATTTGTCGACGGTGATAGGCCGTCTTGCAGATGAAATTCGCACGGAGATCCCGCAACAAAAAGCGCGTTGGGCGGAGAGAAGCAATTGGAATTGGAATACCGAGGTCAACAGCCTGATTACCTATGCCAACAGCAGGCCCGCCTACGTTTGGCAGCACTTGCGCAGCCACTTTGGACTGTCTGAGCCTGTGACCTTATCAATCGAATCGCTGGATACGGTGGCAGGCAGCCTTAAAGTGAATTCCGTAGTGGTCGCGAGCGAAACTTGGAGTGGCAATTATTTTGCTGAAATTCCGGTTACGGTAACGGCGATTCCAAACGCGGGCTACCGCTTTGCCAATTGGAGTGGGGCCAGCACCTCAACCGAACCAACGCTGACGTTATCTCTAACGGAGGCTGTCAGTCTTACACCGGTATTTGTTGCTAATTGAAAAGCCTCGATAACATGCGATAGATTTTGAGTGGAAAGGATTTCCACTCGTATCCCGCCAATTTCCCTTATTCACCCCTCTCCCGTTACTTAACACCGAATCCGGTGTATCGTTCATAAAAGTAAAACATGCGGGCCTTTTACTATGGATATAGTTACCCATGCTTTGCTGGGTGCGTTAGCCGCAGCGTCGGTGACGAATAACGGTAGGTGCAAGAGCGCAGCTTTGGCTGGTGGAATCAGCGCTTTATTGCCGGACATGGATGTTTTGATCCGCAGTGCCCAGGACCCGCTGTTGGTATTGGAATACCACCGGCATTTCACGCATTCTTTATTTTTTGCGCCCTTAGGGGCAGCGGTCGGTATGCTTTTACTCTGGCCGTTTTTGCGCAAATGTCTAAATGTGAGACTGCTTTATGCGGCCTGCCTCGCGGGATATGCCAGTGCGTGTTTATTGGATGTTTGTACGAGCTATGGCACCCATCTGTTCTGGCCGGTTTATCCGCAACCTATCGCGCTCGGCATAATTGCCGTGGTCGATCCACTCTTTACCCTGTTATTGATAATCGGGTTGGCTTTCTATTTATGTCGCAGCAATTCGCGATTGCGTTGGTTCGGCGCAGTGGCGGCTTCACTTTATCTTTGTTTCGGCGCTTTACAGTGGCACAGAGCACATGAAGCCGTAAGCGAATGGGTTCAGCGCAATCACACCGGGACACCGGAGGCCGCGCTTTCGCAAATATTGGTAAAACCGACACTGGGAAATTTGGTGCTTTGGCGCGCGCTCATTATCCAGAACGGGCAAGTGCAAGCTCTGAGTTTGCGGATCGGCGTGTTCGGACAAATAGTGGAGTACACGGGGGAACGGACCGGGTTGATTGATTTGCAGGCGTGGCACCGACGCCTGGGGGATTCCCGTGCTTACCAGGATCTTTTGCGCTTCAATAAATTTGCCGATGGTCTTTTGGTGCCATTTCCCGGAAATGCTCACCATATTGGCGACGTGCGTTACGCCATGCTGCCGACATCGATTGAGCCCCTCTGGGGGATAGAGGTGAGCGAGCAGCACCCTAACGACCCTGTACGTTTTTTTACGCGGCGCGATACCAGACCGGAAATCCGCACCGCATTTCTACAGATGTTGTGGGGCCGTTCTGCACAGGAGCATGACTAGTCACAGCTACGTGTGCTCTGCCGCACAGATATGGGGCTAGAATATGGCTAGCTTATCCGCAATACATCTAACTAAAGGAATTTAATATGCCCGTAACAGCGACCGATCCCATTAAAATCCTTTTTGCTATTCTGATTCCGCCCCTCGGCGTTTTTATGGAGGTAGGCTTAAAATTACCATTTTGGATCAGCCTTTTATTAACGCTGCTGGGTTACATTCCCGGAATTATCTATGCCCTGTACATCATTCTTAAACACTAAAACGCGTTAAATTCCCTTCCCAGACTTTTTATCTACATGTCTACATGAGATAAACCCTCCCTTTAAAGGCGCGCGCTTTTAAAGGGAGGGGGGAGTTTAAGGTGTTGCACTCCCGACCTCTTCGTAATAAACAATATCCATCCCGCCCGATTCTGACATAGTTCCTCTCGCCATAGAGCGCGCCGGTATGTCCAAAACCTGTTGCATGGGCGAGATTCCCGTGATGTGCAAACGTATTCGTTCACTGGTTTTATTGATAGCGACGACAGCGTTTATGCCGGCGTTGCTGCCGGCATAAACGGACACATCGACGGTGGCGCCAGTCACGGAAAACATTTCCGTTCGGAAAGCATCGGATACCAGTTTATAGGCGTGGGCCGCGGGTCTTGGTTGGTTGCCGTGGTAAAACCCCAAGGACCATTCCTGTTGATTCAAGCTGTCGCTGATGTGCCAGAAGGACAAGTTCCACAATCCCTCTTCCAGAGCGGCGCCCATTATGTCAGCCGTCCAGAGCGCAGCGCCGAAGGTTCCGGGTGAAGCCGTGTTTTTGTCTCTGGCAGCGCTGTAACCAACGTTGGCTTCCGTAATCGCCAGCGGCTTGTCACTTGCACCATTGGCCGCCATCTTGACGCGGACGCGCCTGAGTGTCTGGCGAAAATTTGTGACGTCGGCAAAAGCGGCAGTGTCGGTAGCCAAGTGCGATTCGAACGGATAGCGGTGCACGGCGACAACGTCCAGGTGGTCCGCACATGCGCTCAGGAACGGAGACAGCCAATCGTTGGAGGCGTCGTAAAACTTCCACGCCAAGTCCGGGCCGACAATCACCGCATCGGGTACTAGGGCGCGTATGGTCTGGGCGTAATCCGCGAATGTTTCGCAGGCCTGGATTGCATCGAATCCATCCGGCCGTTCGCCCGCTTCCACGTACATATCCGGTTCATTGCCGATGGAAAAGAATCGCAGCCCATAATTTCGGGTTTGATTGGCGTATCTGATCATTTCCGCCGCAGTTGCGGAGGACGCAATGCCGCCATCTGGCGCCCGCAGAACCGGCAGCTGCAGCAGCGGTTCGGCGCCGATGCTGCGGGCGTAGGCCACAAATTCATCCAGCCTCGCTTCATTGAACGGTTCCGGTTGCGGCAGGTACTCCACATCGTAATTATTATTGTCGTTATTGATACCGCCCGCCCGCAGCAGCCGGACTCCCAATGTCGCCACCTGCGCACTGGTGCCTTCAAGCGCGGCACCACCCCATTGACGCACCCAGTTCCAGTAATTCTGGCCGTAAAAATGGGGAGAGATGGTTTGGGTGGTGTCAGTGTCGATGGTAATGGAAAGGGTTCTGACGGGTTCTTCTATCGGAAATTGGGTTTGACCTGAGCCTGCGCAACCGGTCATCCATATGACAAGAGCCAGAGTTGCTGCATTCAAATGGAGAGACTTGTAATTCGAGGTGGTGAGTATCGAGGCAAAATGTTGTTTCATTATGTGGGTGTCTCCATCAGATAAGGACGGCGTATTAGATCACGCCTAACTTAGGCGATGGTGGGATAGTGAAGAAAGCAATCCTCTGCGATTGACGCTCAATATTTCGTTGTGGCATGCACCCTTTCGTTTGAGGCGCTTGAATTTATCTGTGCTATGTTTGATTGAGCAATGGTTATAACAAATCGGGTCAGGCACGCACACAAATCCATTGCATACAAAATGATTGCGGTATCAAGGCGCGTTGGCTTTAGTGCGAACGTGTTTTTTAACTGGCCATCCTTGATAACCGTAGGTTCCTAAGTGAAAGAGCCAGGAAAATTCTCATGTTGGCATTTCCGATAAATCGATTAGCCCTTTGTCTGGTCTATGCGTTGGGATTAGCGCAGGGAACAACCGCGTCTGCACAATCCGACGACCGATTAGCCCGCCTGACAAACCTGTCCCTCGAAGAGCTGCTGAACATCAAGGTGATGTCGGTTGCCAAGCGGCTAGAGAATTTGTCCGATAGTCCTTCAGCGATTCAGGTGATTACCAACGATCAGTTGCGCCGCTCCGGCGCCAGCAATATTCCCGAGGCATTGCGCCTCGCCAGCAATCTCAATATATCTCAGCAAAATTCCCACGATTGGATCATCAGCGCCCGGGGCTTCAGCGCGGAGCGTGGCAATAAACTGTTGGTACTCATGGACGGTCGCACGCTCTACACGCCTTTGTTTTCTGGAGTTTTCTGGGATCGGCAGGATTATCTGCTGGAAGATATCGATAAGGTGGAAGTCATCAGTGGTCCCGGCGGTACGCTTTGGGGGGCAAATGCCGTCAATGGGGTGATTAACTTGTTGTCCAAGGATTCGGCCGATACTCAGGGGTTTTATGGTGAGGCGGCTTCAGGAAATTCGTTGGAGACGCTGGTGGGCCTACGCTACGGCGCCGCCATCAACAACTCGACCCATTACCGTGTCTATACCAAATACGCGGATCGCGATAATGGTCAGCTGAGTAATGGCGCCACCGGCTCAGACGCATGGCAGATGGGCCAGGTCGGATTTCGTTTCGACACGGATCTTGGCGATGATGAATGGACATGGCAGGGCGACTACTACGATTCAGAATCCTGGTTGTCATACGGACAGCAATCACAAACGACCGGCGGCAATGTGCTGGGTCGCTGGACACACAGTTATAGTGAAACGTCCAACACCAGCTTGCAGGTGTATTTTGATCAAACGGAATTGACGCGGCCCACGCCGCCCTTCGTTATCAATGGCAACCAGCTCGCCGATGCCGGTGTGTTTGCGGACAAACTGGATACGATTGACCTTGCCTTCCAGCACAGCATGCAACCCTTTGACGCCCATAAAATTGTTTGGGGATTGGGGTACCGCTGGACGAAGGATGAGGTGAACAATTCACCGGGTCAGGGCTTGTTGTCGCCAAACCTGCAACAGGATCTATTCCACGCTTTTATTCAGGATGAAATCGAATTAATTAGCGAAACTCTGGCGCTGACGCTCGGCAGCAAAGTGGAGCACAACGACTATACAAGTACGGAATGGGAGCCCAATCTACGCCTCAGTTGGCGTTTGAACGCGGAGAATATGGTTTGGAGTGCGATATCCCGCGCTGTGCGAATGCCATCGCGCGCTGACCGGGAACTTCGTCAGCCGATGCCACCGAATCTGGTTGTGCTCAGCGGCAATGATCAATTCAAATCCGAGAGCGTTATCGCTTACGAGGTGGGATATAGGGCGCTGCTGAGTAGGCAGGTGATTGTCTCTCTGGCGCTGTTTCACAATGAATATAAAGATATTCGCAGTACCAGCTTTACGCCCGCCACGCTATTGCCGTTCTATTTTGAAAATAATCTTTATGGCGAAAGTCAGGGGTTGGAACTTAGCCTGAATTATCAGGCAGCGCACTGGTGGCAATGGCAATTGGGTTACAATTATTTGCGGAATGATATACGGGTCAAAGCCGGAACATTTGATTTAAACAACGGCAATAACGAAAACGCCGACCCCAAAAATCAACTTTCATTGCGCTCATCGATGAACCTCGGCTCATCGACCACGTTGGATATTGGGTACCGCTGGATCGATAAGCTGCCGACAGACGATGGTCCCCAGTTGGTATATGTACCCAGCTACAGCGAGTTGGACCTGCGTTTAGCACACGCGATCGGACAGCACCTGGAGTTGGCGCTGGTGGGGCGCAACCTGCTGCATGACCACCATCAGGAATATGGCGTCCCCTCACCGCTAACGGAGGAGGTGTCTCGCAGTATTTTTATGAAGCTCCAGTTGCGGTATTAGATTTCCTAAAAATAGGAATAAATTCCTCCCGCCTGTCTGTAGAATAGCGCCAGACTTTTGTCCGCGATCTGTATTACGCGACCGATCAATTCGGATCCAGGCAATTCCTTTATTCCACCATCAGCAAAATAGTTTCGCAGCTTCCGTATGGTCAAACGAGTTTTGGGGTGGGCATTTTTACTGCTCATTCTTTATCAATTGTGGATTCTCAGTCATGTTGTGTGGTGGAAATGGAATAACCCGACGGATACCAGTTTTATGTCGATTCGACTGCAGGAAATGCAGGAAAGATATCCCGATGCAAGATTGCAATACGAGTGGGTGGACTACGGCAATATTTCGCCGAATTTGAAACGCGCCGTTATCGCCGCTGAAGATGGCAAATTTTTGATGCACAACGGATTTGACTGGGAAGGCATGAGAAACGCCATGGAAAAAAATTTAAAGCGCGATAGCTTGTCTGCAGGCGGGTCAACCATTAGTCAGCAGCTGGCAAAGAATCTCTTTCTTTCACCCACCAAAAGTTATCTACGCAAACTCCAGGAAGCGCTGATTACGGTGATGATTGAGGTCTGCTGGGACAAGCGCCGTATATTGGAAGTCTATTTGAATGTCGTGGAGTGGGGAGATGGGGTTTTTGGCGCGCAAGCTGCAGCTCAACGGCATTTCCGAGTCGCCCCTGCCCGGCTTTCCGCTGCCCAGGCTGCGCGTATGGCGGTAATGTTGCCCAACCCACGTAAATACGAACGACGCTTACCTGCCCATGCGGCACGCTATGCCAATCAAGTTCTGCGGCGAATGCCGGCAACCCGAATTCCCTAGTCATAACTATCGCGTTTGCGGCCTTTCAAACAGAGGCGCCGGCACTCGCCGCGTTATAGTGGCGCAACTGTAACTCCTGTGAGTGCTTCCATGTGATAACCGGTATTGTGTTAGTGGTCCTGTCGGCGATCTGCACGACGCTCTTCTTTATTCTGAAGCAGCGGCGCAGAGTACCTAACCTGCATCTGGACATAGATGCACTACCGCCTATTGAAGATGGCGTATGCCTCTTAGCCGGTCTTACCAATGGAACCGTGTTCACTGGAAACCGCGCCACGGTTTATCAAAATGGCCAGGTATTCGAAGAGCTGAAAAACCGTATCAAAGCGGCGCAGCATACGGTTCATTTGGAATCATTTGTCTGGACCGCCGGCAAATTGGAACTGGAATTCGTGGAAGTGTTGTCGGAGCGGGCAAGAGCGGGCGTACAAGTGCGAGTATTGCTGGATGCCGTAGGTGCAATGGATGGCAGTGAGGAAGCTTTTGAAGCAATGAAGCAAGCTGGCGTCAAACTGCATTTGTACTGCCGCCCGCATTGGTGGAATCTGCGCCGCTTTAACCATCGCACTCATCGCAAATTGCTGATTGTGGATGGCTCTTTTGCCTACACCGGAGGCCATGGCATTTCCGATTTGTGGATGGGAAATGCAGAGGATGCAAAACACTACCGGGATACAGGTATTGGCTTGGAAGGGCCGGCGGTTACAGCGTTACAAGCGGTATTTATGGAAAACTGGATCGAGGAGACCAAATCCATACCCACCGGCATTGCGTGTTTTCAGAAGCTGGAGCCGCATGGCGACGTCACGGCGCATATTGTGAGCAGCGCCACTGGAGACGCAGTATCTTCGGTTGCGTTGTTGTATACCTTGGCCATCGCCAGCGCCAAGCGCGAAGTCATCATTCAGAATCCGTATTTCGCACCTGAAGTGAATATGGCCAAATTGCTTTGCAACATGGTGCAGCGCGGAGTGGCCGTGCATTTGATGGTCCCGGGCCTTATCACCGACAGCCCTATAGTGCGCAAGGCCGGCATGGCTTTATACAAATCCATGTTGGAAGCGGGTGTGCGTATTTACGAGTTTTGCCCAACCCTGCTGCATCAAAAAATTGTGATTGTGGACGGCATTTGGAGCCACGTGGGTTCCACCAATTTTGACGCCCGCGCCCTCGCGCTGAACGAAGAGGTGGGCGTGGGGATTCTCGATGCGGACATTGCACAACAATTGCGCGATGCTTTCGAAGAGGACTTAAAGCGCAGCGAGGAAATTCATCTGGAAAACTGGCGTAAGCGGCGCTGGTACCAGAAGGCATTCAGCAGCGCCGTTTATTTATTGCGGGATCAGATATAGCGTTCTGATTACTAAATAGCTCGGCCTTGCACCAGGGCGCTGCTCAGAGCATTTTGGGCAATGCCATTCAATTTTATCTGCAGATCGGTCAAAACCGATTTTATATAAGCCCGATTCAATTCTGCTTTGGATAAAGCATGGCGGGCTTTGCCCAAAAAGCTCAAGATTTTTCGAATCAGTCTAACGACCCAACCCGAAATGTTTTCCTCCAAGGTGACACCATCGCTCAAGATAAACGCCAGGCGGTCCATGATGGTGGCAGATGTCCCCATGGTTTTTGATAACAGCCATTCCGCCGCACCTAAACATTTCTTGATAACAAACTGAATGGCCGCATCCAACCATTCAACCGCTTTCATAGTCACTCCAACCGGACCTTCCTCCTTAAGCCAGGCCGCAATGCTGAAATCACTTTTTTCCTCAGGTTTGTTGGCGGATAACGTGAGCCAGGATTTGTCGCTAACTGAGCGGATATAGTGAGTCATGCTGTGGTATTCGGCCCCAGGTAGAATTCCCGGGGAATGCAGATAGTATTGGGTACCATTGTTCGGCGTATGAATATAGGGCCATATAGGAATGCACGGCACTACATCGGTTTTATGGTACGCGCGGAATATCCGCTCGCTGCCAATTTCACGGGTACAAGTGGATGCAAATCCGTCCATACCGACACGCGGGCTCCCAAAAGTGTAGATATACGGCTTCATACCATATTTGGCTTTGATCCATTCGCCGCATAAAGTGGCCAGAGCGCCGCCGAGGCTATGACCGACACAGTGCACGGAATGGACATTGCCATTTTTTACTGAGCTCTCCATAAAGTTGGCAATTTGAAATTCCATACTTTTAAATGCGATGTTAAAACCATCGTGTACTGCCTGACTAAATGACGACCGTGAGCTGGCAATATTTAAATTAGTGAGCCAGTCTGCCAGATATTGAGTTCCCCGAAAAATAATAAAAGCTTGTCCTGAATAGGTGCCTTGGCCGAGGAGGGTAAAGCCAAAGGCCGTCCTGCATTTAATGAGGCTAGGTCCTCCTGTTTTACCTTTGGTCAGTACTTTATCGGAAAATGAAAAGACGCCGGCATATTCACTATTCAGATACTTATAGGCATCCTCAATGGTCTTTAGGCGTGTTAGGGTGTAAACATCATTGGCCAGTTTTGCGGACTGGTCAGGATTAAGATTGGGCATTAGAAAATATTCCTTTTAGGGTCGGGTTCAACATTCCATTTGCATAAACTGAAAATAGGTGAATTATTGACAGTAATAAGACTTTCCTCGCTATTGAGTTCACATTCAACAATAAGGTCTTTACCCCGCGCTTCCGAGT
>Ga0164241_10001822_pt1 | contig 24840 bp, 23 predicted proteins | sample OricomyardsoilBY_FD_108780 | JGI IMG/M metagenome (GOLD analysis project Ga0164241, IMG submission 108780) | Backyard soil microbial communities from Emeryville, California, USA - Original compost - Back yard soil (BY) | ecosystem: Environmental > Terrestrial > Soil > Unclassified | place: USA... | reverse complement strand
ATTAGTCGTGCCCGTAGTACTTTCTCCGTTGAATGTAGGCCAGACTGCTGCGAAGCGAAAGGAAGCGGCGAATCCACTGCTCCGCACTTCCGGGCACTGATTTGGGGTGCGAAAATTTAATTTCCTCCCGATTAACTGAATGGATTTTAAAGCGTAGGACATGTCAGTAATCATTTAAATGAATGACGATGGTCATGCCACGAGGGTTACGGTTTGGGTAAGTTTGGCCATGGGTAAGCCGAATAATATCATTTTAAGTCAAACAGCGCGCCAGTTGGTACATGCCAATAAAGGATTGTTGGCTATGGACGAAAGCATATCCACCTGCAACCAACGGTTCCGAGACATAGGTATACCCGAAACTGCGGAGCACCGGCGAAGATACAGAGAGCTTATTGTTACTACACCGGACCTGGAACGCTTCATAAGCGGCGCTATTCTCAGCGACGAAACCATCCGGCAAACCACGTCAGCAGGCGACTTAATGATTGACGTATTGATAAAAAAAGGTATTGTTCCGGGTATTAAGGTAGATAAAGGCACAGTTGCCATGGCCAAATTTCCGGATGAAAAAGTTACCGAGGGTCTTGACGGGCTTGCACCCAGATTGGAAAGCTACTACCAATCGGGCGCCCGCTTTGCCAAATGGCGCGCGGTAATGCGGATAGGTCCGGGCATTCCAAGCGCTACATGTATGCGATTTAACGCGCAGTTACTGGCACGCTACGCGGCTCAATGTCAGGAAGCTTTTCTTGTTCCGGTGGTTGAACCGGAGGTATTGATGGATGGAGCTCATTCAATTGAAACTTGTTCAGGCGTAACCCATGAATTTTTGCATCTTGTATTCGATGCTTTAACTGAGCATCGCGTTGACCTTACAGCCATGCTTTTAAAACCGAACATGATACTTCCCGGTAATGCAAACGCTTATCAGCCTGATGCCAAGGAGGTGGCAGCAGCAACTCTTTGCTGTTTAACAGATTGCGTACCGGCAGCTGTGCCGGGTATCGTATTTCTATCTGGTGGTCAATCCGCGCAACAGGCTACAGAAAGACTGAATGCGATAAACAGCACCCTCGAAACTGCACCACCCTGGAAACTGAGTTTATCTTTTTCACGTGCAATTTTGCAGCCTGCATTGCAGCTATGGGGAGGTGAGGATGTCAATATTACAGCAGCGCAAAACGCGATACTCCAGCATGCAGCCGCTAACCATGAGGCTTGTGCAGGAAAATGGAAACAACAGCCGACAACTAATAATAAACAATAGCAATGTCAAATATAATAACCCTTACTTTTAATCCGGCCCTGGATGTCAGTACCTCTGTGCAGGATATGTTGCCTGACAAGAAATTGAAATGTTCAGATCCGGTTGTCGAACCCGGCGGCGGCGGGATCAATGTGGCCCGTGCGATAAAAAAATTGGGTGGCAATGCATTAGCGGTGTATTTAGCAGGTGGCGATACAGGTAAAAAGATAACGGAATTATTAACGGCGGAATCCGTCGATTCGCTTGTTGTTCTAATGAAAAGCCCGTCAAGGCAAAATCTGGTCATATTAGACCGGTCATCAAACGGACAGTATCTTTTAGATATGCCCGGGCCGCCGGTAAGCGAAGAGGAGTTACGGGCCTGTATGGCGGCTGTTGATCAGATCCCGGTGATCGATTACCTTGTTGTCAGCGGTAGTTTACCCTACGGCGTTCACCCGCGCATATTTTTTGAAATAGCCGAAATTGCCCGACGTAAGCAAGCCAGGCTGGTGGTTGACACCGCTGGTGAAGCGCTGCAGGAGGCTGTTAAGGCAGGGGCCTATTTGATAAAACCCAATCTGAAAGAACTGTCCCACCTGGCAGGTGGAGGGGGAACCCTGTCAGAGGAAAACGCTGCCAACGCCGCGCGCCTTGTTTTGCAAAGCTCGGCATGTGAAGTTATTATCGTGTCTCTTGGCAGTAAGGGTGCTTTATTGGTAACAAACGAATTGTGCTTGAAAATAACACCTCCGGAAGTGACTGCGCTGAGCACTGTAGGTGCCGGTGATAGCCTCGTAGGTGGACTTGTACTTTCATTATCCCAAGGTAAAGCGCTGGCTGAAGCAGTAAAATACGGTGTAGCATGCGGTACGTCGGCTACCATCAGTCCAGGTACGGAGCTCTGCAGGAAAGCAGATGCAGATCACTTTTTTGCTATTATGAAGGATCAAATACCTATAGCTGCAACACCAGAGTTTACAGCCAACCGGGTAGTGTCCAATTAGCTGATGTTTGCAAAGGATGCAATTTTTATGATTATTAAGTTTAAAGTGATGGCGCAGGCAGTGTTTGGAGCATGGCTTTTAATTCCCGGGTTAAATGTTCTTTTTCTCCCTGCCCGGCTGCAAGACCGATTTGCAAAAGCAGCGCCCTGATGTCACCCAGCACTTTGACGATTTCTTCATTGATAAATTCTAAAGACGGATATTTTTCATAAGTGATCTCGCAAACTCGGCGATGATATCGCAGATTTCTGTCAGCAGGTCCAGGGTCAGTAAAGGATGGCTGTTTAATTGTACACAATCACTCCGGCCCAGTGATTTACTCAAGTAATAAATATGGGTGTTTTTGCCTGCTTGTTTGATTTAATTTCGGGAACGGCCCTCTATTTCCCTTCTGTGGCTCTTGGCGAATCAAATATTCTGAATAAATTTTTTTTGATTTTATTTGCATGAGCATCCGGTCAACCCGGGAAGATCAGTAGTAGTGCCTGAATATGCGATGGTAAGCGACTATTGAGCGACTGCGCAATCAATTGCTTAAAGTGGTAGCGGTTATGGGTCATTACCAGCAGATCATGATGCAGACCTTTCACCAACACATCTGTCGCTTTTATCACGTCCCTTTCGCGCGTGTAGTGAAAGCCCGGTCGATCATATTTCAGCTTGCATCTTACCTGTTCTTCAAAGAGCCGGTGCGCATAGGTTTCCTCAATATGTACCATGCCTTCTTTGGTCAGGTGCGCGACCGACAGGCGCGCTTCGCAAGCGTTGGCCAGGCGCGCAAGGTAGCGGGTGATATCGCAACGGCAATAACGCAGATCGGCAAGGTAAACAATGCGTTCCAGGTGTTTGATTGCCCAGTTGCCCGGGATTAGCAAAAGCGGACAATGGATGTGGCTTAATAAGATGTCCAGATTTAACTGTACCGGTATCCGATCTTCGGCAGCGCACTTAATGATCATTCCGATCTCTTCTTTGTTTACCCAATGCGCCAGTTTACGGGCATCCATATCAGAAATGTTGATTTCGGCAGGCGCGCTTTCAGTTTCAGCAAATCCATCTGCGGGCTTCAGCCGCAGGCCGCCGCTGTTTCCGGCAAATACCTTTACGCTCCCCGCAAGTTGTGGTACAGGTCTGCGCGCCAACAGGATGCGGGCATTCAGCCTGGCCGCGATGGAGGCGGCGAATTCGAAACCCTTTTTACTGCGAGGTGAGTTATCGTGGATAAAGAGTAGATTTTCCATGGTGCCAGAGGTTTTTGATCTTCTGTAAAGCTCGAAATTGCCGCCGGAATAAACCATGACCGCAGTCACAAAAGAATTTGTTTGTTGTCAACGACAACCAAGTGCGGTCCTTCAAAATAAATGGCGCAAAACATGATCCTGAAATTTAAACTTTACTATTAAATTGATATATTTTGGTATAATATTCATCGGCGAGTCTCCCGGATTCAAATGCAGGCGCCACATCCGATGCTGCATTTTTCAATATAGTAAGCCATTGCGTCCGGTCATCGTAATACATTGGCAGTACGAGGTTTTCCAGCGTGTCCATCAGATTTCTGTTTTCCTGGCTATCTTTTTCATCTTCGGGAAATGCATCGGGTGCCGGCTGGATCAAAAAGCAATTTTGCCCGTCCCTGGCAAATTCCGGTACCCATCCGTCAGGAATAGATAAATTGATGCTTCCGTTCATGGCTGCCGTCATACCGCTTGTTCCAGATGCTTCATGATAGCGGCGCGGATTATTGAGCCAAACATCCGAGCCCTTTTTTAATAAAGCGGATAGAGCCAGTTCGTAACCGGTGAGTACTGCACAATTGGGAAAACATTGGACGCGGGTAAGTAAATGATTAAACCAATCTATACCTCCGGTATCGCCTGGATAGGGTTTACCCGCCCAGATCAACTGCACCGGGCGTTCTTCATTATTCAGCAGGTCGACGAAGCGCTGCCAGTCGGCCATTAACAGGTCGGCGCGTTTATATCCTGAAAAACGCCTAGCCCAGACGATGGTCAGGATGTTTTCGCTAAACAGCTTACCGCACTGATCAGCCACTACTTTGAACAGATCTCGTTTCATTTGCTTTTTTCGGGCAACGAGTGTGTTCTCATCATTACCGGTAATTGCATCTTCCAGTTCGGTATCCTTCCAATAAGTTTTATTTTGAGCATTCGTAACAGATATTATGTCACAAATACCGGGGTTGCCGCCCCACATTTGTCGGGTTACGGCACCGTGTATTTTTGATACGCCGTTTGCTATTTTTGAAAATTTAAGGGCCGCCAGGGCGTAATTGAACTGATCCCCGTCCAGGCCCAATAGTGCTTTTACCTCTAATTCCTGCGTTTGATTAAAGAAAGACATCTCAGTAAGCAAACTATAGCTATGCGATTCGTTGCCGGCCATCTCAGGAGTATGGGTAGTAAAAACAACCCGTTTCTTTACCTCATCCAGGTTTTTGTATTTGTTATATAGATAAAAGTTGAGCGAGATGGAATGTCCTTCATTCATGTGATAGATATCCGGCGTCAGGCTGAGGATATCCAGCAATGTTGCTCCACCAATTCCCAATAAAATGGTTTGGGCAATTCGTGTCGCCTCGTTGGCATCATATAAGCGTTGCGTTATGGAGCGGGAAAGCGCGTCGTTCTCCTCGATATCGGTGCTTAGTAAAAATAGGGGAGCCGTCCCGAAAGTATCGGGTTTGAGTAAGTAAGCTTTAACCCGGACCGGAGACTGGTGCACCGTAATGGTGAAAATAATTCCGGTGTCATGTAAAAAAGCATAGTTCTTTTTGATGAAATCTGTTTTCATCAATCCTTCTGTATCGCGCACCTGATCGTAATATCCATATGTCCATAAGATGCCAATACCCAATAGGTTTTGCCTGAGTTCATTGGCGCTACGGAGGTGGGACCCGGCTAAAAAACCAAGGCCTCCGCAATAGATCTTCAGCGCCTGGTCAATAGCGAATTCCATTGAGAAATAGGCGACGGCGGTTTTGTATTTTTCATCCGGCATATAGCCAAATAGTTCAAATCTGGTCATTTGATTCAATCGAAAACTGAGGCATAAAACTAAAGAGAGCAAAGAATTGATTTGATGACCGGAATCATGTTTTGTCCTGCTGTTGATCATTTCGGCCCGCAAAAATCTGCCGTAGACTTGTATTATGAAAAATCACACTAATATTAAATACATCAAGAACCTGAACAACGATGGGTTGAGAGGGATCACATTTTACAAACAGGAGCTAATTATTTTGCAGGAAAGACTACAGGAGATCGCCGGCGACAATACGGCACGCGAAGTACAGGAAAAGGTGGAACATTTTCAGAACCAGTTTTTGATCCATGGAAACCAGCTCGACGTATTGAAACATGATATACATGTTAACGACGAGGATATCGAGGCAGAAATAATGCTCACCGGAACTCAGATTTCTCAAAGTGTTGCGGCTGAACATGCGCGCACCCACGACCGTTACCAGACAGAAGAGAAAATTTTCAATGAGCTGCGCAAGGAGTTTAATCGCTTCGCAGCCCAATGGATGTAACGACATGCCGTAGCAGCTTAGACTGCGCCACTCAACAATAGTATTATTTTGATGCTCGGAACTAGCTTGTTAATAAGCCGTCCAGCCGCCGTCTGCTGTTACAACAGATCCATTCATAAAAGCTGATTTTTCAGAAGCCAGGAAAAGTGCCAGTTCAGCGATAGCGTCCGGGTTGGCAGCTGGCGGGGCGTTACCTGTTCCGGCGCTCATTCGTTCAAACCCGAAGGGGTGAGGCTCCATACCATAAACAATATTGGTATTTACACCGCCCGGCGCAATAGCATTGCAGCGAATGTTTTTTTCGGCGTATTGGTACGCGAGGTTTTTGGTCAAACCAATTAGCCCATGTTTGGAAGCGGTATAAGCGGCGCCGGCCCGCCCACCGAAAAGGCCGCCAATAGAGGCGATGTTAATAATTGAACCGCTGCCTTTTTCCAGGAAAACAGGTACGGCTTCGCGGCAGGTAAGGAAAGGACCTTTCAGATTAGTACCTATCACTTTTTCCCATAATTCGTCGCTTACATCAGCAACAGGGGTAAAGTTGTCCATCACGCCGGCGTTATTGACAAGGATGTCGAGGGTGTGATAAGTAACCATAAGATGTTTCATCACCAGTAGTACGTTTTCTTTATCGGAAATATCAGCCGCAATACAGGATGCGGTACCGCCTTTTGCGATAATCTCCGCCGCGACCGCCTCTATATTTTCCTGATGAATATCCGTCAGTACTACTTTAGCGCCCTCTTTAGCGAAAAGTTCCGCAATTGCTTTGCCGATACCTGATCCAGCCCCGGTTATTAAAGCAACTTGTGATGTTAAAGTATTCATAATGTTTATTTTATCTAATCAAAAATGATGGTAAATCTGTGTTTAAAGAATGACGACTATCATGGAAAAATGTGAAGATGCAGCCATATAGCTTAACGGTTTTCTTCTTTTTTCTTTTTCTTTTCCAGGCTTTTAAAGTATCCCCTGAACAGAAAATTATGTTTAAGTGCTTCCATATTCTGGTTGAAGCCGTCGGTGCCTTTCTGCAGGTTGTCCATGGTCGTACTGAGGTTACGGGCAAATGCTGTATCGCTGAGTAGCACTTGAAGAGAGCCTTTGTCGCTCTTTAAACGCTGATCCAGGCTATTCACGAGTTTTTCCAGTTGCAGCGTCAAATGATCAGCATTGGTGCTTGCTTCCCTGATCTTCGACATGGCGACCCTTATGTTGCCCGCCGCTGCGGTGTCTGTAAGCAAAAGGCCGGCCGTTCCCTTGCCTTCTTTTATACCGGTAACCAAGTCATCCAGTCCTCTGGTGAGACTGGCGGCATTGGCGCTCGCGCGATTAATCCTCAGTAGTGAGAGGCGAATATTCCGGCCTGCTTCTTTATCGTTCAATAATTCCAGCAGCGTGCTGCTGTTAATTTTTAAGACGGTCTTTTTAAGTTCTTCTGAGATCAATGCAACATTATTATTGGTTTTAGATAGTGTCTGTAGCAGTTCGTCAGTACTGATGTATTTTTGAACGGCCAGCAGTTCCCCTTCAATTATGAGAGGGGCGGGTAAGCGCGAAGGAGATATGTTGACAATCTTATTGCCCATCAGCCCCTCGGTGCCGATCGATGCGATAGCGTTCCGCCGGATAAAGGGCCTGATCTTGCTATTGATCAGCAGGGTCACCTCGATAGTGGTATCGTTGATCATTTGGATGTCCTTTACCGTTCCTGCCTGGATGCCTGAAAAAAGTACATTATTACCTTCGGATAATCCATTCAAATTTGAGAAGCGTGCCGCGATGCGGAAGTCGCTGCCAAAAAGATTCTGATTTTTTCCGATAAGGTAAAAAGAGAAGATCAGCAGAAAAAGGCCTGCCAACACGAATACGCCAAGCCTGATGTTATTTGTTCCCTGGTTTGCCATTTTATTCAAAAAATTGTTTGATGTTCGGATCTGTTGATTGCTCAAAATCGGCATATGTACCCTGTGCATAGCAGCGCCCATCCAAAAGGAGGGCGACGCGGTCTGCCGTTTTTTTTACGCAATTCATATCGTGGGTGATGATAATCGATGAAGTTTGATATTTTTTCTGCAGCGTAAGAATAAGGTTGTCAATTTCCCTGGCTGTTACAGGATCGAGCCCGGTGGTGGGCTCATCATATAATATGATATCCGGTTTAAGGATCATTGTTCTGGCCAGCGCCACGCGTTTAAGCATACCTCCGGATAATTCTTCCGGCATCAGATCAACGGCGTGTGCCAGTCCTACATTATTCAGCGCTTCCAACACCAGTGCATCCACCTCGGCCTGGGAATGGTTGATCCAATGTCGGCGCAGCGGAAATTCGAGATTTTCACGTACCGTCATCGAATCATATAAAGCATTACCCTGAAAAAGAAAACCGATCCTGGCCCGAATTTCGTCCAGCGCATCATGCCCAAGACCCGCTATATTCTTACCAAATACCTTTATATTACCGCTATCCGGTTTCATTAGGCCGATTATGCATTTGATCAGCACTGATTTGCCCGAACCTGATTTGCCCAATACCACTACGTTTTCTTCCTTTTGCACGGTCAGGCTGAAATCACGCAGCACAACATGTTTGCCAAAGTGTTTGCTCAGCTTTGTGATCACAATAGGGTCATTTGCTTCTTTCATGGCTCAATTATATCCTAAAAGGTCCGTGATCTGCACCGCCAACAGGTCGATAATGAACACCAGAATGGAAGACAGCACAACCGCTGAATTGGCTGAGTTGCCAACACCCCGGGTGCCTTTACTCGAAGTGTATCCTTTATAGCAACCAATAATGCCCACGGCGAAGCCGAAAAAAAAGGTTTTAATAAAGGCGGGCATTACATCGCTGAATTCCAGACTATGAAATACCTGGTTGAAAAAAAGAGAAAAACTGGTGACAGAACGGATATTGATTCCTATGTAAGCGCCAAACAGCGAGATCGCATCGCCCATCACCGTTAATATAGGCAGCATCAGCGTGGTAGACAATACGCGTGTAGCGACAAGATATTTAAACGGATTGGTGCCGCTTACCTCCATAGCATCGATCTGTTCGGTCACCTTCATAGAGCCCAGCTCAGCACCTATGCTGCTGGCGATCTTACCCGCGAATATCAGTGCTGTGATCACAGGTCCGATCTCGCGGACAATAGCAATTCCCACCATCACAGGCAGCTGCGATTCAACGCCATAATCCACTAACGAGGGCCGAAGCTGCATAGTCAGTACCAGGCCCATAATGAAACCGGTGAGCGCAATGAGTGGCAGTGATTTATACCCGATAGTATAGCATTGGTTTAACAGCTCTCTAAACTCGAAACGGGGTTTAAGGCCGGTCGAGAAAAAGCGTCCTGTGAATCCGGCTATGCTGCCGGTTTGATCAAAAAAGGATCGGATAGTTGTACCAAGTGCCATGCGTCGCTTTATTGTTTTAATTTAAAGGTAACGCCGAGCCCGAGGTGCGAGGATGACGACGGTCTTGAAATTTATTGATGTAGATCATTTTGCGGTTAAGCGTGCTGCAGTGTCATGGTTAAAGTATTGCTATTGCTTTGTGTATTTTTTCTTTCTTTTTTAACGCCTTGTTAATTTGCCATATACCTTTAATAAGCGCATCCGGATTGAATGAAATACTGTCGATACCGCTCTCTACCAATAGCTGCGTGAATGCTTCCGAGTCGCTGGCTGCCTGGCCGCATAAGCCCACTTTTTTATGGAGCTTATTTGCTTTGTTAATCATCATTGTGATCAGCTGCTTGCTGGCAGCATTCTGCTCATCGAAAAGATCAGCAATTATAGCGGAGTCGCGATCAATACCGAGTGTAAGCTGCGTAAGATCATTTGAACCTATGGAAAAGCCGTCAAATACTTCCGCGAACTCTTCAGCAAGCAATACATTGCTGGGGATTTCTGCCATAACGAAGATCTGCAACCCGTTTTCACCGCGTTTAAGCCCATAGGAAGCCATTAGGTCGACTACCTTTTTGCCTTCTGCTACTGTGCGGCAAAAAGGTATCATTAGCTTTACGTTAGTCAGGCCCATTTCGTTCCGAACCACTTTCATCGCCTCGCATTCCAGCCGGAAACCCTCCTGATAGTATTTACTGTAATAGCGCGACGCGCCCCGGAAACCGATCATCGGATTTTCCTCCTCCGGTTCGAAATATTTACCACCTATCAGGCCCGCATATTCATTGGTCTTGAAATCGCTCATCCGTACAATAACTTCCTTTGGATAAAATGCCGCGGCGATTGTAGCAACACCTTCAGCCAGCTTATCTATAAAATATTGTTCTTTATTTGGATACGTATGCGTAAGGTTGGTGATCTTTACCCTATCCAATTCGTCTGTAACTTGTTCAAACCTGACGAGCGCCATAGGGTGGATCTGCACATAATTATTGATAATAAATTCCAACCGCATCAGGCCGACACCATCGTTCGGGTAAAAAGAAAGCTGAAAGGCCTTCTCCGGCTCTCCGATGATCAGCTGCGCCTTAACGATACCCGGTAGCCGGATATGACTGACATTTGTAACGGTTTCCTTCCAGTTCAGCCTGCCCCGATAAACATAACCCGTTTTGCCTTCCGCGCAGCTGATGGTGATCACTTCGCCGTCTTTGATATTTCCCGTGGAATTCTCTGTTCCGACGAGCGCGACCACTCCCAGCTCACGTGCAATAATAGCCGCGTGACTGGTCCTGCCACCTTTGTTGGTAACAATGCCTGCCACTTTCTTTAATACCGGGTCCCAGTCGGGGCTTGTCATATCAGTTACCAGGATGTCACCGGGCTCCAGCCTGTCCGCATCCTTTGGTGAAGTTAGAAGCCGGGCCGGGCCCGCGGCGATATGATTGCCAATGGCTTCTCCCTGTGTAATTATCTCTCCCTTTTCAATAATTGCGCAATTTTTAATCAGTATTTGCTTTTCCTTGCCATGAATTGTTTCAGGGCGGGCCTGGATAATATAAAGTAGATGGGTAGTACCGTCTTTCGCCCATTCAAAATCCATTGGCCGGCCATAATGATCTTCTATAACGAGCGCCCACGCGGCGAGTTGTTCTACCTCCCGGTCACTTAATACAAATTGTTCGCGCAGCTCCCAAGGTGTATCGATATTAACCGTGCCCTCGCCGGCATAGATCATCATTTGATTTTTGCTGCCTTTGTTCTTCTGGATGATGGACCGTAGCCCTTTTTTCAGGGTGGGTTTAAATATCAGAAATTCGTCGGGAGTAACGGTGCCCTGAACAATGTTCTCACCCAAGCCCCATACGCCCGCGATATGCACCACATCCCGGAAACCAGATTCCGGTTCCAGCGTGAACCCCACCCCGGAGCAACCCGTATCAGCGTGTACCATTTGCTGCACACCTACGGATAGAAACACCTTGCCGTGGTCAAAACCCTTATCTTCACGGTATTTAATTGCCCGGTCGGTATAAAGCGACGCGAAACAATGTTGTACTGCGGCTATTAATGCCATGTGTCCTGTTACATTGAGATAGGATTCATGTTGCCCTGCGAAACTCGCGTCGGGCAGGTCCTCTGCTGTTGCGCTGCTGCGTACTGCTACAGCCGGTTCCCGCTGCTCAAACAGATAGTCATAAGCGTCTATGATGCTCATTTGCAGATCGGTGGGCATCACGGCGTCCAAAATAAGTTGGCGCGCTTTAGCACCCGTTTTGACAAGGTTAGAAAATTTATCCCTGTCAAGCGCTTTCATTAGTTTGCCCAACTTTTCTTCCAGCGCGTTATATTGGATGAAGTAGCGGAACGCTGCCGCTGTAACAGCAAAGCCATTCGGAACAAGAATTCCCTTTGCTGAAAGATGGGTAAACATCTCCCCCAGGGAAGCGTTTTTGCCGCCTACTTCCTGAATATCGGCAATGCCGGTTTCACTAAATTTTTTTATAAAACTTTCCATAATAAGCGTTGATTTTTGGTGTAGACAGGCTATTTAAAAGCCAACAGGAAGCTGCCAGCTTTTAAATTTTCAGTCAATTTTGACCTCTTTCTTTTCAGTTGCGTTTTTGCCGGATTTTTTTAATTCGATCTTAAGCAAACCGTCCTGGTAGTTTGCTTTTATTTTATCTTCTTCTATATTATCAGGCAGATTAAATGTGCGGCTGAAAGATGAAGAAGTGAACTCCCTGCGAGTATAATTTTCCTTTTCTTCTTTTTTTTCCTTACTGGTTTCGGCGCTTATGGTAAGCACCCCGTCTTCGGTTGTGACTTTGAAATCGTCTTTCTTAAAGCCAGGTGCAGCAACCTCCAGTTTATAATGTTCTTTGGTTTCGCGAATATTTACCGCGGGCAGAAATTCGCCGCCTGCATATGGCTTGTCGAGAAAGCGATCCACGTTCCAGAAATCTTCCATCATTGATCTTAATGATGGAGCACGATGTGATTTTGCTAAAGTTGTCATAGATTTAATTTTATTGGTAAATAATGATCCAAATCTAGTTATAAGCAAACCGTGACCTAATGATGCCCGTCAATCTTAAGAATGATATTGGTCAGTTCTGAAGCAATAGTGCGAAGCTACCTTAGCTCTTAAAAAAACAATGACACGACTACGTAATCAGCCCCCGGAAAGCGAACCGGCGGCAAACCCACCGCAATCTGTTTATTTACAATCTTTAGGAGCGGCCGGGACGGTAACCGGTTCCAAGCACTTGCTGATCACACCTAAGCTGAACATTTTGATCGATTGTGGCTTGTTTCAGGGCGTTAAGGCGTTAAGGGAGAAGAACTGGGAGAAGCCGCCAATCGATCCGGCATCTATAGGCGCGCTGCTGCTGACCCACGCTCATCTGGATCATTGTGGTTATATTCCATTGCTGGTAAAAAATGGATTCAGAAGTAAGGTATATATGAGCCAGCCTACACGGGATCTGGCTGAACTTATTTTGCGGGATTCTGCAAAGTTGCAGGAGGAGGACGCCGACAAAGCCAACAAACACGGGTATTCAAAACACCAGCCCGCTGAGGCTTTGTATACGGTAAGAGATGTGGAAGCGGCATTACCTTATTTTCACGTTTGCGATATCCGGACCGCAACCAGATTAAGCGATCACATCAGCTTTAGTTTTCATCCAAGCGCACATATTGCCGGCGCGTGCTCGATCAGGATCAATTGCTATGGAAAGGGAATTGTATTTTCGGGAGATATCGGGCGCAGGCACTCTGAACTGTTACCGGCCCCCGAGCTCTTGGAAGGCGCGGATTTTGTAATTATGGAGTCCACCTATGGTGACCGTTTGCATGGGCAGGGCGATACCGCCCAGGAACTGGCGCTGGTTATTAACAACACTATTTTTAACAAAGGAAACGTGCTTATCCCATGCTTTGCGGTTGGGCGTGCGCAGGAAGTTATGCACATGATCTATCGTTTGAAACGGGATAACCATATTCCTTCTGCCATTCCTGAATACCTGGATAGTCCTATGGCGGCCTCCGCCGGTAAGGTGCTACAACATTATCCGGAGTGGTTTTCCATTGAGAAGGAGGACTGCGCCCGAATGTTAAGCGGCGTTACGATCAATAGAGATTATAAAAACACCGAAAAGATCATCCGAAGGGGCGGGAGCAAGATTGTAATGGCAGCCAGTGGAATGCTGACGGGTGGCCGGGTACTTGAATATTTAAAACATTATTTAGGCGATAGCCGCAACACCATTTTGCTTATTGGCTTTCAGGCGGAAGGCACCCGGGGGCGGGCATTGCTCAATGGAGGGCATGAACTAAAAATGCATGGACAATATTATCCTGTGCTGGCGAATATCAAAGAAATTGAAGGCTTATCGGCACATGCCGACCAATCTGAACTCGTGAACTGGGCCAGGCAGTTCAAGGCTTCAAAGGCGCATTATTTTCTTGTTCATGGTGAGCCGTGCGCACTTGACGCCTTGCGCGTTAAATTGCAGGACGAGCTAAAGTTACCGGTAAAAATAATGGAGCAGCATCACAAAGAACTTTTGTTTACCCTATAGGTGAAGCCTTAAACTTCATGGTGAAGACAGTTCCTTTACCTTCCCGGCTGGTAAAGGATATCGTGCCACCCATCAAACCAACATAATTTTTCACGATGTTGAGTCCGAGGCCGGTGCCCTGGATGCCCATGGTGTTGCAGGCTCTGAAAAAAGCTTCAAAAAGATGTGGCTGGTCCTTTGCAGGGATACCGATGCCCTGGTCTTTGACAGCAATAGTGCATTTGTTATTCTTCAAAGCCGTTTCAAACTTGATTGATCCGTTATCGTTGGAGTATTTAAGTGCATTAGATAAAAGGTTGACCAGGCAGTGCCGCAGCATTGTTCTGTCAAGGTACACGACACTATCTTCTCCGGAATGATGGTGTATGATATGAACGCCGGGCTTTGCCTGTTGCCGGATCTGCTCCGTAATTTCCTCCGCCAGTAGTAGTAGGTCAAATGGTTTATAATCCGGTTGCATATTTCCCGCCTCTATTCGTTCAATGGAGAGAAAATCGTTAAGCGTGTCGGTCATATCCTCTACCGCCATCTTTATCTTTTTTAGATGATCCATGATTTTATGCTGATCCATGCGTTGGAAGTAACGCTGTATCAACGACGCGGATAACTGGATGCGACTTAAGGGTGATCTGAATTCGTGTGAAGCCATGGATACCAGCCGCGTTTTAACCTGATTCAACTGTTTCTCACGAGACAGGGAGAATTCAGTTTCTTTTTCGCTTTTCAGATCATGAAATGTGCATACATGGAAATTTTGCCGGGCATATATGAATCCGTTTACCAATATTTGTAAAGGAAATTTCAACCCGTCTTTTGTCTGACCTTCAAACTTTGTAGCTTGGTCGGTAAATGAGCATAAGTTGGTAACTTCCTGGTTTTTTGTCAGTAGCATATGGATGTTTTTATCCAAAAATTCATCAGGATGATAGCGAAACATTTCCCCGGCGGCCGGATTAGCCATGCGAATTTTTCCTGTCGGATCTGTTACAATAATAGCATCGCGTACAAATTCAAATACAGCTTTCAGTATACCCGGATTTTCCATTGTGGTTGCTTTAGGTCGTGATTTATGCTGATGCGGAACTGGTTTGTATAGCAAAGATGGCAATCAAGTTTATTGTGTAAGCTGTTGTGGATCAAAAAATTAAATGACGTTCGTCAGTAATGTCTGGGTCTGCAAATCTTATTTTTGTATTAACCGATGGATGGAATTTATTCCTGTTTCGGTAAATGACCCAGTGCAGGCATTCAGCTGACAACTGTGGCATTGCGGGACCGGGAGTGCCGGTTCCGTTTTTTTTTAATTATCAGGTATCTGAAAAATGGTAGAAAATAACTTCCACACCAGCGGACTAAGTTTGGAGGAGGTTGTCACTTCCAGATCACAATACGGGCTTAACCGCGTTTCAACAAAAAAACGAAACGAGTTATTGGATGCTTTGAAAGATCTGGCGGGCGAGCCTATGGTTATTTTGTTGTTGATTGCTGCCGGGATATATGTCATAACCGGAAAATACGGCGATGCGGTGTTTTTAGCAGCAGCCGTTGTCTTGGTAGCGGGAATCTCTCTTTATCAAAATGCCCGAAGCAAAAGTGCGTTAGAGCGAATAAAAGAATATTCACAACCCGGAAGTAAGGTGTTGCGTGCCGGTGTGGTTGTGATCGTTAAAAGTGAAGAGATCGTTGTGGGAGACAGCCTGGTGATTGAGGAAGGAACTTCCGTAATGGCCGACGGCGAGATCGGGCATTCTAATGATTTTTCTGTCAACGAAAGCGTTCTGACGGGGGAGTCTTTCCCTGTTTTTAAAGACGCAGCATCAACCGACAATCTCGTCTTTCAGGGCACTACGGTTGCCAGTGGGCTCGCGGTGGTTAAGGTAACCGCCATTGGCAATAACACACGTTTGGCGAAGATCGGAGCAAGTTTAGATACCATCGGTATAGAAAAGACACCCCTTGAGTTACAGATTAATAATTTTGTAAAGAAGATGGCGGTTGCGGGAGCTATCGTTTTCGCCGTCGTCTGGACAATTAATTATCTCCATTCCCGCAATTTTCTGGACAGCCTGAGCAAGGCGCTTACATTGGCTATGAGTATCCTGCCAGAAGAAATACCTGTTGCCTTTACAACCTTCATGGCGGTAGGGGCCTGGCGCTTATTGCAAAAGGGCGTGGTAGTTAAACAACTGAAGACTGTGGAGACCCTGGGCAGCGCATCTGTGATATGTACTGATAAAACCGGCACCCTTACAGAGAATAAGATGAGCCTGGCGAAGGTATATGTAGCGGAGAGCGGTTTGAGTTATGAAGGAGAGATGCTAACAGATCAAAACGCGTTCAAGTTAGTACGAATTGCTATGTGGGCCAGCGAGCCAATTCCATTTGATCCGATGGAGGTGGCTTTACACGAGCACTATCAGAAATTGAACACGCTTGATGAACGGAAGGATTACCATATAATCCACGAATATCCCTTAAGCGGTAAACCGCCAATGATGACACATGTTTTTGAGGATAAGGATGGCAAACGAATTATCGCAGCTAAGGGCGCGCCGGAAGCATTACTGGCCGTGTCGACCTTAAGCGCAGAGCAAAAAAAGCAGGCAGAACTGGCTATCAAGCACTTTTCGGCTGATGGTTACCGCGTGCTGGGTGTAGGGGAGGCGAAGTCTAGTGGCAGCCGATTCCCTGACAATCAGCAGGATCTAAAATTTAAATTTATCGGTCTGGTCGCTTTTTACGACCCACCCAAAAAAAATATCATTGCTGTGCTCGAGGCTTTCTACAGGGCCGGTATTTCCGTTAAGATACTAACAGGCGATTACGCTTTGACTACACAGGCAATAGCGAAGGAGATCCATTTTCGTGGCGATAGCAGCATTAGCGGTGACGAGTTACTGAACCTGCCTGAAAGGCAACTTCAGGAAAAGGTAGTCTCGACGAACATATTTAGCCGCATGTTTCCTGATGCGAAATTAAGAATTATCAATGCTTTGAAGGCCAACGGGGAAATTGTGGCCATGACAGGGGATGGGGTTAATGATGGCCCTGCTCTTAAAGCGGCACACATCGGCATTGCTATGGGAAAGAAAGGGTCGGCAATAGCCAAAGATGCAGCTTCGCTCATCTTGTTAGAAGATGACCTATCTAAAATGGTTGATGCCGTTGCGGCGGGGCGACGCATATACGCCAATCTAAAAAAAGCAATACGGTACATTATTTCTATCCATATTCCTATTATTCTGGTCGTATTTGTTCCGTTAGCACTGGGATGGGTTTATCCTAATATATTTTCTCCGGTTCATGTCATTTTTCTTGAACTGATCATGGGGCCCACCTGTTCTATTGTTTATGAAAACGAACCGATGGAAAAGGATACTATGTTAGAACCCCCACGTCCTTTTAGTGCAAGCTTTTTTGATTGGAGAGAGCTGACGACGAGCATAATACAAGGACTAGTAATTGCCGCAGGTGCTTTATTTATTTATACCTATGCGGTCCGCAATAATTTTAGCGAGCAACTGACTCGTACCATGGTATTTACCTGCCTGATCTCAGCCAATATTTTCCTTACGCTGGTCAACAGGTCATTTTATTTTTCCTTATTTACTACTATGCGTTACAGGAACAAGCTCATTTGGCTTATTATCGGCCTGACACTTCCTTTAATAGCCGCCTTGCTTTATTTGAAATCACTGGCCAATTTTTTTGAGTTCAGGTCACCATCGTTTAGCCAATTGGCGATCAGCGCCGGCACAGGATTTATTTGTGTGATATGGTTTGAGGCTGTAAAGTGGCTTAAACGGACAAAAGGCATTGATGCATACTAATATTGTATCAATGCCTTGATGTTATTAAATATGGCGACTTATTGAGGTTGATCAGCTGGTGGAAAAACAAGCACGGCCTGATGTTGCTTCTCTAAAAGGGTCACGCTTTCGCTGTGTCCGATCAGGCTGGAAAGCCATCCATGTTGCTGATGCGTTACCGCAAGTAAGTTCACGCTGTTTTTGTGACAATATTTATCAAGCAGCACACTTATGTTGTCGCCAACTAATTGCTGATAGGATACCGATGTCGGCTCGAAGCTATTAAGATACCTGCGGAAAAGGAGCTCCGGCTCAATGTCTGTGACTACGCTTCCGGGTTTAACCACATGAACAACCTCCAGGTTAGCGCCAACAGCCTGCGCCAATTCTGCAAGGAAATCAAGCGCGTTAATGTCCGAAGCGTGGAAATCTGTCGCGAAAGCTATTTTCCTAACAGCAGACAGGTCTGCTGAAAGCGGAATGATCAACACCGGCTTTTGCGAAGTATTAATTACCGCTGCGGTTTCACTTCCGGTTAACAAATGATCCAATGTGCCGCCTGACCGGCCTCCCATGACCACCATTTGTATATCCGCCCTTGCGGTAAAAGCCCGGATATTATAGCCCAGGTTACCTTCCCCGCTTTCACAGTTTATTTTTGGCTGATAACTGTCTGGTTCAGCAGCATGTGCTTCAAGCTCTTTAGCTGCATTAAGCAACGTTTGTTCGCTATCATTGAATATTATGTCGTTAGTTTCGGTCACCAGACTTCCATTAGCAAAATCCGGCACAATTGGCATGTATTGGATGCTATGATACAAAAGCAGATCCGCTTTAAGTTTTGTGGCAAGTTCAATGGCGCAAGCTCCGGCATGCGTAGCATTCCTGGTAAAATCGGTTAAAAGCAATAATGTTTTCATTTTCTTTTATTTTTAAGTAAGTGCCAGCTCTTCAGTGCATCCTGTTGGTTCTTACGCATTCGCTCCATAGCCAATCCCTGCTCATCTTTTTCGCATAACGGGCCTTCCATTTTTATAAAAAACCTTTCTGATGATTTGTTTTTTGCTGCAGCCATCTGATTGTTACGTAATCATAGTCGTTTACGCTATCGCTAATTTACAGCGCGATTATCGGGCGGAAAATGATCGTCATCAAAATATAATGTGCTTTAACACCGTGGAGACAGAACAGTGAATTTGTTAATGGGGGATGAGTTTGGGTTAGTCCGATAATGGCGATACAGGCTCTTTCTTGGCTCAATACCTTAGCAAACGGTCACAAAAAAAGCCTCCTGATTCATCAGAAGGCTTTTGTTTGTGATCCCATCAGGATTCGAACCTGAGACCGACAGATTAGAAATCTGTTGCTCTATCCAGCTGAGCTATGGGACCATCGCACCGATATATCGGGCGGTGCAAAGATGCTTATTTTGTAGCAAAAGCCCAATTTTCAATTAAAATTTTATTGACGCCTGATACACAGGCGGGAAAAGACATAGCAATGGGGTATAAAAAGGATAGCTTTTTTAAAAGCACATGGAATAAAAGGACCTTTTTAAATTATTCAATAGAATTTGCCACTGGAAAACTATATTTTTAGCACATATAATATTTAAGGGTTATGATAATTATTGCTGACGGCGGATCAACAAAAACTAACTGGTGTTTAATTAACGATGAGGGTAAGAAAGTATATTTTAATACAGAAGGATACAACCCATATTTTGCGAGTATTGACTATATTATTAATTCCCTTAAACATAATTTACCTACCGATCTGCAGCTTGATAAAATATCCGAGGTAAATTATTATGGCGCAGGTTGCTCAACCGATGAAAAACGCCAACATGTTAAAACGGCCCTTTCCGCTGTCTTTATTTACTCGCAGGTTAATATTGACCACGATCTGATGGCAGCTGCCCGCGCTTTGCTTGGCCGGAAAGCCGGTTTTGCGGCTATTTTGGGCACCGGCACTAACACCTGCACTTACGATGGGGTAAAAATTACCCTGAATATAGATTCGGGTGCATACATTTTAGGCGATGAAGGTAGTGGTTGTTACATAGGCAAAAAGCTGCTTATTGATTATCTGCGCGGATACATGCCGGAAGCCATAAAACAGAATTTTTGGGATACCTATAAACTAACCCGTGATGATATTAACGATCAGGTATATACTAAACCTTTGGCCAGTCGTTTTTGTGCTGGTTTCAGCAAATTTGTTTATGACAACATGAACGTTAATTTGGGTTACTCACACGGTTTGGTAAAAACGTCGTTTGGAGATTTTTTTAGAAATCTGGTAACACACTATCCCAACTATCAGCAACATACCTTTAACTGCATAGGTTCTGTAGCGTATAACTTCCGCAATATATTAGAAGAGGTTGCAGCGGAAAACGGCATGCAGATGGGTACAATAATCCGATCACCTATAGATAATTTAGTCAAGTTTCACTTGGAAGCTAAAGCTTAGAATCAAGGGACAAACATCAAAAGTTAATATTCTTATAGCTTTTGTGTTAATTTTAACGTTGCTTAATACCTTTTTTAAGAAACGCTGATTAACAATCATATCTTGATTCTTGCATCTTACTGAGCAGCAGATGGCCCTATTTCGTTCTGAAATATCTTAGCGTACTTTCTTCTATCAAACTTGTACAACTTAGCCGCTCTGTATGAAACGCCTCGTTGTTTTTCAACCAGCTCTTTTAAATATCCGTAGCTCAGCATTTTTTTGCGAAAGTTTCGCTTATCTAACTTTTTATCCAGTATAGCTTCGTAAAGTCCCTGTAGCTGGGTGAGCGTAAATTTTTCGGGCAGCAGATCAAATGCTATAGGTTGGTGCGTTAGCCGTCTGCGGATTTTTGCAAACCCGGTATGAAAAATATCACTATGGTCAAAAGCTAGTTTCGGTAGTGTTTTTACCGGATGCCAGAATGCTTTCCGAGCCATTGTACTGATTGAGCGCAACTCCTTTTGTCCAGTTATACGTATCAGCGCATAATAACCAACGGTAATTACCCTGCCCTTAGGGTGTCTGTCAACATCGCCAAAAGTATGAAACTGTTTCATCGGCAAGTCGCGCAGGCCTGTCAGCTCATAAACAATCCGTTCTGCAGCATCATTAAGGCTTTCTTCTTGTTTTACTATATAACCCGGGAGCGCGTACCAATCCTTAAAAGGTTCTTCGTTTCTCTCAATTAGTAATATTTTCAGTTCGCCTGCATCATAGCCAAACACCAGGCAGTCAATAGAAAATATAGAATTGAACGGGGGAGTATTATCTTCCAAGCTGTTATATTTTAAGTTTATAATGTTAGCACAATAATTAACGGTACCAAAAATAAATAAAAATAAATTTAATGGTGTAACAATCACACCTTATATTCGTGCAAAATTATTCCTTAGGTAAAGCGATGCAAAAAATTTCAAAACTTGGCGTGCTTACTTCCGGTGGCGACGCACCCGGAATGAACCCCTGCATCAGGGCTGTAGTACGTACAGCTATTTACAATGGCATAAGTGTGGTAGGCATAAGGCAGGGTTATAAAGGCCTGATAGAGAATGATATGTATGATATGGAGACCCGCTCCGTAAGTAATATTCTTAACCTGGGCGGTACCATTTTAAAAACTGCTCGTTGTAATGAATTCCGCACGCCGGAAGGCCGCGAAACTGCATATAACAATCTAAAACAACAGGGTATAGATTCGCTTGTTGTGATAGGCGGAGATGGTACTTTTACCGGCGCGCTTAAATTTTCGCAGGAATATCCGGACATAAAAGTGATGGGTATACCGGGCACCATTGACAATGACTTGTATGGTTCAACCTATACGCTGGGTTTTGATACAGCCACAAATACGGTTATTGAAGCGATAGATAAAATTCGTGATACTGCTGATTCGCACGACCGCCTTTTTTTTATTGAAGTAATGGGTCGCGACTCGGGCGCTATTGCGTTGCGGGCAGGTATTGCCTGCGGAGCCGAGGGAATTTTGCTACCTGAAAAATCAACTGCTATTGATGAATTAATTGATTTGCTGAAAAAAGGCGAGGTAAATAAAAAATCATCAAGCATAGTAATTGTTGCCGAAGGCGATAAAAGCGGCAATATTTATGATCTGGCTAAAAAAGTAAAACAGCAGATCACTAATTATGATATTAAAGTTACAGTATTAGGTCACCTGCAAAGAGGGGGATCTCCTAGTAGTTTTGACCGTGTTTTAGGTAGTCGCTTAGGTTATGCGGCAGTTAACGCCTTGTTGGCAGGGCGTACCCAGGAGATGGTGGGACTTGAGGCTAACGTTATAAAAACCACCCCGCTCGCGGAAGCCTTGACGGATCATCAGTTTAAACTGGAGGATGATCTATTGCAAATGGTTGATATTTTGTCAATATAAATGATAGCGGTTGTATACAGCGGATCATATCATGCAGACTGGCGGCTTGCAGACAAAGGAAGAACGTTTGCTTCATTTAAAACCAGTGGTATCAACCCTTATTTCATGGACGAAACGCAGATATTGAATCTGCTTAATAAAAATATTAAACTGATACATCACGCTGAAGAAGTTAAACGCGTATATTTTTTTGGCGCAGGTTCTTCCTCAGATGAACTGAAAACCATTGTAAGCGCTGCACTTACATCGTTCTTTAAATTCGCTAAGGTTACAGTAGCCCACGACGTAGATGGCGCGGCAATTGCCTGCTGTCGTAATTCACCTGGGATAATAGGCATCTGTGGGAGCGGTTCAAACGCGGCCTGGTTTGATGGAAAAAAGGTGAAACCCAATAATTACGGTTTGGGTTATATTTTGGCCGATGAGGGATCGGGCAACTGGCTGGGCAGACAGTTGATAAAAGGTTTTATGAACGAAACACTTCCGGAAAATTTAAGGAAAAAGTTTACGCTAAAGTACGATGCCGACCGGAACAATCTGTTGGAGAAAGTTTATCGGCAGAAACAGCCAGCAATATATCTAAGCTCATTTGCTGAGTTCTTTATAGAGCATCAGCAAGACCAGTATCTTGTCAATGTAATAAAAACGGGGTTTAATAAACTAATAAATACATACTTGTTACCTTTGCACAAGCAGCATCCGCAGGCACCACTGCATTTTGAAGGCTCGGTAGCTTTCACCTTTCAGGACCATTTGCGTGATGAAGCTGCGTTGGCAGGATTACAGATAACCAGTATAATTAAAGAGCCAATAAATAATTTGTTAACGTATTATTCAAATAAAAATTAAAATCATGAAAATAGGAATTAACGGTTTCGGCCGGATTGGACGCCTGGCTTTCAGAGCTGCTATTGAAAGGCCCGATGTTGAAGTTGTTGGTATAAATGACCTTGTTGAGCCTGACTATATGGCTTACATGTTAAAATATGATTCAACTCACGGGCAGTTTAAAGGCACTATTGCTGTTGAAGGCGGCCATTTGGTTGTAAACGGTAAAACTATACGTGTAACTGCCGAAAAGGACCCAGCTAACCTTAAATGGAGCGAAGTTGGTGCCGAAGTTATTATAGAATCAACCGGTTTGTTTTTAACACAAGAAACCGCTCAAAAACATATTGACGCAGGCGCTAAAAAAGTGGTAATGAGTGCTCCTGCAAAAGATGATACCCCAACTTTTGTTATGGGTGTTAATCACAAACAATTAAAAGCAGATCAGCATATCGTTTCAAACGCATCATGTACTACTAACTGCCTTGCTCCAATTGCGAAGGTATTGAATGATAAATTTGGTATTGAAGAAGGTTTGATGAGCACAATCCATGCGGTTACTGCTACTCAAAAAACAGTTGATGGTCCATCTGCAAAAGACTGGAGAGGTGGCCGTGGCGCATACCAGAATATTATACCTTCATCAACAGGTGCTGCTAAAGCAGTAGGCTTGGTACTTCCGGAATTGAAGGGCAAATTAACAGGCATGTCATTCCGTGTTCCGGTTGCTGACGTATCAGTGGTTGACCTGGTTGTACGCCTTAAAACACCTGCTACCTATGAAGATATAAAAACTGCAATGAAAGAAGCTTCAGAAGGCGAATTGAAAGGCATTTTAGGATATACTGAAGACGAAGTAGTATCAGAAGATTTTAAAGGCGATGCGCGCACATCAATATTTGATGCTAAAGCCGGTATTGCATTGAATAACAACTTTGTAAAAGTTGTATCATGGTATGATAACGAGTGGGGTTACTCTAACAAACTGATCGATCTGGTTCAAGAATTAGGTAAACTTTAATATCCTGGGGCTTTCGGGCGTTATAGACAAAAAAAAGCGATGGATATTTAAATCCATCGCTTTTTCTGTTATTGGTTGGAGCCTTATGCTTGCTGTATAGAATCGTTTACATTGTCGGCCGTACTTTTTACTCTTGATTTCGCATTGTCAACATTGTCTTTTACATCACCGGCGATATTATTCGCTCTGTTACGCACATCATTTTCAATGCCATCCCTGTAATTGTAAAGGTCGTCTGCAGCGCTGTTAAATTTTGATTTTACTCTGTCAACTGTATTGGCACCATAATCCTTTAACTCATTAGCTTTATTACGCGCTTTGTCCGCTAAATCGGTGGCTAAATTCCCGATTGAACCCCTGGTTCCTTCTCCGCTATCTGGTGCAAATAACAATCCCAATACAGCACCTGCCGCAGCGCCAATTAATAATGCTGCTATTACTCTTGATTGATCTTTCATAATGTTTTTCGTTTTGTAGTTACATATACCGAAACAACAACAATGCCAAGCCTTAACTGCTGCATTTTCGCTTAGTAGAGCACGGAAAACTTTATAAAAACCTACACTTTTGCAATAAAGTGTCTATAAATATTTCCGGATGAGGCGTGTAAGGTAAAATGGGATGCAAAAAAAACATCCGCCTTTTTGGGGCGGATGTGATACGTTTAATGGTAATATTATAATTAAATAACCTTTACATTTACCGCATTTAAGCCTTTTCTGCCGTTCTCTACTTCAAACTCCACTGTATCGTTTTCACGAACTTCATCGATAAGACCTGTTGAATGAACAAATACATCTGCACCACCACCGTTAGGAGTGATAAAGCCAAATCCTTTTGTTTCATTGAAAAATTTTACTGTTCCTTGTTGCATTATATTTTATTTTAAAGTGCGCAAGGTAGCACAATTATGTTCATAAAAGCAAGCCCTGCTTTATAATTTTACAGCCTGAAGTCTCAGTAAT
>Ga0164241_10001821_pt1 | contig 24844 bp, 25 predicted proteins | sample OricomyardsoilBY_FD_108780 | JGI IMG/M metagenome (GOLD analysis project Ga0164241, IMG submission 108780) | Backyard soil microbial communities from Emeryville, California, USA - Original compost - Back yard soil (BY) | ecosystem: Environmental > Terrestrial > Soil > Unclassified | place: USA... | reverse complement strand
CGCAGCCGAAGAGCAGACCCGCGGCGCCCAAGTAGGCAACGGTCATCATCGGTGATTGATTGATGCCAATCGCTTCACCGTGCATGAAGCCAAAGAAGGCCAAACCGCTGGACACGGCCGCGAAGGCTGCCGCTTTGGTGAAGGCGCGATCAATGATGAAGGCACCGATCGCGCCGAGCATCAGGCCGCCGAGGATCGACCCACCGCCCATCACTTCGAGGCCGCGATAGAGCACGCCCATTTGACCGAGCTTGTCCAAGCCGACCTTGTCGGCGCTCGTGCCCGCAGCGCCGAGCGAATTGTCGATCAGGATCTTGCCCCATGCCGCAAGGTGCGGCGTGAGCGCGAGCACGATCGCGGGAGCGTGGGACTTCGGGCTCTCTTGGAATGCTTGCGAGCCGATCAGCATGCCGATGTACAGCAAGATGGGCGAAATCGCGACCACGGGCACCAGCGCGACCATCACCGAGATGACGCCGAACCAGGCCAAAACGATCACCGTCACGCCCGTGGCTGCCGAGTAACCGATGCGACCGCCCATCGCCTTCCAGCCGGGATGACCGATGTACACCGCGTTGATGAACGGATTGCCCATGCAGCAGCCGATCAAGCTGACCACGCCGTCGGCAGTGAGCACGCGCGTCGTCGGAAAGCTGTCGCCCGCGATGGCCGCGCTCTCGACGTTGTCGAGCGCCTCCACCAAGTCATAAATCCCGAACGGGATCGCCGTCACCAAAATCACGCCCAGGAATTGGAAGCCGGAGAAGACGTGCCCGAACGCGGGCAGCGGAATCGAAAACCCGAAGTTCGAAACCGATTCTCTGAGCTTGTCGGTCGTCATGCCGCCGAAGTTGTAGCCGAGTGCAGTCGAGCCCCACGCGATTAGCGTGCCGGCGGCGATCGCCACCAGACCAGCAGGAATGCCCTTGAAATAGCGGACGCCGCCGAACCAGCTGGCCAGAATGATGGTGAAGCAAACCAGGCCAATCACCGGTGTCATGAACATTTCGAGCGCGGGGCGCATGGAGATGAACGACACCGAGACGCCCGCCAGAGTTCCGAGCAGCGCTGCGCGGGGCGTGATCTTGCGAATCACCGGAGCGATGAAACCGCCCGCCATCAACACGAAGCTCTGCACGAACACCCAGCACAGGCCAGCCTCCCAGCCCTTGATGGGATCGCCGGTCTTGAGCGCGATCGGCAACATGATCACGAACACCACGACGAACATGTGTGGCACGCTGATACCCGAGGGCAGCGCACAGACGTCGGTGCGCCCGGTCTTCTTGGCCAAGTTGTAAGCCAAGCGCGCGTAGTAAACCGTGCTGAGACAGAGCATCAGCCCGGTTGCCGGCAAGATGCGTCCGAACACGATGTTGTCGGGCATCTTGAGCACGAACCTCAAGAGACCGGTGAGTACGAGCAAGTTGACCAGGATATTGGTACCGAATCCGAAGTAGGCATTCCAATCACCTGGGGTCCACAGCTTTGGTTTCGCGCTATCGGTTGTCATCGCTTTGATCTCCGTCGTAAGGCGCGGGCGCGCCTACGCTTCTGGATTGTTTCGAAGCGTTTTCGGCTATTGGGCGAGAGATGCGCTCGGCAGGGAGCGCAGGAATCACTACGATGGCGATCTAGGCCCTTCGACGAGCGACTTGTCTAGCGCCAATTCCCGCACGCACTGCTCTCAAAATCAGCGCACTCGATCGCGCTCGCGCGATCGGCATGATTTTGGCCTCGTGCGCGTTTTACAGCTCGTCGAAGACGGAGATCAACTGCTCGGCAAAAGAGGCTGCTGCAACCGGCAAGACGCGACCGCGACGACTCGCGAGGCGGAGACTCGCCTGCTGCAACTCGGGATCGCTGAGCGGAATCGAGATCATGCCCGAAACATCCGGCTTCTTTCCGATGTGAAACGAGAAGCACAGGCCGTTGCTGGCGCGAGCAAACATCTTGGTCGTTTCGATCGAGTTGGACACGACCGCGGGTTCGAGGCGAATCGAGTGACGACGCAGCGTGAGATCCATCAGCGCGCGTGCGGCCAAGGTCTCGTCTGGCATCGCGATCGGATACGCAACGCACTCGCTCAAGCGCAATTGGGTGCGCGACGCGAGGGGGTGTTCGGGCGTGACCAGCACGCAAAGCGGCTGAACGGCCTCCGCCAAGACGACCACCTCGGGATCGTCGCTGTGCTCGTGCGTCAAAATCAGCTCGACTTTGTCGCGCAGCAGGGCCGAGGAGATTTCTTTTGGCCCGCCGACTCGCACCGAGAAACCAACTCCCGGATGCTTGTCGTGATACTCCGCGATCGCGTCCGGCAGCATGCGACCGGTCACCGACTCCGCGACGGCAATGTGCACGCGACCGTGCACCAAACCACGCAGACCGTCGATCTGAGCCTCGACCAAGCGCAGCTCTTTGAGCGAACGCCGCACATAGGCGAGCAAGAGCTCACCGGCCGCCGTCGCGCGCACGCCTCGCGGCAAGCGCTCGAACAGCGGCGAGCCGACCTCGGCTTCCAGATCGAGCACTCGCCGGTTCAGGGCCGACGAGGCAATGTGCAGCGCTTCGGCAGCCTTGCGAATCGAGCCGTGATGAGCGACCGCGTCGAGGTACGAGAAGATGGTCGGTGGCTGAAGTCGCCACGAGGCGCCGTCACTCCCCGCACGCGCGGACGCAGGTGATGTTCCCTTGTCGGCGCGGACAGCAGGTTTGCGAGGCACGGTTGAACCGGAGAATGCCGCGAAGCGCGCGCGCGCGTCTACGGCAGCGCCCGTCTGCGTCACACTTGCCTTGAATTTCCGGCCAAATCTGCGCCGCGAGGTGCGGGCTTGTGACGGGATGCCTCGACGCGACGCCCTGGCTCGCGCCGCCACGGGTCGCGACAATGCGACCACGCCAACATTTGCCTGAAATCCGCCCGAAATATCAGCAGGCGCGCGAGTGCGCGTTTGGTCTGCTTATTGCTGAAGCCGTGATTGCTTCTGTCCAGGCGTGTTCACCGTGAGGCCGTGCGCGCAGGTGCGAAGCAGAAAAGGAACAATCATGAGGCATCTCGGACTTCTTTTGATGGGGTCGCTCGCACTCGCGGCATGTGCGTCGCACAACGCGCCACCCGCGGCCTCGTCGAGCACCGTGGCGCAAGCGACCAATGAACCCAACCGTGGACCGGACTTTGCTCCGGCCGCTTCCGACGGGCTGGCAACGGCGCCCGCAGAGCGACGGACCCCCAGTACGATGAATGGAACGCGGCCGATGCCGGAGGTCGCGCCTTCTGACACCAGCAATCAAGCTACTCCTCAGACGCAGGAGTTCGCGACGGGTGAACGCGAACCCGCGGTCGATGCGACGACCGGTAATGCAGCGGCCGCGCCCGCGGATCGCTCTTCCGCTCCGCGCACGGACGCGGATAACTCACGCGTCAACAAGCGCGATCGCAACAACGCCACTTTGACCCCGATGGATCAGGGTTCGAGTGCCTCCGATCGCGCGATCACTCAGCAAATCCGCAAGGATTTGATGAATGACAAAACGCTGTCGTTCACCGCGAAGAACGTCAAAGTCATCACCATCGACGGCAAAGTCACGCTGCGCGGCGCGGTGAAATCCGAGGCCGAGCGCAGCGCGATCGAAGCCGCCGCGCGCCGAGCAACGGGTGATGGCGGAAGCGTCGATAGTCAATTGGAAATTGCCAAGTGAAGGGACGAGAGAAATGAAAAAATCAGTAATTGGCATCGTCGAAACTCAGATCCAAGCCGAACGCATGGTCGATCAATTGCAACAGCGCGGTATCGCCTCGGGCGACATCTCGGTGTTGTTTCCCGACAAGCGCGGCACGAAAGATTTCGCTCATGAGCACCATACCAAAGCGCCTGAAGGCGCCATCGCTGGCGTCGGCGCAGGCGGCGTGATCGGCGGTACGCTGGGCTTGCTCGCCGGCATTGGCGCGCTTGCGATTCCGGGCGTGGGCCCGCTCATCGCGGCTGGACCGCTGATGGCAACGCTCAGCGGCGCCGCTGCAGGCGCGACCGTGGGTGGCATCGCTGGCGGCTTGATCGGTTTGGGCGTACCAGAGTTCGAAGCCAAGAGCTACGAAGGCAAGATCAGGAACGGAAACATCCTGATCGCGGTGCACACCGACGACAGCGACAGCGAGAAGCGCGCCAAGCAAATCTTCGAATCAAACGGCGCACACGACATCGCCGTGACTGGCGATTCGAGCGTGCCAAAGAAGAGCGAGCAGGTCTCGCGCTATTGAGTGACCCCGACGGGCGCCGGCGCAGTGCAGGCTGGCGCCCGTCATTCAAGCGTGCTCGCGGACCACTGAGGCCCAATAACCCTCTCCTCGGAATTCGCTCATCTTGCCGAGCTTTCGTCCATCTTTGAACAAGATGAAATGCGGAATGCCCATCACGCCATAGCGATTTGCGACCTCCGGGTGCGCGTAAACGTCGAGCGCGACGAGATCGGCGTCGACGTCGGACAGGCGCTCCAAGAGCTTCGGCAAACTGCGCTTGAAGATGACGCAGTTCGGGCAATCCGGCCCCCACAAATAGACGACTAGCAAGCGCGAACCCTGCTGTGCGATGCGCTGCTCGAGTTCTGACGGCGTGACGTCGATCAGAGGCGCGACCATGCCTTCAGTGTAGTGCGCGAAATCGTCGCCGACCAGTCGCTCACTTGGCCAGCGCGCGCACGACCGCTTCGATCCCGCGTGTGACTCGAGCGAGCGCGTCATAGTTCAACTGCTCGGGCCGATCGGACGCCCGATGGTAGTTCGGATCGCGATAGAGCGCGGTATCAGTGAGCATGATCTCGGCGCGGTCCAGGCTACGAGTCCCAATATTCCCGGCGAGTACCGTCACGTGTTCGCGCAAGCGGCCGCTGAGCGCGCGCAGTTCGGGAGTACTGGCCGGCAGTTCGCCCGAGTACGAATTGCCCGGCATGTAGGTTGCGTAGACGATGCATGACGCGAGCAATACGAGTACGCCGCCATAGAATAGCAATCGAGCTTTCAAGCGCATAGCAACGTCTTTCGGCCTCTCGGCTATTCCACGCGGAGCGTGGTACGATTGGGAGTGGCCGACTCGAGTGAACCACCGGCGGAACAAGAGGTGATCTTACCGCATCGCGGTGCGCTCCGTCGCTTGGTCGCCGTGGCTCGAGGGGTTCGCAATACCCTCAAGGCCTTCGTTCGCTTGCTGGGCCGGCGCAAAGAACAGCGTGAAGTCATGACGATCTTGGTCACTGGTGCCAGCGTCGGCATTGGGCTCGAACTCGCGAAATTGTTGCGTGAGAGCCCGCACCGGGTCGCGCTCACCGCCCGTTCCTCGTCCCTCGCCCGCTTCGAGGAGGAAGGGCTCATTCCGGGCGAACGGCTCTTGCTGCTCCCGCTCGATGTCACCAGTGATGCCCAGCGCCGCGCGGTCGTTCGCGCGATCGAGGAGCGCTGGGGCGGCGTGGACTTGCTCGTCAACAACGCTGGCATCAGCTATCGCGCAGTCGCCGAACACGTGACGCAAGCCGAGCGCTTGGCGCAGCTCGACGCCAACTTTCTCGGACCCATGGAGCTGATCCGTCTCGTCTTGCCGCACATGCGCGCACAACGTTACGGCCGGATCATCAACGTCTCCTCGGTGAGCGGCATGACAGCCATGCCCACGATGTCGATCTACAGCGCCTCCAAGTTCGCGCTCGAAGGCGCCTCGGAGTCACTGTGGTACGAGATGCGGCCATTCGGCGTGCGCGTGTCGCTGGTGCGCCCTGGGTTCATCAACTCCGACGGCTTTCGCAAGGTGCTCTTCACGGCGCAAGCCCAACGCGCCCTCAGCGATCCGAGCGATCCGTATCACGCTCACTACGTCAACATGCACGAGCTGATCGAAGGCCTGATGACACTCACCTTCTACACGCCGCGCGACGTCGCCGAGACGATCCTCGAGGTGATCGAACAGAAAAACCCGCCGCTGTGGGTGGCGGGCACGTTCGACGCACAACTCTTCGACTTCCTCCGCCGCATCATCCCGTCCGGCCTCTATCATCGCCTCCTGTACGCCACGCTCCCCCGCATCTGGCGCTGGGGCCAAAACGGAAACATGGCACTCAGTAGCCTGCCGCCGAAAAAATAGCTTCCGTCTGCGGAATACCCCGCATCACCAGCGGGTTTGAACCGACAACGATGCGGCCCGGTGCTCCCTCGAATGCGACCAACTCGCAGGCGGATGAGCTCGAGCGGTTTCGTCGAAGAGTGCGTGGCGTTCTCTCGCTCGTCTTCGCCGCTTGGCTCGGCTTTCGCTTTGCGATGTGCGTCTACAGCGGGCCAAGCGCAGCGTTGGCATTGGAGTTGATCGCCGCAGGCGCAGTCGTTGTCTGGCTATGCTTGGCGTTCCTGCCGGACAAACTCGCGACCGCGCTCGTCTATTTGCTCACGTTTCTGCGCTAGACCTCGCCGCCGGCTCTCGCACAAACTGCAATCGTCGTTGAGTTGGGGGATGCCCCCATCACGAATCGGCACAGCACGGCCTGCGCGCTCCGCGCGCAGGGGTCCACCAAGCGTCCGGTCTCCGCCCGGCCGCGGGGACCCAACGCCCTTCCGTGCTTACGCGCAGCGAACGCATTCGCGCCCGCGCAACCAGTTCGAATTCGAACTCGCCTTCCTGCACGAAGCTTGCTGTGCGAAGACAGTTCGAATTCGAACTCACTTTTCGGCGCGCCGTGACCCATCAGCCAAGGCGGGATGATGAGTCACTGTGCGCGAGCGCTCTCAGGACTCGAAAGACAGTTCGAATTCGAACTCGATTGTCTGTGCGCGAGCGCTCACTCGCCGAAAAGGAAAGCCTGTTCGAAACCGGCGAACTTACAGCTCGAGCTGGCGGCTGATTTCTGCCGCAGGCATCGCGCCGCTCAAACGACGTGATTCCGCGCCGTTGCGAAATAAAATCATGGTCGGGATGCTGCGGATATTGAAGCGTTGCGCGACTGCGGGCAGCGCCTCAGTGTCGACCTTCGCGACCAACACGCTGTCGGTGCGATCGCGCGCGAGCTTTTCCATTTCAGGCGCGACCATCCGGCAAGGTCCGCACCAATCAGCCCAAAAGTCGACCAGCACGGGGCGCGGTGATTCGCGAACGAGCTCGTCGAAGTCCTCCGCGCTGGCGAGAGCTACCGGGCGCGAAAGCGGCAAGAGTGGCGTCTTGCATTGCGCGCATTTAGCCTTGTCGAGCAGTCGCTTGGCGGGCACACGGTTGCGGGCGGAGCACGAGGCACAAGCGACTTCCATCCCGGCAAGATGCGCCCGAGTGGACGAGCGTCAAGGGGTTGGCTGAATTCGGCGTGCGGAGCCTCGTGCGCGTTATTTTGAGGGCAGGCGCGGCTGCGGGACGCGACACGTTCGTGTGGGGCACCCAGAGCATGGCTTCACGGGCAGCGCGCCCGTTCCCGCGAGGCCCCCCATTCCTCCACAAACGCGAACGTTCTCGCCTCAAGCCTGGACGCGACGACGCACCGCTTTGCGACGGGTTCGGGGTGCTGCCACCGCGGCAAAGATGTCTTTTCGTGCGCCCTCGCAAATCGCGACCACCGCGGGGTTCTTGATCTTGCGCTCGGCCGAGAGAGCATAGAAGCGCTGGCGCAAGCTTTCGACGCGGCCGATTCGTTGCAAGCGGTGGCGCGCTCGAATTTCGTCCGCGATCACCTCGGGCACGGCGCATACCCCGAGCCCGGCCTCGGCCACGACGTTCGTGAGCGCGGGATCGTCGAATTCGCCGACGATGCGCGGGCGCACATCGTTGGCGTCGAACCATTGTTCGAGGCCACGACGCAACATCGACTGTGGGCCGGGTAACAAGAATGGCATGCCCGTCAGTGCGGCGGGAAAACGACGCTTGTAGAGTTTCGCGAGCGCGGGTGCGGCGAGTAGCACCGTTCCGCATTCACCCAACAAATGGCTGAACACGCGCACCGAGCCCGGTTGCGCCGGAGTGTCGGCGAGCACGACGTCGATAGCGTTGGCCGCGAGCTCACCGAGGTACGCTTGCGTCGTGTTGTCCTCGCGGCACACCACGCGAACGTGTTCTTCCAAACGCCACGCGGGCGCCAAGATTCGCTGCACGATGGTCTTGGGCAGCGCATCCGAACAGCCTACGACAACGCGAATTGGACGACCGCTCGAGCGCCCTTGAAGGGTGTCGACGAACTCGCGTCCCAGCGAGAAAATCTCGTCCGCGTAGCGAAAAGCGATCCGCCCAGCCTCGGTGAGCACGAGATTACGCCCCTGTTTCACGAACAGCTTTTCCCCCAGCACGTCTTCCAAACGGTGAATTTGGGCGCTTACGGTTGGATGCGCCAACCGCAGTTCCTGACTGGCTCGCGCGACACTGCCGTGTTTCGCCACCGCCCAAAAGTACAGCAGATGGTGATAGTTCAGCCATTGCATGGCCCACAGCCTACCCGCACCGGCTGACGGGATGCGTCGCTTTTTTCGACGGATCGAGACGAAACTTCCTCATTGCCGTCAGATCGCGCACCGCTAGAGTAAGCTCGGTCCACGCTTCGCCCCGAGAGAGAGCGACAAAATGCACGAGAGTATTGGAACGCCCTGGCTTTGGTTCGGCTTCGTCGCCTTCGTGCTCGCTATGCTCGCGCTCGATTTGGGCGTGTTTCACAAGAAGGATCACGAGATCAGCGTCAAAGAAGCGCTGACTTGGACCGGCGTGTGGGTCTCGCTAGCGCTGCTGTTCAACGGTGGGATCTACTTCTGGTTCGGTTCCGAGCGCGCGCTCGAGTTTCTTTCCGGCTACGTGATCGAGAAGGCGCTATCCGTCGACAATATCTTCGTCTTCATCGTGATCTTTTCGGCGTTTGCGGTGCCGAGCAAGCTGCAGCACCGCGTGCTGTTGTGGGGGATCTTGAGCGCGCTGGTGCTGCGGGCGGTGTTCGTCGTGCTCGGTGCGGCGTTACTCAGTCGCTTTCACTGGCTCGCGTACGTGTTCGGCGCGTTCTTGGTGTTCACGGGGATCCGGCTGCTCATGCAGCGTGAGGGCCACGTCGACCCACGCTCGAACCCACTGTTCAGGCTATTTCGCCGGTTGATGCCCTCGGTCGATGAGTTTCACGAGGGGCACTTCACGATCGTGCAGGCGGGAAAGCGCTACGCCACGCCGCTCTTGTTGGTCCTGATCGCGATCGAGACGACGGACATCGTGTTCGCGATGGACTCGATTCCAGCGATCTTCGCGGTCACGCGCGATCCGTTCATCGTTTTCACGTCGAACATTTTCGCGATCCTCGGCCTGCGCGCGCTGTACTTTGCGCTGGCGGGGATGATGGACAAGTTCCACTACTTGAAGATCGGACTGTCGCTAGTGCTGATGTTCGTCGGCGCCAAGATGCTGCTCGCGGGCGTGTACAAGATCCCGATTTGGGTATCGCTGGCGGTCATCGCGGTGCTGCTCGCTGGGTCGGTAATCGCGTCGCTGTTGCGCCGGCCTTCGAAGCCCGCCGAAATCTCGGCCTGAGGCCTGATCACGAAGCTCGTGTGGGGGACCGGACGCCGCGACCCGAACGGCGGCGCGAGTGGCCAGCGGAGTGACGAAGGAAAATCTCCTCACGAAACGCACGGGAAGTATCCCGCCTGCCGCGGCGTAAGAGGCCATGATAGAGTTTTGGACTTGGCTGGGGACCAGTGAGGAAAGATGCTGCAAATGATGAGAATTGCGCCCGTATTCGTATCGCTCGGCTTGTCTCTCTCGCTCTGTATCGCTTGTAGCGATAGCGGCGGTGGGAATGGCAACACCGCTGGCAGCAGCAATTCGGGAACCGCCGGCAGCGGTAATCCAGGAACCGCCGGCAGCGGTAATCCAGGAACCGCCGGCAGCGGTGGCGGCAGCTCTGCCGGAAGTGGTTCGAGCATGGCGGGCGCTTCGAACTCAAGCACGGGCACATTTTCGTCGGGCTTGCCTGGTGACAAGGTTCTCGGCACGTTGACGGACGACGAGTCCGCGGCGTTGTGCAAGAAAATCTCGGACTCCTTCGCTGACGGAACTACGGTCGCTAAGAGCGTCGAAGACTTCACGTGTCGTTTCTCGAGCATACTGAGCGCGTTGTTCATGACTCCGGCGACGGATGCAGCGCTGCAGGCTCAGTGCAAATCCATGTACGACACCTGTATCGCGGGGCCCTCGACGAGTACCGAAACCTGCAAGAAGCCGGACGCGACCTGTACGGCGACTGTCGCCGAATACGATGCTTGCGTGAATGATCAGCTCAAGGCCTTGAGCCAGCTCGGGAATATCCTTCCGACTTGCGACAAAATCACGCTCGCGTCCGCTTCAACGCTGCTGACGGGGAGTGGCACCGAGACGCCCGCTTCGTGCCAGACTGTGGAAACGAAGTGTCCGTCGGCTCCGACGCCACCCGGTCTCGATTCCGGCATGGATCCCAACCCGTAGTCCTGCCACCGAGACGGACGGCTAGGCCGAAACGCTTTCCAACGTGATGTTCATCTCACAAGTGAGGCGTAGCCGTCCGCGCTCTTCGCGGTGCAGTTGAATCGGCAGCTTTTTGTCGTCTAGTCGCCGCTGCAACATCAAGAGCCGCGTCGCCAAGTTGTCGTTGATGGCGGGGATCTTGAGAAAAGGATGCAATCGCAGTTCCCGATTGAGGAACGTCGTGCGCCCTTCCCTTTGGTGTAGGCCAAGCAAGAGCCAAAGGATCTTCCCGGGTAGGCCGCGGATGAGGTACTCGCCGTCGACGAAGATGCTGTCGTCCGCCTCGTAGTATCGGACCTGAATGCTGCCAGCGCGCAGGATGCTCGGAGGCTCGGGTTCGGGTTCACGCTCCGGCTCTTCGTCGCGATACAGGGCGATACTCTGAGCCAGCAGTTGGCCCGCAGTCGTGAGCATTTGGGCGTCGCGCTCATCGAACGCGAGCGCACGCTGGCATTCGGTCGCGAGCACGCCGAACAGTTTGCCCTGCAGTACGAGCGGCACCGCGAGCAGGCTCTTCGCGCCCGCAACGCTAGCCAACGGAATGTCACGCTCGGCTCCAGATTGGATTCGCTCCAGTTGCTCCCGCACGGCGCGCCCGTAAAGACGTTCACGGTTCACGTCGGCGATGCGAATCGGGATGCGGTGCCGCGCACAAGTGCCGATCACACCAACCCCGAGTTCGATTCGTGCGCCCACTCCGGAGGTTGGAAAGCCGTGCGTTGCGAGCGCATACAAAGCTTGCTCACTCTCTTCGAGTAGGTACACGCCGACGCTCTCGTAGCCCAACTGCGTGGCCAAAAAGCCGAGCCCCGAGTCGACCAAAGTCCGCAAGTCAGCACTGGAACCGATGATTTCGGTGAGCCGCGAGAGCTCGAATAAGCGATCGGCGCTGCGTCCGCTCGGCACACTCGGTTCAGTCTGTTCCACCTCGACGGTGCTGATCGCGTCGACCTCGAACACATCCGCCGAGTGCAACGCAAAGACTGCTTCCATACGCGTGACCGAGGCGATTGCGTCGAGCCGGCTCTTCATGAGCTCGAAGGTTCGCCCTTCGGTCTCGCTGCGCAGAAAGCGGATGTTCAAGCGCCACTGTTGAATGGAGTTGGGCGCGACCAGCAGCAACTGTGCGTGTGGGTTGTCCGCGAGGTTGGCGCGTGTCTTGCGGAAGAACTGACAGGACAGCGCGACGTGCCGATCGTCCAGCAGGAATACATGTGATAGCCAGGTAGCGTTCGGGGTGCCATCGCCCGAGCAGGTGCCGAGGAGTGCGGGAATTACCCCGTCGAAGCAGCCGGACGGCAGATCGCGCAACGTCAATCGCTTCATGGTGCGACTCGCAAGCCGGAAGCGGGGCCAGGGGTTTGGTCGTAGATTTCGAGCGGCGTGAAGCCCACGGTCACGTAGCGACCATGCGAGAAAAATGCATCAGCAATTGGTCGAGGAATGCCCACGGCCACGACTTGCTCGACGAAGGCGTCAGCGTGCCGACGCGCGATCACTTCGTGACCGGGCCAGTCCACGACGTGCGTATCGCTACCCTTGACCTGCAAGGTGCGGTAGGTCGTCGGAAGCACCAAGCTGAGCGCCACTGACGGGGTCGTCTCTAGATTCCAGACGGCGCGCCGAGCTTCGGGCAACGGTAGCGCTACCCGTAGCAGGCCATCTTCACCCAAACGCGCGCCAGCAGCTCGGGTAATTTCCGGCATCAAGCGCTCGTCGCGCGTGACCAACATCAGGCTGACTCCGAGGCAGAGAAACTCTCTCAGGTCGGCGAGTGCCGAGGCGGAAAGCGTCATCGTTCGAAACGTTACGCGACTTTCGAAGGGGAAGGAAGGCGCGCCAGCAACGTGAGCGCAACGATCATGAAGGCACCCGCCGCCAACGCAAGCGACACGTGCACGCCCAGCAGACTGCCGACGAGACCGACCGTGATGCCACTGAAGGCGCGCAAGCCCGCGGATGACATGTTGAACAAACCCAGGATGCGACCGCGGATTTCCGAAGGAGCCTGAAGCTGCACGATGGTTTGCGTCATGCTGCTGAAGGAGAGCTCGAAAAATCCTGCCAAAAACAGGCAAACCAGCGCGAGCGGGTAAGAGCGCACCAACGCGAAGGCACCGAGCGCACACGCCCAGAGCGCGGCCAGCTTCAGCGCCGAGCTCGTCTCAGTGCGAAGCAGACTGCGCCCGCTCTCGAGCAAGATCCCGCCGGTCAGCGCGCCCGCGGCGTCCGCGCCGAGCAACGCCGTGTATGCGGCGCCTGGGTCACCATGACCGAGATCCGTGGCAAAAGTCGGCATTTGTGCTTGATAGCTATTGCCGATGAAGAATGACGCGCCTCCCGCAAGCGCAATCATCGCCGCCAAGATCGGGAGCCCCCGCACGTCACGGATGGTCGACACGATATCGGCGAGGCCGCGGACCGCGCGCCGCGGGCCTTCACCGCTGCGAAAGTGCCGGCCATAAGGCGCGCCGATCAACCACACGATGAGCGGCAAGTAGAACGTCGCGTTCAAGAACATACCGTAATTTTGCCCGAGCGTTCGCAAGATCAGGCTGCCCACGCCTGGGCCCGCGAGCATGCCCAAGTAGCGAGCGGTCGCGTTCAGGCGCACCGCGCTCGCGATGCCCGCGCCGCCAACCACGTCATAGAGCAAGACTTGACTCGAGGTCATCCAGAACACGCCGGCAAGGCCATGCAGGCTCAAGAGCGCCATGGCATGCCAAACCTGGAGCGTATTGCTGACGAAGAAGTAGCCCCATCCGAGCGAGACGGCCATGAACAAGGCCGCGCCGATCTGAATCAAGCGTCGTGAATCGAAGCGATCATTCAGTGCGCCGACAGGTACCGAGAAGACCAAGAACGGAACCCAATGCGAGATCACGGCGAAGCCGCCCAGCGCCGCCGAGTGAAACTTCTGGAACGCGACCCAGTAGCTAATCACGTGCTCCACGTTGTCAGCCATCATGGTCAGCAAGAACGTGAGCAGAAAGATCGGAAACCCAGGCAAGCGCAGGGCGTCGAACGGACGATGATTGGTTTGCATGGCCTCGAAAGAAAGACTGGTAGCTCAGAAATTGTATCGAAAAGGCGTGTTTTTGCCGGAATTGACGAACGGTCGCGGCGTTCGTAAGCGCTTCCACAAATAGGCGACGTACGCCGCGCGTTGACGCGCGGCACTCCCGCCCGGCGAGAGCAGCGGCGTCAAGAACTCGTCCGGAACGGCGTTCAAAGCTCGCTCGAGCACGTCTCGACTCAGGCGAGCGGTGAGCTCGTCATCACGGGCTTGGAGCTCGGTCGGCGAAACTTGGAGCAGGTGCTTTTCCACGAACGTGCCGGGCTGACGCGGTGTTTGCTCAGTGACGCTGTCCCAGTCGTATTGGAAGGTGAGAGCAGAGCCGTTGTCGATCAACGCGATGCGCCCCGCCTTGATCATCAGATTCGTATTTTGTTGGGTGCGATCCGGATTCTGAACTAGCGCGTCGAGCCAGACGATCGAGGCCGCCAACTCCGGTCCAATATGCCGAGTGTCGGGTGGCTTGAGATCTCGGTAGCCCTCCAGTAACTGGAACCCCAAGTTGAGCCCAGCACTGCGCTTCAACAGATCGAGTAGCTCTTGGTGTGGATCCAGGCTCTCGACGCCGGTTTCGAGCTCGACCAAACAGCGTGCAGGTGTCGACAGTCCGAGCGCGTCAGCCAACTCGCCGACGACGATCTCGGCAACGAGCGGCGCCGTGCCGTGCGCGGTTGCGTGTAGTTTCGTAAACACGCGCTCTGCGCCGGTATCGATGAGTACGGGCCAAGAGCTGCCTTGGCGAAATGCCGACAGGACCTGACGGGCGCGGACGCGGCGCATGACAAGCGCAGGGTATGGTGAAAAGCGCGACTGTACCAGCGGGTCCCGCGTGGCCGTGCTGCGCGGCCGCGCGGCGCGTGACGTCAACAGGGCTTTTAACGCGGGCGTTGCTGAGTGTTACCGTCCTGGTCGTGCGCGTGACGACCGTCCGTTCCTTTGCCTTTTGCCTTCGATCGTTCGCTCCCGGGGGCGCCACTCTTGGGCCGCGAGTGCTGCATTTCCGGATGCTGAGCGTGGGTTGCCGGTTTGGCGTTCGATTTGGGCTGCTTGGTCATGATCCGAATCGAAGCAATGCTCATGCCCATCACGTGCCGAGCTCCGCGCGCTGCTCGCGGAGCATGCTCAGTCCCTCGCTCGCCCAGCGTACGAGCAGCGGCCCGAGCAACAACCCCCAAGTACCGAACAATACGATGCCGCCCAGCATGGCGACGAACAGCAACAACGAATTCATACGAAGCTCCGCGTAACGCGCAAACAACGGACGCAACAAGTTGTCGACCACGGATACGAACAGCCCGATGACGAGCATGGCCACCGCTGCTCCCGGTCGCCCGCTGAGCGCCAGCCCCGCCGCGACTGGGGCCCAAATCAGCGCAGAGCCCACGCTCGGGATCAACGATGCGAAGATCGTGAGCAAGCCAAGCACGAGGGCCTGCGGTACACCGGTGACCAAATAGCCGACGGTCGCGACCGCGCCCTGTGAGAGAGCCGTCAGGCCGACGCCGACGACGAGTCCGCGCCCGACTTCACTGAAGACGTTGGCCAAGCGATGAAAGTGCGCGTGCGAGATGGGAGCGCGCTCGAGCAGCCAGCCGTGGGCCGCCTTTCCCTCGGTGAGCATCGTGTAGAAGCCAGCCACGAACACTACGAGCCCGATCAACGCGACGCTCGCCGTCCCGAAAATCTTGCGTGCCGCGGCCAAGGCGGTAGCCCCGTGTTGTCGCAGCAGAGTCAAGGCTTGTTCAGGATTCAGTTGCTTCAGATCGAAACTGCCTGCATCGCCGCTCGATAGGGTCTTCAACGCATCGGCGCCGCTTTTGGATTCGGCCAGCCGCTGCACGAGCGCCACTGCGCTGCCCGAAAGCGAGAGCGTCGCGACTGCGACGGGTAACAGGATCAGTAGCACGAGCATCGCGGTCAGTAGTGCAGCGCTCAGCTTGGGGCGATGCAACGATTGGCTGATACGGCGGTGTAACGGCCAGGCGATGATCGCGCTCCATGCAGCGAGCAACAACGGCGCCCAGAAAGGCACGAGTGTGGCCGCGGCGGCCAGCGTGAGACCACCGACCAACCAAGGCAAAGCGCCGCCGCTCGTCGTGCTCGAGTTCGGCGCGGGCGCTGAACGTTGCGGCAGGTGATGGATCAGGCGTTGCTCGCTCATCACCGGGGACCAGCAGGAACCGTGCCGTTTTTGCGCCGGAAAAAGTCCGGAAAACTTCGCGCGGACGTCGCGGATCGCCACAGCGCGTCGGTAAATGTCTCGCTGCCTTTTCAGAGCAAACCGACTTGCGACGGCAAAATCTCTGCACAATGTAAGGTGGTGGAGGAGATGGCAAATGCAACGTACTCAAACCGAAGGAATTAGTAACGGCCACTGGGAACGAGCCGAGCCCCGGTCCGCGTGGTTACTGATGTTGGCACGCATGGGCGTGGCCGAGCTGCGCTTGCTCGGCGACTGGGCTCGTGAGCACACCGAGCAACGCTCGGAAGAGCCCGCGAGCAGCGAGACCTCACATTGAGGCATTTCAGCGAAGTGCGTGCGCTCGCGAGACGCCCTTGATTGCGAAGGCCCCCTCGACGCCGCGACGCGTTCAAGCCTGCGCTTGCGCGCGTCGTGGCGTTTCGAGAGGCGACACGAACATCGGGCAATCAATCATGGCAGTTACGAAAGGATGCTCTCGCTGAAGGAAACGGCTCCAGACTCGGCAGGTCTTCGGGTTGACGGGTGTCAGAGTTTGGTGGCTCCATTTGAGTTCGCGGCCACAATGTTGTTCGTCAGGCGGCACGCTGAAATTCAGGACGAAGTGGGACTTCCTGCGTCGACGCTGAGCCAGAGCTATTGCGGGTCACCGGCGTTGGGCTTTGCGCCAAAGGCTTGACGGCCTGGTCACCGTGCTCGTGGATTCACGCCGCACACACGTAATCGCGCATTTCGCGGAAGCCCATGTCACTGAGCGCCTGACGAATCTCGCTGCGAGGCCCTGCTCCGGCGACAGACACGATCAGCGGCCGGGGACTCAAACCAGGCAACGCTTGCGGAGTCACGACTGGAACGCCGCGAATGAGTTGCCCGATGCGCCCCCGATGAAGCTCGATGATTGCCTCTGGATGTTTGCCGCGACGAGCGAGCGCATTCGACAGCGCCTTACCGGTGTCACCAAAACCCCAAAGCAAATAGCGATCGCTTTCCGCTAGAAAACCCGCAGCCAAGAACTCTGCTTTGCATTCAACGAACGCTGCGATCGAGTAGTTTTCCGACGTGCGTGACAAACGCGAGGCTCCGTCACGCCAATGCAGCAAGCGCTGTGCAACGACGCCAATGCGTCGCCCACTCTGCAAGAGCCGAAGCACGAGGTCGTAGTCCTCGGGCCAGCCACAGTCGCGGTAACCGAAGTCGCGCAACACTTCGCGCCGCATCATGAGTGTTGGATGCGCCACAGGGCATTCGATGAACGCTTCTCGTTCGACATGTTCAGGCAGCGTGACCGAGCGCAGCCATTGCTCATAGTCGAGCCTGCGCTCGCGCAATGCTGCGCGAGGGAAGAGCCGCACATGGCACCCAACGGCCGCGAGCTCCGGGTGCTGTGCGAGCGCAAAATGTTGAAGCTCGAGGCGGCGACGCGACATCAAATCATCGGCGTCGAAACGCGCGACCAGCGGCGCGTGGCACTCCCAAAGCCCCGTTTGCAGCGCGGCTACGATGCCGCCGTGGTCACGCTCGACGACGCGCACGCGCGGATCGCGGCGCGCGAACTCGACCGCAATATCGCCCGTGCGATCGGACGATCCGTCGTCAACGACGATGCATTCCCAAGCGCTCTCGGATTGTCGTTGCACGCTGCGCAACGCGGCGGCAATCGTGTCGCCCGCATTGAACGCTGGCATCAGTACAGAAATTGCTGGAGCCACGAAACGAGCCGAACCGACCGCGCTCAAGCGCGTCGCGCGCGCGCCACCTTGGGCACCGAAAGCTCTCGCCCCCAACGCTGAATCGCCTCCGCGACGTGACCGAAGCCGCGGCCCTGATGGGTCAGCTCATACGACACGCGCACGGGCGGGCCTGGCTCGACATGGCGCTGCACGAGCCCTCGGGCCTCGAGGTCCTTGAGACGCGCAGAGAGTACCTTGGTACCCAGCCCTGCTGCAGTATCAGCCAGTTCACCGAAGCGGCGTGGCCCCGCCGCGAGAGCCGTGAGGATCAGCGCACTCCACGGCCGCCCGAGAACGTCAGCCGCGAGCTGAAACGCTTGGCACTGGCAGTCGACGTGCTTGCCCATGAAGACGAGTGTAGCCATCTACTTTCCAAAAGAAAGTAGGTAGTTCAAAGAAAGCCGGTTGACAGAAGAAACTACGGCCACACGTTCCAGGAGTCGGGCTGGAGGAGTATCCGGCGCGACCAACCTGGAAAGATTGAAACCACATGGCATTTTCCCTAGCTCCCCTGCTGATCCACAGTGAGGCTGTTCCGGTGAAGGCACGTGAGGCCTTGCGCGCGGTCATTACTGCCCCGGTCGAGCAGCGCAAGTCGGCACTCCGCTCAGCGGCCCGGGTCCTGTACTCGGAGACCTCTCTCGACTGTGGTGACGCGATGGAGCTGGTCGGGCTGCAGGCGAGCTGTGGCTGCGACTGAGCCCGCCAACGGCCGAGTAAGCATCACACTGTGAGGGGCGCTCGCTCCCGCGCGGTTGGAGTGTCTCCTCACGAGCAGAATGGTGCACGGCGGGGCGCGCCTTGCGACGCGCCCACAGCCGGTGACCGCTAGTCGGCACCGTGATCGAGTGCGACGACCAGGCGGCGAGCCAGCTCATCGATCTCCACTTCACTCACGCGCAGCGAGGGCATCAGACGCAACAGGTTCGGGCGCGGCGCATTGATCAACAAGCCATCGGCAAAGCAGCGAGCCACGATCGCTTCGGCGGTAGGCTCGGGCAGCACCAATGCCCACAAGAGGCCGCGACCGCGCAGACCGATCCCGCGCTGCGCGCACAACGACCCGAGCCGTTGCTGCAGGTAATGCGCGCGAGCGCGCACCGTTGCCAAGAACTCACTGTGAGAGACGACCGCGAACACGCTGCGGGCTACCGCGACCATTAGCGGATTACCATTGTAAGTTCCGCCCTGGTCCCCGGGGACGAAGCAACTCGTTCGTTCATTGGCCAGCACCGCGGAGATCGGAACGCCTCCTCCGAGACCCTTGCCCAGCGTCAGAATGTCGGGCTTCACCTGGTCGTGCTCGAACGCGAACAGTGTGCCAGTGCGACCCATTCCGGTTTGCACTTCGTCGCAGATCAAGAGTATGCCGTGCTGGTCACAGAGGCGACGTAAGTCGCGCAAATAGCCCTCTGGAGGCACGACCACACCGGCTTCTCCCTGGATCGGTTCGACCATGACGGCCACGGTTTCAGGTCCGATCTGCGCCGCGACAGCCGCCACATCACCATAGGGCACCTTCAAAAAGCCGGGCATGACGGGCGGGAACAGCGCATCCCAACCTGGCTTGCCACTCGCTGCCATCAACGCCAGCGTTCGCCCGTGAAAGCTTCCCTGAGTGGTGATGACTTGGTGCGCTCCGCCGCGATTCAGCCGCCCCCATTTGCGCGCAAGTTTGAGCGCTGCTTCGTTCGCCTCTGCGCCGCTGTTCGTGAAGTGGACTTGAGCGAGACCAGCGGCACGGGTGAGCTCCAGCGCAAAGCTGAGCTGAGGCGCATTGTGAAACGCAGGACTCGCCGTAAGCAGCATTTGCGCCTGCGCCTGCAGCGCTGCAGCGATTTCCGGTGGCGCATGACCGAGTGCATTCACCGCCCACCCCTGAACGAAGTCCAGGTAGCGCGTGCCTTCGTGATCCCAAAGGTACGAACCGTTGCCACGCACCATGATGCGTTGCGGACGCACGGCCACCTTCATCAATCGAGCCTGCGCGGCGAGCAGCGGCGCGTCCGGTGAAGACTGCGAATTGGGCGAGAAATGCGGAGAATTCGAGGTTGATGTCACGGCGGCTATCCTTTCGGGTGGCCCGCCGTGTCAGGCGCGACGTAACCACCCAGTTGCGGGCGGTTACGCGGAAGCCGATGTCGAAGAGCGCTACGGCATTCCGCGTCCGCCGCAAATAGCGGCGCGACGAGCGAAACGACGGGTGGCGCGGAACGACATCGGAGCCGGCAGTATGTCAGCTTCGCGTTCTACGTCAAGAAAGCTCTGCTGCCACGCCAGCACGCGACGCGAGTCCGGCGGCAAGGTCGAGCCGTTCAAAGGACAGTTGGCGTGAACCATTCACTGAGTGTATGTGCGCTGCCCCGCACCTCCCGATCAAGGGCGCGCTGGCCTAGAGTCAGGCACCGGAAACTGCACCGTGCAGCAGCTCGACAGCAGGCGATGTCCTTCGGTGCGGTCGGCTCCGAACTGAGCCCATCTGCAACATCGCGAACGCTCAGCTCCGCTTCGAGTTCGAGGGCAGCTTTCAAGTCGAGCTTGGATGAATACTCGCTCGGCTGGCGCCACGCTTAGGAAGGGTGATTGTCGAGGGCAAGTGACGTACCAGGAAATGCACTCGACAGGTTTGTTCGATGAATCCAGCACTCGCACAACCGCATACCCTGACATTGGAGTCATACGACGATCGACCGATCCAAACGCGACGGCTCGTTCTAAGGGATGCGCGCCGATGGCCGTGTTTTAAGACATTCGGGCGCCGGAAACGCTCGCTCGCGAACATCCGTGATAGCCTTACGTTCGGAGGAAATGTCGGCTACTTTGTCGGTTCGGACGCCAGAGATTGCACCGTACCGCGTCGGGAACGTGATAGCCGGCAAGTATCGGCTCGACGCTCTGCTCGGTGAAGGCGGAATGGGCACCGTCTGGCGCGCGTTCAACCTCCAGCTCGAGGCGCCGGTCGCGTTGAAGCTCATTCGCGGCGAGCTCGATCAAGTCTCGCTTGCGCAGCGGCTGAAGCAGGAGGCGCGAGCTGCGGCAAAGCTCGGACACCCGGCGATCGTGCGCGTCTTCGACGTCGGTGACTCCGAGCTAGGTGATCCCTACATCGTGATGGAGTTGCTGCACGGGCGGACGCTCGGACGGCTACTCACCATCGAACGGCGCTTGTCCGCCGTACGAGGCGTACAACTGCTGCTGCCCGTCGCTGATGCGCTGATGGCCGCCCACGCCAAAGGCATCGTCCATCGCGACCTGAAGCCAGACAACATCTTCCTGGCCGACGAAGGCGAACAGGTTCAACCCAAGTTGCTCGACTTCGGCATCGCGAAGCTCTCTGACGAAGGCGGACAGAATCAGCATCTGACTCAAGCAGGAGTCGTGCTCGGCAGCCCGGAATACATGTCTCCGGAGCAAGCGCGCGGTCAGGACAACGTCGACTACCGCACCGATGTTTGGTCCTTTTGCGTGGTCTTGTACGAGACATTGAGCGGCACGTCGCCGTTCAAGGGCGCCAACTACAATTCACTACTGCGCTCGATCGTGGAGGACGAGCCGCAATCGCTCATCGAGCTGTTGGCAGCGGATCAGACGCTCTGGGACATCGTCCGGCGAGGATTGTCGAAAAAGGTCGAGCAGCGTTTCTCGACGATGGGCGAGCTGGGACAGGCACTCGCTTTGTGGTTGATGAATCAGGGGATCTTCGAGGACGTCTCGGGCGGCTCGCTGGACGCAAAGTGGTTGGCGCGAAATAGTACGCCGTCCGCCCAGCGCGGATCGCGAGCATCCTTTGCCTCGCACACCGGCATTTCGCCGGAGTCCGGTGTGCGAACCGCACAGACCGTGCTCGGCGGCGCGCCCACCGTCAACCTGGAAGTAGCGCCAGCGGTAGCGCCTGGCGTCACCCCTCCTCGAGCTCCAACTCAAAAGCGACTCCAACCGCGTCGAGTGTGGATCGGCCTCGGAATACTGATCGCAGTAGCGGCCCTGGCTAGCATAGTGCTCGCATCCAAACGTGAGCGACCACTTGCTCAGGCAGCGGAAGTCCCATCACCCGCGCTGCCGACGGTCATATCTCCGCCGAAAATCGCTGTTCCAGCGCTCGTTGCGCCAACTGCAGACCCAATCGCTAGCTCCGCGCCGCCGCCCAGTGCGCAGGCCAAAGTGAGTGCACCAAAGAACGCTTCGCCGCGCAAAGCGACGCCGCCATCGAGCAAAGCGCGACCGCAAGCAGCGACTCACTCCGCGAGTGACGCGCAGCACGACTTGCTCGCACCTTACTGAGCCGCATGAGAGATAACCTTCGACGTCCATTCACCTGGCTCTGCGCGCTCTTGCTCGCAGCCGCGCCGCTGATGCATTCGTCAGAGGCACACGCCGATGCGCCGAGCGACGAAGCGGCAATGGAACAGAAACGCGCGGAAGCCAAATCCAAATATCAGCAAGGGGCAGAAGCGTATTCGGCAGGCCGCTTCAAGGACGCGGTCGATCTGTTCCTGGCCGCCGATCAATTGGCACCGAGCGCGCCGCTGTCATTCAACATCGCGCGTGCCTACGAGAAGCTCTCGGACGACGCGGGCGCGCTGCGCTGGTATCGTGACTATTTGCGCAGAAATCCGGACGCTACGAATGCATCAACCGTTCGCCCGCTGATCGCACAGCTTGCCGATTCACTACGGAAGAAAGGCGTTCAACAGCTGACCGTGCTCACCAGCCCGGCTGGCGCGACGGTCACCGTGGATGATCGACCGGTAGGGGTGACGCCCTGGACGGGCGAGCTGCCCCCGGGCGAGCATCACCTGTTACTCAGCCTCCGCGGCTACACTGACGTGGAACAGACCGTATCGTTGGCGCCGGACCAACCGCTCGACACGAACGTACGCTTGGAACAGCTGGCTGCAGCACCCACCAATTTGCAAGTCGCCGCACCACCACCGACGGCGCCAGCACCAACAGCACCGGTCAACGACACGACGTCGCAAGGGAAGAAGCTCGGCATCGTTCCGTGGGTGACGCTCGCCGCTGGCGGAGTCGCCTTGGGCGGTGCGCTCACCTTCGAGCTCTTGCGACGCAGCGCGGAGAACGACGCAAAGGCTGCCGACAATCAGAAGGACTACTACGAGCATCTTCAGACGGAGCAGAGCCGACAAACCACAGCTCGCATCTTTTTGGGCACGGGTGGTGCGCTGCTGCTCACGGGGGGATTGATGTTGCTTCTCGACAAGGGCTCTCCCTCACGCCCCGTGAGCGCGGGGCTGAGCTGTCTTCCGAGCGGCTGTGGAGCGACGGCGCGAGGGAATTTTTGAACATGTCCAGGCATTCGTGGCAGGGCTTGGCGCTGCTGTTCGTCAGCCTGTTTCTCACACTGTCGTGCAAGAGCAATCTCTCGACCAACTTGGACGGATTGCCGTGCGATGCACATCAGCAGTGCGTCGATGGTTACACTTGCGACGTCGCGACCAACCAGTGTCACGCCACGCTTACGTGTCGCAACGGCGAGACGGTGTGTGGAGCTGACTGTGTCGTGCTCAAGGACGACGCGAAAAATTGCGGCGGCTGTGGCGCCACTTGCACGGCGCCTGAGCATGGTCAGCCCGTGTGCGCGAGCAGCCGCTGTAGTTTTGCATGCGACCTCGGATACTCACCGTGCGGAACAGTCTGCGTCAGCTTGCAAGAGGACGCGGACAATTGCGGCGCTTGCGGGATGAAATGCAGCCAAGCCGGAGGCACGCCGTCGTGCCTGAAGGGCAAGTGCGAGCTCAGCTGCGAAGATCCGCTGCAAGAGTGCGACGGAACGTGCGTGGACGTATCGAACGATCCGGAGCGCTGCGGTTCCTGCACGAACAAGTGCGCAGCAGGTGCGGTCTGTGACGAGGGGCATTGCTCCGATACATGCGGCAAGGGCACGACAAACTGTGGCGGGGCCTGCGTCAACACGGACTCGACCACCATGCATTGCGGCGTCTGCGGCATGGCCTGCCCAACGCCAGAGCACGGTACGCCGACGTGCAGTTCGGCGAAGTGCGGGTTCGCATGCGACGAAAGCTACATCGCATGCGGTGCCAGCTGCATCGACAAAGCCCTCGACCCACTCAACTGCGGCGGCTGCGGTACCATCTGCGATGCCCCAGCGAACGGCATGGCGAAATGCACGGACGGCGCATGTGGCGACACCTGTGATGACGGCTTCGTCAAATGTGGCGCGCTGTGCGTCGACCCGAAGAAGGACGCGGGCAATTGCGGCGCCTGCGGCCATGTGTGCGACGCTGGACAAGCCTGCTCGGCCGGCGAATGCGTGGCCCAGTGCCCGCAGGGTGAGAAGAACTGTGCGGGCTCCTGCGTCAGCGTGAGCAACGACCCCGAGAACTGCGGGGACTGCGACGTCGCCTGCTCGACGCCGGCCAACGGCGCGCCAGTGTGCGGCTTGAGCGGCTGCGGGATCCTGTGCTCGTCGGGTTACACGGCTTGCAACAATGCCTGCGTCAAGTTGGATACGGATACGTCGAACTGCGGGGCGTGCGGCAAGGTCTGCGCGGCGCCGGACAACGGATTCGCTACGTGCACAGCTACGGGCTGCGAACCGCATTGCAACACGGGCTACAGCGCCTGCGGCGACGAATGCGTCGACTTGAGCTCGGCCTCTGAGCATTGTGGTACCTGCGCGAACAAGTGCGGCAACGGCATGGTTTGCAAGTCTGGCAGTTGCGGCACTGATTGCGGCACGCTGACCAATTGCGAAGGTTCCTGCGTCGACACCAAGAGTGCGACTTCCAACTGCGGAGCCTGCGGAACGGTCTGTACTGCGCCGACCAACGGCAAGCCAGTGTGCAACGACGGCAGCTGTGACGTTCAGTGCACGGCTCCCTTCATCCGCTGCGGAAATGCTTGCATCGACACCAAGACGGACCTGAACAACTGCGGCGCGTGCGACAAGGTCTGCGCAGGAATTCCCAACGGCACCGCGACCTGTTCGAGCAGCGCGTGTGGGACCGTGTGCGATTCCGGCTATTCGCGCTGCATGGGCGCATGCGTCAAAACAGCAACCGACCCCAACAACTGCGGAGGGTGCGGGATCATCTGTCACGGAAACAAGCAGTGTGTAGCGGGCAAATGCCAGAAATAATAGCCTAGCGCGCGGTGTGCGCCGGGTTTAAGTCGGACGGACGTGTGGCCGTTTGGACTGCTACTAGCGTGACTTCCGACCCACCTTCCCTTCGCGCCGGACAATCACTCGGGCGGTATGAGCTACTCGCTCCCGTCGCCAAAGGGGGCATGGGGCAGGTTTGGATCGGGAGATTGATGGGGGCGCGGGGGTTCCAGAAACTAGTCGCGATCAAGACGCTCCTCGGTGTCG
>Ga0164241_10001820_pt1 | contig 24844 bp, 29 predicted proteins | sample OricomyardsoilBY_FD_108780 | JGI IMG/M metagenome (GOLD analysis project Ga0164241, IMG submission 108780) | Backyard soil microbial communities from Emeryville, California, USA - Original compost - Back yard soil (BY) | ecosystem: Environmental > Terrestrial > Soil > Unclassified | place: USA... | reverse complement strand
CGGCGCAGCGAGGCCTCGTCGCCGGACTGGGCGAGCAGCTCGGCCTCGCTGGGCACGAGGCGGTCGAAGAACCGCTCCACGGCCGGCGGCGGCTGGACGCCGGTGAACTCGTCGACGACCTTGCCGTCCTTGAACGCCTTGACGGCCGGAATGCCCTGGATCTGGAACGCGCGCGCGAGGTTCTGGTTCGCGTCGGTGTCGAGCTTGGCGAGGATGACCTGGCCCTCGCGGGCGGCGGCCGCCTTCTCCAGTGCCGGGGTGAGCTGGCGGCACGGGCCGCACCACTCCGCCCAGAAGTCCACGACCACGGGGGTGGTGGCCGAGCGCTGCAGGACCTCGGCTTCGAAGGTGTCCTCGGTGACGTCGATGACCATCTCGACGAGGGTACGAAAGACTCCCGGCGTGCTTGCGATCGACGACACCGGCGGGGACGGCCCCGCGGTGGTCCTGCTCCACGGGCTGACGGCCACGCGGCGCTACGTGGTGATGGGCTCGAAGTCGCTGGAGCGCTCGGGGCACCGGGTCGTCGCCTACGACGCGCGCGGCCACGGAGCGTCGGACCCCGCGGCGCCGTACGACTACCCGGCGCTCGCCGACGACCTGATCGGCGTGCTCGACGCGCTGGGGATCGAGCGCGCGGTGCTCGCGGGCGCGTCGATGGGGGCGCACACGGCGGTCCGGGTCGCGCTGCGCGCGCCCGAGCGCGTCGCCGGGCTCGTGGCGATCACGCCCGCCTACCTCCCGGACGAGCCGTCGGACCTCGACCGCTGGGATCGGCTCGCGGCAGGACTCCGTGCGGGCGGGGTCGACGGCTTCGTCGAGGCCTACGGCGATCCCGGCGTGCCCGAGCCTTGGAGCGAGACCATCATCACCGTCGTCCGCCAGCGCCTGAGCCAGCACGAGCACCCACTGGCGCTCGCCGACGCGCTCGAGCAGGTCCCGCGCTCGGCGCCGTTCGAGGCCGAGGACGACCTTCGCGGCGTCGCCGCTCCGACGGTCGTGGTCGCCGACCGCGACGCGCCCGACCCCGGCCATCCGCTGCGCGTCGGCGAGCGCTGGGCGGCGCTGATCCCGGGCGCGCGGCTCGTCGTCGAGGAGCCCGGCAAGTCGCCGATCGCGTGGCAGGGCGGCCAGCTCTCGCGGGTGATCGCCGCGCTCGTGGAGGAGGCCGCGTGAGCGCCGGGTACTCGGGCCGGCCGCTGCACGCGAAGCTCGGCTTCAAGGAGGGGATGCGGGCCGTCTACGTCAACGAGCCGGAGGGGTTCCGCGAGCTGCTGGGTGAGCTGCCCGACGGCGTGAGCGTGACGACGACGCTCGGTGTCCCGTCCGACCTGATCGTCTGCTTCACCACGTCGCGGCGGGTGTTCGAGCAGCGGCTCAAGGCGCTGCGGCGGACGATGACGCCGGCGGGGATGCTGTGGGTCGCGTGGCCGAAGAAGAAGGCGGCGAAGGTGGAGACGGACATGACCGAGGACGTCGTGCGCGAGGTCGTGCTGCCCACGGGCCTCGTCGACACGAAGGTGTGCGCGATCGACGAGACGTGGTCGGGGCTGCGGCTCGTCGTGCGCAAGGAGCTGCGATGAGCGAGCCGCTGTTCACGACAGGCGCCGACGGCACGTTCGTCCCGTCGGGCCACGCGCGCGGGCCGTGGGATCCGGACGCGATGCACGGCGGCGCGCCCGGCGCGCTGCTCGCGCGGGAGATCGAACGCGCCGAGGCGCCGGGGCCGATGCTGCTCTCGCGGCTGTCGATGGAGTTCGTGCGCGCGGTGCCGATGGCGCCGCTGACCGTCGAGACCCGCGTCGTGCGGCCGGGGCGGAAGCTCCAGCTCGTCGAGGCGGTCGTGCGGGCCGGCGGCGAGGACGTCCTGTGGGCGCGGGCGACGCGGCTGCGGCGCGAGGCGGTCGCCGTGCCGGAGGGCGCGATCCGCACGGACGGGCCCCCTGGGCCGGAGACGGGCGTCGCGATCGGGTCGTCGCTCGACGGCTCGACCGGCGGCGAGTCGTTCGCGCTGTCGGGCATGGAGATCGTCTTCACCGACGGCGACTTCGGGGCGCCCGGTCCCGCGACCGCGTGGTTCCGGCTGCGGCGCCCGGTCGTCGACGACGAGGTGCCGACGGGCGCGCAGCGCGCGGTCGCGGCCGGCGACTTCGGCAACGGGATCGCCGGCGAGCTGAGCTTCGCGACGCACATGTTCGTCAACGCCGACCTCTCGGTGCACCTGCTGCGCGAGCCGGTCGGCGAGTGGATTGCGCTGCGCGCGCGGACCGAGCACGGGCCGGAGGGAACGGCGCTCGCGCGCTCGGCCCTGTATGACGCGACAGGGCCCGTCGGGCTCGCGGCACAGTCGCTCTTCGTGACGGCGCGACAATGAGCGGCGTGGCGAACGATCCCTTTGCGACCCTCGGCGTCGATCCCGGCGTCAGCGAGCGCGAGCTCTCGGCCGCCTACCGCGGCCTGGCCAAGCGCTGGCATCCCGATCGCGGAGGGGGAGAGGGGTCGGCCGAGCGGATGGCCGAGCTCAACGAGGCGTACGCGGTCGCGCGCTCCGAGCTGCGCCGGGCGGCGCGGACGCGGCGCGCGGACCCGATCGTCCGCCGCCGGCCCGCGCCGGGGACGTGGCTGCCCGACGCGATGCGCCGCTCGCTCGGCTGGGAGCTGCTGACCGCGCTCGGGGAGGGGGAGGTCGTCGAGGTCGTCACCGACGCCGGCACGCCCGGGCGCGGGCCGATCCGGCTCGCGGTCACCGACCGGCGGCTGCTGTGGCTGCTCGACGACGCCGTCACCGCGCGCGTCGACTGGGTCCGGTTCGGGCTGATCGAGCGCGTCGAGCACCGCAAGCCGCTGCTCGGGCGCGGCGCGGTCCTGCGGCTGCACACCAAGACCGGCCGCCGGTTCGCGTTCGCCGACGTCAAGCCCGAGGTCGCCGAGCGGATCGCGGCCCGCGTCAGCCGCGCGGCGACCGCGCCGTGAGTCTCGAGCGCCTCGCGGCGATGCGCCAGGCCTACGAGGAGGGCGGCCTCGACGAGGCCGACCTCGCCGACACCTGGCTCGTGCAGTTCGGCCGCTGGCTCGGCGACGCCGAAGCCGCCGGCCTCGTCGAGGCGAACGCGATGATCGTGTCGACCGCCGCGCTCGGCGGCTCGCCGAGTGCGCGGACCGTGCTGCTCAAGGGCGTCGACGAGCGCGGCTTCGTCTTCTACACGGGCTACGACTCGCGCAAAGGGCGGGAGCTCGAGGCGAACCCGCGGGCGGCGCTCGTGTTCCCGTGGCATCGCCTGCGCCGCCAGGTGCTCGCGTCCGGCCCCGTCACGCGCGTGGACGCCGCGGAGGCCGACGCGTACTGGGCCTCGCGGCCGCACGGCTCGAAGCTCGGCGCGCTCGCGTCGCCGCAGTCGGAGGTGATCGCGTCGCGCGCCGTCCTCGAGGAGGCGCGCGCCGAGCTCGAACGACGCTATCCGGAGGGCAGCGACGTGCCGCGACCGGAGCGGTGGGGAGGGTTCCGGGTCGAGCCGGAGTCGGTCGAGTTCTGGCAGGGCCGCCCGGACCGGCTGCACGACCGCCTGCGGTTCCGGCGCGACGGCGCCGCCTGGGTCGTCGAGCGCCTCGCGCCCTGACGCTCGCGCCTCGCTCCGACGCTCGCGCCGCCGGGCGCCCTGCCGCCGAGCGCGCCTCTCTGCGTCGGGCTTGACATAACCCCGCCACGACGGACGGCGCGGCGCTACGAGTCGTGCGTGGTGTGCACAGCGAGCAGGCCGCCGAAGCCGACCAGCCCGAACCCGGCGATGACGTCGGCGGACCGGATCGCGCGCTCGCCGATCGCCCGTCGTGCCGCCGCGGTCCCGAGCGCGAGCGAGCCGCACCAGGCCATCGAGCCGATCCCGACGCCGGTGACCAGCAGCACGCTTGCCGCCGGAGAGTCCGCCGCGCCCGCCGTAGACGCGGCGGCGAACAGCGCCGCCCACGACGCGATCGTCAACGGGGTCGACGCGGTTCCCGCGAGCGCCGTGGCGAACGCGCGCCGCGGCGTCGCGACCTCATCGGGCGTCTCGGCGCCCGCACGCACCCGAAACGCCGTCCACAGCGTCTTGACGCCGAGCACGACCAGCAGCGCGGCGCCACCGAACCCGAGCACGATCCGCAGCGGGTCGATCGCCAGCAGCGGCGCGGCGCCGGCGGCGCCCAGCGCGGCATACGCGGCATCGACGCCGGCGATCCCCGCACCGATCGCGACGCCGACGGCAAGCCCGCCGCGCAGCGTCGACCGCACGAGCAGCAGCGACATCGGCCCGACCTGCAGCGCGACGAAGAACCCGAGGCCGAATCCGACGATCAGCGCGTTCATGGGGCGGGATTCTCCCAGCCGCTGTCGACTTCGAACAGCCGACCGCTCGGATAATCCAGATTGATTGCTCGCTAATCAGTGTTATGGAAACTTGGAAGAGGAAAGCGGTCCGAGCCATCGGTCACCATCGATGCATGAGCGACGAAGGACCGTTCATCGCCGGATTGATCGAGGCCGAGGGCACGTTCGCGATCACCGAGTTGAACGGCGGCCAGTCATTGGGCTGTGGTTGCCGAATTGCGTTGCGCGATGACGACCTGCCGCTGCTCGCGTGGGTACGCGAGACGACCGGCATCGGTTCGATCTACGCCGCCCCGGCGCGAGGCCGCAGTCGGCCTCAGGCCTCGTGGGACGTCAGAAAGCGAAGCGAGTGTGCGCTGAGCTGGCGCACTGGCTCCGAGAGCACCCGATGCTCGGCCGCAAGGACGCCGAGTTCGCGATCTGGGATCGAGCGGTCACCGTGTGGCGCGACTCCGGTCCGGCCCGCCGCGACGAGCTTCGCCACCTACGGCGCGAACTGGTTGACATAAGGCGTTACCGACCTCCGCTGGACTGGCTTCCGCCGATTCCGACCGACGTCACCGGGCATCTGAGCGGCTACCTCTGCGGCGAAGGCCACTTCTCGATCGCGAAGACGAAGAACCAGGTGCACAACCACTTCGACGGCTGGTCCGACGTCCTCGCCGGCCTCCGCGGCGGCTGAGCGGGCGAGCGCACGGTTCGACTGGCGGCGGGCCGCCGCGCCACGTAATCTCCCGCGCGCCGTGGCCGACGATCTCACTCCCGACGAAGAGCTCGCGGCGCTTCGCGCCGAGCTCGCGCGCAGCCGCCAGCAGCTCGCCGAGGCGCAGCAGGTCGCGCGGATCGGAAGCTGGGAATGGGACATCGTCGCCAACGACGTCACGTGGTCGGACGAGCTGTTCCGGATCTACGGGCTCGTGCCGCAGTCGATCGACGTGTCCTACGGCGAGTTCCTGGATCGGGTGCACCCGGACGACCGCGAGTCGGTGAACGAGCGCAACGAGCGGTGCTTCGCCACGCACGAGCCGTTCGACGACGTCAAGCGCGTGCGCAAGGCCGACGGCACGATCTTCCTGATGCGCACGCGCGGCGAGATGATCGCCGACGCCGACGGCAACCCGCTGCGGATGATCGGCGTGTGCGAGGACGTCACCGAGCACGAGCGGTTCGCGATCGCCGAGCAGCGCCGCCGCCGCGCGATGGAGCTCAACGACACCGTGATCCAGTCGCTCGCGCTCGCGACCTACACGATCGACACCGAGCCGCCCGAGGCCAAGCGCCTCGTCCAGCAGGCGCTCGAGCACTGCCAGCGGATCGTCGATGAGCTGCTCGTGGCCGCCGACGACGGCGCCGTCACGCCTGGCACGCTGCGCCGCGAGCAGCCCGCCAGCGCCGGCTGAGCCGCCCGGAACAGCCCCGCCGCCTGCGCCCCTGGGACGGCGCTGTCATCCCGACCGACCGCCGAGCGACCATGGGCGGCATGGACCTCCTCGTCGCCTTCCTCCTCGGCGCGCTCGTCGCGGCGGCGCTCGCCGTCTGGCTCTGGCGCACCGCGAAGGACACGGCCGATCCGGCCCTCGCCGACCTCCAGGACGCGATCCACCGGCTCGAGGTCGGCCAGGCCGGCCTCAGCTCGATCGGCGCGCAGATGACCGACATCGGGCGCCAGACGAGCAGCCTCGCGCAGGCGCTCAGCCGCCCGGGCGTGCGCGGCGCCTGGGGCGAGATCACGCTCGTCAACGTGTGCGAGGCCGCCGGGATGACCAAGCACATCGACTTCGAGACCCAGCGCTACCTCGCCGCCACGGCCGACGCGGGCGCCGCGCGGCCGGACGTCGTCATCAACCTCCCCGGTGGCGGCCACGTCTGCGTCGACGCGAAGCTGCCGTGGGACGGGATGCGCGACGCCGGCGAGGGCGTGTCCCCGGCGGAGCGGCGCGACGCGATGGCCCGCCACGTCAACCAGGTCCGCGGCCACGTCCGCGGGCTCGCGAGCCGCGGCTACTGGGAGCGCTTCGCGCAGGCCCCGGAGATGGTCGTGATGTTCATCGCCTCCGAGGCGGCGTTCGCGGCGGCCGTGCACGCCGACCCGGGGCTGATCGAGAAGGCCGCCCGCGACAAGGTCGTGATCGCCAGCCCCACGACGATGCTCGCGCTCCTGCAGGTCGTCGCGCTCGGCTGGCGCCAGTCCGAGCTGTCCGAGAACGCCGAGGCGATCCGCGGCCTGGCCACCGACCTCGTCCGCCGGATGAGCAAGCTGACCGAGCACATGACCAACGTCTCCAAGGGCCTGGAGCGTGCGGCGCAGGCGCAGAACCAGGCCGTCAGCTCCTACGAGGGCCGCCTGCTCGTGACCGCCCGCCGGCTCGGTGAGCTCGGCATCGGCGAGGCTGAGGCGCTCGGCTCGCCGCCGCAGGTCGAGACCGCCGTCCGCGTCCCGGCCGACTCGGCGCTCGACGCGCCCGCGATCCGCGCCTCCGACGCTCGGTAGCGTCCCCGTGGCCGATGGCGCTGCCGGCCGACGACATGATCGAGGAGATCGTGCCCCTCGGGGACCGCGAGCTGTCGATCGTGCGCCCGCGCGACGCCGACGCGCTGATCGACGAGCACGCGTTCGACGAGGACGAGATGCTGCCGTACTGGGCCGACCTGTGGCCGAGCGCGATCCTGCTCGCGGAGACGATCGCCGGGCGCGCGCTCAAGGGCCGCCGGGTGCTGGAGCTCGGCTGCGGGCTCGGGCTGCCGTCGATCGCCGCGGCGCTGGCCGGCGGGAAGGTCACCGCGACGGACTGGTCGGCGGCGGCGGTCGAGGCCGTCGCCGCCAACGCCGAGCGCAACGGCGCGACGCTGGAGGCGCTCACCTGCTCGTGGCAGGAGCCGGACGCGATCGTCGCGCGCGCTCCGTGGGAGCTCGTGATCGCCGCCGACGTGATCTACGAGCGCCGCAACATCGCGCTGCTGCTCGACCTGCTCCCCCGCCTCACAGCCGGCCACGGCGAGATCTGGCTCGCCGACCCCGGCCGCGCGTTCGCCGGCACGTTCCTCGAGCACGCCCGCGCCGCGGGCTGGACTCGCGCGACGCTCGCCTCCTCCCCACGCCCGCGGGTCACCGTGCATCGCCTCCGGCCTCCGTCTTCCTGATGCACCTGAAAGTAGCCGCAAGGGTTCCGATCGCGGTGCGTTCCAGGAGGCATGCGCTGGAACGCATCCCACGGCTTCGAGCCCACCGAACGACCCCGCCGCGGCGCCAAGATCGCCGGGCCGGACCTGCACGTCTGCCCGGCCTGCGCGCGCACCTTCGTGGTGCCGAACACCGTGCTCGAGGCGACCGGACCCGGCACGTACCTCGTCGAGCTGCGGTGCATGAACTGCGCCTGGATCGTGGTGCGCCCGGAGAGCGAGGAGCGCCTCGAGGCGCTCGACCGTGAGCTCGACAGCCAGATCGCCGACCTCGAGGAGATGGCGGTCCTGCTCGAGCTGACGCGCGTGGTCGAGAAGATCGACGCGTTCGCGCAGGCGCTGCACGACGGCCACATCCTTCCCGAGGACTTCTAACCGCTTCGCTACCGTCCGGAGGGCATGCCGCCCTCCGCCTCCGGCGACCACCGAGCCTTCGCGATCGCCGGCGCCTGCGTGGCGCTCGGCCTCGCCGTGCTCGCGGCGGCGCTGCTCTGGGCGGGCTCGGACACCCCCACGGCTCCGAAGCCGCCGGCCCCGATCGCGGTCGCCGCGGCGACCACCCCCGCCCCCACCCCGGCGCCGAGCACGCCCGCGCCCGCCGTCGCGCCCGCCGCGCCGAGCGGCGACACGGGCAAGGCCGCCGCCGACGCGGTCGTCGCGACCGCCAAGAGCACCTGGGAGCGGCTGTTCGCCGACAACGGGGCCAAGCACGTCCCCGCGAGCTGGGTCGCCGGCTTCTACCCGCTCTACGACCGCGCCCAGAAGGCGTTCGGCGTCAACTGGCTGCTGCTCGCGTCGATCCACCGCCAGGAGACCGCGTTCTCCACCCACCCCACGACCTACCGCGGCCTGAACTTCGCGCGCTGCTGCGCCGGGCCGATGCAGTTCAACGTCACCAACGGCCCGAGCACCACGTGGGACCGCTTCAACTCGGCCTACAAGCAGGCCGAGCGACCGGCTTCATACCCGAACATGCGCGCGAAGCACCCGTCGGTCTACGACGACTTCGACGCGATGATGGCCGCGGCCAGCCTCCTGAAGTCCTCGGGCGCGAGCTCGGCCCTCGACGGCACGGCGTGGATGGCCGCGTTCGACTACTACGGCCACGACCTCGTCGGCGTCGACTACGCCAACCAGGTCGTCGCCCGCGCGATCCACTGGTCCCAGCACGGCTTCACGATCAACCAGGGCGTCGACCAGGCGATGCTCGAAGCCGTCGACGCCGCCTGGGGCGCGCCGATGCGCGCCCAGCTGACGGCGGCCGACGAGGCGCAGGAGAAACGCGACAAGGAGCGCAAGCAGCACGCGCGCGAGGCGAAAGCCGGCGCCGAGAAGCCGTAGCGGACGCGCCCGTCCAGCCAGCCCTGCGCCTGTTCAGGGAGGTATGGCGTAGGAACGCATACCGAGCCCATACGGATCCCCAGCGGATCTCACTCGGAGGCCTTGCAAGATCGCGCCCGCAATGGCTCCGCAGACGACCACCTCCTCCCCGGTCACTTGGACCCCCGCTCATGAGGTCGAGCGGCGGATCCGCGTGGAGATCCTCGATTTCGACGGCACCCCCGTGCGCAAGTCCGTCGCGACCGAGGGTCTCCACGTCTGTCCGGCGTGTGAGGGGTCGTTCGTGGTTCCCGGTGAGGTGTACGAGATAGTCGGCCAGGACCGGTGCCGACTTGAGCTCCGCTGCGTCAACTGCGGCTGGGAAGACTCGGCCGAGCACAGCGACGTCGAGCTCGAGAGCCTCGACCGCGAGCTGGACCGCGGCTACGCCGACCTCCTCTGGGCCCTCGAGGTCCTGTGGATCGGCAACGAGGAGGAGGCCATCGCGCGCTTCTCCCGGGCGCTCGACGCCGACGCGATCCTCCCCGAGGACTTCTAGGCCGACGCGGCGGCGGTGGCGGCGGCGCGCTTCTTGTCCGCCGCCCGCTTCTTGCCGTGCGCGGCCGCCCGCTTCCTCTTCGCCGCCGACGGCGGCGTCACCCGGAACGCGCCCCGCATGAACGGGTGGATCCGGCAGAAGTACGTGTAGGTGCCGGGCTTCAGCGACGCCGGCGTCTGCCAGGTGTCGCGGTTCGCCGCGGCGGTCATGTACGCCGGCCCGAACCCGAGCTCGCCCGAGTCGAACGTCACCGGCCCGTCGGCGAGCGGGTAGGCGATCCCGGTCGCGCGGTTGCAGGGCGCGCGGCACGCGGTGATCGTGTGGAAGACGTTGTCCTTCGGGTTCGCGTCGGCGTTGGTGAACGTCAGGCGCTTGCCCTGCTGGACGACCGCGGGGCGCCCGAGCATGCCGGTGAGGCTGAGGTCGCCCTGGCCGTAGACGAACCCGTCGATCGTGACCTGGGTCCTGGCCACCGGCCCGTCGAGCTGCTTGCGCGGGTCGGGCAGGCCGAGCGGGCCGCCGCCGTGGTTGTCGTTCTCGGCGAGGTGCCCGTGGCCGGGCTGGCCGGTCGTGGGGATCTTCCCGGGCTCGGTGAACGGGTCGTAGCCCGCCGTGCCGATGCCGTCCTGGATCGCGACCGGCATGATCGCCATGGACTCGTACCACGACGCCTTGGAGACGTCGTAGCTGCCGTGGACGGTGACGACGTCGCCCGGCTGGAGCTTCACCCGCCACTCCGGCGGCGTGACCGTCATCGCAACGTCCCACGAGACCGCGCCCGCCGGTTCGAAGTACTTGGCGTGCGACGTGAACAGGCGCACGGTCTTCCCGTCGCGCGTCGCGTCGAGCCACGTGTCCAGCCCGCCCGGATGGAGGTGCCCAGCGGTCTGCACGAGCGTGGTCGGCTGTGTGATCCGCCACGTCTGCGCGGAGCCACGGGCCGGCGAGCGCGGCGTGTCGTCGGGGAACGTGTAGACGCCGTCCTTGCCGCTGCCCTTGAGCGCGTCGAACACCGGATAGGACCTGATCCCGGCGACGTCCATCCACTGCGTGTGGACCCCGGTCATCGTCCCCGCCACCGGCGAGCTGTCGGGCACGAAGTCGATCGTGTACGTGATGTAGACCGTGTCCGGCGACGGGGTCAGGTTGTGGATCATGTAGTTCATGAGCCAGGTCTGGTCCGGCGTGTAGCGGAAGCCGTAGCCGGTCGGGAGGTCGACCGCGGTCTTCTCCTCCCCCGCCGCGAACGTCGGCGCGCCGTTGACGATCCAGACGCCGTGGTGCAGGTGGATGACGTCGACGCGCGGGATCTTGCCGTCGGCGTACTCGAGGTTCGGCTCGAACTTGGTGATGTAGCCCGGGACGTCCGGCCGCAGCCGGTTCGGCGCGATGTCGATCGTGTTCTGGCCGGGCGCGATGTGCAGCGGCCCGAAGCGGTACTTGATCGTCTGCACGCCCGCGCCGGTGGTGGTCGCGGCGGCGGGCGCGGCCGTGGCCCCGAGGAGGGCGGCGGCGCAGAGGAGCGCGAGGGTGAGAGGGCGGTGGGACCGCATGACGCAAGGGCCGGCGAACGACCGCCCGAGTCTACCTGGGCGTCATCAGCGCGAGGGGAACGCTGCTGCCCGCCTCGCGGCGCACGGTGGCGATCCGGCGGCCGGGCTGGACCGCGTCGCGCGGCGCCCCGACGCGCTCCTCGCCGAGCAGGCCGACGGCGGCGTCGAGGTCGGCGACCGAGACCGTGAGCCCCCAGAACGCGGCGGCGTCGTGGCCGTCGACCGGGCCGGCGAGCTCGAGCATCGAGCGGCCGAGGAGGAAGAAGCCCTGGCGCACCGGGCCGCCCGGGACCTCGCGCACGCGCCGCAGCTCCATCCCGGCGCGCTCGAGCACCGCGGTCGTGCGGTCGAAGTCGCCGGTGAACGCCACGACGTGGTCGAGCGCGACGGCGCCGTTGGGGTGCGCGAACGCGCCGCCGTCGTGCAGGTCGGGCGCGTCGAGGCCGAGCGCCTCCTCGGTCGCGAGGCCGTCGAGGTCGGTGCCGCCGGTGATCCCGCGCAGCCGCCAGCCGACGATCCCGCGGCCCGCCGCGGTCCCCGCCAGCTCGATGTCGATGCCGCCCACCCGGGTGCGGCCGGCGCGCACGGCGAAGCCGAGCGCCGTCCAGGTGGCGGGCTCGTCGCCCACGACGAGCCCTTCGAGCATCACGGTCATCGTGCTTCGCAGTTCACCACATGATCGCCGGGGTCCGCGAAGACCTTGTCGTTGCCGGGGCCGCAGTCGATCGTGTCGACGCCACCGCCGATCGCGTAGATCACGTCGTCGCCGTTGCCGCCCGTGATGCGGTCGGGGTCGGCGACGCCGCGGATCGTGTCGTTGCCGTCGCCACCGTCGATCGCGTCGCGGCCGGCGTCGCCCTGGAGGTAGTCGTCGCCGCTGTCGCCGTGGATGACGTCGTTGTCGCCGCCGCCGTAGATCGTGTCGTTGCCCGGCCCGCCCTCGAGCAGGTCGCGCGCCGCCGTGCCGGGCTGATGGTCGCCCCACAGGAGGTCGTCGCCGAGCCCGCCGAAGAGCTTGTCGGCCTTCGAGCCGCCGAGCAGCTTGTCGTTGCGGTCGGTGCCGCGGACGGTGGCGCCCGCGTGCTTGCCGACGTAGACGCGGCCGGCCTTCGGGTCGGTCTCGCGCGGCGTCGGGACGAAGTGCTCGCAGTTCCTGGCCCGCGAGCGGTCGAAGTTCGAGAGCCTCACGGCGGGGATGTCGACGAGCACGGTGTCGTCGCCCGGCCCGCAGTCGATGCTGCGGTCGAACGTCCCGTCGTTGGCGTGGATCGTGTCGTTCCCGGCGCCGCCGACGAGCCGGTCGTGGCCGCTGTCGCCGTAGACCTGGTCGTCGCCGTCGCCGCCCGAGACCTGATCGTTGCCGGACCCGCCGTGGACCACGTCGTTGCCGCTCTCGCCGTAGATCCGGTCCGGCGCGGCGCCGCCGTCGACGATGTCGTTGCCCGTGCCGCCGCGGCCGCTGTCGTGGCCGAAGCCGCCGTCGAGCACGTCGTCGCCGCTGCCGCCGGACATCCCGTCGTCGCCGGACTGGCCGGTGAGCTCGTCGTTGCCGTCGCCCCCGAACAGGCGATCCGAGCCGGTGCCGCCGTCGACCTTGTCGTTGCCGGCGTCGCCGTTGACGACGTCGGGCGCCTCGTCGCCGGTGAGGATGTCGTCGCCGGGCCCGCCTCCGAGCCGGTCGGGCGCGGTGTTGCCGGTCAGCGAGTCGTTGCCGAGCCCGCCGTCGATCCGGTCGCCGCCGGAGCCGCCGAGGAGCTGGTCGTCGCCCGCGCGGCCGAAGATCCGGTCCGATCCCGCGCCACCGTCGAGCATGTCGGCGCCCGCCGCGCCGTCGAGCACGTCGTTGCCGGTCTGGCCGAAGATCTCGTCGTCGCCGCCGAGGCCGAAGAGCCGGTCGGGCAGGCGGCCGCCGAGGATCCGGTCGGCGCCCGCGCCGCCGCGCAGCGTGTCGCGGGCGTTCGTGCCGCGCAGCGTGCGGGCCTGGGCGAGGGCGGCGCCGCACAGCACGGCGACGAGCGCGCCCAGCGCGACGGATGCTGTTCCACGGAGGGGCATCCTCGCGGGGTACCCCGCGAGGGCCTCGTCGAAAGCGTCGACGGACGGACGTCAGCGCTTGCCGGTGCGGCGCTGCTTGCGGCCCTGCTTGGCCTTCGCGCGCGCCCGCTGCTTCTGCTTCTGCGAGCGGTTCGGGCGCGACGACGCCATGCCCGGGTGCGCGAGCTCCTTCTCGCTGACCGGCGCGCGGTTGCGCGCGTCGGAGACGATCGCCCAGCCGACGCCGACGAGCAGCACGAGGCCGGCGCCGATGATCAGCACGGTCTGCCAGGTCTTCAGGCCGCTGTCGGCGTCCGTCGGCGGCGCGACGACGACCGTGGCGGGCGTCGTCTGGGCCTGCGGCAGCGGGCTCAGCGGGTTGTCCTGGGCGACCGCGACACCCGGCAGGGCGGTGGCGAGGAACACGGCGAGGGTGAGGGCGAAGGGACGCATCGCGCCCAATCGTGCCATGTCTCAGGATCGGCTGACCGATCCGCCGCGCGTCAGCGCCTCCGGGCGAGCGCCGCGAAGCCCGCGGCGAGGCCGAGGTTGCCGAGGCCGGCGAGCCGCAGGGCGGCCCGCGAACGGGCCTTCGGGACCGCCGGCGAGGTGGCCCACACGACGTCGGTGAGCAGCTCGGTGCCGCGCAGCCACGCCAGCGCCCACCAGTCCTCCGGGTTGCCGCGTACGGCGGCGACCGTGTGGGCGGCGGCGAACGTCAGCCAGATCGGCCCGCAGCGGCGGAACAGGACCCGCGCGTCGTCCGACGGAGGCTCGTGCCCGAGGAGCTTCAGCGTCCGGTCGGGGAAGGCCAGGGCACCCGTTCCGAGGGCCAGGTCGAAGCCGGCCATTCCCGCGTTGACGGTCCGCACAGCGCGTTCGTAGTCCACAGGCTGCGATCATTGCAGGACACATGCCACCCAAGCCGCGTCAGATCAAGCTCGAGCAGCGCAGCGCGCTGGCCTCGATAGAGCAGCTGCAGACCCGCACCGACGAGGAGCTCGAGAAGGAGACGAAGTCCCGCTCGGCCGCCCAGGCGATCCTCGGGTCGCGTGCCGCCGAGCGCTTCGACGGCAAAGCCGCCCGCGTCCACTTCCAGAAGGCGATCGCCTCCGCCCGGCCGCAGGAGCGCATGCAGCTGCGGCGCATGGCCGACGCCGCGATCGCCCAGGCCGAGCGCCGTCCTGACGATCTCAAGGTGGCGATGGAGCGCCTCGGGCAGGCCGCTCCGACGGGCCGCCAGATGCTGATCCTGCGGTTGTCCTCGCTCCTGGTCCCTCCCCCGGGCGCGAGCGGGGCGATCAAGGCCCGCGGCTACCTCCTCCTCCTGGCGATCATCGTCGTGCTGCTCGCCATCGGTCTCGGCGTCGTCGAGCTGATCGCGCTGCCGTTCGGCGGCATCGGGCTGCTGGGCGGGATCCTGCTCGGGATCGTCGCGAGCGCGGTGATCATGGGCATCCTCGTGCTCTTCGGGCGGCGGCGGCAGGCGCGGGCGCAGGCGCGCGCCGGGTAGCGCCCGTCCCGTGTGCGGCCGCTACACGCTGACGACGGGCGATCTCGACTCGATGCGGCTGCGCTTCGGGCTCGACGAGCGCGTCGAGCTGCGGCGGCGGTTCAACGTGGCGCCCGGCGACGAGGTCGTGGCGGTCGCCCCCACCGGCCCCACGCTGCTGCGCTGGGGCTTCCTGCGCGACAACGCCTACTCGACGATCAACGCGCGCGCCGAGTCGGTGCTCGAGCGGCCGAGCTGGCGCGGCGCGATGAAGGACGGCCGCTGCCTGATCCTCGCCGACGGGTTCTACGAGTGGTGCACGCGCCCGGACGGCTCCAAGCAGCCGCACTGGATCACCCGCGCCGACCACGCGCCGTTCGCGTTCGCCGGGCTCGCGTCGTCGTGGGGCACCTGCGCGATCGTCACGACCGAGGCGACGCCCGGGCTCGCCGGGATCCACCCGCGGATGCCGGCGATGCTCGACCAGGACGCCGAGGAGGCGTGGCTCGAGCCACGCCTGACGCCCGAGCAGGCCCGCGACCTGCTGGCGCCGTTCGCGGACGTCGCAGTGCTCGCCGTCGGCACCGCGGTCAACGACGCGCGCTACGACGGGCCCGAGTGCCTCGAGCCCGCCCCGCCGCCTCCGCCGACGCTCTTCTGAGCGCCTCCTACTTGACGGCGAGCGTCGCCTTCTCGATGACCAGCGGCGAGTCGGGCGCCTCGGGCGCGGCCGCGTCGGAGCCGACGGGCGCCGCCTCCATCTTCTTGACCGCGTCCATGCCGCTGGTGACGGTGCCGACCAGCGCGTACTCGGGCGGCAGCCCGACGTCGTCGCCGGTGACGATGAAGAACTGGCTGCCCGACGTGCCCGCGGCCTCGTCGCCGCCCTTGGCCATCGCCACGATGCCCTTGGTGTACTTGAGGCCGCTCGGCGGCGCCTCGGTCACCTTGTAGCCCGAGCCGCCGGTGCCGGTGCCGAGCGGGTCGCCGCCCTGGACGACGAAGCCCGGGACGATCCGGTGGAACGTGAGGTCGTCGTAGAAGCCCTTCTCCACGAGAGAGGCGAACGAGGCCGCGGTCTTCGGCGCGCGCTTGACGTCGAGCCGGATCGCGACGTCGCCGCAGTTCGTCTTCAGCGTGACGGTGTACGTCTTGGCGGCCGAGAGCTTCTCGGTCGGCGCCTTGAGCTTGCCGTCGGCCCTGGCGGCCGGCTTGTCGACGGCCGTGCAACCCTTGACCGCGTCGGCGCCGGCGACGGCCTCCGTGGTCGTCGTGGCGTCGGCGGCCGTGGTCTCGGCGGTGCTGGCGGACGACCCGTCCGGGGCCGGGGTGATGCCGTCGTCGTCGCTCGATCCGCAGGCGCCGAGCGCCAGCGCGAGGGCTGCCAGGAGGAGGGTGATCGTGCCGCGTTTCATGGGTCGGCGACAATACCCGACCGCTCGTGTCCCTTTCCTCGCTCGCCTCCCGCTACGACCTGCTGCTCTGCGACCTCGACGGGACGGTCTGGGTGGGCGACGAGCCGACGCCCGGCGCGGTCGAGGCGCTCGAGGCGTGGCGCGCCGCGGGGAAGGCGATCGCGTTCGTCACCAACGAGACACGGCTCACCGAGCTCGAGTTCGTGCGCAAGCTCTGGGGCATCGGCGCGCAGGCGTCGGTCGAGGAGGTCGTGACGGCCGGCGGGGCGCTGCAGCACCACCTCGCCGAGCATCCCGAGTGGCACAGCGCGTACGTGATCGGCTCGGACGCCGTCTACCGCAACGTCGAGGGCGCGGGCAAGCGGATCGTCAACCACACCACGTTCGACGAGCGCGCCGACGTCGTCGTCCTCGCGATCCACGACGGGTTCGACCACGATGAGCTGCGGACCGCGATCCGCTGCGCCCTGCGCGGCGCGCCGGTGATCGCCGCCACGCGCGACGCGAACTTCCCGCTGGCCGACGGCCCGTCGCCGGGCACCGGCACGATCGTCGCCGCGGTCGAGGCCGGCGCCGGGGTGACGGCGACGAGCGTCGGCAAGCCCGAGCCCGGGCTGTTCCTCACCGCGCTCGACCGGATGAGCGGAGCGGACCCGGTGCGTGCGCTGGTCGTCGGCGACCGGCTCGACACCGACATCGCGGGCGCGCACGCGGCGGGCCTGCCGGGCGTGCTCGTGCTCACGGGTTCCGAGGACGCCGCGCCGAGCAAGGACGTCCCGGGCCTGATCACGACGCGCGACTCGCTCGCCGCGCTGCTGCTGGCCTGATGGCCGGGGCGAGCATCTAGGCTCCCCTGCCGATGGCCCCGACCGCCTGCCTGCTCGTCAACCCGTCCGCCGGCGGCGGCCGCGCCGCCCGCGCCCTGCCCGCCGTGCAGGCCGAGCTGACCCGCCTCGGCGTCGCCCACCACACGGCGGAGACCACGTCGCTGGAGCACGCCCGCGAGCTGGCCAGCCACGCCGCCGCGGCCGGCGAGCCGGTGCTCGCGCTCAGCGGCGACGGCATGATCGGCTCGCTCGTCGGCGCCCTGCGCCACGTGCCCGACGCCGTCCTCGGCGTCCTGCCCGGCGGCCGCGGCAACGACCTCGCGCGCGTCCTCGGGATCCCCCAGGACCCGGTCGCCGCGTGCGCGGTGATCGCCGCGGGGAACGAGTGCCCGCTCGACATCGGCGAGGTCGACGGCAAGTCGTTCATCGGGATCGCGAGCTTCGGCTTCGACTCCGACGCCAACCGGATCGGCAACGAGGCGCCCGCGTTCCTCGGCCGCTTCGTCTACCTCTACGCCGCGCTGCGCGCGCTCGTCGCCTGGAAGCCCGCGACGTTCACCGTGACCGTCGACGGCGAGGAGCGGCGGATCACCGGCTGGAGCGTCGGCGCCTGCAACTCGAAGGCCTACGGCGGCGGCATGTACGTCGCGCCGGACGCGGAGCTCGACGACGGCCTGCTCGACGTCCTGGCGATGGCCGAGACGAGCAAGCTCACGTTCCTGACGTCGGTGCTGCCCAAGGTGTTCAAGGGCACCCACGTCGACGAGCCGTCGGTGACGGTGCGGCGCGGTCGCGAGGTCCGGGTCGACGCCGACCGCCCGTTCACCATCTACGCCGACGGGGACCCGATCGGCGAGCTCCCCGCGACGATCCGGATCGTGCCGTCGGCCCTGAAGGTGCTGTGCCCGCCGCGCTCCTGAGGGCCAAGGCCGGCGCCGCGCGCGCCGCCGGGGCGCTCTCGCGGCTGACCGGCCGCGGCGGGACGAGCATCCCGGGCAAGGTGCTGCTCAAGCTCGCGCCGGACGCGATCGCCCGCCTCAGCGCGGAGCTGCGCGACGGCAGCGCGGTGATCTCCGCCACCAACGGCAAGACGACGACCGCGGCGATGGTCGCCCAGATCCTCGAGGGCCGCGGCGCGCGGCTCGTCCACAACCGCGCGGGCGCGAACATGGCCGGCGGGATCGCCGCGACGCTGCTCTACGAGCGCGGCGACCAGGGGCTGTTCGAGGTCGACGAGTTCTGGCTCGACCAGGTCGTCCCGCAGGTCCGACCGCGTGCGCTGCTGCTGGCGAACCTGTTCCGCGACCAGCTCGACCGCTACGGCGAGCTGGAGACGATCGCCGCACGCTGGGAGGGCGTCGTGGCGACGCTCGACGCCACGACGCTCGTGCTCAACGCCGACGACCCGCTCGTCGCCGACCTCGGCCGCGGTCGCGACGACGTCGTGTACTTCGGCGTCGACGACCCGGCGATGGCGACCGCGGAGATGCAGCACGCGGCCGACTCCAAGCACTGCCGCCGCTGCGGCGCCCCGTACGTCTACGACGCGATCTACCTCGGCCACCTCGGCCACTACCACTGCCCCACCGGCGACGCCGCGCGCCCGACCCCGCGGGTCGTCGCCACCGCGGTGACGCTCGAGGGCACGCGCGCCGCGCGCTTCACGCTGCACATCGGGGACGAGCGCGCGCCCGTGACGCTCCCGCTCCCCGGCCTCTACAACGTCTACAACGCGCTCGGCGCGGCGGCGCTCGCGCACGCGCTCGGGGCGTCGCTGGCCGAGATCGTGGCGGGCCTCGCGACCGTCTCCCCCGCGTTCGGCCGCGCCGAGACGGTGACGATCTCGGGCCACGAGCTGGCGATCCTGCTGGTCAAGAACCCGGCGGGCGCGAACGAGGTCCTGCGCACGCTGACGCTCGAGGACGAGGAGCTCGACCTGCTCGGCGTGCTCAACGACCGCACCGCCGACGGGCACGACGTCTCGTGGGTGTGGGACGCCGACTTCGAGGTGCTCGCCGGGCGGCTGCGTCGCGTCACGTGCGCGGGGACACGCGCGGCGGAGCTCGCGGTGCGGCTGAAGTACGCGGGCGTCGATCCCGAGCGGATCACGGTGATCCCGGCGCTCGAGGAGGCGCTCGACGCCGCGGTGGCCGCGGCCGACGGGCGGCTCTACGCGCTGCCGACCTACACGGCGATGCTCGAGCTGCGCGAGGTGCTGACGCGCCGCGGCTCGGCGAAGGGGTCGTTCGCGTGAGCCCGAGCCCGAGCGCCGCGGTCGCCTGGCACGACATCGAGTGCGGCTCCTACGCCGAGGACTTCGCGCTGTGGCGCGAGCTCGCCGCCGACCCGGCGCGCGCCGCCGGCCCGATCCTCGACGTCGGCGCGGGCACCGGGCGTACGACGCTGGACCTCGCGCGGGCCGGCCACGAGGTCGTCGCCCTCGACGTCGACGCCGAGCTGCTGGCCGAGCTCGAGCGCCGCGCCGCGCGCCTGCCGGTCACGACCGTCGTCGGCGACGCGCGCGCGTTCGACCTCGGGGATGCGCGGTTCGGCCTGATCCTCGCGCCGATGCAGACCGTCCAGCTCCTCGGCGGCGAGCACGCGGCGTTCGTCGCCTGCGCGGCGCGCCACCTCGCGCCTGGCGGCGTCCTCGCCGCCGCGCTCGCGCTGCCGCCCGAGTACGACGGCGAGGTCAAGCCGCTGCCCGACATGCGCGAGGCCGACGGCTGGCTGTGGTTCAGCCAGCCGGTGGCGATCCGCGCGCGGCCCGACGGCTTCGCGATCGAGCGCGTGCGCGAGGTCGTCTCCCCCGCCGGCGACCGGACCGTCACCGACGACGTGATCGTGCTCCACAAGGTGCTTCCCGAGGACCTCGAGGAGGCCGGCCGCGCCGCCGGGCTCGAGGTCCTGGAGCGCCGCCGGATCCCCGAGACCGACGACTACGTCGGCAGCGAGGTGGTGGTCCTCCGTGCCTGAGCACACGCTGCGGATCTGCGCGCTGTACCCGGACCTGATGAACATCTACGCCGATCGCGGCAACCTGCTGCTGCTGGAGCGGCGCTGCGGCTGGCGCGGGATCGGGTTCGAGGTCACCGCCGCCGGGCTCGGCGAGGGCATCGACCCCGACGCGCACGACCTCTTCTACCTCGGCGGCGGCCAGGACCGCGACCAGCGCCTGTGCGCACAGGACATGGTCGAGACCAAGCGCGACGCGCTGCACGCGGCGGCCGCCCGCGGCGCGATCGTGCTCGGCGTGTGCGGCGGCTACCAGCTGCTCGGCCACTCCTACGCGCTCGGCGACGAGGAGATCCCGGGCGTCGGGCTCGTCGACCTCCGCACGGTCCGCGAGGATGGCCCGCGGCTGATCGGCAACGTCGCGATCGAGGTCGACCTGCCGGGCGAGGACGGCCCGCGCCTGCTGGCCGGCTTCGAGAACCACGGGGGCCGCACCCACCTCGGCGCCGGCGAGCAGCCGCTCGGGCGCGTCGTCAAGGGCCACGGCAACACCGGCGCGTCCGGGTTCGAGGGTGTCCGCCGCGGCACCGTGATCGGCACCTACCTGCACGGCCCGCTGCTGCCGAAGAACGCGTGGTTCGCCGACTGGCTGATCCGGACGGCGACCGGCGCGTCCGCGCTCGCTTCGCTCGACGACCGCTTCGAGGACGCCGCGCACGCGTCCGCGCGCGCCGCCGCCGGCGTCTGAGCCCCTAGGCCCGGAAGAGCCCCTCGCCGAGGTAGCCGCCGGGCCGCACGCCCGGGAGGACCGCGAACAGGCCACTGCCCGTGTGCTGGATGTACTCGGTCAGCGCATCGGAGGTCCCGAGCTTGCGCTGGAGCGCCACGAACTGGCGCTCCGGGTCGCGCTGGAAGGAGACGAAGAACAGGCCCGCGTCGAGCAGCCCCGTGCGCGCGTCGATGCCGTCGGTGTACGCGTAGCCGCGGCGCAGGATCGCGAGGCCGTCGTTGTGCACGGGCGCGGCGAGCCGGATGTGCGCGTCCTGCGCGATCACCTTCGTCCCGTCGGCCGCCTGGGCGCCGTAGTCCGGCACGTCGTGCTCCTCGAGCCCGGTGAGCGGCGCGCCGCTGATCTTGTGCCGGCCGAAGACGGCCTCCTGGTCGGCCAGGTGATCGTGGTCCCAGCTCTCGATCAGCATCCGGATCCGGCGCGCGACGACGTACGTGCCGCCGCGGAACCAGGCCTGTGGCTCCTCGTCGCCGACCCACACGTGCTTGGCCATGGCCGCGTCGTCGTCGACCTTGAGGTTGTTCGTGCCGTCCTTGAAGCCCATCAGGTTGCGCGGGGTCGCCTGGGCGCTGGTCGTCGCCGTGTTGCTGCCGAAGCCGAGCTGGATCCAGCGCAGCTCGACGATCCCGCGGCCGGCGCGCAGCAGGTTGCGCACGGCGTGGAACGCGACCTGCGGGTCGTCGGCGCACGCCTGCACGCAGAGGTCGCCGCCGGTGCGCGCCGGGTCGAGCTGGTCGCCGGGCAGCGGGCCGAGCGGCTTCAGGCGCGACGGCGCCTTGGCCCGCAGCCCGAAGCGATCCTTGCCCTCGCGCTCGAAGAACGTCGGCCCGAGCCCGACGGTCACCGTCAGCGACGACGGCGCGATCCCCTCGGCCTCCCCCGTGTCCTGCGGCGGCAGCGCGGGCTCGGAGGCGACCGGCCCGGTCGGCCGGCCCGCGGCCATCAGCCGCGCCGCGTCGGTCCACGTGCGCAGGAGGTCGCGGACCTCGGTCGCGTCGTCGGTGACGATGTCGAACGCGCCGAACACGAGCCGCGCCTGCGCGGGCGTCGCGACGCCCGCCTGGTGGGCGCCGTGGAACTCGACGACGTCGCCGGAGGTCCCCGGGGCGTCGCCCACGCTGGCCTGGGCGTCGCCGAGCGCGTACCCGCCGGCGCCCGCGGCGGCGGCGAGCCCCGCCGCGCCGCCGCTGATCAGCAGGCCGCGGCGGGTCAGCGCACCGGATCGTCGCGCGCCGCTCATTCCGTCTGGGGAAGGACCTTCCCGGCGACGAGCGACAGCGGCTCGGCGAGCGCGGTGATCTGCTGGGCGAACGTGCGCCGGTCGGCCGGCGTCAGCTCGGAATACAGCGCGAAGCCCAGCGGCGTGCTGCGCTTGTAGCCGTCGAGGCCCTTCTGGACGGCGGCCGCGCGCGCGTCGATGTCGCTGACGAGCTTGCTGTCGCCGCGCGAGACGAGCGCCGGCTTGAGGACCTCGAACGCCTTCACGGCGCCGGTGAAGTTCCCCTGGAAGTCGGACAGGTCGGTGTGCGAGTACCGGTCCTCCTCGCCCGTGATCTTGCTGCTGGAGACCTCGTCGAGCAGGCCGACCGCGCCGTTGGCGATCTGCGCGGCCTCGATCTTCACGTCGCCGGCCTTGCTCGCGAGCGTCTGCACGTCGGCGAGCAGCTTCTTCGCGTACGGGCCGGTGCCCTTGGTCGTGTCCTTGGTCCAGAGGATCTGCTCGATCTTGTGGAAGCCGGTCCACTTGTCGCGGTCGGCGACGTCGTTGACGCGCGCGTCGATCTCGGGATCGAGGTTGCCGAAGCTCTCGGCGATCGGCTCGATGGCCTCGTAGTGGATCCGCGTCGGCCCGAACAGGTCCTTGGCCTTCTCGGTGTCCCCGGCGTCGAGCGCGGCGACGAACGCCTTCGTGCTCGTCGTCAGCTCGGCGGTCTCGGCCTTGACGTAGGCGAGGTAGTCGGCGGTCGCCTTGGCGAGCGCGCTGTCGGCGACGACCGGCTCGGCCGCCGCGGCGCCGGTGACGGTGATCGACCCGTTGTCGCGCGTGTCGTTCTGGAACGTGCAGTTCAGGACATACTTGCCGGGGCGCAGGGTGAGCGTGAAGTCGCTGCTCAGGCCCGGGGCGATGTTCTCGCGCTCGCCGACGATGATCCCGTCGGTGTTCTTCAGCTCGACCTCGTCGGACTTCGTCGCGCCCGGGTTGCTGATGACGACCTTGACCGGGCCGGCCGGCACGGACGCGTTGGCGGGGGTGCAGCCCTCGTTCGTCAGCTGGAGCTTGAGCTCGCGGGCCTTGGCGCTCGAGGCGGACTTGGTCGCGCTTCCGTCGTCGCTCTTGGAGCCGCCGCAGGCGGTCAGCCCGGCGGCCATCAGCACCGCGGTCGCGCCGATCGCGATCCGCGGGAGGGACATCGACGTGATCATGCAGTCTCCTGAGACAGCTTCGAGGCCGGCGCTTCGCGGGCGCGGCCGGGGTTCGGCCGCCGCTGCGGCCAGAGGACGAACGTGAGCATCGGCACCGCGTAGATCAGCCATCCGGCGACCTCCGCGACCGACGGGAAGGGGTAGAGCCCGAGCAGGCCGGTGATCAGGCCGGTGGTGATCGAGTCCGAGCGCGGGACCACGAGCCACGACAGGTCGAGCGCCTGGTGGTTGTAGGCGGTCAGGAGCCCGGCCTCGTTGGCGTGGTGGATCGCGCTTGACACGAGGCCGGCGGCGATCACCACGAGCAGCACCGCGGTGACGCGGAAGAACTTGGCGAGGTTGACCTTCATGCCGCCGCGGTAGATGGCCCAGCCGATCACGCAGGCGACGAGCACGCCGGTGAGCGCGCCGGCGCCCGCGGCCGCGGGGCTGACGCCCATCGACGCCTGGAACGCGGCGAGCAGGAACATCGCGGTCTCGAGGCCCTCGCGCATGACGGCGAGGAACGCCATCGCGACGAGGCCCCAGGCCGAGCCGGCGGCGAGCGCGCTGGCCGCGTTGTCGCGCAGCGCTCCGCCGAGCGACCGCGCGTGGCGGCGCATGAAGACGATCATGAACGTGACCATCGCCACGGCGACCAGGCCGACGATCGCCTCGAAGCCCTCCTGCTGGCGCTGCGGCAGCCCCTCGTCGATCAGCTCGAGCACGACCGCCACGCCGAGGCAGAGGGCGACGGCCAGGACGACCCCCGCCCACATCCAGCGCAGCGCGTCGCGACGGCCCTGCTGGTTGAGGAACATCGCGACGATCCCGACGATCAGCGCCGCCTCGACCCCCTCTCGGAGGCCGATGACGAAGTGGACGGTGGGAAGGGCGGCGAGGACGGTCATGAGGGTGACGTTTAGGGCGCCCTAATTCTTAGCACACGTCATCCGACCGTCACTTCCGGCGACGGATGTGAACGCGCCGGTACTCAATTCCCACTTCGTCGATGGGGTATCGTCGTCCGTCGCCTGCGTCATGCTGTCGCAGCCGGTCCAGTCCGCCCGTCCTCATGAGCATCTCGAACACCGCCCGATCGGAGGGGCCGTCCGGCTTGCCCCGTGCAGCCTCGCTCGAGCTCGCCGCCGCGACGAAGCGCTACCCCGGCGGCGACCGGCCCGCGGTCGACGCGCTGAGCCTCAGCGTCCCCGCCGGGGAGATCTGCGTCCTCGTCGGCCCGTCGGGCTGCGGGAAGACCACGGCGCTTCGATTGATCAACCGGATGATCGACCTGAGCGATGGGGACATCCTGCTCGACGGCAAGAGCATCCGCGGCCAGGACCCCGCCGAGCTGCGCCGCGGGATCGGCTACGCGATCCAGCAGATCGGCCTCTTCCCGCACCAGACCGTCGCGCAGAACATCGCGACGGTGCCCAAGCTCCTCGGCTGGGACAAGGCCCGGATCGCCGCGCGCGTCGACGAGCTGCTGACGCTCGTCGGGCTCGACCCCGAGCAGACCCGCGACCGCTACCCCGGCGTGCTCTCCGGCGGCCAGCGCCAGCGCATCGGGGTCGCCCGCGCGCTCGCGGCCGACCCTCCCCTGCTGCTGATGGACGAGCCGTTCGGCGCGATCGACCCGATCACGCGCGACCGGCTGCAGAACGAGTTCCTGCGCCTCCAGGAGGAGCTGCGCAAGACGATCGTGTTCGTCACCCACGACATCGACGAGGCGATCAAGCTCGGCGACCGGATCGCGGTGCTGCGCGAGGGCGGGATCCTCGCCCAGTACGCGACGCCGTCGGAGCTGCTGCTGCACCCCGCCGACGCGTTCGTCGAGGACTTCGTCGGCGCCGATCGCGCGCTCAAGCGCCTGGCGCTCGAGCGCGTCGCCGACGTCGAGCTCGGGCCGCCCTCCGGCGCGGCCGTCACCGTGCGCCGCGAGCAGCG
>Ga0164241_10001819_pt1 | contig 24852 bp, 21 predicted proteins | sample OricomyardsoilBY_FD_108780 | JGI IMG/M metagenome (GOLD analysis project Ga0164241, IMG submission 108780) | Backyard soil microbial communities from Emeryville, California, USA - Original compost - Back yard soil (BY) | ecosystem: Environmental > Terrestrial > Soil > Unclassified | place: USA... | reverse complement strand
TCCGGACAACGATCTCGCCGACCGGCTGGATCACTACGTCACTCGCGCCATCAACGATGCGAGCGCCCGCATCTACGCCTTCGGTGAGCGCTGGGGACCCGAGAACGGCAAGCCGGACAAGGTATTCGGGTTCGCACCCGGCAACGGCGTGCACGACATCCACATGAACCAGGGCAACTCCGGCCGGTTCGTCGGCGACGACGGCGTCTGGCAGGACGGCGGGCTGCTGCTGCACTTTCCGGACCAGAACCAGTGGGTGGGCGTGTTCCTGGCCTTCCAGTCCCAGGCCTGGCACACCGACGACGTCACCGGTCACGCCCTGGGGACTATCCCGGCGGCGGACCACATCCTGAACATCATCGGCGCCCTGGTGAATCCGGTGGGGCCGGCTCCGGAGCCGGAGACGGTCACCTTGCTCAACGCCGGCCCGCAGGGGCTGGACGTCACGGGCTGGGTGCTGATGGATCGGCTCAAGAACCGGATGCCGCTGCCGGCCGGGACGATCCCGCCCGGCGACGCCCTGCGCATCGCGGTGCAGCTGCCGACCCAGCTCGGCAACGGCGGTGGCCTGATCACGGTGATCGACTCGGCCGGGCTGAAGGTCGACGGCGTGTCCTACACCAAGGAGCAGGCGGCGAAGGAGGGTTGGACGATCGCGTTCTGATCCGGCGCGAGCGTCGAGTGCACGCCTGAACCCGCTCGGTCCTCACCCCGCGGTCGGGCACCGGCGGTCGCGATGGCCGATGTCCTCGCAGACCCTGCTACGAAGCCCGACCGACTGCGATCGACTGCACCTCGACGACCAGCCCGTCCATGAGAAGGCCCGCCACCACGGTGGCGCGCGCGGGGCGGTGATCACCGAACTTCTCGATCCACGCCTTGTTGAATCCAGGGACGTGCTCGAGTCCGGTGACGAACGCCGTCGCGGTGACGATGTCATCGAGGGTGCCGCCCACTTCGGCGAGGACACGCTCGACCCGATCGAGGGCGACCAGGGTCTGCCGATAGGCGTCGCCTGGGGCCACCACGTTGTTGTCGTCGTCGAGACCGACCTGACCGGCGAGGAAGACCAGGCCGGCTGCGACGGTGGCCTGGGAGTACGGCAACGGCGCGGTGCCGAAGGCGTTCGGGTTGACGACCTTCAGGTCACTCATGGTTCCTCCATAGGTTGTCGTCAACTACCGGCCAAGGAGCGCGGTACGACGGCCAAGTGACGGTGTTCGGCGAACGATACCCGGTCCAGACGGGGAGCCCGCCCGACGCTCGTCCTGCGCCGAACCCTCTGGACGCCACCCACTTTCGCCCCAACACCCTCGCCCGGCGGCTTCCCGGACGCGGCCGGGCCAGCGGTAGACCGCAGGTGGTACGGGCTTTCGGGCGTGACCGGATCCGACCGGGCCTGCCCACCGTTCAAGCCACCGAATCGGCCGCCGGCGGCACCGGCTGCCCGCCGGCGACCAGCGCCTGCGCCCGGGCAACAACGGCCCGCCGCCACAACGGGTCCGTGACCACGAACCGCCCCGCATTGACTGCCGCGAGTGCCTCGTCGGCGACGTCGAGCGGGTCGGCACCGAAGTCCGACATCCCGGTGCGGACCAACGAAGGACAGAGCAGAGTGACCCGAACGGCGGTGTCCCGCAACGCCAGTGCCGCCTGCTCGGCGACCGCGACGACGGCGTGCTTGGACGGACCGTAAGCACCGTTGCGGCCAGCGCCCGGACCGCCGAGAGGTCGGCGACGTCGGTCGGGACGGCGGTTCCGCCGACCTCCTCGGCCGCCCGATGCAGCGCCGCACCGGGCAGGTCGGCCAGCACGACCGAGGCGCCGCGATCCCGCAGCCGTTTGGCCAGCGCAACACCGATACCGCCGGCCGCGCCCGTGATCACCGCGCGGCGGAACATCTCACCGTGCGGCGTCGGACTCGGCGGCCGCGGCCGCGGCGGCCGCCAGCCGGTGCAGCAGCGGCACCTGCGCGGCACGTTCGGCTGCGTGCTGCTCGGCGACCGTTCGGTCGTGCGCCCCGGCGAGCAGCCCCTTGATGGTCCGCACCGCCTCGACCGGCGATTCGACCAGCGCGGCGGCCAAGTCGGCCACCGTCGCGTCCAGTTGATCAAGGGGCACGGCGCACAGGGCCAGCCCAATCCGCACCGCCTCCTCGGCGTGCACATGCCGGCCCGTCGCGCAGATCTCCAGGGCCCGCTGGTAGCCGACCAGCCGGAGCAACCGGCCGGTGCCGGTCAGGTCGGGCACCAGCCCGTAGCTGACCTCGGCCATCCGGAATTCGGCGTTGTCGGCGGCGACTATCAGATCGCAGGCCAGCGCGAGCTGGAAGCCGGCGCCGATGGCGTGGCCGGCAACCGCGGCGATCGAGATGAACCGTGGGTCGGACAGCCAGGTGAACCCCCGCTGGAACTCGGCGATCCTCGCCTCGGCCACCGCTTGCGGTGCGCGGGCGGTGGCGCCCAGGAGCGAACTCGGAGTCGGCGCGAACGCCGACAGGTCCAGGCCCGCGGAGAACGACCGGCCTTCGCCGCAGACGACGACCACCCGGATGTCCTCGGTCAGCGTGTTCCCCAGGTGCGCCAGCGCCACCCAGGTTTCCGGCAGTTGCGCGTTGCGGGATTCGGGCCGGTCCAGGGTGACGGTGGCCACCGGCCCGTCGACGCGCAGGACGACCTGACCGCGACGCAACAGTTCCTGGTCGATGTCGGGCGTGCTCACTTCTTCTTGGTGCGGGTGGCGCCACCCCGACCGCGGAGCGGAACCTCGGCGTCCAGCAGCAGTCGATGAACGAAGCCGTAGGAACGGCCGGTACCCTCGGCCAGGGCGCGGATGCTCTGGCCCTTCTCGTACTTCTTACGCAGATCGGCGGCCAGCTTCTCGCGGGCCGCGCCGGTGATCCGGGCGCCCTTCTTGATCGTCACGGTCTTGGCCGTCTTGGGCACTGTCTTGATCTCTGTGGCCACGTCGCCACCCCTCGGTCGGATGCCCGGTCACTAGTCGGCGGTTGGGCAGGTCTGCCGTCCATGATCGAACAGAACCGGCCGACCCGCCACCGCTGGCCGCGCCGAACCGGACGATCAGGCCAGTTCCACGAGGTCGAGGTAGTCGGGTGACCAGTGGTCCTCGGTGCCGTCGGGCAGCAGGATCACCCGTTCCGGCTGCAGCGCGGTGACCGCGCCGGGGTCGTGGGTGACCAGGACGACGGCGCCGGCATAGGACCGCAACGCCTCCAGCACCTGCTCGCGGCTCGCCGGGTCCAGGTTGTTGGTCGGCTCGTCCAGCAGCAGCACGTTGGCCGCGGACGAGACCAACCCGGCCAGGGCCAGCCGGGTCTTCTCGCCGCCGGACAGGGTGCCAGCCGCCTGATCGAGCTGTTCGCCGGAGAACATGAACGAACCGAGCAGGTTCCGCAGCTCCTGGGCGTTGGCGTCGGGCGCCGCGTGCCGGGTGTTGTCCCAGACGCTGGCGTCGGGGTCGATGGTGTCGTGCTCCTGGGCGAAGTAGCCGAGCTTGAGTCCGTGCCCGGGCACCACCTCCCCGGTGTCCGCCGACTCCTGCCCGCCGAGCAGTCGCAGCAGGGTTGTCTTCCCGGCCCCGTTCAGGCCCAGCACGACCACCCGGCTGCCGCGGTCGATGGCCAGGTCGACGCCGGTGAAGACCTCGAGCGAGCCGTACGACTTGGACAGGTTCTCGGCGGTCAACGGCGTGCGGCCACAGGCGGCGGGTTGCGGGAAGCGGATCCGGGCCACCTTGTCGGCCATCCGCACGTCGTCCAGGCCGGACATCAGCTTCTCGGCCCGGCGCACCATCTGGTGCGCGGCGGCCGCCTTGGTGGCCTTGGCGCCCAGCTTGGCCGCCTGCGCCATCAGCGCGGAGGCCTTCTTCTCCGCGTTGGCCCGTTCCCGGCGGCGGCGCTGCTCGTCGGTGGCGCGGGCCTCCAGGTACCGCGACCAGCTCATGTTGTACAGGTCCAGCTCGCCGCGGACCGCGTCCAGGAACCAGACCTTGTTGACGACGGCGGCGAGCAGGTCGACGTCATGGGAAATGATCACCACCCCGCCGGCGAACAGCCGCAGGTAGTCGCGCAGCCAGACGATCGAGTCGGCGTCCAGATGGTTGGTCGGCTCGTCGAGCAGCAGCATGGTGCCGGACCCGGCACCGTCCTCGGCCCGCGCCCCGAACAGGATCCGGGCCAGTTCGACCCGCCTGCGTTGACCACCGGACAGGGTGCGCATCGGTTGGGCCAGCACGCGGTCGGGCAGGCCGAGGTTGGAGCAGATCCTCGCCGCCTCCGACTCGGCCGCGTACCCGCCGAGCGCGGAGAACCGCTCCTCGATCCGGCCGTACTGGCGGGTCGCCGCGTCCAGTTCGTCGGCGTCGGTGAGCTCGGCCATCCGGATCTGAACCTTCTCCAGGTCCGCGACCAGCACGTCCAGACCGCGGGCGGACAGCACCCGGGTCTTCGCGGTGACGTCCAGGTCGCCCTCGCGCGGGTCCTGCGGCAGGTAGCCGACCGGACTCGAGGCGGTGAGCGTGCCGGCATACGGCAGGGACTCCCCGGCCAGCACCCGCAGCGTGGTGGTCTTGCCGGCGCCGTTGCGTCCGACGAGGCCGATGCGGTCGCCCGCATGCACGCGCAGCGTCGTATCGGCGAGCAGGATCCTGGTCCCGGCCCGCAATTCCAGACCGGTCGCGGTGATCACGTGTGTCGATACTACCGGCCCGCAGTCGAACTCCCGACGCATCGCCGGCCGCCACGACGACCGGATCGGACAAGGACTCGAAGCGATCGATCTCGGCTGCTCCCGCCGACCGAGAGCGCCGGCGGCGGGAGGGCTGGGCCCGGCCGGGGCCGGCCGGGGCCGGCCGTCAACTTCCGCCTCCCGGACCCGGCGCGGGTGACGGGTTCGGAGAGCCATTGCCAGATGCCTTCGGTTTCGCCGCCGAATCGACAAAGTCGGACATTGCACTGGAATGCAGACCCAGCAGGTCGCTGGGTACCATGGCATTCGGACCATTCCCAGGCGAGTCCTGCGTGATGCCAGTAATTCTCCCCGACGCCATTTCGAAACATAGCCTGGAAAGGCTGTCCGGCTTCTCCGTTTCATCCTCAGCAAACATCGAGGCGTAGGCCGCTCCTGCGTCGATCATTCCGATCAAAGTCTGTTGGGAAATCTCACCGAACCATTGCGCCCCACTCTGTGAATCGAGCGACGAGATCACTCGATGATACCGAGCGATTCTGAGGACCACAGGCACGAACCAATCCCGCTGCTCGGTAGTAGAATGTTCCACCAAACGCGACACCTCGGTGATGCCGCGGATAAGAACCTTGATATCGCCGCGCAACTGTACCGCTGCAGCACCCATTCCGTTCGGCCTCGACAGAATCATGAAAGCATCGTCAAATATATCCAGCATCCGGTCGAGATCGCGGCGCAGCGTCCCACTAGCCAATCCAGACTCTACTGCACGAACCAGCGCGCGACTCACCTCATCAACAAACCAATGGCTCTCTGTCCCCGCCGGCGTCGGCACGGCCGCGGGACGAATGGATCTCATGTCCAACCCTACCCACGTCCCCGCGGCACCCTGATTGAGAGCATGAACGCGGTCAAGCCGAGACGTCCACAGTTCGCCGGCCCGCGTCCTTGCCTTCGGCGCAGCGAGCAGCTTTGCGCTGCGAGGGTGCCCCTCGATTTGGGCCACATATTCGTCGATCAGGTGCACGAACCCCTCAACACAGAAGACGAGGTCTCGGCTCTCGCCAATCCGGTTCACCGTTCTCAGCCAGCCTCGATAAATTCTCAGTGACTCATACATCTGCTCCGACGTCCATTGTCTTGCGAACAGACTGACGTACAGCGGGCGCTTGTCAAGTCGCTTCCTGAACCTGTCAGGGTCCATCACGGAAACAAACGTGGCAATAATGCATCCGAACGCCAGGAGGACGTACAAGATCGTCGCGAACGCTACGGCCGATGCGACATCCAGATGCGGCGGCCGGCCTTCGGAATCACCACCCGCCCCACTTGAGTCATTGTTGGCCGTTCCGGCCATCCCGATCGAGGCGAAGAGCAGGACCAACCCGAATGAAACGACGACCTGGATTTTCACGTATCGGAAGATGACGGACAGAGATCTCGATCCTCGACCCGGAATGATCATTTGCGCGACGACAAGAACCATCCCTAGGCCGAATATGAACACTGCAATGACGGTCGACGGCACGATCTGGGCCAGAGTGGTGAATGCGTCCTCCTTCGTACACAAAGATCGGACAAGCTGATTGAAGGTGCCGGAGCTGTCCGGCGGGGCACACACTGCCTCGGCCGCCACGAAAAGAACAGCGAGACCCGCGAGCGCAATTACAGTCAGCACCAAATATACGGCTGAAGAAACCTTTCCCGAGATCATGGCACCCTCCGCACGACTTCGAGCAGCGTTCGTCTCGCCAGGACCGAATGCTTCGGCACCTCGCTGATGAAGCGATCGACCGCCGGTCGACGATCAGGTGGTCGTATCGTAACCGGATTCCGAGGATCTGATGGCATCTGATCGGGTAGGGCGGCGACACTTCCCTGGTGCCTTCCTTCCTTCCTTCCTTCCTTCCTTCCTTCCTTCCTTCCTTCCTTCCTTCCTTCCTTCCTTCCGGCTGTCGAAAGGATGCTCTGTTGACAACCTTGATGACGCCCGTTCGGATGGCCCTTTCGGTGGGTCAGTCGCATGGCGCGGGTGCAATGGGTGCTGAGGCCGTGTTCGACGATGCGAATCTGGTCCTACGCGGCTGCGCGGGCCATGTCCGGCCTGTCTAGGTTCAGGCCGGTCGCAGCCCTGATCCGATTCTGGTTGACCTCTCTCTTGACCACGATCAGCACCCGTGGGGGCGCCGGGTTTTCTCGACCAGGCCGCGGGGTTTCAGGACGGCGTGGTCGCGAAGTGCCGCCAGGTCCGGTCGAGCCATTCCTGATAGGCGTCCGGCGTCCAGCACAGGGTGCGGGTCATCAGAATGTAGGTCTCCGCGTGGGCGAGCAGCCCGGTGGTGGCGATGACCCAGTCGAGGTCGATGTCGTCGCCGATGAGTTCGTCCGTGCGCAGCTGCCGCCAGAACCGTCGCACGAAGTCGTGGGTCGCCTCCCGGCCGGCCTGCGCGGACTCGGCGATCGACGGTTCGCCGGCCGCCTGCTGCGCGACCGCGATCAGTCCGGCGCTGCGTTCCAGTGTCCGTCGGCCCACCTGGGCGAACGCCTGCAGTCGCTCGTCGAGCGTCGGCGCGTCCAGGGCCCGAATGCTCAACTCCCGGTGAGCCAAGTCGACCAGTGCGGTGTCGCCGACGATGGCGACGTCGATCGCCCGCTTGAGCAGGCCGGCCTTGGTTCCGAAACGCAGGTACAGCGTCCGCTCCCCCACGTCGGCGGCCTGGGCGACGGCCGCCAGCGACGTCGCCGCGTACCCGTCCAGCAGAAACAACCTGGTTGCGGCTTCGATGATCCGCCGCTCGGTCGCCAGCCGCCGGGACAGCCGCCTGTCCGGTACACCCGAATATTGCTTGACCACTGAAACCACAAGGTGCAGTCTAACTGCAATAGTGCAGTCTTACTGCAGATTGGAGGCTTCCGATGACAATCGAACTGGCCGGGATCCACCACCTGAAGCTCCCGGTCGCCGATCTGGCCAGGTCGCAGGACTGGTACCGGAGCCGACTGGGCTACGCGACGCAGATGCAGTTCAAGGAGCACGGCACGCTGATGGGGGTAGCGATGGGTCACCCACAGGGCGGTCCGCCGCTGGCGCTCCGGCTCGATCCGGACCTCGCGCGACGGTCTGCCGGGTTCGACTTCTTCGCCGTCGGCGTGCCCGACGAACCGACCATCCATGCGCTGGCCGACATGTTCACCGACTCCGGCGACAACCACGCGGGTGTGCAACGCACCCCGATCGGATGGGTCCTGACGGGCGTACACGACCCCGACGGGCACGAGGTGCGGTTCTACGCCGACGCCGCCGATGCACCGAGGTTGGAGGGTCGCGTGCTCGTCCGCGAGGGTTGACGAGCCTGGGTCGACCGTCTCGCCGATGAGGGTGTTGACGTCATCCGCCCCGTCGACGGAGTCGTTGCCCCCCGGGTGGGCAGGCCCCATCGGGCGGCGCTCGTCAGGTCGGCGCCCCCGACGTCAACCCCGGTTCGGTCAGGTCCGGCCGAATCCGGCTCGACGCAACGCGTCGGCCATCGACCCGCCCGGTGCAGTTCGGTCCTGACCCGGTGAGCCCTGCTGGCCACGGTCCTGCCGCTGACCGCCCTGCCGCTGACCGCCACCCGACTGACCGCGGTCCGGTCGGCCCTGTCCCTGCCGCGGACCGGACGGCCGGCCCGCCGCCGCGTCCGGTTCGTCGTCCAGCCGCAGGCTCAACGAGATCCGCTTGCGCTGCTCGTCGACGCCCATCACCTTGACCTTGACCACCTGGCCGGAGGTGACCACCTGCCGCGGGTCGCTGACGAACGTCTTCGACATCGCGGACACGTGTACCAGCCCGTCCTGGTGCACCCCGACGTCGACGAATGCGCCGAACGCCGCCACGTTGGTGACGACACCCTCCAGCACCATGCCGACCCGCAGGTCGGCGATCTTCTCCACCCCGTCCGCGAACGTCGCGGTGGTGAACGCGGGCCGCGGGTCCCTGCCCGGCTTCTCCAGCTCGGTCAGGATGTCGGTGACCGTCGGCACCCCGAAGGTGGCGTCGGTGAACTCCTGTGGCCGCAGGGTGCGCAGCACCGATGTGTTGCCGACCAGGTTTCGCACGTCGCCACCGGTGCGGGCCAGGATGCGCCGGACCACCGTGTACGCCTCCGGGTGCACGCCGGAGGAGTCCAACGGATCGGAGCCGCCGCGGATCCGCAGGAACCCGGCGCACTGCTCGTAGGCCTTGGGTCCGAGCCGGGCGACCTGCTTGAGCTCCTGACGGGAGGTGAACGGCCCGTTCACATCCCGGTGCTTGACGATGTTCTCGGCCAGCGTGCTGGTCACCCCGGACACCCGGGACAGCAGCGGCACGGACGCCGTGTTCACCTCGACGCCGACGGCGTTGACGCAGTCCTCGACGACCGCGTTCAGCGAGCGGGTCAGCATCGACTCGGCGATGTCGTGCTGATACTGGCCGACGCCGATCGACTTCGGGTCGATCTTCACCAGCTCGGCCAGCGGGTCCTGCAGGCGGCGGGCGATGGACACCGCGCCACGCAGCGACACGTCCAGCTCGGGCAGCTCGCTGGACGCGTAGGGCGAGGCCGAGTACACCGAAGCACCGGCCTCGGACACCACGACCTTGGTCAGGCCCGGACAGCGCTTGACCAGGTCTGCGGCCAGCCTGTCGGTTTCCCGGGACGCCGTGCCGTTGCCGATGGCGACGAGCTCGACGGCGTGCGCGCCGACCAGCCGTTGCAGGGCGGCCAGCGAGGCGTCCCACTTGTTGGCCGGTTGGTGCGGGTAGATGGTGTCGGTGGCGACCACCTTGCCGGTACCGTCCACCACCGCCACCTTCACCCCGGTCCGGAATCCGGGATCCAGGCCCAGGGTCGCCCGTCCGCCGGCCGGGGCGGCCAGCAGCAGGTCCTTGAGGTTGGCGGCGAACACGGCCGCGGCGTCGGCCTCGGCGGACTGCCGCAACCGGGTCCGCACGTCGATGCCCAGCGACACCGCGACCCGGGTGCGCCAGGCCCAGCGGACGGTGTCGGTCAACCAGCGGTCGGCCGGGCGGCCGCGGTCGGCGATGCCGAAGGCGCCGGCGATCCGCCGCTCGTAGTCCGAGAATGACGCCGGGTCGGCCGCCTCCGACGGCTCGGACTCGGGATCCACCGTGAGGGTGAGCACCCCGGTGTGTTCACCCCGGAACATTGCCAGGATCCGATGGGACGGCATCGATCTCAGCGATTCGGCGAAGTCGTGGTAGTCGGCGAACCGGGCGGCGTCGGCGTGCCCGGCGTCCCGGACGGCGCTGACCAGCCGGCCCCGCTGCCACAGCAGTTCGCGCAGCTCGCCGATCAGATCGGCGTCCTCGCCGAATCGTTCGGTCAGGATGGCCCGGGCCCCGGCCAGCGCGGCGTCGCCGTCGGCGACCCCCTTCCCGGCGTCGACGAAGGCCGCGGCGGCCGCCTCTGGGTTGACGGTGGGGTCGTGCAGCAGCCCGTCGGCCAGCGGTTCCAGGCCGGCCTCGCGGGCGATCTGCGCCTTGGTCCGCCGCTTGGGCTTGAACGGCAGGTAGATGTCCTCCACCCGCGCCTTGGTCTCCGCATCCCGGATCGACGCGGCCAGCTCGTCGGTCAACTTGCCCTGCGCGGCGATGGATTCCAGCACCGCCCGCTTGCGGTCGGCCAGGTCGCGCAGGTAGTCCAGCCGCTCGGTCAGGTCACGCAACTGGGCGTCGTCCAGGGAGCCGGTCACCTCCTTGCGGTAGCGCGCGATGAACGGGACGGTGGCTCCCTCGTCGAGCAGGGTGACGGCCGCCTGCACCTGCCAGGGCTGGGCGTTGAGCTCGCCGGCGATGCGGGTGACGATCTGCTGGGCGGTGTCGATCTGGGTCACTGCACTCTCCTGCTCGGCTTTGCTTCGTCCACGGGGCTTGATATCACGCGTCGGCGGGGTCGATGACGATCGGCACGCTGAGACTGCGCGCGGCGACCTCGTCCAGCACCACCCGCCGCGGCTCGGGGATGTCGGCGAACGTGCGGGTGGGCAGAGTGGCCAGCCGGGCCAGCCGGGGGTCGGCCAGCACGTCGGTCAGCGCCCGCCGGTCCCCGCCGAGGACCAGCCCGCCCAGGGTGTCGGCCACCGGGACGAGCACCCGGACGACCGTATCGGCCGCGTCGGCCAGGGACGCCGCGCGCTGATTGCCGCGCCGCCGGGCGAACCGCTGCTGCGACCACCCGCCGGCCGCGGTCCGGCCCTGCAGGTAGGCCCGGTCGGTGGACGACGTGGTGACCACCCCGTCCAGGGCGATGCCGACCGAGTGCGCGCCGCCCCGGACCAGGATCAGGCCGAGTCGACCGAGTGACGAAAGATGATCGAGCAGGGCCTCGACGGGTTCACCGTGTTCGCCGCAAAAGCCCGGCCCGGTTCCGCCTGGACCGAGGTCGTCACCCGCATCGACGGCCACCGGCCCGAACGGCACCGACAACCGGGCGAGAGTGCCGTCACCACCGCGGATCCGCACGGTGACACCGTCGGTGGACAGCTCGGCCAGTCCCCCGTTGCGGGCGCCGAACCGGCCCACCCAGCCGACCAGCCGATCGGGCGGCACCTCGACCTCGACGCCACCCCCGGCGACGGGGCGCCGGCGGGTCACAACCCGGACCCGGCCTCGAACAGCTGCCCGGTCAGGCCGGACAGCGTGCGGGCGGCGGCGCCGGCCCGATCGTCGGTGAGCGAGGCCACGTAGTCGATGATGCCGCGCCCGCGGCCGAGCCGGGCGACGTCCTCGCGTGCAGACATCGCCTCCCCGGTGGGTCCGACCAGCAGCTCCGGTTCCTCGCGGGCGACCCGCCGGTAGCCGGTGGTGGCCAGCTGCACCAGGTCGACCAGTCGCCGCGGCGCCCGGCCCGAATCGATCGGGTCCAGCAGCCACGACTCCAGATCGGCCACCAGCGACGAGAGCGACTGGGCCTGCCCGCGCTGGAACAGCGCCAGGTCCGGACGGTCCAACACGAACCGCTGATGCACGAACTTGAGCACGGCCACCTCGTGCCACGCCTGCCGACCCAGCCGCACGTGACCGGACCGGATCGGCGGGTCCGCGGTCATCTCCACCGACGCCTGCAGATGCGCGATCCAGCTGCGGGTGAACGTGCCGATCGCCCGCTCGGCGGCGATCGACGAGTCGAACGGCACCGCGAGCAGCCCGTCCAGCAGATCGGTGGCCACCCGGCCGACCGAGACGGCGAAGGTCTCGTCGTCGAAGATCCATTCGTCGCGGTCCCGCAGCCGTCGCCGCAGCCGTTCCAGGGCCACCCCGGGCCGACGGTCCCCGTCCGGCCACGCGCGGCGGCCGAATTCCGCTCGGCGACGGAGCCAGCTGCGGAACTCCGCGGCCACGGACGCGTGCTGCAGCACGCCCGCCCGATGGAAGTCGTCGAGATCATGTAAGGAGTAGGCGATGTCGTCGGCGGCATCCATCACCGAGCACTCGACGGTCTGCCGCAGCGGGCCGATCTTGGGGTAGGCGGCCAGGACCTCGCGCATCTCGGCAAGGTCCAGGACGTAGGCGGAGTACTTTCCCGAGCCGGCGCCCTCCTCCCCCGGCCCACCGCCGCGGGGCGGTTGGGCCAGCGTGCTCGGGTGCGGATCCGGATGGTGCAGCCTCGACCACGGGTACTTCAGGACGGCGGCCCGCACCGCGGCGGTCAGGTTGAGGCCCTCGCCGGACTCCCCGTGCACGTCCAGCTCGGCGACGATGCGGAAGGTCTGAGCGTTGCCCTCGAAGCCGTCGGCGAGGCCGAAGTGGGACCGGGCGATCCGGTCGAGGATCCGCTCGCCGAGGTGTCCGAACGGTGGGTGGCCCAGGTCGTGCGCGCTGGCCGCGGCCTGCACGACCACCTCGTCGCAGCCGCCCAGCTCCTCGGCCAGCGCGCCGTACCGGCCGTCCCGCAGGTCGACCGCGATTGCCCGGGCCACCGAGGTGACCTTGATGGTGTGGGTGAGCCGGTTGTGCACGACCTGGCCGGCCGCGCCCTGGGAGATCACCTGGGTGACCGCGGCCAGCCGGGAGAAGTACGGGGAGAACCGGATCCGTTCCAGGTCGTCCCGGAACGCACCGTCGGTCGCCGCCCGGATGTCCTCGTCCGGCTGCTCCGGGGTCTCCGCGCACCGGCGGGCCAGGCGCGGGTCCATACCCCGGAACCTACCGGGTCCGCGACCGGGTGCGGCCGCGGGATCGCCGCCCCGCCGGTCAGCCGATGCGGGCGGTGATCTCCGGCGTGGTGACCCCGTTCCCCCGAATCGAGTACAGGTACGGGGTGTTCGGGAACAGGCCGATGTCGGTGAAGGACGTGCCGGTCACCGTGGCGATCCGGATCCCCGACCGCAACACCTCATAGCTGCCGCCGGCCGGTCCGTCCCACACCAGGGTGATGGTGCTGCCCGTGGTGCCGCCGACCCGCAGGTTCGAGGGACTGCCGGCGACCGGCGGGTCCGCCGGGCCGGTCGTCGTCGGGCTCGGGCCGGCGACGGTCGACGACGCGCCGCCCAGCGTGGTGGTCAGCTCGGGAGTGGTCACGCCGGCGCCCCGGATGGAATAGACGTACGGCGTGTTCGGGAGCAGGCCCCGGTCGGTGAACGACGTGCCGGTGACCGTGGCGATCCGGATCCCCGACCGCAACACCTCGTAGCTGCCGTCGGCGCTGCCGTTCCAGGCCAGGGTCAGGCTGTCGGCGGTGCTGCCGGACACCCGCAAACCGGACGGGGCCGCGGTGCCACCGGCCGTCGTCGTCGGGGTGGTTGTGCTCGAGGTCGTCGTGGTCGTGGTGGTCGTCGGCGCGGTGGTGGTCGTGGTCGTGGTGGTCGGCGTCGTGCCGGAGCCGGTCGCGTACTTGACGTCGACGTAGTCGACCACCATCGGCACGCCCGGCTTGGTGCTCGCGGTCGGTCCGCCGCCCAGCTTGTTCGGGAACGCACCGCCCATCGCGACGTTCAGGATGATGAAGTAGCCGGCGTGTTCGGACAGGTCGGTCCAGGTCTGCGCGGGCACCTGGGTGGCGTCGACGGTGAATGTCAGCGCGCCGTCGAGATACCAGCGGAGTTGGTCGACGGCACCGCTGCGATCCCATTCGATGGCGTAGGTGTGGAAGCCGGCCTGGCAGGTGGTGACCTGGCAGCGGGCGCCGGCGTTGTTCACACCGTTGTTGATGCCCTCCTGCTCGTTGCAGGGGCCGCCAGCCCAGACACCGCAGTGCAGCACGTTGTAAGTCCAGTTCAGGCCCTGGACGTTCTCCATGATGTCGAACTCGCCGATCCGCGGCCACGACCACCGGTCCTGCCGGTACGGCCCGCCCAGCATCCAGAATGCCGGCCAGTACCCGAGCGCCTCCGCACCGGTGACATTCGGCATCTGCAGCCGACTCTCGACTCGCATCAGGCCCCCGGACGGCGGCTTGAAGGTGGACGTGGCGCTCTCCACCCTGGCCGACGTCCATTGCCCGGCGCTGTCGCGTTGCGGGGTGATGTACAGGTTGCCGCCCCGGACGTCGACGTTCTCCGGCCGGTTCGTCATCGTCTCGATCTCACCGGTGCCGAAGTTGTCCGGACCGCCCGGGTACGAGGTGCCCAGGGTCAGGATCCACTTGTTCGGGTCGGGCAACCCACTGCCGGCGAAGTCGTCCCGAAAGACGGTCTGCCAGGCTGGATCCGCCGCCGCGGCCGAGCCCGCGGTGGCGATCAGACCGCCGGCCAGGGCGACCACGGCAGCGAGGGCAAGGGTGGCGACGCGAGCGGTCAGCGACCGGAGGCGCATGGACATCGGTGTCCTCTCGTGCGGTGCACAATGTCGGATCGACCCCGGGGACCTCGTGGGCACGCTCCGCAGCGGCCCGATCACCTTGGGTGATCGGACGCTAGCACCGCCTCAACCGCCACGCGCGCGCTGGACGGCGAGATCATCCGATTGGTGGAATCGCTCCCATCGGCTCCGCCGATCCACCGCCGTCAGGCGGGGGAATCGAGCAACTCCCGCAGATGCCGGTCGACCTGCGGCAGGTAGGTCGGCGCGGTGCCGAACAGGGCGAGGTGACCCTGGACGTCCTCGATCACCCGCAGCTCGCCGGTGGGTACCAGCTCTTGTTCGGGCCCGCAGTCGCGGACCGGGAAGAACATGTCCTCATCGATCGGCATGACGAAGGTGCGTGCGGTGATCCGCTTGAGCGCGGCGGGCAGGTCGCCGTCGGTGTGCCGGGCGACATCGCCGTGCTGCCACTTCCAGGCCATGCACAGCAGGTCGTTCGGATCCATCGCGGTGAAATAGGGTTCCAGGAATTCGGTCAGGAATTGTTCCTTGGACGTGAAGTCCAGGGCCCGCCAGACCTCCTGCTTCCAGAACTCGGTCGAGAATCCCACGACCGCCCAGATTCCGGCGTGCCGCTTGAGTCCGTCGACCACGTCCTGGTTCGAGGCGTATTCACCGCCGTTGAAACCGGGGTCCGAGGTGATCGCGTCGATCAGCGTCTGGGTGTACAGGAAGTCGTGCGGGGTGTTCTGTGCGGTGCCGGCGATCGGCGCGGCCCGCAACACCTTTTCCGGGAAACGCACTGCCCATTCGTAGGTCTGCTGGGCGCCCATCGACCCGCCGACCACCAGCTGCAGCCGCTCGATCCCGAACTCCTGGCGCAGCAGGCGTTCCTGAGCCACCACGTCGTCGCCGATCCGTACGCGCGGGAAATTCGACATGGCGATCGAGGCGTTCGGGCCGTCCGCATTGTGCGGCGATACCGACAGGCCGTTCCCGATCTGGTTGACGACGACGATGAAATACCTGGTCGGGTCCAGCGCATGGTCCGGACCGATGTACGCGTCCCGGAAGATCTGATGGGTGCCGGAGAACCAGGTCGTCACCAGAATGGCATTGTCCTTGGCCTCGTTGAGTTCGCCGAATGTCGCGACGGCCAACCGGCAATCCGGTATCGCCCCGCCCTCTTCCAGGTCGAGCCGGCCCACGCTGACGATCCGGTAGTCACCGTGGAATTCGCCGGTGTAGTACGGGTTCTCGATCATGCAGGCTCCTGGCGGACGTGCCGGGCGGTGACCCGGTGGGTGGATGAAGATCCATGATCGGCCCGGGCGCGGGGTGCGCGGAACCGACGATCGCTCCCGATTCCGTCCGCCGCACCCGCCATCCGGCGGTCACCCGCCCCCGGCGGCGCGGCGGGCGGCGTGCACCGGCAGCTCGAGCACCGTGGAGTGCCGCAACCGCCACATCAGGAAGGCCAGGCCGAGGCGGGTCCGGCCCAGGCCGTCGAGCGGATCGAATCCGATGACATCGGCGATCGTGCCCACCCGCGCGGTCATCGTGCTGTGGTGCACGCCGCACGACCGCGCCGCCTGCCGGACGGACCCGGCCCGCAACAAGGCGTCCAGGGTCACCATGCCCCAGGCGTGGGCCATGACGCCGTCCAGCAGGTCGACGTCCGGCGAGTTGGCGCTGTCCGGCGAATCGGCCAGCAGGCCGATCAGCGCACCGTAGTCGTCGGCCCGCACGACCGGCGCGGCGGAATCGCACAGCCGCAACGCGACCAGCGCCGACCGGAAGGACCGGTGCAGGTCGTCGACCACGGCGGTGGTGCCGACCCCACACGGCCGCGCGTCCGGCGGTGGCGCGCCCTGCGGCACGACCAGTGCGTGGATGGGACCGAAGCTGGTCGTGACCACGTCCTCGGTGGCCTTCGGGTGCTCGTGCCAGGTCGCGAACAGGGGCGCTGCGAGTACCCGGTATGTCCGCCCCGGGGTCAACCCGATCCGCGCGGCGCAGGCCCGCCGATCGTCCAACTCGGCGGCCGGGTCGAGCGTCACGGCCAGGTCACGACGGCTGTCCAGGTCGCGCCGGCCGGCGCTGTGCCGGATCCGGACCGCGAACTCCAGGCGTTCGGTGATGATCGCGTCGTTCGCCTGAGACGGTCCCACACGCTCCAGCCACACCGAGAAGTCCCGGTCCGGCAGGTCGGGCGGGTCCCAGTGGTCGGTGGCCGGCATCCCTCGGGGCGTGATGCGGACGAGGCGGGCCGGGCGGGACTGGCGGAAGCCCGCCGTGCAGCCGGCCAGTGCCGCGGCCGCGCCGAGCAGACCCCGGGTGTTGACATGACCGACGATCAGTTCGTCGAAGCAGGCGATCACCCGCAGCGCCGCGCTGGCGTCGGGATCGAGCGCGGTCAATCGGCCCAGCAGTTCCTGCACCTGCCACCTCCTCGCGGCCGATCATTCGACCCTACGTGCCGCGCCGTCGGTGGCGCCAGATCGCGACCTCGCAAGCTCGGCGACCGAACCACCGTCAGTCGGCCAGGAGACGTTCCACCCAGGCGTCGCGGGTACGGATCATCTCCCGGGCGACAGCCGTGTGCGGCGCGAAGATGTCGCATCCGTGGAAGGCGCCGGCCCACACGTGCAGGTCGGCATCGCCGCCGGCCGCCCAGATCCCGCCGGCGTAGGCGATCGCCTCGTCCCGGAAGATCTCGGCGGCGCCGACGTCGATGTAGGCCGGCGGCAGCCCGCCCAGGTCGGTCGCCCGGGCGGGCGCCGCGTAGGCCGAGACGTCCGGACCTCCCCGGGCCTCGCCGAGCAGGGCGGCCCAGCCGGTCTCGTTGCTGACCCGGTCCCACACTCCGACTCCGTCGAACTGATCCGTGGACGGGGTGCGGCCGCGGTCGTCGAGCATCGGGTAGTCGAGCACCTGGCCGATCAGCGTCGGGCCGCCGCGGTCGCGCGCGGCCAGCGCCAGGCCCGCGGCCAGGCCACCACCGGAACTGCCGCCGGCGGCGATCATCCGGTCCGGCCGGATGCCCAGATCCGCGGCTCGCGAAGCCATCCAGCTCAGCGCGGCGTAGCAGTCCTCCCGTGGGTAGGGGTCGCCGAACTCCGGGGCCAGCCGATACTCGACGGTGACCAGCACAGCCCCGAACTGCGCGATCCAGTCCAGAACGAGGTCAACCCCGCTGTACCGGTCGCCGAACATCAATCCGCCGGAGTGCAGGTAGAGCACTCCGGGTCGCGGCCCGGCGGCCGAGGTGGGGCGCAGCACGGATACGCCGATGGGGTCACCCCGATACCCGGGGATCGTCGCGTCGGTGACGGTGATGGATCGCCCGGCCAGGATCTGCTCGATCGGCAGCGAGGCGTAGGAGCGGCGCATGAAGGGCACCAGGTCAGCGGTCACCGTCGGCGGGAAGATGCCGCCGATGACGGCCAGTCCCGCACGCAGTTCCGCGTCGAACCGGGGACGTGCTGGCATCGGTCCTCGCTCCCCTCGTCGCTGTCCGGCCTGACCGGGGTCAAGCCGCTGGCACAGCATGTCCCGCACAGGAGCATGAACGCCGTCGCGGCAGACAGCGCGACGAGGGCCGACCGTCCCACCCGCGCGCGTTCCAACTGCGGCCGGGCGCGACCCGGCGGTTTGCGTAGGTGATGGTGGACCCTCCGCCACCCACCACCACCGACACACTTTGACCGAAACCGCCGGCCCTGTGGGTAACGAAGGGCGGGGACGAAAGGTTCGATCGGGTGGTGGCCGATCGGCTCGTTGGGGCTTTGCGGCGGGGCACGATCAGCGGGTCGGCCGGGGTGGACGGCAGCGGCGGCCGCAGCCGTTCCGCCACCCCGCACGTGGCCGCCGATGCGGTCGGTATCAGACGTCCAGGCGATACCCGCGCTTGATGACGGTGGCGATGAGCTCCCGCCGCGGCAGCGCCTGCCGGAGGCGGGCGATTGCCACTTCGAGCGCGTGGTCGTCGCCCGAATCGGGCAACACCTCCTGCAGCCGCGCCTTGGGCACCACCGCACCGCCGGCGTCTGCCAGCAGGCGCAGGGCGGCCACCGCGGTCGGCGACAGGGTGACCCGCTGTCCGTCGAGGGCGGCGCTGCGTCCGCGGATCTCCAGCAGGCCGTGCCTGGTCAGCACCCGGCGGACCCGGTGCTCGACGAGGTACTCACACAGCGTGCGGACCAGCGCGCCGAGCCGGTACCGGTCGGGGTGGATCGCGTCGATGCCGACGGCGTGCAGCGGCGCCGCGGTCACCGGCCCGACCGCGAACGGCACGACGTCGGACCGCATCGCCGCGACGATCGGGTCGAACAGGTCGCGCTCGCGTGCCGCGACCAACAGCGCCTCGGCGGCCGGTGCGCTGGTGAAGGTGACGGCGTCCAGGGTGCGGCCGGCGATGGCGTCGAGCAGCCGCACCACCCGCTGCGGCTCGGTCGGGGTGGTCCACAGGTAGGGGGCGACGGTGATGACTGTCGCGCCGGCGTCCCGGAGCCGGGCGAGCTGTTCCTCGTCGACGAACCCGTGCAACTGCACCCCGATAGTCAGGCCGACCGCTCCGTCCGCGAGCACCTGGTCGACCAGCGAGGCGGTGGTCTCCTCGTCGCTCATTCCGGCGTCGCGGAGTCCGGCGGCGCGCACGGCGCCCCGGGCCTTCGGCCCGCGGACGAGAATCCTGGACGCGCCGAGCACTTCGAGCAGGTTCGCACCCAGGCCGGCCGCGTCCGCGGCCTCCAGCCACCCGCGCAGGCCGTAGGCGGTGGTGGCGAGCAGGACGTCCGGGCGGGCGGCGATCACCTCGGCGGTCGCGCCGATCAGGCGCTCGTCCTGGTCGGCCGGCACGATCCGCAAGGTAGGCGCGTGCAGCACCTCGGCGCCCCGCCGTTCCAGTGCCGCGATCAGGTCGGCCGAGCGACGGTGGGCGGTGACACCGATCCGGAAGCCGACCAGCTCTTCGGGATCGAATCCGATGACGGGTCCAGTCACAGTCTGCCCGGTCACCCCCGCCACGTCATTGCGGTCTCGGTCGCTACCGTGGGAGTCTACGTCGGGCGCGGCGCCCCGCCGGACGGTCGGCGACATGAGGTCACTCCGGGGGCTCGAATCGATCGGCGCCGACGGATGTCGGGCGGGACGATCGATCATCCCCGACCAGGATGTCTCACCGATCACCATCGGCTCACCGTCACGGGCGCCCGGTGTGAGCCGGTCAAGCCGTTCGGCGAGCAGATCAGGCAACTCGGAGCCGGGATACGCCAGCGCGGCAAAGGATGGTCAGAAACCGGGCTCCCTGCGCGGCCGGGACACGCGGGTTGTGGAACATAGAGCCGGCGGTGCCCGATTGTTCCGCAGCCTGGCGCGGCCTGCGCCGGGACGGCGTTGCACCGCGAGGTTGCGGAACTTGAGGGCGCCCTGCGCGCCCTGTTGTTCCGCAGCCGGTGCGCGCCGCGCCGGTTCGGCGTTGCACGGCGGGGTTGCGGAACTTGAGGGCGCCCAGCGCGCCCGCATGGGCCGCAGCTGGGGCGCGCCGCGCCTTCGAGATGCAGCCCGGCGGGGTTGCGGAACTTGAGGGCGCCCAGCGCGCCCGCATGGGCCGCAGCCGGGGCATGCAGCGACCTTTGCGGCTTTGCGCGGCGGATGTACGGCCCGGCGAAGCCGGGTCAGGCCCGTGCGGCGAGCAATGTCTAGATGTTGAACCCGAGCGCCCGCATCTGGTCCCGGCCGTCCTCGGTGATCCGCTCGGGTCCCCACGGCGGCAGCCATACCCAGTTGATCCGGAAGTCGTCGACCAGGCCGGATTCGGCACCGGTGAGCGCGGCGGCCACCTGGTCCTCGATCATGTCGGTCAGTGGGCAGGCCGCGCTGGTCAACGTCATGTCGATGATCGCGACCGTGTCCTGGTTCGAGTCCTGATCCACCGTCAGGTCGTAAACCAGGCCCAGATCGACAATGTTGATGCCGAGTTCGGGGTCGACGACGTCCTTGAGGGCCTCTTCAAGGTCCTCGATCAGCTGGGTGTCGACCGGTGCCGCCGGGGCGGGCGGCTGGGCCGCGTCCAGGTCGGCGGCGCCCCGGCCCTCGCGTCCGGTGCTCAGGTTGTCGATGCTCATGACTCCTCCTTCACGGCGGTGACGGATTCCGATGACGCGTCGACCGTCTGGGCGACCGCGTCCTTGAACGCCATCCAGCCCAGCAAAGCGCACTTGACCCGCGCCGGGTACTTGGCGACGCCGGCGAAGGCGATGCCGTCGCCGATGACGTCCTCGTCGCCGTCCACGGTGCCCCGGCTGGTGATCATGGCGGTGAAGTCGTCCAGCGCGTCGAGCACGTCCGGCAGCGGGCGGCCGATGGCCAGATCGGTCAGCACCGACGTGGATGCCTGGGAGATCGAGCAGCCCAGCGCCTCGTAGGAGACGTCGGCCACGACCGGTTCGTCGCCGGTCTCGACCAGGTGCACCCGGAGCGTCACCTCGTCGCCGCAGGTCGGGTTGACGTGGTGCACCTGTGCCCCGAACGGTTCCCGCAGCCCGTAGTGGTGCGGCGACCGGTAGTGGTCGAGAATGATCTCCTGGTAGAGCTTTTCCATCTGCACGGGTCAGCTCACCCCGAAGAAGTCCTGCGCGGACCGCACTCCCGCGACCAGCGCGTCGACCTCGGCGGGCGTGTTGTACAGCGCGAACGAGGCCCGGACGGTGGCCGCGATGTGGAACCGCCGGTGCAGCGGCCAGGCGCAGTGATGGCCGACCCGGACCTGCACCCCGGCGTCGTCCAGGATCTGGCCGACGTCGTGCGCGTGCACACCGTCGACCACGAACGACACCGCCCCACCGCGGTCCACGGTGCTTGACGGGCCGATGATCCGCACCCCGTTGATGGCCGAGAGTTCCTGCAGCGCATAACCGGTCAGCTGCGCCTCGTGGTCGGCAACGACCTTCATGCCGACGTGCCGCAGGTAGTCCACGGCCGTGCCGAGCCCGACGGCCTGCGAGGTCATCGGCACGCCGGCCTCGAACCGGGCAGGCGGCGCCGCGTAGGTGGAGCGGTCGATGAAGACCTGCTCGATCATCGATCCACCGGTCAGAAAAGGCGGCATCGCGGCCAGCAGCTCGTAGCGTCCGTAGAGCACGCCGACTCCGCTCGGCCCGAACATCTTGTGCCCGGAGAACGCGGCGAAATCCACGCCCAGCGCGGCCACGTCGACCGGCTGGTGCGGCACCGACTGGCAGGCGTCCAGCACGGTCAGCGCACCGACCCGCTGGGCCGCGGCGACCAGCACGTCCACCGGGTTGATGGTCCCCAGGACGTTGGACTGGTGGGTGAACGCCACCACTTTCGTCCGCGGGGTGATCACCTCGCGCAGGTTCGACAGATCCAGCCGGAAGTCCTCGGTCACCCCGAACCAGCGCAGCGTGGCTCCGGTGCGGCGGCACAGTTCCTGCCAGGGCACGAGATTCGCGTGGTGTTCCATCTCGGTGACGACGACCTCGTCACCGGGGCCGAGCCGGAACCGGGCTGAATCGGATGCTGTCGCCGGATCCGCAAAGGTCGCGTTGCCCAGCGAGTAGGCGACCAGGTTGAGCGACTCGGTTGCGTTCTTGGTGAAGATCACCTCGTCGGTGCGGGGCGCGCCGATGAACGCACCGATCCGCTCCCGGGCCGACTCGTAGAAGTCGGTCGCCTCCTCGGCCAGCTGGTGCGCGCCGCGGTGCACCGCGGCGTTGTGCCCGGTGACGTACTCCTGCTCGGCGTCGATGACGCACACCGGCCGCTGCGATGTCGCCCCGGAATCCAAGTACACCAACGGCTTGCCGTCCCGAACGGTCCGTTCGAGGATCGGGAAGTCGGCGCGGATCCGGTCGATTGCCGTCGCAGACAGCGCCGCGTTCTCCTGCCTGTCGAACACCGTGATCACCTCCTGCGCCATGCCTGTCGCCCTTCGCCTCGTGCGTGTTCTCAGACCGCGGCCGCGTCGGTGAACCGGATGTAGCCGTTCTCCTCCAGCTCGTCGGCCAGCTCGGGCCCGCCGGACTCGACGACCCGACCACCGGCGAACACGTGCACCCAATCGGGGTGGATGTACCGCAGGATCCGGGTGTAATGGGTGATCAGCAGCACCCCAACGCCCTCACCTGTCTCCGCAGCAGCCGCCTTGTACCGGTTGACGCCCTCGGCGACCACCCGCAGCGCGTCCACGTCCAGCCCGGAATCGGTCTCGTCGAGGATGGCGATGCGCGGCTTGAGCAGGGTGAGCTGCAGGATCTCGTGCCTCTTCTTCTCTCCACCGGAGAAGCCCTCGTTCACCGATCGTTCGGCGAAGTCCGGGTCGATCTCCAGGTCCTTCATCGCGGTCTTGACCTCCTTGACCCACTTGCGCACCGGCGGCGCCTCCCCCCGCACGGCGGTGGCGGCGGTGCGCAGGAAGTTGGAGCTGGACACGCCGGGCACCTCGACCGGGTACTGCATCGCCAGGAACAGGCCGGCCCGGGCCCTTTGGTCCACGGTCATCGCGAGGACGTCCTCACCGTCGAGCGTGACGGTACCGGAGGTGACGTGATATTTGGGGTGACCGGCCAGCGAGTAGGCCAGGGTCGACTTGCCGGAGCCGTTGGGCCCCATGATCGCGTGCGTCTGGTTGGAGGACACGGTCAGGTCGACCCCGCGCAGGATCTCGACCGGACCCTCATCGGTCAGCACCGAGACGTGCAGGTCGCGGATATCCAATGTGGACATACAGAGCTACGCTCCATTTCAATCTCAAATGACCATGACCACAACCGAACGGGATCGTCGGATAGCAGTTCCAGGCGTTGGTGGCTGTTTGCAGTTGGCGGTAGTCGGGGGCCCGCCCCGACTCAGTAACCTGAAATGGCGAGCTCGCGCTCGATGATCTGCGACGTGCGCTCGCGCACCGATTCGATGCCGATCCGCAGCAGCACCTCGCCGAAGAAGCCGCGCACCACCAGGCGCCTGGCCACCTCGGCCGGGATTCCCCGGGATTGCAGGTAGAACAGCTGCTCGTCGTCGAACCGTCCGGTGGCGCTGGCGTGGCCGGCGCCGACGATCTCGCCGGTCTCGATCTCCAGGTTCGGCACCGAGTCGGCCCGGGCGCCGTCGGTGAGCACCAGGTTGCGATTCATCTCGTAGGTGTCGGTGCCCTCGGCGGCCCGCCGGATCAGCACGTCGCCGACCCACACGGTGCGGGCCTTGTTGCCCTGCAGGGCACCCTTGTACAGGGCCCGCGAGGTGCAGTGGGGCACCGCGTGATCGACGAACAGGCGGTGCTCCAGGTGCTGGCCGGCGTCGGCGAAGTACAGGCCGTTGAGCTCGACGCTGCCGCCGGGGCCGTCGTAGACGACGTCGGCGACCACCCGCACCAGATCGCCGCCGAAGGTCAGCGCGGTGTGCTTCACGGTGGCGTCGCGACCGACCCGGATGTGGTGGTGCGACAGGTGAACGGCCGACGAGTCCCACTCCTCCAGCGCGACGAACTCGAGCTGGGCGCCGTCACCGACGACGATCTCCATGTTGTCGGACAGCAGCTGGGTGCCCTCGTGCAGGATCGCGACCTGCGCCTTGGCGTGGTGCCCGACCCGGACGACCAGGTGCCCGGCGAAGGCCTTCTCCGTGGTGCCGCCCGCGAAGGTGACGATCAGCGGCTCGCGGAACTCGGTCTCGGCGGGCACGTCGATCAGCAGCACCGTTTCGCTGGCCTGCCACGCGCGGGCCGACGGTCGATCGGTCGGCAGGTTGCCGGAGCTGCCCTTGAGCGCGGCGGCCTCCTCCCCGCTGACCCGGCGGACGGTGATGCCGGCGGGACCCTCGACGCTGCGGTCGTTGTGCGCGCCGACGATGCCGTCGAACTCCCGGTCGTGATCCAGGCCGCGCATCCGCCGCAGCGGGGTGAACCGCCACACCTCGGACTTGGTCGACGGCAGCGGGTGCGCCGCCGGATCGACGGAGCCGATGCCGTGCAGGTGGGAGTCGACGCCCTTGGTGCGGATGGTCGCCCCGCCGACGTGGCTGTGCTCGGTCAGGCCGTGCTGGTTCAATACGGGCGTGCTGGCGGTCACGTCAGCCCACCGCTCCTTCCATCTGCAGTTCGATCAGGCGGTTCAGCTCCAGGGCGTACTCCATCGGCAGCTCCCGGGCGATCGGCTCGACGAAGCCGCGGACGATCATGGCCATCGCCTCGTCCTCGGTCAGCCCCCGGCTCATCAGGTAGAACAGCTGGTCCTCGCTGATCTTGGAGACGGTGGCCTCGTGGCCCATCGACACGTCGTCCTCACGGACGTCGACGTACGGGTAGGTGTCGGTCCGGGACAGGGTGTCGACCAGCAGCGCGTC
>Ga0164241_10001818_pt1 | contig 24860 bp, 15 predicted proteins | sample OricomyardsoilBY_FD_108780 | JGI IMG/M metagenome (GOLD analysis project Ga0164241, IMG submission 108780) | Backyard soil microbial communities from Emeryville, California, USA - Original compost - Back yard soil (BY) | ecosystem: Environmental > Terrestrial > Soil > Unclassified | place: USA... | reverse complement strand
GGGAAAAAGTCACCCTCTCGCGAGGGTGACTTTCCCTTCCCCGCATCACCCTCGCGACTAGAAGGTGAAGCGGACCCCTCCGGAGTAACGCGCGTAGCCTGGGGAGGCGAAGGTCACGTTGCGTTCGGAGCGAAGATGGCCGCGCCGGCTTTCACCGGTCAGGTTGATGCCTTCGACAAAGACCGTGAAGCCGGGCGTGAACTCATAGCTCGCGCTGGCGTCGAACTGGCCATAGGGCTCGGTGTAGACGGGGTTGAGGCCCGCGCCCGCAAGGAACTGATCGCGCCAGTTATAGGCGATACGCGCCTGGAGCCCGTGCTTGTCGTAATAGAGCACCGCGTTGGCGCTGTCCGACAAGCCGGTGAGCGCGAACTGAGTCACGGTCGATGGCTGGGTGTTGTCGAACGTCGCGTCGCCCTTCACGATCGTATAGTTCAGGATGACGCCGAAGCCGGTGTCCCACAGATTGTGCTGGATCGCGAATTCCCAGCCATAGAGCTTCGCCGTCTGCCCACTGTTCACCGGGGTGGTGATCTGGAAGTTGAGCAGCGGATCGTCCGCCTGCGTGATGATCTGGCCGACCGCATTGCCTCCGCAGGCGGTGCCGGCGGTGATGACCGTCGTGCTGGTATAGTTGCAGAAGATATACTGGCGGATCTGCCCGGCGGTCGCGCCCGGCCCGACCGCGGTCTGCGCGGCAACGTAGCGCGGGCCGCCCACGGGAGTCCGCAGGCCGAACGCATTGGTGTCGAAGCGCGTGGTCGAGATGAAGTTCGACACGTCCTTGTGGAAGAAGCCGGCCGACACATAGCTGTCGCGGGCATAGTACCACTCCGCCGACACGTCGAAATTCTTCGACTTGTAGGGGAGCAGCCCCGGATTGCCCTGGAGGCCGGTGCCGCCGCCGACGCGGAACAGCTGGTCTACCGTGCGGCCGCCCTGCATGTTCGCATAGTCCGGGCGAGTAATCGAATGGCCGTAGGACACGCGCAGCTTCACATTCTGGATCGGCTCGATATCGAAATCGACCGACGGCAGCCAATTCTCATATTTGCCCGTGAAGCTGGTGAACGAGCTGTTGGTCGTCGGATCGATGTTGAACTCGTTATCGCCCACCCAGCGCGTGCCGGTCGGCACCGGAACGAGCGCGCTCGAGTCGATCGAAGTCGTCTCGAACCGCAGGCCGGCGCGGAAATGCGCGTCGCGATCGAACAGCGAGAAGGTGCTGCTGAGCTGGACGAACGGCGCCCAGGTCTTCTCCATGATGCGCCGGTCGGTGGTGAAGGGCGCGATGCAATTATTGTCGCCGCCGCACGTCCCGTATTTCGAGTCGATCAGCTGCACCATCCGTTCGAAATCGAAGGTGTAGAAGGACTGGATCATGTTCGGCCCGGCACCCTGCAGCCCGGCGAACTTGTCGGGCAGCGTCTCGAGCGTGAAGATATCGTCGGGAATGTCCGATGCCGGACCCGCGCCGCCCCAGGTATCGTTCTGGATGACGCCAAAGGCCGAACGGACATTGCTTTCGACATAGGACACGCCGAAATCGAGACTGTCGAACAGGCCGTCGCCATCATATTTGAGGTTGAGCTGGCCCTGGTTGATGCCGTTCTTGAAATAGGCGGTGCGGAAGGCGTTGCCGGTCGGGGTGATGATCGCCGTGTTCAGCGGATCGATGCCCGGATACATCTGGTACGACAGGACCGGCAGGTCGTTGTCGAAATTCACCGACTGGCTCTGGATCCCGAAGACCGCGTTGCCGACCGAGGTCGAGCTGCCATAATTGTTGACCGGCTTCGATTCCGCGATCGAGCGATGGCCGTCGAGCTCGACCGTGAAGCGGTCGAACGGGTTCCACTGGATGTTGCCGCCGACCGAGAAATTCTCGCTGCGATTGGCGGTCAGCGAGCCCGAATAGGAAAGATCCTTGTTCTCGTTCGGGGCCGGCCCCGTGGGCGGCAGGAAGCGTTCGGTGTAGAAGATCGGGCCCGCGATCGGACCATCGGTCCAGGCGCTCGACGTGTCGTTATGGTTGAACCAGATGCCGACGTTCGAATTGCGGACCTCGACGGTGTTGCGCGAATAGGTCACGTCGATCGTCGCGGTGAGGTTTTCCACGGGGCGGATCTGTAGCACCGCCTGGCCATTGATCCGCTCGCGATCGATGTCGTTGAGGTCGTACGAGGCGTTCTGCGGCACCTGATAAACATCGTTCGCGTCGGGGCGGTTGGTGATGTTCGCCGCGCGCGCATCGGGCGCCATCGCCAGCGAGCCCCAGTTATTCTCGCTGCCGAGATAGCCGTCGCGCCAGCCGACATTGGCCTGGTTCACGCTCGCCTTGCGCTTCTGGTACGACCCCGAAATCTGGATGCCGACCGTGTCGTTGGCGAAAGTGTTGCTGATGATCCCCGAAAATTCGGGCGTGATCTCGGTCCCGCTGTTGCGCGAGGCGTCATACACGGCCTTGGCGGCGATGCTGCCACGCAGGCCCGGATGGTCGAGTGGGCGCGGCGTGCGGATGTTGATCGTCGCGCCGATGCCGCCCGAGGGAAGCGCCGCGCGGCCGGTCTTGTAGACCTCGACCGCGGCGATGCCCTCTGAAGCGAGGTTGCCGAAGTCGAACGAGCGGCCCGCGGGCGCGCTGCCGCCATCGCCGAGCGACGAGGTCGGCATCTGGCGGCCGTTGAGCAGCACCAGGTTGAAGTCCGAACCGAAGCCGCGGACCGTGACGAACGAGCCTTCGCCGTTCGCGCGGTCGATCGACACGCCCGGAATGCGCTGAAGCGATTCGGCGAGGTTGGTGTCCGGGAATTTGCCGATGTCCTCGGCGTTGATCGAATCGACCACGCCCGTCGACGTCCGCTTCAGATCGACCGATTCGCGCAGCGACGCGCGGATGCCGGTCACGACGATGTCGTCGCCCTGATCCGAAGCCGCGCCATCCTGCGCCATCGCGACGCCCGGCACGGCGGCAAGCGCCAAAATCGACGCCCCCACGATGAATTTTGAAAACGAGCGAGCCCTGTAGCTACGCATCCCCGATCCTCCCTGTATCGGCGCGGAAGTCCATCCTAACCGCGCTCGTTGAGAACGTTCACCTGAGCTATCTGTCTAACGTTGTCAAGCGCAGGAAACAGGGGTTTTCGGAACAAATACAATGTTAGCGATACCATTGTGAACGCTCTCATTGAGAACGTTCACATTTTCTGCTCTGTATCGATGATGCGCGATTCGTTGCGTGGCCGTCGCAAGAATGCGCAGGGAGAGGGACATGAAGATCAGGCACATGCTCGCCGCGGGAATCGCCGGCGTTTCGACGGTGGCGCTATCGGTCGCCGCCTCCCCCGCGTTCAGCACGCACGGCCCCGCGCAGGACGCCCGTGCCCGCGCCGTTGCGATCGTCGCCCGGATGACGCTCGACGAGAAGATCGCGCTGCTCCACGGCCTGTTCCCGCCGATGGCGTTCGGCAAGACGCAGAACGAGCTGGTGATGGCGGCCGGCCATATCGACGGCATCCCCCGACTGGGCGTGCCGCTGATCCGCGAATCGGATGCGTCGCTGGGCGTCGCCAACCAGGTCGAACAGCGCAAGGGCGATGTCGCGACCGCCCTTCCCTCCAGCCTCGCCACCGCCGCCAGCTTCGACCCCGAAATCGCGCGCGCGGGCGGCGCGATGATCGGCAGCGAGGCGCGGTCGAAGCGCTTCAACGTGCTGCTCGCGGGGGGCGTCAACCTGACCCGCGATCCGTGGAACGGCCGCAACTTCGAATATCTGGGCGAGGATCCCCTGCTCGCGGGCGAGCTGGCGGGCGCGCATATCGCGGGAGTCCAGTCGAACCACATCGTCTCGACGGTCAAGCATTTCGCGCTCAATTCGCAGGAAACGGGCCGGATGGTGCTCGATGCGCGGATTGACGAGGATTCGTTTCGGGAAAGCGATTTGCTCGCCTTCCAGATCGCGATCGAAAAGGGAAAACCCGGATCGGTCATGTGCGCCTACAACAAGGTCAATGGCGACTGGGCGTGCGAGAATGACTTCCTGCTCAATCAGGTGCTCAAGCGCGACTGGGGCTATCGCGGCTGGGTGATGAGCGATTGGGGCGCGGTGCATTCGACCGCGAAGGCAGCCAATGCCGGGCTCGACCAGCAATCGGGGCAGGAACTCGACAGGGGGCCGTTCTTCTCGCCCGCCGCGATCAGGCCCGCGATCGAATCGGGCGCGATCCCGATGGCGCGGATCGACGACATGGTGGTGCGCTATCTGACCGGGCTGATCGAGACCGGCGCATACGACACTCCAATGCCCGAAAAGGCCGAGACTCCCGATTACGCGGCGCATGCCGAAGTCGCGCAGCGCGCCGCCGAGGCGGGGATCGTGCTGCTCAAGAATGACCGCGACATCCTCCCCATCGCCGCAACCGCGAAGAAGATCCTGGTGATCGGCGGCGGCGCGGATGTCGGCGTGCTGTCGGGCGGCGGATCGAGTCAGGTGCGCGGCGTCGGCGGAGCGCCGATCGAGATCCCGCTGTCGACCGGCGGCTCCGCCTCGTTCGCACGGATCACTTATCACGCCTCGTCGCCGCTCGAGGCGCTGCGCAGGAACCTGCCCGATGCCGAAATCAGCTTCACCAACGGGCTCAATTTCAACGCGACGGTCGAGGCGGCGCGCCACGCCGATCTGGTCGTGGTCTTCGCGACGCAATGGACGACCGAGGCCGATGACGTCGCCGACCTCCGCCTGCCCAACCATCAGGACGCGCTGATCGCAGCGGTCGCCTCCGCCCAGCCGCATATCGTCGCGGTGCTCGAAACCGGCGGGCCGGTGCTGATGCCGTGGCTCGCCCGCGTCCCCGCCGTCCTCCAGGCCTGGTATCCGGGGCAGCGCGGCGGCGAGGCGATCGCCAATATCCTGACCGGCAGGGTCAATCCCTCGGGCCGGTTGCCGATCACTTTCCCCGCCACCGCCTCGCAGCCGCCCCGCCCGCTGCCGGTGGGCCGCGACACGATGACCGCGGGCGAGGCCGCGGCGGCTGCCGACCCGGGCGCAAGCGGTGGCTTCCAGCTACAAAGCTTCCCGGTCCACTATCAGGAAGGCAGCGATGTCGGCTATCGCTGGTACGAGAAACAGGGGTTCAAGCCGCTGTTCGCGTTCGGCCACGGCCTCAGCTACACCCGCTTCACCTATGCGAATGCGAGGGTTTCCGGCGGCAAGCGGCTGACGATCAGCTTCGATGTGACCAACACCGGCGGGCGGGCCGGGGCGGACGTGCCGCAACTCTATGTGTCGCGCGAAGGCGTGCCGATGCGGCTCGCGGGTTTCCAGCGAGTGACGCTCAAGCCCGGCGAAACCCGCCGCATCACCCTGACCGCCGAGCCGCGCATTCTCGCCGAATATGACCACAATCTTCCCGGCTGGCGGATCGCCCCGGGCAAGTATCGCGTCGCGCTCGCGCACGATGCGGCCGACCGTTCGATGATGCTCGACGCCGTGCTCGACGAGGGGACGATGAAGCCCTAACCTCCGCTCCTTATGGGGGAGGGTATGGCCGGAACAGGCCGCGTCACCGGATTTTTGCTGCGCAACGCGCTCGCCAATGCCGGCGGCGTGATCGCCTTCCTGCCGTTCCTGTCGCTGCTGCTGCCGATCAAGGTCGAGGCGATCGCGGGCGAGGACCGGATCAGCGTGCTCACCGCCGCGGTGATCGCGGGGGCGCTCGCGGCCAGCGGATCGAACATCCTGTTCGGCTGGCTGAGCGACATCGCCGTCGCGCGCGGCAGCGGGCGCCGCTCGGTCATGATGCTGGGGCTGGGCTTTCTCGTCCTGGCCTATCTGGGGGTGGCGCTGGCCGCGTCGCCGCTGGAGATCGTCCTCGCGGTCGCCTTTTTCGAGTTCGCGGTGAACGCGCTGCTTGCGCCGATGTTCGCGATCATGGCCGACGAGATACCGGACTCGCACAAACGCACCGCCGGGGGGCTGCTCGCGGTCGGTTATTCGCTCGCCGCGACGCTTTCGACTCTGCTCATCGTCTACCCGCTGCTCGAGGGCACGAGGCTGACCATCATCGTGCTGGGGGTTGCGCTGTGCGTCGGGCCGCTGCTCGCCAGCCGCGCCCGCCCGGCCCCGGAGGCCCCCGCCCCCGCGCCGCCGCAAGTGCTGCGCCACGATCTCGTGGTCGCATGGAGCGCGCGCCTGCTGGTCCAGATCGCCGGCGCGATCATGGCGGTCTATCTCCTTTATTATTTCGAGAGCGTCTCGCCCGAGACTCCCACGAATGCGATGGCGGGCATGGTCGCGCCGGTGCTGTTGCTGGCGAACCTGCTGCCGCTGGTGGTCGCGGTGCCGCTGGGGCGATGGTCGGACCGGATCGGGCGCGGCAAGCCCGTCCTTCTCGCCGCCGCCGGAGTCGCCGCGCTCGGGCTGGTCGGCATGGCGCTCGCGCAGGACTGGACCCAGGGCGCGGTGGCTTTCGCGATCCATTCGACCGGCTGGTCGGTGTTCCTGGCGCTGCATGCGGGCTTCGCGATGCAGCTGCTGCCCGATCCGCGCCGACGGGGCCGCGATCTCGGCCTGCTCAACCTCACCAACACGCTGCCCAAGCTGCTCGGCCCGGCGCTGACCTGGTGGCTGGCGACACCCCAGAATTTCGACGCGGCGTTGCTGACCGCGGCGGCGTTCACCGGCCTGGGCGGGCTGACGATCCTCGCTGTGCGCGGGCGGCGCTGATCAGCGGACGGTGACCGTCCGGCTGGCGCGCTTGCCGTCGGCCGAGCGGGTGCGCAGATCGACCGCGCCGCCGACCTTTACCGGAGCCCGGTAAAGCCGCCACGCTCCGCCCGCGCTGCGATACTCGATCGCCATCCCGGGATATTCGGCATTGGCTTCAAGCCTGCCCGCGATGACTCGCGCGCCCGGCGGAGTCACGCGATAGGCGATGCCCATCCGCTCGAGCAACGCGAACTGCGCCGGCATTCGCCCCGCGAAACCGCGCCAGTCGGCCAGGATCGCGACACGGTCCACGCGCGAGTCACCCGGCTGATAGCTCCGGCCGGCGACATAGGCGGGCTCCCATGCCGGGCGGTGCCAGGCGCGTTCGGCGAAGGCGAGCAGGCGCGGGAAGAACTGATAGTCCACGCCGGCATCGGTGCGGATCGTTTCGCTCCACAGCTGAGCCTGGATCCCTGCGAAGTGGCGCCCGGCCGCCATCGGGGTCTTGTCGTCGATGACCTGCGGACGCCCCAGCGTATCGACGATCAACGCGGCGTTGGCGGGCAGATTATCAGTCATGAACCCGAAGATCTGAAGCGTATCGACGCTGCGCGACGCCCAGTCATAACCGCGCTCGAGCGGGTGCGGGACATAGGGCATGTCGAGATAGCCGATATCAGGCATCGAGAGCACAACATCCCAGCCATGATTTGCCTGAGTGTGCGCTTCGGCGACACCGCCCCAGAACAAAGTGCCCCAGATATTGGTCTGGACCGATTTGGGCATCTTCGCCGGATCGGTGTGGCCGAGCCCGTCGCTCCAGCCCGCGACCTTCAGCCCCTGCTTCGCCAGGTCGCCCGACACGCGCTCGATGAAATAGGCGCCCAGCGCCTTGGGCGTGCGCCCGGTGGCGGCCATCAGCTGCTTGCACGCGGGCGATTCGCCCCACGCGCCCGCGGTCTCGTCGGCGCCGATATGAAAGGTCTTGAGCGGCGCGCCCGCCGCTAGGTGCATCGCCGCGATCTCGCTCACCGCCAGCCCCAGGAAGCGATAGGTCTGGTCGATGCAGACGTTGAGCGTGTTGTCGTCGTAATTCTGGATGCTGCGATATTGCGTCGTGTCGCCGGGTTCGACGAGGCGGTATTGCTCGGCCTCTTCGGCCTTGCCCTCGGCGTTAAGCCGGCGGTAGCGCGCCTCCATCGATCGGATCGCGGCGCGCGAATGGCCGGGCATGTCGAGCGAGGGAATGACTTCGATCCCCCGCGCGGTCGCGGCGCGGACGATCTCGATATAGTCCGCCTGGCTCAGATAGCCGTTGCCGCCGCCAGTGCCTTCGGGGCCCGCGCCGAGTTGCGGCAGCAGGCAGGTGTTTTCCTCCGGATCGTGGCAGCGCTTCGATCCGATATCGGTCAGCTCGGGCAGCGCCTTGATCTGCAGCCGCCAGCCCTCGTCATCGGCGAGATGGAGGTGGAGCTTGTTGAACTTGTACGCCGCCATCGCGTCGATCAGCTTGAGGATTTCGCTCTTGCTGTGGAAATTGCGGGCAAGATCGAGGTGCAGCCCGCGAAAGCCGTAGCGCGGGGCATCCTTGATCTCGAGCGGGCGGAGCTGCCCCTGGTCGAACGCCAGCTGCTGGGCGAGCGAGCGCAGCGCGTAATTGGCGCCCGCGACATCGGCGGCGGTGATCGCGATCCCGCTGGTTCCAGCGGCGAGCGTGTAGCCTTCGGCAGCGAGCCCGGCGTTGGAATCGATCCGGATTTCGAGCGTCACCTTGCCGGAGAGCGGCACCCCGAGCGCATCGAGCGACACCGCCACCTGATTGCGCGTGACGCCTTCGAGCACCACCGCGACGCCCTTGCGCAGATCGATCCGCTTGCCGGGCACCAGCCTCGCTTCCAGCGGCGTCGGGACGATCGCGATCTCCGGCGTCAGCGCCACGCCGCGCGCGGCAAAGGCGTCGAAGGCGCGCCCGGGGGTCTGCCACAGCGTCTTGTCGCCCTCGCCCGTCAGCCGCGCCTCGTCGGTCATCGGCGCGACGAAGTTCAGCGTTTCGATGCCCGTTTCAGGGTCGATCACGGGCCGCGTCGCTTCGATCACGCGCGCTTCGACGCCGCTCGCCGCGATATAGATGTTGGGCATCACGAACGCCGTCGAGTGATGCGTGCCGACGCCCCACAGCCTGACGGTATAGGTCTTGCCCGGTTCGAGCTTCGCGCCGGGCTTGAGCGTCAGCCGGTTGAGGTCCCCATTGATGAACTTGTGCTGGAACATTTCGCTTTCGACGAGCGGGAGCCGGTTCACGAAGCTGAAATAGATCGCGAAACCGTTCGCCTCCAGCCCGACGGGGAGCGTAGCGGGCATGGTGATGGTCAGCGTGGTGAGGAAAGTGCCGTCGGCGCCCACGGGACGCATGGCGGGCCGGTTGTCCGTGATTTCGTAGCGCAGCCCGGTATCGCGGGCGAGCGCGTCGAACTCGGTCTGGGCCAGCGTCGGGCCGGGGCTGGCGGTCGCGGCGGCGAGCGCCAGCAGCAGCGGCGCGGCGAAGAGCATCCGAAAGCGTCCGAACTTCATTTGCGGCATGCGTTCACGCTCCCCTGACCGGCTTGGGCTTTAATTGATATTATTTTTGTCATGACAAATTCACGCGGTCAAGCGATGGTACCGGTAACGCGAATCTGCGGCTGAGGAGAGCATGGAGTGAAAGGATTACGCCTGGTGGCCCGTATTGGCACTTTATTGGTCCTATCTCTTCTCTTCGCCATGCCCGCCACCGCGCGCCCGGTGATGGTCGGCTATTTCCCGGCCTTCAAGGGGCTCGAAGCCGGGCTCGCGGCCACGCCGATCGCGCATTACACGCATATCAACGTCGCCTTTGCCAATCCCGATGCCTCGGGCGCGCTGGCGAAGGACGGGATCATGACCTGCATGGGCGGCGGCGCGAATGGCGCGGTGAGCATCGCCGAGTTGCGCGACGCCGCGACGCGCTTGCGGGCGAAGGGCGCGAAGGTGCTGCTGTCGGTCGGAGGCGGGCACATCCCCGGCTGCTCGGGCGATTGGGCGGCGCTGCTGGCAACGGATGCCCGCGCGGCCATAATCGCGCAGATGCTCGCGACCATCGATGCCGCCGGACTCGACGGCATCGATATCGACATCGAAGGCAAGCTGCTCACCGCGATCGACCGGCAGGGCGATTACACGCCCTTCATCGCCGCGCTGTCGAAGGCGCTCAAGGCCAAGGGCAAGCTGCTCACCGTCGCCACGGCCTCTTATGAAGGCGGAATGATCCCGGTGGCGTCGGTGCGCTATTTCGATCTCGTCATGCCGATGTCCTACGACGCGATCGGGCCGAGCTGGGGCCAGCCGGGCGCCGAGCATTCGACCTATGCCCAGGCCGAGCGCGACCTCGCTTTGTGGCGCGCACGCGGTGTCAGGCCGGAGCGGCTGGTGCTGGGGGTGCCATTCTACGGCTATGGCTTCGGCGCGCTGGCCCCGGGCGGAGGGTTCAACGATTTGTTCGCGCGGCACGGCGATGCGGTGCTGAGCGTCGACCTGATCGGGCCGGCCTGCGCCGGCTGCGACTATATCACCTTCAATTCCCCCGCGACGCTCAAGCGCAAGGCCGAGCTCGCCCGCGCGCGGGCCGGGGGAGTGATGGTGTGGGAAATCACGCAGGATACCGGCGATCAATTGCTGGCCGGCACGATCGCCGCCGCGCTTCTTCCGGCGGTCGCGAATTGACTAGGGCATACCAATATAACATCTGTAAGACCGTAGAGGGGAGGCAGCACCGGTGTCATTGATCGAGAGCGTCGGAAGACTGCACAAGGAAGACCCGACGCCGCTCTACCTCCAGCTGCAAAAGGGGCTGCGCGACGCGATCGAGAACCGCGTGGTCCAGGCCGACGCCGCGATCCCGACCGAGCGCGACCTGGCCGAGGAATTCGACATTTCGCGCATCACCGTGCGCAAGGCGATCGACGGGCTGGTGAGCGAGGGACTGCTCTCGCGGCGGCGCGGCGCGGGCACTTTCGTGATGGCGCCGCGCGTCGAGAAGAGCTTCTCTCGGCTGACATCCTTCTCCGAAGACATGATCTCACGCGGGCGGCGTCCGCACAGCGTGTGGGTCAGCAAGAGCGAAGGCGCGGTCACCCCCGAGGAAGCGCTGTCGCTAGGGCTGTCGCCGGGCACCTCGGTCTATCGTTTCCACCGCATCCGCTACGCCGACGATCTGCCGATGGCGCTCGAATATTCGACCGTGCCCGGATATTGCCTCGCCTCGCCCGACGCGGTGGGGCCGTCGCTCTATGAGGCGCTCGAATCCGCCGGGCATCTGCCGGTGCGCGCGCTCCAGCGGCTGCGCGCGATCAACTTCAGCGCCGAACAGGCCGAAGCGCTGGGCGTCGCGGCGGGGGATGCCGGCCTGTTCATCGAACGCCGCGGCTTTCTGGTGGACGGACGCACCGCCGAGCACACCCAGAGCTATTATCGCGGCGATGCCTATGACGTGGTGGCCGAACTCAACAGCCGCTGAGCCGATATCGGGTTTATCAAATATCCTGGCAAACCCCTTGAATTGCCTGCCTGAATCCGCTTCTATCCCGGCAATATCGGGGGAGGGAATATGCGCGGGATGGTGAGCATTGCGATCGCGGCAGCCGTCGCGCTGGCCGGACTCGCTGCGGGTGGCGCGGCTGCGTGGTCGGCAAATAGCCATGCCGTGCCGGGCGACCCCTGGAACGACGCGCGTTACTATATCGGCATCAAGAACAGCGCCGAGGCGTTGCGGCTGATCGACAGCGGCGCGTTCGACATCAACATGCAGAATGATGAGGGCTACACGCTGCTTCACTTCGCGGCTGAGGCAGGCGACCTTGAACTGGTCCGCGCGATGCTCATGCGCGGCGCTAACCCCAGCATCAGGTCGAAATCATTGGCGTTGCTGCCCTATGACATGGCCTATTCTCCGTTGGTAAAGGCCGAGTTGCGCAAGGCGGCGACGGCGCCGCGGCAAGGAAATGTGGCGGCTCCCGCCAAGGCCTCCGCGCCACCCAACGGCATGTGCGCGAAGGTGCGCGCCGAGCGGGTCAATGACGGCCGTTCCCCCGCGATGCGGCCATTCCTCAAGGCCAAGGACGCCATCTGGTACAATCATCCCGACGAGCTGACCGGCCTGATCGAGGATTGCGTGAAGGTGGATCAGCAGGACGAATATGGCTGGACCCTGCTCCATCACGCCGCCGACCGCGATCGCGTTGCCCTCGCCAAGATTCTGCTGGATCATGGGGCAAGCAAAGCGTTGCGCAACAAGGATGGACAGACCGCGGCGCAGCTCGCCAAATCGCCCGAGATGAAGGCGCTGCTGGGCCCGGCCGGGCCGGCGCGGCCCGCACCGGCAACCTCGGCACGCGACCGGCAATGTCAGCAGAAATACCGGGCCGATGTGGCGCTCTGCTCGGATTCGACCTGCCGGATGCGATCGATGCGCAAATGGGAGCAGTGCCGGAAGACGGGGAATTATTGGTAGGGAAACGCCGTCAAGCGACCCGCGTGAGGAACACCTCTTGCGAGGGCAAATCCGCCAGCGCTTCGGCGTTGCGCTGGCGCAGCATCCCCAGCCGGCGCGCCAGTTCCTCCGCCGGAACCGCATCGGCGATCGGGTGATAGTCGCCCGGGCGTATCCCCTGCCCCCACAGGATCGCGAACCAGTTGGTCGGGCCGAACAATTCGGTCGGATCGTTGAGGATATTGCCGCTGGTGCGGAAGGCTTCGATCCGGGCGGCCAGGCTGTCGGGCAGCGGCGTCTCGCGGACTTCGCGCCAGAAGGGCGTCTCTTCGCCCGCGAACGCGGCATAATGGGCGAGCACGAAGTCGCGCAGCCGCTCATATTCGTGGATGCTGTCGGCATTGAACCGCTCGACCACCGCCGGGTCGATCCCCTTGCGCGGATAGAGGCCCAGCAGCCGGATGATGCCGGTCTGGATCAAGTGGATCGAGGTCGATTCCAGCGGCTCGAGGAAGCCGCTCGCCAGTCCCAGCGCGACGACATTGCCGTTCCAGCATTTACGGCGGCGGCCCGTCGTGAAGCGCAGCCGGTTGGCCTCGGCCAGCGGCTTGCCGTCGAGGCGCGAGACCAGCAATTCGACCGCGCGGTCATCGTCCAGATGGCGGCTGCTATAGACATAGCCATTGCCGGTGCGGTGCTGGAGCGGAATGCGCCATTGCCACCCCGCCTTGCGCGCGGTCGAGCGGGTGAAGGGCGTGATCGGGTCGGTCCGCTCGCACGGCATCGCCACCGCGCGGTCGCAGGGCAGCCAGTGCGACCAGTCGATATAACCGGTCTTGAGCGCCCCTTCGATCAGCAGCCCGCGAAAGCCCGAGCAATCGATGAAGAAATCGCCTTCGACGCGGTCGCCCGATTGCAGTGTCAGTCCGGTGACATGCCCGGTGTCGCCATCCTGCGCGACATCGACGATCCGCCCCTCGACGCGAACGACGCCGCGCGCCTCGGCCTGGCCGCGCAGGAAGCGGGCATAAAGACCGGCGTCGAAGTGGAAGGCGTGATTGACCGGCCCGTGCCGCGTCTGGCGCTCGAACCTGCCCGCGCGCGCCGCCTGCGCTTCGAGATTATACGCCCAGGGATCGGCATCGCCGCCCTCCACCACGTGCCGCAGCCAATGGTGGTGGAAGCCGACCCCGGCCATGTCGATGCCGAAATAGCCGAAGGGGTGGAAATAGCGCTGGTCCGCGCCGCCCCAGCCGACGAACTCGATCCCCAGCTTGATGCTGCCCTTGGTCGCGCGGAGGAACTCGTCCTCGTCGATCCGCAACAGCCGGTTGAACTCGCGGATCGGAGGCAAGGTCGCCTCGCCCACGCCGACGATCCCGATCGCATCGGATTCGATCAAGGTGATGCGATGATCGCCGGGAAGCGAGTGGCGCAGCGCCGCCGCGCACATCCAGCCCGCGGTGCCGCCGCCGACGATGACCGTGTGCCCGATCATGCCCGCATCCCCTGCGCCAGCGCCGCGTCATGGCTGTCCATCGAAGTCACATCGGCCTGGATCGCTGCAAGCTGCGCGTGGAAATCGGCGAGGACCGCGCCCTCCTCGATGCGATCGACCTGCGGATCATAGGATCGCGGGATGACGCCCGCGCCGATCAGGCTGGCCTGCCACTCCTCGGGCGCGAAACTGTCCTGGTTGAATTCGATGATCATCCCCCGCGCCGCGAACAAGTCGATGCGGGCGTCGAGCTCGGGCGAACGCGGCCGCGCGCGGGCGGCTTGCCAGAAGGGCTCCTCGCGGCGGTTCAGCACATATTGGGCGACGTCGAAATCCTGGAGCCGGGCATGATAGGCCGCGAGCTCCTCGTTATAGATGCCGGCCTCGGGCATCGCGTCCGGATCGACCGGGAACAGCGAGACAAGGTGCGTGCAGGCGACCTGCAGCCGGTGCAGCTCGAACCCGCCCAGCGGCTCGGCCTGCCCCGCCGCATCGCCGATCGCGACGGCATTGCCCGCCCAGGGCCGCGTGCGGTGGAATGGCGCGAGCGGTGCGAAATGCGGTTCGGCGGTGAGCGGCGCGCCCGCGAGTTGCACGGCCTCCGCGTCGGTGACCATGGCGGAGTCATAAGTGACAACGATCCCCGTACGATCCTGAAGCGGCGTCAACGCCGCCCAGCCCGCACGGTGCGCGGTGACGCGGCTGTAGAGCGGCTTGGCCCCCAGCGCGGGCGCGGAGCCGAGCATGAGCCGGTCGCACCCCGACACCGAGGCGGCGGCGAGATCGTCCTCGTCCAGTGCCGCGCGGACTGTGCCCAGCGCATCGACGAACAGTTCGCCCTCGAGGCGGCGGCCATCGGACAAAGTGAGCGCCGAAATCCTGCTGCTCTCGACCGACGCGACCGGCGCGGCGTCGGGCGTGATCGTCACGCCCGCGCTTAGCGCCAGCGCGCGCAACGCGGCGGCATAGCCCGTGGCATCGAGATGATAGCCGTGCGCGGTCGCGGCGCCCTGTGCGGTATCGCTCAGCCGCATCCGGCCATTGCGCGCGGCGACCGCTTCGCGGCCGAAATGGTCGAAGGCGGCGGGGAAACCGGCGGCATGCGCCTTGATCCAATATTGCACGAAGGGCAGCGACTCGAACGGGCGGCCGATCGGGCCATGGCTGTGCAGCCAGTCGCGGCCGGGCGAAAAGCCGACATAATGCCGCCCCAGCGTGAAGTAGCCATGGCTCGCGCGCAGCAGCGTCGCCTGGTCGAGGCCCAGCAGCCGGTGGAACGCCTGGAGATTGGGGAGTGCGGCGACAGTCTGGTGCGGCGGCGTGGCGGCAGGCGTCTCGACCCACTCGACCGCCAGCCCACCGCGCGCAAAGGCGCGGCGCAGCGCGATCGCCGCCATCGCCGGCGCGATCCCCTGCCCCACCACGACAACGCGGCTGAGTTTCATGCGGCCGCCGCCGGGGCATGGCGGGCGACGGCATCGGCATGGCCGGGCATCGCTTCGGCAGTCCGCGCGATCAGGGCCTTGAGCCCCGCCATCCGCTCGGCCAGCACGGTACCGGGCATCATATCGGCCATCGCCTCCTGCCCGCGCGGCAGGATGCCCTGGCCGATGAACACCGCCTGCCAGCTCGCCGGGCCGAACAGTCCGTCGCGATATTCGCGGATATGCGCGCGGTGGCGGAACCGCTCGATCTTCTCGGCCAGGCTGTCGGGGATCGCCATCGCGCGGACGTAGCGCCAGATCTCGGCGTCGTCGCGCTCGGTGGCGCGGTAATGGAGGATCAGGAAGTCGCGGATGCGGTCATATTCGACATCCATCACCCGGTTATATTCGCGGGCGAGCGCCGGATCGATCTCGGCGCGGTCGGGCATCAGCGCCAGCATGAACGCGATCCCCATCTGCACGAGATAGATGCTGGTCGATTCGAGCGGTTCGAGAAAGCCGCTGGCGAGCCCCATCGCGATGACGTTGCGGTTCCACGCGGTGTTGCGCTTGCACGCCTTGAAGCGCAGCCCGCGCGGATCGCCCTGCGCGGGGGCATCGAGCCGCGACAATAGCAGCGACGCCGCCTCGTCGTCGGACAGGAATTCGCTGGCATAGACATAGCCATTGCCGGTGCGGTGCTGGAGCGGGATGCGCCACTGCCACCCGGCCTCGCGCGCGGTCGACCGGGTAAGCGGAGTCAACGGCTCGACCCGGTCGCACGGCACCGCCATCGCCCGGTCGCACGGCAGCCATTTCGTCCAGTCCTCGATTCCCGTCGCCAGCGTCTGTTCGATCAGCAGCCCGCGAAAGCCCGAACAGTCGATGAACAGGTCCGCCTCGATCGCTTCCCCCGAGGCGAGCGTCACTGACGCGATCGCGCCGCTTTCGGGATGCTGCGTGACCTCGACGATCTTCCCTTCGACCCGCTGGAGCCCGCGCGCTTCGCACCAGCGGCGCAGGTAGCGCGCATAGAGCGAGGCATCGAGGTGGTAGGCATAGGAAAAGGACGAGCGCGCGTCGCCGGGATCCTTTGCCGGGAAATCGAAGCGGGCCGCCTTGGCCGCCGCGATGGGCAGGCAATAGTCGAACAGCGGACCGGCGGTCTCGCGGGCGCGCAGCCAATATTGGAAAAAGTCGGCCTCGCCGATCGGCCGGCCGAATCCGCCAAAGGGGTGGATATAGCTTGAGCCGAGCCTGCCCCAATCGACGAATTCGATGCCGAGCTTGAAGGTCGCCTGAGTGGCGGCCATGAATTCGCGCTCGTCGATGCCGAGAAAGTCGTTGAAGTCCTTCATCTGCGGCAAGGTGGCCTCGCCGACGCCGACCGTTCCGATCTCCTCGGATTCGATCAGCCGGACATCGTAACGCTGAAGGTCGAGCTTGCTCGCGCACGCCGCGGCGCACATCCACCCCGCGGTGCCGCCGCCAACGATCGCGATCCTGATTGGCACCGTCATCGCAGCACCTTGGCAAAAAGAGCTGCCGGGGACCAGCCAAGGCCGGTCCCCGGCGAGGGGAGTTACATGGTGAAGCGGATGCCGGCCTGGATACGCTTGTCGTTCTTGAACCAGGCGTTGGGCTTGAGCAGGCCGCTATTGTCGATCTGCTGATACAGGACCGTATCGGTGCCGAGCAGGTTGCTGCCCTGCAGGCTCAGCTCGACGCCCGAGAAGATCCGGAAGCGCAGCGAAGCGTCGAGATAGCCCGTCGCGTCCTGCCAGATCGGCAGGCCGACGCAGCAATCGATGGCGGTCACCAGATATTTCGACCGCCAGTTATAGGCGACGCGCACCGAGATCGGGCCCTTTTCGTACATGCCGACGATATTGTAGCTGTGCGTCGAGATGCCCTCGAGCGCATTGGCCTTCACTGCGGTCGTGTCGGTAAACACGCCGCCACCCCCGGTGATGCTCCCGGTTTCGCTGGTCAGGTTGATCGTCTCGATGCCGTTATTATCGACATAGGTGTAGTTGGCCTGGACGCCGAAGCCGCTGAGCAGCCCGGGCAGGAAATCGAAGAAGGTCTGGAAGGCGACTTCGAAGCCCTTGATCGACGCACCCTCGCCATTCAACGGACCGGAAACCAGCACGTCGCGAGTCACGCCATTGTTGGTGACGGTGAGGTTGTACCTGCCCGACTGGATGTAATTGTTGAAGTTCTTGTAGAATGCCGTCGCCGAGAACGAGCTGGCGCGTCCGAAATAATATTCGAGCGTGACGTCGAACTGATCGGCCACGATCGGCTTCAGCCCTGGATTGCCCGTCTGCGCCGTGTACCGCCAGTTATACCCGACGATCGTCGTGCCGTCGGGGCCATAGATTATGTCAGGGTTGGAACTGTCCACGAGATTGGGCGAGATCCGGTTGATCGTCGTGAAGTTGCGCAACAGTCCGACATCGGGGCGCGAGATCGCACGCGAATAGGCGATGCGCGACACCAGCCGGTCCGTAAGGTCGAGCTTCAGGTTGAAGCTTGGCAGGAAGTGGACGTGATCCTCGCGCGACGTGCGGGGCAGATAGGTGCCGCTGCTGAACGCGATTTCCGCCGCCGACGTAACGCAACCCGCGGTGGGCACCAGCGGCAACGTGGGATTGTTCGGATCGGGATCGGCCGGATTCGGGCCTGACGAGCAGACAAGCTGGGTCGGGGTGAACGGCGTCGGATAGGTCAGCGCGCCATCGGTGCTGTTGACCGTGAAGATCAGGCGCCCGCCGATATTGCCCGAAACGCCCACGCCGCCGATCTTGGCGTCCGATCCGCCGAATTTGACCATCGCATAGCTCGCCACGGTCTGCTCGCTCAGCTTGAGCACTTCGCTCGGCAAATAGCAGCCGAAATCGCCCTGGATCGATTCGCCCGCGCGGTAGCCGCCGTTCGAACAGATCGGGTAATAATCGCCGACGCCGATCGACGGACGGCCGAGCGCCTCGCCCAGCTGGGTGCGGTCCTCGAGCTTGTCCATGTTGAAGAAGACGAAGTCGCGGTTGTTCATCTGGTTGCCGGCGAAGAAGTCCGGCTGGAAGCTGAACGTCTCGTTGGAGCCCGCGCCGTAGAGCGGCTTGTCGATGTTGAAATAGGGCGCCTGAGTATAGGTCCAGTTGTTGGAGATGTTCGCCCAGTTATACGCGCCCCACTGCACCGTCTGGTCGCGGTCGGCATAGCGCGCGCCGAGCTTCAGCGAGTTCAGCCAGGGCGTGTCGAATTCATATTCGACGTCGAAGCGGAATGCGAGTTCCTGGCCCGAGCTGTCCTCGCTGTGATCGGTGATCGAGTAATAGTGATAATTGTTCGGGTTGGTGACCCCGCCCGCCGACAGGTTGATATTGTCCGCCATGGCCGGATCGATCGTCAGCGTCGGATAGCGCCCGGTCAGGTCGACAAAGGTGTTGGCATAGGTCCGCGAAGTCACCGATGCGTTGTAGTTATGCACCTGTGAATCGACGTACTGGGCGTCGAAGCTCATATGGACGCGGTCAGTGGGCGACCATTTGACGTTGAGCCCGAAATCCTGGGTATATTGCCGGTTGTGGAGCGCGTTGGCCGCGGTATCCAGCTGCGGCGCGCGCTGCGGATTGGTGCAGCCTTCCCACGCATAGCAGCGATTGTAGAAGGCATCGCCCGCGGAATTCATGCCGAGGCCCTTATTGTCGTCACCCTCGCCCACATAGGGACGTGGCGCCGACCAATAGCCCGACGTGAAATTGCCGTCGTCGTCGAAGGTGAAGGCAGGCGTGCCCTCCAGCGGCTGGACCACCGTCCCGTCGCCGCCGACATAGTCGGTGGGCAGGCCATAGATGCTGAACGCGCTCGAATAGATCGCATGCTCGCGCCAGCTATTGTCGTACTGCGAGCGCGTATATTGCGCGGTCACTTCCTTCGACCCGTCGAGCGAGCGCCACTGGAGCGCGCCCGCGACGCCGATGCGCTCGCGGTCGTACAGATTGTCGCGCATGTAAATGCCGCTGGGCATATAGGTCTTGCCCGCGCCGAACACGCCAGGCGCGAAGATCGCCATGCGATCGAATTGAATCCCCTGGCTGGCGGTCTTCACGCGGCTGTACGCGGCGTTGACCATCACGCCGAATTCGCCCGCGCCGGTGGTGAAGCGGTGCGTGATGACGCCCGAAACCTCCGGCGTCGCCTCGTCGGCGATGTCGCCATAGTTCGCCGTCGCGCTGAGCGAGATCACGTCCTTGGCCGAATCGAACGGCAGGCGCGTGCGCAAATTGATCGTGCCCGCGATGCCGCCCTCGACCATGTCGGCGGTCATGTTCTTATAGGTGTCGACGCCCGAAAGCAGCTCGGGCGAAATGTCCTGCCAGCTGAGGCCGCGCGAGCTGTTGGCCGAGAAAGTGTCGCGGCCGTTGAATTCGGAGCGGACCTGCGGAAGGCCGCGGACGATGACGCCCGAGGGCTCGGCCGAGAAGTGCGACGTATCGTCGGTGCCGGCGAACCGGACCACGGTGACGCCCGGAACGCGCTGAAGCGCTTCGGCGACCGACTTGTCGGGGAAGGAGCCGATATCCTCGGCAGTGATCGAATCGACGACGGTGTCGGCGTTGCGCTTGCGGTTCTGGGCGGTATCCAGATTGCCGCGCATGCCGGTGACGACGATCACGGGTTCATCGGTGTCGGTGGTGTCCTGCGCATAGGCAGGCGCCGCGATTACGGTGGAAATCGCCGCGGTACATGCGGAGAGCAGCAATTTCCTGCCCAGGGCTGACGGATACGACCGGTTACGTGTCATGATATTTCCCCTTCTCCCCAGCCTCATGGGCCGGCCCCTGACGTATTTGTAATACCAATTTCGCCGTAGGAACATTACCAATAGACTACAAATCGCGTATCGAGTCTATACTAAATGTGCTACGACTCTCGGCGCGCCGGGATCGGGCGGTACCTATGGGGGAGCAGATGTCTGATACCGCAAAGCCGAGGCTGGTCTCGCTCGACATATTGCGCGGGCTGACGGTGGTCGGGATGATCCTGGTCAATTCGATGGCCGGGATGAAATGGGGCGCGAAGGCCGAGGTCTATCCGCTGCTGATCCACGCGCAGTGGGACGGGCTGATGCTCGCCGATCTGGTGTTCCCCGGCTTCCTGATGATGGTCGGCGTCGCGATCCCCCTGGCGGCGGCGAGCGCGCGGGACGGCACGCGCAAGCAGACCAGCGCGATCCTCGCCCGGGCGGCGCGGCTGTTCCTGCTCGGCTTCTTCCTCTCCAACCTCTATTGGTTCGCTGACTTGTCCAATGGCGCGTGGCGGCTGTTCGGCGTGCTCCAGCGAATCGGGCTGGTCTATGCCGCCTGCGCCCTGCTGTTCCTCGCCTGCGGGCCGCGCGTGCGAATGGGAATCATCGCGGCGGTCCTGATTCTCTACTGGCCGCTCACTCTGCTGCCCGCGCTCGACGGGCTGCCGGGCGACATCTGGGCGCGCGGGCATAATTTCGTCGGCTCGGTCGATCGCGTTCTGCTCGGCGCGGGCAACCATATCTATGTGAAGGGGCCGGAGGGCTATGATCCCGAAGGGCTGCTCGGCACCCTGCCCGCCATCGCCCACGGGCTGATCGGCGTGGCGATCGGCGAGTATCTGCTCCGGCGTCCCGCGGGCGCCGCGCGCACGCTGGCGCTGGCCGGCGTGGGGATGCTGGCGCTCGGCATCGCCTGGGGCTTCGTCTTCCCGGTGGTCAAGGATATCTGGTCGAGCAGCTTCGTGCTTGTCACCTGTGGCATCACCACGCTGGCGCTCGCCGGGCTCCATGCCTGGCTCGACCGCGAGACGCCGCCACAAGGCGCGACGCGCTGGTTCGTGCTGTTCGGCACTGCCTTCGGGATCAACGCGATCGCCGCCTACGTCATCCACGAGCTCACCGCCGAATGGGTGACCTGGCAGATCCTGCTGGTGCCATTCCAGGCGATGCGCGGCGCGCTGGGCGACGGGCTGGCGTCGTTCGCGCCGGTGCTGATCTACATCGCGATGATCTGGGCCTGTGCCGATTATCTGCGCCGCCGCAAATGGATCATCAAAATCTGAGGAGATTGGACATGAGGCTTCCCCTGCTCGCGGCGCTGGCCGCATTCACCTTGCTCGGCGCGGCCGGCGCGGGCGCGCAACAGGCGGCCGACGAGCTGCTCAATACGCCGTCGGCGAACTGGAACGTCTATGGCCCGGGCCAGACGCATAAGGGCGTCCGCGACAAGGACGTTCAGGGTGGTGGCGCGATGCGCGTCACCGTGGCCTCGATGCCCGCCAACGCATGGGACGCGGGAGCCTCGTTTCCGATCACCAAGCCGATCCGCAAGGGCGACATGCTGCTGCTCGCTTTCTATGCGCGGCTGGTGACCGGCGGTACCGACGGCAAGACCGAGATCGCCGCCTCGATCCAGCGCAGCACCTCGCCCTATGACCCGATCATCACCGGCCGGGTGACACTGACGCCCACGTGGCAGCTGGTGCATGTCGAAGCGCCCGCCCCGGCGGATTATCCGGCGGGCTCTGCCAATATCGCGCTCTCGATTGGAACGGCTGTCCACACCATCGATCTGGGCCCGGTCTTCGTGATGGCGACGAAACGATAATGCCAGAACATGATAGCGATAATACCTTTAGAATACCTATTGTGCGATTTCCGATTTCCTTCTATGGAATCGGGCCTTGGAAGGGCGTCTTGACGCTCGCACGGCGGGGGGCTGCAACAGCGTGATGATCGACACCGCAACCCGGCCCACAGGCGCCGCGGTCGACCCTGTCGGTACGCTAATGCACGCCGAGGCGGCCGAAGCCGGCGCGGCGGTCGCACGCTTCCTCGCGGCCAATGCGGAGACGCTTGAGCGGATCGGCGCACGGCTGCGCGCCTGCCCGCCCGAAGTGGTCGTCACCTGCGCGCGCGGCTCCTCCGATCACGCGGCGACCTATGGCAAATATCTGATCGAGACGCTGACCGGAGTGGTCACGGCGTCGGCGGCGCTGTCGGTCTCGTCGGTCTATGCGGCCGCGCCAGCACCGACCGAGCCCGGATCGAACCGGCTGTGCATCGCGATTTCGCAATCGGGCAAGAGCCCCGACCTGCTCTCCTCCGTCGCGGCGCAGAAGCATGCCGGCGCCTTTGTCGTGGCGCTGGTGAACGAAGCCGAATCGCCGCTCGCCGCGCTGGCCGACGAAGTGCTTGCGCTCAGCGCCGGGCCCGAGCGGTCGGTCGCCGCGACCAAATCCTATATCGCCTCGCTCGCTGGCCTCGCGGCGTTGACCGCGGCCTGGACCGGTGACGAATCACTCGCCGCCGCGCTGGCCGAGCTTCCCGAACAATTGCCGCGCGCGTTCGCGCTCGATTGGTCGGCCGGGATCCCGCCATTGCTCGACGCGAGCAGCCTGTTCGTGATCGGCCGGGGTTATGGCTTCGGCGTCGCGCAGGAAGCCGCACTCAAGCTCAAGGAAACCTGCGGGCTCCACGCCGAATGCTTCAGCGCGGCGGAGGTCAAGCATGGCCCGATGGCGATCGTCGGCGAAGGCTTCCCGATCCTCGCCTTTGCCGGCAGTGGTGCTGCGGGCGACGATGTGCGCGAGACCGCCGAACTGTTCGCCTCGCGCGGCGCGCGTGTCGTGCTCGCGGATATTGATGGCGGTGAGGGCACCCTGCCCGCGCTGGTCGCGCATCCCGCGATCGAGCCGATCCTGATGATCGCCAGTTTCTATCGGATGGCGGCATTCCTGTCGGTCGCGCGCGGCTTCGATCCGGACAAGCCGCCCTTCCTCGCCAAGGTCACCCGGACCAAGTGAAGCTGCGGGTAGCCAATGGCGGCATCGTTGCCGGACGTGCGGTTCTTCCCGCGGCGACGATCCATGTCGAGCATGGCCGTATCGCCGCGATCGATCCGGGCATCGCGGGCAAAGCCGATATCGACCTGGACGGCGGCTGGCTGGTCCCCGGTTTCATCGACACGCAAGTCAATGGCGGCGGCGGGGTGCTGTTCAACGACGATATCAGCGTCGACGCCATCGCCGCGATCGGCGCTGCGCATGCGCGATTCGGCACCACGGCCTTCCTGCCCACGCTGATCAGCGATTCGCCCGATCATATCGAGGCCGCGCTGGAGGCCGCCGATGCCGCCATTGCCGCCGGGGTGCCGGGCGTGGTCGGGGTGCATATCGAAGGGCCCTTCATCAATGAGACCAAGCGCGGCATCCATGAGGCCGACCGCATCCGCCCGATCGATCCGGCGCTGGTTGCGCTGCTCAGCAAGCCTCATGCGGGCCGCGTGGTGCTGACCGTTGCGCCTGAAGTCGTCGGCGCGGCGCATATTCGCACCTTGGTCGACAATGGCGTGATCGTCTGCGCCGGCCATACCAATGCGACCTATGACGAAGTGTGCGCCGCGATCGACGCGGGGATGACGGGCTTCACGCATCTGTTCAACGCGATGTCCCCGCTGACGCACCGCGCGCCGGGCGTGGTCGGCGCGGCGCTCGATTCGCCGGGGACCTGGTGCGGGCTGATCGTCGACAACTCGCACCTCCACCCCGCCACGGTGCGCATCGCGGTGCGCGCCAAGGGGCTCGACCGGATCATGCTCGTCACCGACGCGATGCCCAGCGTCGGCACCGACCAGACCGATTTCACGCTCCAGGGCAAGCATATCCAGGTCCATGACGGGGTCTGCACCTATGAGGACGGCACGCTGGCCGGATCTGACCTCGACATGGCGACGGCGTTCCGCAACGCGGTTCGCATCACCGGGCTGGCCCCTGCCGAAATCGTGCGCATGTCGAGCGAATCCGCCGCGGCGTTTCTCGGCCTGTCGGCGACGCACGGCACGCTGAGCTTTGGCCGCCGCGCCGACTGGGTGGTGCTCGACAGCGAATTCCGCGCGCGCTCGACCTGGATCGGCGGCGCGCCGCTCACCGCGGCCAAGGGCATGGCGGCGGCCTGAAGACTTCAAGGGGGAACGGGTTGGCCGATCTGATCATCACCGCTCCGGTCAAGGGCTGGGCCGCGCCGCTCGACGAAGTTCCCGACCCCGTGTTCGCCGAGCGGATGATGGGCGACGGAGTCGCGATCCATCCGACCGGCACGACGATCCATGCCCCGTGCGACGGCGTGGTCGCCAATCTCCATGCCGCGCTGCACGCCGTGACGGTGCGCAACGAAGCCGGCGCCGAGATCCTGATCCATATCGGGCTGGAGACCGTCGCGCTGGGCGGCAAGGGCTTTCGCGCGCTGGTGGCCGAGGGCGACAGCGTGGCGCGCGGCGATCCGCTGATCGAATTCGACATGGACGCCGTCGCGATGGGCGCGGTGAGCCTGATCACCCCGGTGATCGTCACCAATAGCGAGGCGTTCCGGATCGAGCGGCGCACCACCGGCAAGCTGGTCGGCGTGGGCGAGGCGCTGATGACGCTGAGTCCGATTGGCGCCGAAACCCGAGTCCGCATCGAAGGCGACACCGTCAGCCGCGCGCTCGTCGTGCCGCTGGTCCACGGCATCCATGCCCGCCCCGCCGCACGCATCGGCGAGGCGGCACGCGCGTTCGAGGCCGAGGTGGAGATCGTCCGGGGCGACCGGCGCGCCAATGTCCGCAGCGCCGTCGCGCTGATGGGGCTCGGCCTCAAGCTCGGCGACGAAGTGACGATCGAAGCGCGGGGCCGCGATGCCGCCGCAGCGCTGGAGGC
>Ga0164241_10001817_pt1 | contig 24878 bp, 19 predicted proteins | sample OricomyardsoilBY_FD_108780 | JGI IMG/M metagenome (GOLD analysis project Ga0164241, IMG submission 108780) | Backyard soil microbial communities from Emeryville, California, USA - Original compost - Back yard soil (BY) | ecosystem: Environmental > Terrestrial > Soil > Unclassified | place: USA... | reverse complement strand
GTGGCGGGCGTCACCCACGTGCAACGATTCGGGATCGGGTTCCTGCTCGACACCCAGGACAACTTGTTGCCCCATCTGCTGCTGGGACCGGTGATCAGCCTCTTCGGCGTGCCCGGGGCCAAGGCGTTCACCATCGTCACGCTGCAGGTCGCCGTCGGTGTCACCGCTTACATCACGCACCGGGTCACCGGCCGGATGACGGCCGTCGTCGTGGCCGCCCTGGTGATGGTCGCCCTGCCGCCGATCAGCGGACGGGCGGCCTTCGTGCCCATGTATCCGGCCATGCTCGCGCTGGGGTACTTGGGCTGCTGGCTGGTCTACCGGTCGATCACCGCCGACCGCACCTCCTGGCGCTGGTGGGGGTTCGGTGGTCTGTGCCTGGCGATGACACCGGAGGCGCAGCCAGTCGGAGTGCTGTTCCTGCCCGTGCCGATCCTGCTGACGATCTTCGCGCGCGACCGTGGATCCGCGTTGCGCACCCTGGCACTGGTCTACGGCACCGTCGCGGTGGTCAGCATCCCGCGCCTGGTGATCAACCTGTCGGTCGGCGGGTTCTCGCGCCTGGCCAGTTACCGAACCGACTACTGGAACACCAAGGGCTACATCCGCGAGATCCAGGTCAACTTCTGGGGGTACCCCGGGGTCTCCGAATCAACCGGGGAATACGTGATCCAGCTCCCCGGGCGGGTGCTGGAGATGATGACCTGGCTCGGTGGGTTGTGCATCGCCGTCGCGGCGCTGGCCTGGTTGTTCTGCTGTTCACCGCGGGCCCGCGGGTTCGTGCTGCTTGCCGGGGCGATGTTCACCGGCCTGATCGTCTACAAGCAGATCCCGCCGTTCGACCGGTACTTCAGCCCCATCATGCCGGGGATCGCCATCTTGACCGGCACGGCCGTCGGGGCGCTCACGGCGCGCCGCGCGTTGCTCGCGCGGGTCGCCGGCGGGGCCGCGGTCGCGGCGCTCGGGGTGGTCACCGTCATGAATCTGACGGCGCAGATGGTCCTGCTGGACGCCGCCCGGGCCCAGGTGGAGAGCGAGCCGTTCCGCGAGCTCGCCGCGATCGTCGACGACGGGAAGGGTGTGATCGGCGCCCGCTCGCATGGCCTGGTCAACGTCACGGCGGACATCCCCACCTGGGGCGGCCAGTTCCTGACCGAGCAGGAGTACGTCACCTACCTGACCTGGCCGTCGGACCAGGCGGTCGTCGACATGATGCGGTCACACGACATCGGCTGGGTGCTGATCACCAAGAAGCGCCAGCTGGAGACCGACTACCACGACACCTGGCTCGTCCCGCACTACGGCCTGCATGCCCGGCAGGTGGACGCGGTCGCGGCCAGCCCCGAGTTCTGCCTGCGGTCCTCGGATTCGGACTACCTGCTCTACCGGCTGGGCTCCTGCTGAAGTCCCGGACGGGGGTCCAGCGGACCCCGACCGGCCTACGCTGCGGGGTCCGAGCGTGAGCCGGTCGACCGCCGCGTCGTGGTCGCGCGCTGCGCCGGCAGTGATTCCCAGGCGTCCGCGACCCGTAGCAGCCGCGGGTAGCGATCGGGGTCGGCGTATTGCATCTGCTTCGTGCGCTCGAGCGTCTCCTCGAGCAGGATCCGGTTGGTCCGCTGCAGGTCGGCGATGATCAGCAGGGCGAAGCACAGCAGCGACCCCACGAGCATCGAGGTCCCGAAGATGAGCGACTGGATGTGACCGATGCCGTCGTCGACGAGCCACAGCACGCCGAATCGCACGAACGGGATCGACGCCAGGAACGCGAAGATCGTCCCCAGGGTGGCCAGCAGGATGTACGGCCGGAACATCAGGTAGCTGCGAACGATCGCCACCGCCGACTTGAACATGTGATGCCAGATGTTCTTGAAAAGGCGGGATTCACGCGTTTTCGGATTGATGCCGATCGGGACACTGACGATCTCCAGGCGACGATTGCCGGCCTGGATGATCGTTTCCATGCAGTAGCTGAACTGGGTGGCGATGTTCAGTCGGAACAAGGACGCTCGCGAATATGCCCGGAATCCGCTGGCGGCATCGGGGAGGTCCGTCCGCGCGGCTTTGCTGACCACGCGGCTACCGACCAGTTGCATTCGCTTCTTGAAGCCCGAGAAATGTTCGATGGTTCGGGTCTGCCGGTCGCCGATGACGATGTCCGCGGTGCCCTCGACGATCGGTCGCACCAGCTCGGGAATCGACGACTGCGGGTACTGGTTGTCGCCGTCGGTGTTGACGACGATGTCCGCGCCTCTGAACAGGGCATAGTCGACGCCGTCGCGAAATGAACGCGCGAGCCCCATCGTCCGGGTGTGCCGGATGACGTGCGCGCCGAACTGCTGGGCGATTTCGGAGGTTTGGTCGGTCGAGCCGTCGTCGATCACCACCAGTTCGATCGTGTCGATACCGGGGATTCGGCGCGGAATCGACGACAGCACCGTCGCGAGATTGCCCTCCTCGTTGAGGCAGGGCACCTGAACGATCAGTTTCATGTTCTCCCCTGCGCAGTGGACCCTGGTCGACAGTCGGGTGCGGAGCGTCGATATTCAATGAACACGCTAGCAAAGGCACGCCGATCGACGACCGGCGACGCACGGCCCAGGATCCTGATCCAGGTTACGATCCGATGACTGTTCGCAGGTCACCATCGGCGTGCCGATGTCGCATGAGTTGCGACACGCGGGCGTTCGGTGGCGTCGGACGGGCCACGGCTGGGCCACGGCCGGCCCGGCAGACTATCGTTCGAACACGATGGAGCCGCTTCCCCGATGCACCCACCCACCGGTTCGGGCCGTCACCGATGGCGTCGGCGTGATGCGGTGGTGATGTCCGCACCCGACGAGGATGTGGGCCGCGCAACCGTCGTGTCGCCGGACGGTCGACGTGGTCGGCTGCGTACGCCCACCGCCGTTGCCGCCCGAGTGATCCTGGTGGCGATGCTGCTGGCCTTTGCCGCCGTCGTGATCCTCCGGCTGGGATCGTCCCTCATCGGCCTTACCACGTTCTCCGGCGTCGACGCGCTGACCGCGTTCTCGCCATGGATCGAGCGGTGGTCCCCCCCGCAGGTGCACAATCGCTGGGTCGGGGACACGATCGACGTGGTCCTGCCCGGCTATATCCAGATGTTCGGGTCGCTGTGGTCGGGCGATCTGCCGCTCCGGACGATGCTGAACGGATCCGGGGCGCCGTTGCTCGCGCAGGCCGGAATCCCGACCCTGACTCCGTCGACCTTCGTTTTTCTGCTGACGCCATCGGTGTGGGCGGTCGGGTTCGCCAAGCTGGTTCAGCTGCTGATGATCGTCGGCGGGATGATGCTCTGGCTGCACCGAGTCGGCGTCGCATGGGCCGCCGGTGCCTTCGCCGGGCTCGTCTACTGCGGTTCCGGGTTCTTCGTGGCCTGGTCCGGCTGGGTCGGGCAGTCGACGGTCGCGGCGACGATCCCGCTGCTGTTCTGGGCGATCGAGTACTTCCTGGCCCGGCGCACCGTCATCGCCGGTCTGGCCCTGTCGGTCGTCGTCGCCTGGCTGATGCTCGGCGGCTTCCCGGCGGTGGCCGGCCATGCGCTGTACGCCGGCGGGCTGTACTTCCTCGTCCGCGCCTTGGTGACCGGACGGGGCCGGACCGGCGCGCAGGTGGCGACCACGATCGGTGGCGGCGCGCTCGCCGTGGCACTCGGCCTGGCCCTGTCGGCGGTGCAGGTGCTGCCGATGCTGTCCTCGATCGCAGACACCGACACGACGTATCGCGCGGACCAGTTCCACATCCAGTTGCCTGACAGCTCGGCCTTCACGCTCTTCTTCCCGCGGCTGTTCCTGCCGACCGACGATCTGCCGCACGGCTTCGGCGACTCCAATCCGATCGAGGCGTACGCCTTTCTCGGGATGGGCGCCGCGGTGCTGGCCGCGCTGGCGGTGCTCGCCGGTCGGCGGTCGGGTGTCGCCGGCGGCGTGGTGCCCGCGCTGGCGCTCATCGGCCTGCTGGCCGCCGCCCTGGTGTGGCACCAGGGGTTCTGGACCGAATGGCTGGCCGACCTGCCGGCGTTCGCCGACAACCGGTCGGCCCGGCTGCGGGACCTGGTCGCACTGGCCGGCTCCGCCCTGGCCGGTGTCGGGTTGAACCTGTTGCTCCGCCCGGACCTGCCGACCCGGGTGCGGCGCCGGCTGACGATCGCTGCGTGGGTGCTCGCGGGCCTCGCGCTCGTCGGCACCATCGGGGTCGGTGTGCGCTATGCGGCGCTCATCGAGCCGTCCTCGTTCCGGGCGGACGCCGCGCTCGCGCTGGTGGGCGCGGTGCTGGTGGCCTCGGCGTTCACGCTGGGACGGCGGCGGCCCGACGATCCGGTCGCCCGGCCGGAGGACCGTCCGGGCGGGTCGTCGAAGGCCCGCCGCCGCAGGGTCGCCCTGCCCCTGATCGGGGTGGGCCTGGCCGTCGTGACGGGGGTTCAGGTCCTGGCGTCGACCGAGTACTTCTGGCCGGTTTCCAGCCGGGACGACTTCTACCCGGCGCTGCCCGCCATCGCGGCCGCGCAAGCGGCCGTCGGCGCGGATCGCGCCGTCCTGATCGGGACGTTTCCGGGTTCGACGGCGGGGGCGTACGACCTCCGCACGGTCACCGGTCATTCCTTCCAGGATCCGGCGTGGCGTGACGTCCTGCTGGCGATCGATCCGGAGGCCTACACCCCGCCGGGACGCTCGCCCACCTTTCCGGTGCTGAACGTTTCGGTGTTCGACGGATCGATGAGCAACCCGCTCCTGGACCGGCTCGCGGCGTCGACCGCGCTGGTGAGCCCCGATCAGGCCGTTCCGGGGCCGATCCGCAATCTCGATGGCACCCCGAGCGACCCACTCGGCGCTGCGGAATCCAGTGTGCGGGTCGGATCGACCCCGGTGACCGCGGCCAGCGCCCTCGCGCCGATGGACGTCCGGGCGGCGGTCGTGCAGATCACCGAGCCGGTCGGCGACGGCCGCAACGGCGTCGAGCTGGCCGTCGTCGTGCGGGACGCCAGCGGCGTGGCGGTGGCCGGCGGCTCGCAGATCCGGCCCGAATGGGAGGCGGGCTGGGTGCAGATCCCGATCGCGGGTGAGGGACTGGGGTCCGCCGTCGGTCCGCTGACCGTCGAGTTGACCGTGCGCTCGGCGGTCGACCCGACGCTGCGGGTGGCGTTCGGCGCCGCGGACGGAGGGCCCGACGTGCGGATCACCGGCGGGCAGGACGACGGGCTGGTGCTCCGCTACGCCGACAGCGACATGATGGTGTGGCAGCGGCTGGCGGCGTTGCCGCGCATCCGGTGGGCGAACAGCACGATCGTCGAGCCTGATCCCTCGGCACGCCTGTCCGTCCTCGCGGATCCGGCAACGCCCCGATCGGCCGTGGTGCTCGACGCGCCGGGCCCGGAGCTCGCAGCGGGTTCGACGGCGCAGGTCGGCACAACCCTGGACACCGGGGATCACCTATCGGTGCGGGTGGCCGCGGATGGGGCCGGCTACCTGGTGGTGGCCGATGCGATCCAGTCCGGGTGGAGTGCGACCGTCGACGGGGAACCGGTCGATCTCGTGCCGGCGGACCATGCGTTGGGAGCGGTCCTGGTGCCCGCCGGTGAGCACGTCGTCGACCTCCGGTACGACCCGCTGTCATTGCGGATCGGGGTGCTGGTGTCCGGGATCGCGGCGGCCCTGGCGCTGGGCGCGCTGCTGGCCGGCATCGTCCTGCACGGCCGCTCGGGCCGGCGCTCATCCGGGCCGGATCCGGCGGGGAGCGCCGGACCGGCCGACGTCGCCGGGCCGTCGGCGCCACCTTCGACACCCGCTGGAACCGCCGATCAAATGAGCGGATGACCGGGACCGAATCGCGTCAGCAGGATGTTGTCGACCAGGGTCAGCGCCGACGCGATCGCCATGTGCATGTCCAGGTAGCGGTAGCTGCCCAGGCGGCCGCCGAAGTAGACGTCCGGTTCGGCGTCGGCCAGCGCCCGGTAGCGTTCCAGCCGCTGGCGGTCGGCGGGGGAGTTGACCGGGTAGTAGGGCTCGTCGCCGGCGGTGGCGAAGCGGGAGTATTCGCGCGCGATCACGGTGGCCTCCGGCGGGTGCCGGCGCTCCGGGTGTAGGTGGCGGAACTCGTGGATACGGGTGTACGGCACGTCCGGGTCGGCGTAGTTCATCACCGGGCAGCCCTGGAAGTCGCCCACCGGCTCGACCGTCGTCTCGAAGTCGAGGGTGCGCCAACCCAGTGGGCCGGCGCGGTGGTCGAAGTAGCGGTCGAGCGGGCCGGTGTAGACGATCGGAAGCCGACCGTGTGCCGACGCCCGGCCGTACGGTCCGTCGGCGAAGAAGTCGGTGTCCAGCCGCACGTCGATCCGCGGGTGGTCGGCCAGGTTCTGGATCCACGCGGCGTACCCGTCGACCGGCAGCCCCTCGTGGGTGTCGTCGAAGTACCGGTTGTCGTAGGTGTACCGGACCGGCAGCCGGGAGATCACCGACGCCGGCAACTGTGCGGGCTCGGTCTGCCACTGCTTGGCCGTGTACCCGCGGACGAAGGCCTCGTACAGCGGCCGTCCGATCGATGCGATCGCCTTGTCCTCCAGCGACTCGGCGCGCGACCCGGCCGGCCGGTCCCCGCCGGAATCGGCCTGCTCCCGGATGAGCTCCCGGGCCTGGGCCGGGGTCAGCGCGGCACGGAAGAACTGGTTGATGGTGCCCAGATTGATCGGCATCGGGTACACCTCGCCGCGGTGCGTGGTGTAGACGCGGTGCCGATAGCCGGTGAACGCGGCGAAGCGGTTGGCGTACTCCCACGCCCGCTCGTTCGAGGTGTGGAACAGATGCGATCCGTAGCGGTGCACCTCGATCCCGGTCTGCGGGTCGCGTTCGGACCAGGCGTTGCCGCCGGGATGCTCGCGCCGGTCGATGACGGTCACCCGCAGCCCCAGGTCGTCGGCGCAGCGGCGGGCCACGGTGAGCCCGAACAGCCCGGCGCCGACGACGAGCAGGTCCATCGTCAGCCCCGCACGGCCGGCCGGCGCCGGCGGAGCTGCGCCGGCGCCATCGCCAACGCGTCGCGCAGGGCGCGCAGCCGCAGCCCGAGCCGGAAGTTGGGCGCGTCGGGGACGGTCCGGCCGAGCAGCCGCCGCGCCACCAACGACGCGGTGGTCAGCGCGAACCGGCCGAACTCGGTCGGCACGACCCCCGCTGGTGCACAGCGGACCAGTGTCAGCAGCCGGTTGCGTTCGTTGTAGTAGTGGAACAGATCGGACCGGCGGTCGCTGGTGGCCGCGTGCCGGTGGGTCACGCGGGCGGCCGGTACCGACCGGATCCGCCAGCCGGCCCGGCGCAACCGCCAGGAGGTGTCCAGGTCCTCGTAGTAGAGGAAGAACTCGGCCGGGAACCCGCCCACGGCGCGGAGCGCAGCGGTGCGCAGCAGGGCCGCACCCCCGCAGAACCCGAACACGTCGCCGATACCGGGGGACAGTGCCGCGACCGGTTCGCCGGCGGCCACGTCCACGCCGTACCAGCGGTCGTTCAGCTCCGATCCGAGGTTGTTCACCGTGTCCGGCCGGTCGGCCAGCACCATCAGCGAGGTCCAGGCGGCGGCCCCGTCGTCGCCGTCCGCGGCGGCCAGCAGCTGCTCCAGCCAGTCCGGGGCGGGCACCGCGTCGTCGTTGAGCAGGGCCAGGTACCGGGTCCGCACCTGTGGGATGGCCGCGGCCACGCCGCCGGCGAAGCCCAGGTTCGCCGGCATCCGCCGGACCGCGCCCGGGGGCAGGATCCGGGCCAGCACCTCGGCGGTGCCGTCCGACGAGTCGTTGTCGATCACCAGCAGCCGGTGTGCCCGCGTCTGCCGGTCCAGGGCGGCCAGCGCCTCGGCGATGAACCCCGCGGCCCGGTGGGTGACGATCACCACCGTGACGTCGTCGGTCTCCATCACGACGTCAGTCCGGTTGTGCTGGCGATCCAGGGCATCGTGTGGTCCAGCGCGGCGGTCGCGGTGGCCCAGTCGTGCGCGGTGCCCGGCGACTCCCAGGTCTGCACGGCCATGCCGGCCGCCTTGGCCAGCTTGTAGTTGTGCAGCTGATCCGACCTGTAGTCCGGATCGTTCTGACCCCAGACGAACCAGCCCGCGGAGTGCGGGTACTTGTTCTTCTGCATCAGGTCGGCCGGGTTGATCGCGATGAACTTGGATTCGTCGCCGCCGAATGCGTCGGCGACGGTGGTCTGGCGGGCGGTGTCGCCCGATCCCCGAGTGGGTTCCTTCTCCCCGCTGATGTCGATGAAGTTCGGGAAGCGATCCGGGTGGTTGGTGGCCATCTGCAGCGAGCAGGTTCCGCCGTAGGAGAAGCCGCCGACCACCCAGTGCTTCGGATCGGGGTCGACGTCCAACTGGGTGGTGATCGCGGCGGGTACGTCCTTGGCCAGGTAGGTGTCGACGTTGCCCAGCGCGCTGTCGGCGCAGATCGGGTTGGCCAGTTGGGAGCCGAGCACGTCGGGCATCACCACGATCGGGGCGATCCCGTTGTGCTGGGCGGCAAAGGCGTTCATGGTCGACTGGACCCGGTCGCCGAAGATCCATTCGTCCGGGCTGCCGGGTTGCCCGTGGTAGAGGATCACCACCGGCAGTGGTGTCCGGTTGTCGGCGAAGTAGGCCGGCGGCAGGTAGACCCAGGCGGGCCGGGCGCTGAACCCGGACTGCGTGTTGGGGATGTCGAACGGCAGCACCTTGCCCTTGCCGTCGGTCGGGATGCCGGATCCGGTCGGGATCCACGACGTGGTCAGCGGCTCGGTCGTCTGCACCGTCGGCGTCGACTTGGGTGTTCTGCCTGGCAGTGCCGCCTGCTCGTCGGTGCCGGACGGACCGAACAGGTCCTTGACCGCCGGGAACTCCTGGTAGTTCTTGTTGATCTGGTTGCCGGCCGCGGCGATCACCGCGATGGCGGCGACCACGGCGACGCCCTTGCGCCACCAGGGGGTGCGGAACAATTGGCCGACCGCCAACGGCACGGCGGCCAGCGCGACGGCGATCCAGACGATGTCGGACGTCGTCAGCGGCGCGGCGAAGAGCCTCTCGGCGACGATCGTGCCGAGCAGCCACGCGGCGACGCCCGCGATCACCACGACCGCCGGCACCACATACAGCCACCACCAACGCTCCCGGCGGGCCAGCAGGAAGACCGAACCGGCCACCCCCAGGCCGAGGACCAGCCAGCTGAGCCAGCCGGTCAGCAACGAGGTGTCCATCGGTTCCCATCGAACTCGGCCACTCGAACCAGGTCACCGGCCCGCCCGGCGGCCATCGTGCCCAATATGCCAGGCGGACCTGGGATCGGTGGGCGGCGCCGGTCGGCCCCGTCGTTGTGTTGTGCTGGGCGCATGCCGCAGCTGAGCGTGATCGTCGAGCAGTGCCTGGCGCCGGTGCCCGGCGGAACCGGACGCTACGCGGCCCAGATCGCGCGGGCGCTGGCCGCGGCGCCGCGACCGGGCTGGACGGTGCGCCCGGTGACCGCCTGGCATCGCGACGTGCTGGCCGCCGTGGTGCCCGGCGCCGGCCGTCCCGCCCGGCTGCCGGCCGGCCACCGGGTGCTGGGCGAGCTGTGGTTCCGCGGCCTGCCGCCGTGGGTGCGGGGGACCGCCGTGCACGCCACCACGCCGCTGGCCCCGCCCCGGGGTGACGGGGTGATCGTCACGGTGCACGACGCCGTCCCGTGGACCCATCCGGAGACGCTCAGCCCGCGCGGGGTTCGCTGGCACCGGGTGATGGTGGGGCGGGCGATGGACCGGGCGCGGGCGATCGTGGTGCCGTCGGCCGTCGTCGCCGACGACCTGGCCGGGATCTTCCCGGCCGCCGCCGACCGGCTGGTCGTGATCGGCCACGGGGTCACCGAGCTGCCGGCCCCCGCCGATGGCGTCGACCGGCGCCGCCGGCTCGGTCTGCCGGAGCGGTACGTGCTGGCGATCGCCACCCTGGAACCGCGCAAGGGTCTGGACGTGCTGATCGAGGCGATGGCCCGGCCGGCGCTGGCCGGGACGCACCTGGCCCTGGTCGGTGCGGCCGGGTGGGGCGGGGTCGACGCGGCCGAGCTGGCCGCCCGGGCCGGGTTGCCGGCCGACCGACTGCACGTGCCGGGTCGGCTGGACGACGCGGACCTGGCCGCGGTGCTGACCGGGGCGGCGGTGCTGGCCGCGCCCTCGCGCTCCGAGGGATTCGGGCTGCCGGTGCTGGAGGCGATGGCGGCAGGTGTCCCGGTGGTCTGTTCGGACGCCCCCGCCCTGGTCGAGCTGGTGGCCGGGGCGGCGGTGGTGGTGCGGCGGGAGGATCCGGCGGCGCTCGCGCACGGGCTTGGGGATGTGCTGGCCGACGAGGCCGCGGCGGCCGCGCTGGCCCGCCGGGGCCGGGACCGGGCCGCCGCCTTCACCTGGTCGGCCGCGGCGCGGGAACTGTGGACCCTGCACGCCGGGCCGGCCGGCGCTGATCCGGGGTGATGGGCGGGCCACGGTGCGTGCACGGGACCCGACGGCGACGATCCCATTAGGCTGACCCGGCCACGGCGGACCAGGAGGGTGGTGGGAGTGGCCGCAGACCCGCACGTGTTGCTGGACGCCACCGCGATCCCCGCCGACCGCGGCGGCGTCGGACGGTACGTCGACAAGCTCGCGGGCGCCTTGGACGCGGCCGGCACGGACCTGTCGGTCGTGTGCCAGCACCGGGACGCCCCGACCTTCGCCCTGCTGGCGCCGCACAGCCGGATCGTGCCGACCGCCGAGGAGTTGGACAACCGGCCGGCCCGGCTGGCCTGGGAGCAGACGACGCTGCCCCGGCTGGCCCGGCGGCTGGCGGCCGACGTCATCCACTCGCCGCACTACACCATGCCGCTGGCTTCGCCGGTGCCGGTGGTGGTCACCCTGCACGACGCCACCTTCTTCTCCGACCGGAGCCTGCACCTGGGGGTGAAGGGCCGCTTCTTCCGGGCCTGGACCCGCACGGCGCTGCGCCGGGCGGCGGTGAGCATCGTGCCCAGCCAGGCGACCCGCGCCGAGCTGGTCCGGCTGGTTCGGGCCGACCCGGAGGCGATCGTGGTCGCCCACCACGGCGTCGACCTGTCCCTGTTCCGGGTGCCCACCGCCGAACAGGTCCGGACCACCGCCGGGGCTCTCGGGCTCGGCGACCGGTCCTGGATCGGCTTCCTGGGCACGCTGGAACCCCGCAAGAACGTCCCCGCCCTGATCCGCGCGTTCATCCGGGCGGTGGACCGGCGCGCGGACCCGCCGGTGCTGGTGCTGGCCGGTTCACCCGGCTGGGACACCGGTATCGAACCCGCGATCGCGGCTCTCCCGTCCGGCCTCACCGTGCTGCGGCCGGGGCACCTGCCGATCGAGCAGCTGCCAGGCTTTCTCGGGGGTGCGGTGGTGGTCGCCTATCCCAGCCTTGGCGAGGGTTTCGGACTCCCGGTGCTGGAGGCGATGGCCTGCGGCGCCGCGGTGCTCACCACCCGAAAACTGTCCCTGCCCGAGGTCGGCGGCGACGCCGTCGCCTACAGCGGAACCGGCGCGGGCGACCTCGCGGCCGCGCTGACCGATCTGCTGGACCGGCCCGACGAGCGGGCCCGCCTGGCCGCGGCGGCCGTCGATCGGGCGGCCACGTTCACCTGGGCGGCCAGCGCGCAGGCACATCGGCACGCGTACCGGCTGGCCGCCTCCGGAGTGCGCGGATGAGTGCCCCGGGATCATCCGACGAGCCTTGCGCTGATCCAAGACCCGATTCGGTGCCGGTTTCGTCCGATTCGGTGAGTATTGGATCAGCGCAACCGGACGGGGGCGCCGGGTTGACCGAGGGCGGCAGCCCGCAGCCGGACGATCGGACCGACCGGATCGGACTGGTGGCGGTGACGTACTCGCCGGGTGACGCCCTGACCGGCCTGCTCGACTCGATCCCGGCCGCCTGCACCCGATCCGTGAGCGTGGTGCTGGCCGACAACGGCTCGACCGACGGGTCGGTGGAGGCCGCTGCGGCCCGGCCCGGGGTGCGGCTGCTCCGGACCGGGGCCAACCTGGGTTACGGCGGCGCCGCCAACCTCGGCGTCCGGTCCCTGGACGCCGGCATCGAGTTCGTGCTGATCGTCAACCCGGACCTGGTCTTCGGGTCCGGGGCGATCGACGCCATGCTGGCCGCCGCGGCCCGGCACCCGCAGGCCGGCGCGGTCGGTCCGCTGATCACCACCCCGGACGGCGTGGTGTACCCGTCGGCCCGCGAGCTTCCGTCGGTGTTCACCGGGGCCGGCCACGCCGTGCTGGGGTGGGTGTGGCCGAGCAACCCCTGGACCCGTCGCTACCGGCGGGACGCCGACCACCCGGTGGAGCGGGCGGCCGGGTGGCTGTCCGGGTCGTGTCTGCTGGTTCGGCGGGCCGCGTTCGACGAGGTCGGCGGTTTCGACCCGGGCTACTTCATGTACTTCGAGGACGTCGACCTGGGCGACCGCCTCGGTCGCGCCGGCTGGACCAACGTCTACGCCCCCACGGCCACCGTCGTCCACCAGGGTGGTCACTCCACCGAACGGGATCCGGGCGCGATGGCCCGGGCACACCACGACAGCGCCTTCCGCTACCTGTCCCACCGGTACGCCGGGTTCTGGTACGCGCCGCTTCGCCTGCTGCTGCGGGCCGGTCTGGCAATCCGAGCGTTGGTGTCAAGGCGGTCGAACCGGGTGGCCGGCGGAGCCGCGCTGCCGGAGCGGCGGCTCGACTGAGGCTCGGCCCACTACTTCATCGACCCGCTGTGCGTCCTGTCCGGGTGCGAGGTCCGGCGTCCCGGCGGAATCCGATCGACGCCACCCGCCGGGTCGTCGGGCCGTCGACCGGGTTCGTCCGATACGGTCGGGGGCCTGTTGACCAGGTGCCGGGGGCACCGATCGAGCCGGTGGGCGACCGGGCAGGCGCGGCGCCCCGGGAAGGTGTTGGCGTGAAGGGCATCATTCTGGCCGGCGGCGCGGGTACCCGGCTGCATCCGATCACCCGAGCGGTGTCCAAGCAGTTGCTTCCGGTGTTCGACAAGCCGATGATCTACTACCCGCTGTCGGTTCTGATGCTGGCCGGCATCCGGGACATCCTGGTGATCACCACGCCGGAGGACAACGCGGGCTTCCGCCGGTTGCTCAGCGACGGCCAGGAGTGGGGGATCAGCATCTCGTACGCGGTGCAGCCCGAACCCAACGGGCTCGCCGAGGCCTTCATCATCGGCGCCGATCACATCGGTGACGACACCGTGGCCCTGGTGCTGGGCGACAACATCTTCTACGGCCAGGGCTTCTCCCGGACCCTCAAGCAGGCGGTGCAGGGCATCGACGGATGCATCCTGTTCGGCTACCCGGTGCGCGACCCGGAACGGTACGGGGTGGGGGAGAAGGACGACAACGGCAAGCTCGTGTCCATCGAGGAGAAGCCGGCCAAGCCCAAGTCCAACCTGGCGATCACCGGCCTGTACTTCTATGACAACGACGTCGTCAAACACGCCCGGGCGCTGCGGCCCAGCGCCCGCGGCGAACTGGAGATCACCGACCTGAACAACGTCTACCTGGGCCATGGCCGGGCCTCACTGATCGACCTGGGCCGTGGCTTCGCCTGGCTCGACACGGGCACCCATGACTCCCTGCTGGAGGCGGGTCAGTTCGTCCAGGTGCTCGAACATCGTCAGGGGGTGCGCATCTCGTGCCTGGAGGAGATCGCGCTGGCCGCCGGGTTCATCGACGCGGACCAGTGTTTCGCGCGCGGCCAGGCCCTGGCCAAGTCGCCCTACGGCCAGTACGTGATGAGTGTGGCCCGCAACGCCGGCGCCATCGGATGAGCGGTGTGGGACGGACGACGGCCGTCGACCGATCCGCAGCGGGCCACGCATGAGCGTCGGCCAGGTCGACGCGGTCATCCTGGTCGGTGGGCAGGGCACCCGGCTCCGGCCGCTGACCCTGTCCGCGGCCAAGCCGATGCTGCCGACCGCGGGCGTCCCGTTTCTGGAGCACCTGTTGTCGCGCATCCGCGCGGCCGGGCTGACCCACGTGGTGCTCGGCACCAGCTACAAGGCGCAGACCTTCGTCGAGTACTTCGGTGACGGCTCGTCGTTCGGGCTCGACATCGAGTACGTCGTGGAGGACGAGCCGCTGGGCACCGGCGGGGCGATCCGCAACGTGGCCGACCGGCTCCGGGGCGACACCGCGATGATCTTCAACGGCGACATCCTGTCCGGCCTGGACCTGACCGCCCTGCTGGCCACCCATCGGACGGCACACGCCGACGTCACCCTGCACCTGGTCGAGGTCCCCGACGCGCGGGCGTTCGGCTCCGTGCCGACCGACGCCGACGGCCGCGTCACCGCGTTCCTGGAGAAGTCGGACAACCCGCCGACCAACCGGATCAACGCCGGCTGCTACGTCTTTCGACGGTCCGTGCTGGAACGGATTCCGCCCGGCCGGGTGGTGTCGGTCGAGCGGGAGACGTTCCCCGGCCTGCTCGCGGCCGGCGCCGTCATCGCCGGACACGTCGACTCCACCTACTGGCTCGACCTGGGCACCCCGGCCGCGTTCGTCACCGGCTCGGCCGACCTGGTCCGCGGCATCGCGCCGACGGCGGCGCGGCCCGGCCCGGCCGGCGAGGCCCTGGTGCTCGACGGGGCCGAGGTCGACCCGGCCGCCACCGTCACCGGGGGGTCCACCGTCGGCCGCGGGGTGACGGTCGGTCCCGATGCCGTGGTGCATCGCTCGATGGTGTTCGACGGCGCCCGGATCGGCCCGGGCGCCCGGGTGTCCGATTCGGTGATCGGGGCCGGCGCGCGGATCGGGGCCTGCGCCGTCGTCGCCGACGCGGTGATCGGCGACCGGGTGGTGGTCGGCGAGCGCTGCGAGCTGCTGGCGGGCATCCGGGTCTGGCCCGATGTCGAGCTGCCCGCCGCGTCGGTGCGGTTCTCGGCCGACAGCTGACCGTCCGTCGCACTGCCGGCCGCCCGGTGTCCGGCGACACGCGCATCACGACCTTCGCTACCTGGGGCTCGACGCTGCTCACGCTGGGTACAGTCGCCCGGATGCGGGGTGCGAACCAGGAGGGCCGATGACCGGACTGCTCTGGGCCGCCGCCCTCCTGCTCGCCGCGGCGGGGGTGGCCAAGCTGGCGCGGCCCGACCCGACCACCCGCGCGGCGGCCGACTCGGGCATCCCCGGCTCGGTCTGGTTCACCCGCCGTTGGGTGGTCCGGTTACTGGGCATGGGTGAGGTGGCCGCCGCCCTCGCCGTCGTGCTGGCCGGCGGGCCGCGATCGGCGGCCGCGCTGGCCCTGCTGTATGCCGCGCTCGCGCTGGTCGCCGCCCGGCTGTTGCGGGAGGGCCCGGACCGCGACTGCGGTTGCTTCGGTAACCGGTCCCAGCCGGTCACCGTCGCCCATCTGGTCATCGACCTGGCCGCGTCGGCGGTCGGGCTGGCCGCGGTGCTGTGGCCGGTCCCCGGGCTGCCGGAGCTGGTCGCCGCCGATCCCTGGCCGACGATCGCACTGGCCGGCGGGGCGATCGTGCTGGCCTGGTTGGCCTACCTGGCGATGACCGCGTTGCCCGAACTGTCCCGACTCCGCGAGAAGCTGGCAGGTGCCGCATGATGACCGCGATCGTGGCGATCCAGGGAGTCATCCTGATCGTCCTGGGTGTCCTGGTGACCGGACTGCTGCGGGCGTACGCGTCCGTGCTGCGCCGGCTGCACGACCTGGACAACGGCGGGACCTCGGGTTTCCGCACCACCGAAGGGGTGGCAACGCCACGGGTGGTGGCCCCGGAGCCGGGAGCCGACGCCGCGACCTGGCCGGTCGCCCACGACATCTCCGGTGCGGGCCTGGCCGGTGATCTGATCGCCGCGCGGGTGCTGGGCGTCCCGCACGACACCGTGCTGATCTTCCTGTCGTCGGGATGTTCGGCCTGTCAACTGTTCTGGGAGCAGCTGGGCACCCGGCGTCCGGCGCCCGGCAGCCGGCTGCTGGTGATCACCAAGTCGCCGGAGGAGGAGAGTCCGGCGGCGCTGCGACAGCTGAGCCCGCCCGGCGTCGACGTCGTCATGTCGTCCGCGGCCTGGAGCGACTACCGGGTACCCGGGTCGCCCTACGTGATCGTGGTCAACGGTCGCACGGGCCGGGTCCGCGGCGAGGGTTCGGGGACCTCGTTGGATCAGCTCACCGAGCTGATGCGGGTCGCCGGGGCCGATGCACAGCCACCGGCGGCGTCGGCACCGGGCGGTGTCCGCAAGCCGCGCGCCGATCGGGAACGTGAGGTCGACGTCGACCGGGTGCTCCTGGCCGCCGGGATCGGCCCCGGCCACCCGAGCCTGTACGGCGATCCGGGCACCGATGAGGTGCCGCGGCCCGCTCCCGGTCGCTCCCTCGACCTCGTCGCCGCCGAACCGCCGCACCCGGGGCGAGAGGCCCGTCGATGAGCGAAACCACCATCGCCGGTTATGGTTTCACCATCCGGCTGCCGGACGGCTGGGAGGGCCGCATCTTCCGGCGGCCCACGCCGACCGACGCGTTCACCCCGGCCAACCGAAACTCGCCCGATCCCGACGTCGGTGCCGACGGCTGGCTCGGTGAGCGACCCCGCGCGGTGGTGCACCTGGCCGACTTCGCGCTCCCGCCCCAGCGCGGTGACTACGGCTCCGGCGCGGTCGAGATCATGGGCCGGCTCAACTGTTTCGTCTCCCTGGTCGAATTCGGCAGCGAATGCCGGGGCACCGCGCTCTACGGCACCGTCGGCCTGCCCCGCGTGCGTCCCGAACAGTTCGGGCCCAATGCGCTGGCCAGGCGGCTCCCGGGGCAGACCGGCGTGCAGCTGTTCTTCACCGAGTCCAGCCGGCCGCTGTGCCTGTACGTCGTGATCGGCTCCGACCGCGAGGTGGCATCGTCGAGCACCCGGGTCAACCAGATCCTCGACCGAGTGACGGTGGCGGCATGAGTGTCTCATTGACCGAGCGCCTGGTCTCGGCGATCAGCACGGCACCCGCGCGCCGCGGGCCGTCCCGCCGCGGCTTCTTCGGCGGCGCCGCGCTGGTCGGCGCCGCCATGGCGGTGAACCCGTGGGGTTACCTGGTCCGGCCGGCCAGCGCCTACGACACCGTCTGCGGCAGCGAACCCGGCTGCAACGACGGCTATTCGGCGTTCTGCTGCACGATCAACAACGGCCGCAACGAGTGTCCGCCCGACTCGTTCATCGGTGGCTGGTGGAAGGCCGACAATTCGTCGTTCTGCGGAGGATCGGCCCGGTACTACATCGACTGCAACGCGTTCAAGGGCGGTCCCTGGCAATGCCGGTGCGCCGAGGGCAGTTGCGATCAGCGGCGAGTCGCCTGCAACCAGTTCCGCTACGGCCAGTGCCGGCTGGACATCCCCGCGTCGCAGACCGGCCCGGTGGTGTGCCGGATGGTCTCGTGCACGCCCCCATGGCAGCAGTTCGCCGGGGTGTGCACCAGCTCCAGCGCCACCGACAACCGCACGGCCACGCACAGCGCGCCCTGCCTGACCGGCCGTCCGCCGGTCGGGCACGTCGACGCTGTGCTGGCCGACGGCGGTTCCATCCGGGCCACCGGCTGGGCCTACGACCCGGACCAACCCAGCACCGAGATCCAGGTGGCGATCTACGTCGACGGCGGTGGGATCGGCTGGTTCCCGACCGGGCGCAGCCGGACCGACGTGAACGCCGCATTCGGTATCAACGGCAACCATGGCTTCGACGTGTCGATCCCGGTGGGTCCCGGCCAGCACGCGATGGACGTCTTCGCCATCAACGTCGGCGGCGGCGACGTCAACCCGCTGATCGGCAGCGGGAAGGCACAGGTCGGCGCGATGCCGATGGGCGTGCTGGATTCGGTCCGTTCGGCACCGGACAGCAAGGTCCGGCTGCGCGGCTGGGCGTTCGACCCGGACGAGCCGGCGACCGCGATCAGCGTTGCGGTGTACCGGGACGGTCAAGGCATCGCCTGGTTCCCGACCGGAGGGGCCCGGCCGGACGTCAACTCGGCATTCGGCATTCCCGGCGCCCACGGCTTCGACATCACGGTCGACTGCCCGCCGGGCGACCACACGATGCAGGTCTACGCCATCAACGTCGGCGGCGGCGCCGGAAACCCGCTGATCGGCCAGGGCCCGGTCCAGGTCGGCATCCCGCTCGGGTGGCTCGACTCCGCCCAGGTCAGCGGGCGTTCGGTGCGGTTGTCGGGCTGGGCGTTCGATCCCGATCAACCGGCGACGCCGATCAAGGTGGCCGTCTACCGCAACGGCGAGGGAATCGCCTGGTTCGACACCGGCAGAGCCCGGCCGGACGTCAACTCGGTGTTCGGAATCACCGGCGAGCACGGATTCCTGATCACCGTCGACAACGTGCCGGCCGGGAGGAACACCTTCGACCTGTTCGCCATCAACGTCGGCCCGGCCACCGCCAACCCGCTCATCGCCAGCCGATCGGTGACCGTGCCATGACGGCGGCGCTGGGTGCCGCCGCCGCGGTCGTCGCCGTGCTCGCCGCCGTGCGCGGTCTGTGGTCACCGTGCGGGCTGTCGATGGTCTCGACGTTGAACCCGTTCAGCGAACGATCCCGGGGCCATCGGTACTGGCTGACCGCCGCCTGGTTCGTCGCCGGAGCCGCCGCCGGCGGAGCGCTGCTCGGCGCTGCCGCCGCGCTCGGCGCGGCCGGTTGGCGCTGGCTGGGGCCGACCGCGACGGTGACCCTGATCGTCGCCGCGGCGTGCTGCCTGATCGCGTTCACCTCGGACACCCCGATCGTGCGCTGGCGGCTGCCGCTGCTGCCGCGGCAGGTCAACGAGCAGTGGGTCGGCCGCTACCGACGCTGGATCTACGCCGCCGGATTCGGGGTGCAGATCGGGCTGGGCGTGGCCACGTACGTCATGACGGCGGGCGTCTACCTCACCGTGGCCCTGGCCGTACTCACCGGCTCGCCCGGGACGGCGCTGCTGATCGGAATCCTGTTCGGGCTGGTCCGAGGCAGTGCGGTGCTGATCGGTGGCCGGGCCGACGACCCGATCCGGCTGCGGACCCTTCATGCCCGGCTGGACCGCCTGGAGCCGTGGTCCCTCAGGGTCGTGGTGGCCGCCGAACTCCTCGCCGGGGCCGCCTTCGGCTGGCTGCTGGCCGGTGCGGTGGGCGCCGTCGCCGTGGCGGTGCTGGCGGTTCTGGCGGCCGTCGTCCCCCTCGGCCGACGCCGGGTCGGGGTCCGGTCGCGGCCCGGCACCCTGACCCCTACCTGACCCGAGTAGCGTGGGGCCGCCGGACGCGGCGAGCGAAGGGGGAGTCGGTGGCACGTCGGAGCGAACGTCCGAGGGTGGCGCCAGCGGTCTTGCTGGCCGGCCTGGTGTTGTCGGCCTGCGCGGCCGCCCCGTCCGGATCCAGCGCCGGGGCACCCCCGACCACGTCGCTGCCGTCCACCGCCGACGATCCGTCCGCGATCGTGTCCGGGAGCGTCTCGCCGCCCCTGCCCAGCTGTGCCGGAGCCGACCTGCCGACCCGGACGGCGGGCGTGCTGACCGTCGCCACCGGCACCGACGCGACGGCGCCGTGGTCCGGTGGATCCGGAGCTGCCCCCGGCGCCGGGTTGGAGACCGACCTGGGCTACGCCGTGGCGCAGACCCTGGGCTATCCGGCCGACAAGGTGACCTGGACGCAGGTCGAAAGGTCCGCCGCCCGGGCCGGGACCGCGACCGACTTCGACCTGGCCCTCGATCGATTCACCGGGAGTGACCAGGAGGCCGCCGACTACTCCACCGGGTACTTCGCGATCACCGAATCACTGGTGCGGCGGGCCGACGCCCCGACGATCACCGACGCCGGACAGGTCGGCGGACTGCGGCTCGGGGTCGTCGGTGCGACCGAGGCGACCGACCCGGACGTCGTCCCGAGCGGGTCACCGCAGCTCGGTCTGGCGGACGCACTGACCGATCTGCGGTCCGGCACGGTGGACGGCGTCGTCGTCGACACGCCGACGGCGCTGGCCGTCGCCGGTGGATCGACCGATCTGGTGGTGGCTCAGCTACCGACCGACCCGATGATCCAGCCGGACCAGTTCCACGCGTTGCTGCCCAGCGACTCGACCCTGACCGGCTGCGTGTCCACCGCCATCGATCGGCTGCGGGTCGAGGGCCGGTTGGACGAGCTCGCCCGCCGGTGGGTCGATCCGCTCGCCCCGCCCCTGACCTGACCGACCCTGGCCCCCTGCGGGGCGAGGGTCACGGCACCGACACCGTCTTGCAGCCCAGCAGCGTGTTGCCGGTGCCGCCGCCGGTGGTGATGGCGAAGGCGCACACGGTGTGCGAGCCCGGATCGGGCGATCCGACCGTCGTGACGAACCCATGGTTGGCGGAGTAGGCCGGATAGGCCGCGGCGACGTCGGGCCGACTCTGGTTCGCCCGGATCCCGGAGATCCCGCGGGTGCCGTTCGGTCCGGTGTCGTAGACGTGGATCTCCACGTTCTCCGCCCGATTGTTCGGGTTGAGCGCCCACCCGGACAGCCGGAGGCCGGATGCGGTGACCGTCAGGCTGTCATAGGCACCGAACGCATTCGCGACGACGACGTCCCGGCACCCGATGATCGGGTTGAATGCGCCGCCCTTGCTGTTGATCGCGAACGTGCAGACGGAGTGCGTGCCCAGCTCGGTGGACGGGACCGTCATCGCGTAGCCGTGGTTCGCGGAGTAGCCGGCGAACACCCTGGCCACGTCCGGTCGGCTGGTGTCGGCCAGGAAGCCGGCGTACCCGTGGGCGCCCGACGGTGCGAAGTCGTAGACGTGTACCTCGACCGAACTCGGTGGGTCGTTGGGGTTGAGCGCCCAGCCGGAGAGGGCGAACGTGCCGACCCCCGGGGTGACCGAGTCGAGTGCGCCGAACGCGTTCTGCACGTAGACCGAGCGGCATCCGATCAGCGGGTTGGTGTGGGGCGGATTGACGTTGATCGCGTACGCGCAGGCCGTGTTGGTGCCCTCCCCGGCGGTCTCGACCGCCCGGCCGAAGCCGGTCGCCCCGCCGGCCCACGGGTACACGCCGGCGACGTCCGGGCGCGAGCCGCCGGTGAAGATGCCGCTGAAGCCCTTGGTCGTCCCGCCCGCCTGGACGTAGACGTGAACCTCCTCGGTCTGACCGGGCGCGGCCGGATCGGCCGCCCAGCCGGAGACCGTCAGCACACCAGGAGCGGAGTTGGTCACCGAATCCAGCGATCCGATCGGATTCGGCCGGATCGTGGAGGCGGCGATCACCTGGGCAGAATGGGTCGAGGTGTCCCGCATCGGGTCTGGGTATCCGTTGCTGAGCTGCAGGACGGCGACGAATTTGTTGTCGGTGTAGCCGACCGAGTGCACGGCGCACTGGGGCGAGGTCCAGAAGCTGTCGCAGCCCCAGCCCTGCTTGGACCCGTGGTCGCCACCGAGGGTGTTCATCCCGAAGTACTGGCTGAATCCGGCGTCTCCGCCGGACCCGGTGCGCTCGGTCTGCGACATCACCGGGATGAGCCACGGGCCGACCGCCTGGTCCTGCGAGGCCCGGAACAGGAAAGTGGTCATGTCGGCCGCGGTGATCCGGGCCGCCCCCCAGTGCCCGGGACGGTCGGTCGCGTTGATGGTGCTGCCCAGGCCGTACCGGGCGGCCACGGTGGGGATGGCGTTGGCCGAGAACATCGAGCTGGCGGTGTCGTCGTCCGAGTAGCGCAGCATGTAGCTCAGCCGCGACTTGACCGAATCCGGCGTCGAGTTGTAGCCGCCGTAGATGACCAGGTAGTACGTGGCCAGGAACAGCTTCATGATCGACTCGGAGGCGACCTGGCTGTTCGCGTTTCCGGTCTGGGCCAGCACGGTGCCGCTGCTGCGGTCGACGACACTGATGAAAGACGTCACGCCGCGGGCGCCGGCGTACCCGACCGCGTCGTTGGTCGCCTCGGCCGGCGTCGCGGCGGCGACCGACGCGGCCGGCGCGACCCCGATGAACGCGGCCAAGATCAGCACCAGCAGCAGGCGCGAGAGCCGAGCCATATGTCCCCCTCTGCGTCGGGCCCTGGTTGGGGAACCTTAGCGTGCGGGCCTGCCGGCGCCCTCGGCGGCGGACCCGACCCACCCGCTCGCACCCGGTGTACCGGCCACCAACGGCCCGATCGTCTGCGCGGAGAACGGCGGCGCGAACTCGCTGATCGCCAACCGGGACCAGATCCTGGGCTGTGAGAAGTTCATCGTGGTTCGGCCCTGGATGACCGATTCCAAGGGGTCCGTGGTCGCGAGGGGTCGCGCCAATCCTCTGTGCCACCCTCGCCAGGCGCGACCGGATCCTCCGCGCGACCGGTCCGCGCGGCCGACTGGTGCCGGTTTGGGGGGAGTTGCGGAACACTGGGTCGCCGGGGGCGTTCGGATGTTCCGCGCGAGCGGTCCGGACGGCCGACTGGTGCCGGTTTGCGGGGGTTGCGGAACAGTGGGTCGCCGGGGGCGTTCGGATGTTCCGCGCGAGCGGTCCGCGCGGCCGACTGGTGCCGGTTTGCGGGGGTTGCGGAACAGTGGGTCGTTGGGGGCGTTCGGATGTTCCGCGCGAGCGGTCCGCGCGGCCGACTGGTGCCGGTTTGCGGGGAGTTGCGGAACAGTGGGTCGTTGGGGGCGTTCGGATGTTCCGCGCGAGCGGTCCGGACGGCCGAACGGTGCCGGTTTGCGGGGAGTTGCGGAACAGTGGGTCGTTGGGGGCGACCAGATCCTGGGCGCGCGAGCGGTCCGCGCCATCAACAAGAGACCTTGGAATCAATCGTCAGGAAGAGCCCCCAATCAACGGCCGAGCGCAGCGGCGATCAGCTCGTGGTCGGCTTCCTCGAAGCCCGGCGGCAGCGCGTCCACCGACCAGAACCGCAGATCGTCGGACTCGTCCGAGATCACCGGCTGTGCCCCGGCCGGCGCGAGGACCCGGAACCGCACGTCGAAGTGCCGGGTGGGGATGCCCAGGGAGCAGGTGACCGGGTGGATGTCCAGGTGCACCGGCAGCGGGTCGATCCGCAGGCCCGCGATGCCCGACTCCTCGTTGGCCTCCCGCAGCGCGGCGCCGGCCAGCGTGGTGTCGGTGCGTTCGCAGTGTCCGCCCAGCTGCACCCAGCGGCCGAGGCGCGGATGCAGGGTGAGCAGCACCTGCCTCCGGTCCGCAGACAGCACCACCGCGCTGGCGGTGATGTGCCCGGGCGCGCATGTGCGGCGGGTCGCGTCGGGCCGTGCGGCCAGGAACCCCAGGAAGCCCTCCCGGACCGCGGCCTGGCCGGGCGTCGGCGCCGGCCAGGTGCTGAGCAGGGCGCTGACCTCGGCGTGCAGCTCGCGGTCGGCGTCGGTGACCCGGGCGATCGGCGGCGCACTCATTGCGCCACGCGACCGGAGGCGCCGCGCAGGCTCGGCCGGCCCGGTCCGGCCGCCGCGCCGAGAGCGCCAATTGTTCGCCTCCGATGTCGAGCCTCCCGCCCGCCCTGCGCTCACCGCATGACCAGTCCGCCGCCGGCCGGCGGTCGCGGCCGGGCTATCGGCTCGCGGGGATGCCCGATGGCCACCGCGCCCAGCGGCTCCCAGTCCGGCGGCAGGTCCAGCACCGCACGCACCACCGCCGGGCAGAAGATGGTGGACGAGATCCAGGCCGAACCCAGCCCCTCCGCGGCCAGCGCGACCAGCAGGGCCTGGACGGCGGCGCCCCCGGCGACGGTGAACATGGTGCGTTCGGCGGATCGGCGCCGTTCGTCGGGGTAGTCGTGGCGGCCGTCGCCGGTGATCAGCGGGACCACGATCGCCGGGGCGTCCCGCAGCACCCGGCCGCGATCCGTGCGGCGCGCGATCCGCTCCGCGCTCCAGCCGTCCGCGGCCAGGTCGGCCTCCCAGGCGGCGAGCATCGCCTCCAGCAGCGTGGCCCGGTGCTCGCGCACCCAGACGAACCGCACCGGCCGGGTGTGGTGCGGGGCCGGCGCGGTCAGCGCGATGTCCACGCAGCGGGCCAGCACCGTTGGATCGACCGGCTGGTCGGTGAACTCCCGCACGGTGCGCCGGAGCAGCACCGCCTCCCGCCGGCCCTGCTCGATGGCCAGGTCGGTGCCCAGCCGGAACAGGTCCTCGTCGCGGGGCCGGATCAGCGACCGCGCGGTGCCGTGCTCCGAATCGAGCGCAGCCGCGGGCCGGGCCAATCCGCGGGCGACCGCGACCGGGATCTGGCCGAGTTTGCCCTTGACCAGGTCGCCGGCGGCGGCGAGCTCGTCCCCGACGGCCACCTGGGTGACGATCAGTTCGTTGCCGTAGGAGTCGACGTCGCCGCGGTGGTCGGTGAGCACCGGTGTGCCGGCGGCGCCGATGGCCACGTCGGTGACGCCGAGCCGCCAGGCCCGGCCCTGGGTGTCGGTGACGATCACCCCGACGTCCAGCCCGCGCGCGGCGAAGGCGGCTTGCAGGCGTGCCGCGGACGCGTCGGGATCGTCGGGCAGCAGCGCGATCTCGTCGGGCAGGACGTTGGAGGCGTCGATCCCGGCCGCGGCCGCGACGATGCCCAGCCGGTTCTCCACGATCTTGGTCCGGCCGATCTGGGCAACCAGCCGCACCGATTCGTCGTCGATCAGCCGCCGGCGCAGCGCATCCCGTTCGTCGGGGTCGACGGGTGACGGGATCAGCCGGCCCTCCACCTTGCTGATCACCTTGGACGTGACCAGCAGCACGTCGCCGTCCGCCAGCCAGGGCGCGGCGGCCGCGATCGCGCCGGCCAGGTCGTCGCCCGGCCGGAACTCGGGCAGGCCGGTGACCGGCAGCAGCTGCAGCCCGGCCGGGGCGGGCGCGGTGCCATCCGGGGTCGGGGTGCTGTCCGGGGTGCGGTCAGCCAAGGCCGGCCACCTGGGCGCAC
>Ga0164241_10001816_pt1 | contig 24884 bp, 14 predicted proteins | sample OricomyardsoilBY_FD_108780 | JGI IMG/M metagenome (GOLD analysis project Ga0164241, IMG submission 108780) | Backyard soil microbial communities from Emeryville, California, USA - Original compost - Back yard soil (BY) | ecosystem: Environmental > Terrestrial > Soil > Unclassified | place: USA... | reverse complement strand
GTTTTATCAATGGCAAAAAGATGGAACGAATCTGACCAACGGCGGCAACCTTTCCGGTTCGACAAATCGCCTCTTGCGTCTTGCGGACGCGACGACCAACGACGCCGGAATTTATTCCGTGATTGTTACCAATCTTCTAGGTTATACGAACAGTCTTGGCGCGACGCTCGCCGTGACTTCCTCGCCGCCGTTCATCGTCATGCAACCGACCAATCAAACGTTGGCGGCGGGAGAAACCGCCGTATTCAGCGTGACGGCCTTTGGCAATCTGCCGTTGACTTATCAATGGCAAAGACATGGAACAAATCTAATTGACGGTGGTAATGTCTCCGGTTCAAAGACCAGCACGTTGACGCTGAATAACGTGACCGTCGCCGATGAAGGACAATACGCCGTGCTGGTCAGCAATGCGCTGGATGTCGTGACCAGTTCCAATGCCATGCTGACCGTTGTGGAAGACAGCGTGCCCGGCACGGCGCTGGCCACGTTGCACTGGTTCAACAAAAACAACGGCGGCTCGCAGCCAAATGGTTTGATACGCGCCATGAATGGCGAACTTTATGGCACGACGCGGTCAGGCAGCATCAATGTCGGTCCTTCCCGTGGCACGATTTTCAAAATCACCACCAATGGCCAATTTACCACGTTGATTTCGTTTAGTTATATTGAAGAAGGCACTTTCCCCGAATCCGCACTCGTGCAGGATACCAACGGCAATTTCTATGGAACGACTACACTCGGCGGAACAAATGACTACGGAAATATCTTCAAATTGACGCCTGATAACACGTTGATCAATCTCTACTCATTCACCGGCGGTGATGACGGAGATTTGCCCAATACGCCCTTGATTTTTGCCAAGGACGGTTATTTATACGGCGTCAACGGGATTTACGGCGGCGGAATTGTATTCAAAATGACAACCGACGGTGACTTTACCAATGTTGCTTCATTGGACGGTGGACCCGTCGGCGCGTTGCTGCAAGCGGCGGATGGAAATTTTTACGGCATGACCAGCGGCGGCGGTGACTACGGTTACGGCGCTGTTTTCAAAATGACGCCGGACGGCGTGGCGACCAACATTTATTCCTTCACCGGCGGCCCGGATGGTTACAACGCTGTTGGCGCATTAGTTCAAGGCACGGACGGCAACTTATACGGCGCAACGGAATTGAGCAGCACCAATCTCGTCGGCATGACTTTCACCGAAGGCGGAACGGTTTTTAGAATCACCACCAACGGCGTGAACACCGTTCTGCATAGATTTCAAAACGGACTGCCCGAAGGCGTAAATCCTTACGCCGGATTGATTCAGGGTAGTGACGGCAATTTTTACGGGACGACTTATGGCGGCATTTACCGCGGCGGCATTGACAATGGCCCGTCTCCCATCAACGGCACGGTGTTCCGGCTCGCTCCCGACGGCACGTTGACCACGCTGGTCACCTTCGATGGTTTTGACGACGGCGCAAATCCCGCGTCCGCGCTGGTGGAAGGCGTGGACGGCGCGCTTTACGGCACAACCACCGCCGGTGGACCGAATAATCAAGGCACCATCTTCAAATTAAGTTTTGCCACCGCACCGCAAATCACCGGCCAGCCGGAAAATCAAACCGTTGTCGCGGGCGCGAACGTCTCATTCAGCGTGGCCGTGTCCGGCGCGCCGCAACTATTTTATCAATGGCAAAAAGACGGCACAAATTTGTTGGACGGCGGCAATCTATTTGGTTCAACCAATCGCATTTTGACGCTGACCAATGTCAGTTTGGCGGACGCGGGAAATTACTCGGTGGTGGTCAGTAATTCGCTCGGTTCGGTGACAAGCAGCAACGCGCTGCTGACGGTGGTTATTCAACCGACGTTCCAAACCATCACCCAATCCAACGGCGCAATCACTCTGACTTGGAGCGCCGTCAGTGGCCAAAAATACCAACTGCAATATAGTTCTGATTTGAGTTCAATGAATTGGGTGAATCTCGGCGATGTCATCACGGCAACCAACAGTATTGTCGGCTTAACTGACGTCATCGGCGCGGATTCAAAGCGATTTTACCGAGTTTTTTTGCTGCCGTGAAATTTTTGTCAAGGCTTCCGATTTTTCTTGCCGCCAACGACATGGAATTGATTCTGAAGCAAAAACTGAATTTATTCAACGATCCGTCGCCTGCCTAAAAACGGAAAATAAAAAACGCAATGGGGTGGCAATAACGCATTAAATTGAAATTCTCCCCTAGCCAGATGCGTGACAAAAGCTCTGCAGGGGAATTACGCCGCTGATTGCGAATAATGCCGGCACAGCTTCGCCACGGGCAAGCCTTTAATGATTTCCTAATCAACTTGCCCCTAATCCGCGCTCTGGCATAATGCACGCCCGGCGCGGACGGGTTGGATCAGCATCTGCCTTGTTTCAGATCGCGGCAAAATTGAAAAATCAACCTTGAACCTTCTAGTTTCTTCAAGGCAGTGATATTGCGTCAATCACCGCACCCGGATCCACCGCGCGGATTTTAAGCGTGTGCCTGCCGGCGCCGAGGTCGGGCAATGGAATTCGCGCGGCGGTATAATTATTCTGCACGGCAGAACTGCGGATGGCGCCGTTTTCGTTTTCCGCGCCGCTGGAACCGGGGACTTCGATCAGCATTGGCGCGCGGTCATCCACGCTCACAGCCACGCGTAATTTCATGCCGGGATAAAGCCGGAATGTCGGCAGGAAGTTCACATACGCCGCAGCGTCTCCGCCTTTGCCCGTAAAATCAAATTCAAGCGTCGGCGCGTTGGGGTCATTTTCGTTCCATGACGAAGCAAGACCCGCTGGTTCAAGGGCCATCGCCCGGCCCGACGGGCCAAGTCCTTCAATGACCGCCCACCCGATGGAGCCGGATGAAGTCTGACGATCAGCCGTTGCAGCCGAGCGCCAGGTCTGGCCTGCCGGGGGTTCGTTCTGCGATGCCGGTTTGCCGGCCGTCGCCGGCTTCTTTTCTCCCCAAGGCCAGCGCACCTGGCTGTTCCATGCCGTCAAATTTCTTCCAGTCACGAGACCCGGCATGATGCGGTTCCATTTGCCGCCGGCGATTTGCGTGTTGTAGTTCTTAACCTGCTCTTCGAGATCATTCCGTAATTGCGTGATCTCATGCACGTTCGCCGCAATGTTGCTGCCTGTCTGGATTTGCCGGTCGGCCATGAAAATCAAACCGGCGTCTCCCAGCACGTGCGCCGGGAACCCGACCAGCTCCGCATAGGCATCGCGTGAACTTGCGGGCATCGTGGCGGACACGGATTTTTCATGGGCGAGCAAATTTTGATAATCTTGCTGCAATTGCGCCGCATATTCCGGCGTCAAAGAAATTGCCCATGCCCGATCCATCAATTCCGGCTTGCGGACGGTTCCCAATCGGTAAAATTCCATGAGCAAGTCCGTCAGCGGCCGGGCGAACTGTTCACCGAAGTTGCGCGCGGCAAAGTCGTGGAGAAATGCGCTTTGCCCGCCGAGGTGGAAGCCGTCGGGATTCCAGGCGAGCCGTGAGAAATAATCAATGCCGATTTCCATCGGCTTGATGTCGCCGACGTTGATGACCCAGAGCGAGCGGGCGTCGTTTTCCCAGGCCTTGTGCAATTCTTCCCACATCAACGCGGGCGCGGTGGTGTTGAGCCAGGTGTAGGAATGCGGCGGGCCGTAGTAAGACAAGTGCCAATAAACTCCCGCGCCGCCGGAGCGTTGGCGTTCCGTCGGATTGCTCAATCGGCGGATATAACCGAAGTTGTCATCCACCCAGACGAGCGTCACGTCGTCCGGCACCTTTAAGCCGGCGTCGTAAATCGGCAGCACTTCCTTGTAGGGGATAAAACATTGGGCGATTGGCCCCCATTGCTGGGTGACATATTCATCCAGCAGCGCCCGTTGGTCGTGAAAGATTTTTTCCATCAAATTAATTTTGTCCGGCATGTCGTTGGGCGGTCTTTCCATGCCCACGTCATGAATGCCGCGGATGCCGAGCGTCCAGACGGCTTCATACCGGCCCCGGGCCTTTGCCGTGTCTTCCCAGATGCCATGAATGGCGTCACGATTGAGGGCGTAGTTCCACTTGCCCTGGGTCCGTTCATTCCAATGCACGTTGTTGTAGAGCATCGGTTCGCAATGCGAGGAGCCGATGATGATGCCAAATTTATCCGCCAGCGCGGCGTTTGCCGGCACCGAACAGAATTCCGTGCTGCACGGGTGCATGGCCGGCCAGAGGTAGTTCAACCGCAGGCGCAGCATCAGCTCGAAGACTTTCGCGTAGGTTTTGGGGCCAATGTTGCCGAATTGCGGATCAAATGTTTTTTTGGCCCACGGGTTCAATCCCCAATCCTCATCGTTGATGAAGATGCCGCGATACTTCACGCCCGGCGGACCTTGTTTGATTTTGTCGCCGCTTAACGCGAGGGTTTTCTTTTTCGGCACGGGCACATCCGCCCACCAATACCAGGGGGAGACGCCGATCATTTTCGACAACTGGTAGATGCCGTAAATCGTCCCGCGCCGGTCGCTTCCGGCGATGACCAGGGCGCGGCCAACATTCGGCAGCGGATTGGTTACGACCTGCAAAACATAACTTTCCCATTGATTGCCAACACCGCTGGCGTCTAGTTTTCCTTGTGCGGAAAGCTGGTCAATCAATTTGCTCTGGCCCAACGTGCCGATAATGATGTGAACTTTTTTGTCCGGCGAAACTTGCTTTTCCATTTCCGGTTTGACCCCCGTGACCCGCGCAAAATCTTCCGCCAGATCATTTGCTGCGCGCAGAACCGCCGCGTCGGCGTTGGTATCAACGAAAATCGGCGTGGATTTCGCGCCATCGAACAAGCTCAAATTGCCGGCGTCCGGCGCCTCCGTGATCGCAAGCTGCGAAGCGCTTACGGAAAGGCACAGGCTGGTGATGGTGAAAACTAGGATCAGGTAAATGGTTTTCATTTGGGATGGTTTCAGGTCGGTAAATTTAACGGTTTTAACGGTTGCATTGAAGTGATTTTCCACTTTTTCAGCCGGGGGTCTTTACTGGCACAAAATTCAAAAAAGCAATTCATTGATTGGTTGATTCCGATTCGCCATCCCGGAGCCAGGAAGATGTATTGGCCAGTGACTCCGCCTCATGTTGCAGGATGGGGGTCATGATCCACCCCTGAATTCTGCCGGTTTTATCGTTGCCAGTTTCGAGTTTCTTTTGAAACCAATCCTGAACCATTGACTGGCCCTCTTTCAATTCCGTATCGGCTTGTTCGAGTTTCCCAAGCTGGCGAAGAGCCATGCTCAACAAAAGATGAGTGCTGGCCACGCAGGCCGGCGACTGGCCGGGGTAACTAGAACATATCTCAAGTTCATCCACGGCGGCGGTGAAATTGCCCCGCCGGTATTCCAGCAACGACAAGGCAAAAGCCCGCCAAGCGGCAAGCAGGCCGCCGTCATTCACCGCCGGATCGTGGCTTTTGAACGTGCCGGCCACAATGCGTTCCAGTGGTTCCAATTGCTGGAGGATGAAGTCATCCGCCGGCAGCAGCAAACTGGTCTTCATCAACTGTTCCGCCGCGTTTGGGTTGGTGGTGGTGTTCAAGCGGGTTAATGCCGCCTTCCGGATACGATCATAGTCGGTTGTATCACCCGCTTCGATCAGGATCGGCGCGGCAAATAATAGATCAGCGGTTGACTGATCGCTTCGGTCAGTTTTGTCCACCTGGTTTACCTGTAACAAGACAATGTAACGGTTTGCCGCCTGTTTCCAATTGCGTTGAAACAAATTCCACTTGCCAAGCCGGCGAAAAACACCGCTGGATTCGCGAGAAGGGGAAAGCAATTCCACCGGAATCGAATCCACCAAGGCATCCGCCTCCGCCTTGGCGCCGTGGCTCAGAAGAACCCCGGCTTCAGTGATGGTTTCACGCGCCTTGGCTTTTTTTTGCAACAGCATTTCATTGGCATGTGCCCGTTCCGCCTCCATGCGCGCCTGCCGTTCCTTTAAGAAAAAACTGGTGGAAACCTGCAACCCGATAATCAAGATGAACACCACCACCAGGCCGCAGGCGCAAACAATTTTGTTGCGCTGAATCAATTTCTGGAGACGGTAGAACTGGCTGGGCGGACGGGCGCTAACCGGTTCATTATTGAGGTAGCGCCGAACGTCCATGGCCAGGGCGTTGGCTGTCTGATAGCGCCGCTGTCGTTCCTTCTCCAACGCTTTCATCACGATCCAATCCAAATCTCCTTTCAGCGACCTGATCAGTTTGGGCGGCTCCAATTGACGGTGTCTGGCTGTCACAGCCAAATCCGTATGGGTCAGGCCGGTCAGCATCGTGGAGGGTCGCCGAGGTTCTTTTTCACGCAGCGTGCGCCGCATTTCATCCAGGCCGGATTGGATCAGTTCCTTTTGATCAAAGGGCGTGCGGCCAGTCAGTAATTCATAAAGCAGGACGCCGAGCGAATAGATGTCACTGCGCGTATCAACATCCAGGCCGCTCATCTCCGCCTGTTCCGGGCTCATATACGCGGGGGTGCCAACCACCTGGCCCTGCACCGTAAAATTTGTATCGCCCATGAGCCGGCCCTCGATGGCCTTGGCAATGCCGAAATCAATCACCTTGGGAACGGGCGCGCCATCGTGCGTTGCCACCAAAATATTTGAAGACTTGATGTCCCGATGGATCACACCTTTTTGATGCGCGTGCTGGATGGCCTGGCAGACTTGGATGAAAAGTTTCAGCCGTTGGGGCGCGGTTAGTTTTTCGTTGTCGCAGTAGCTCGTGATTTTCACTCCCTGAACCAGCTCCAAGACAAAATAAGGGCGCCCGGATTCCGTGGCGCCACCATCCAACACTTTGGCAATGTTGGGATGATCCATCATTGCCAGCGCCTGACGTTCCGCGTCGAAACGTGCAATGACATTTCTGGTATCCATGCCGAGCTTGATGACCTTGAAGGCCACGCGACGGCGGACGGGTTCCTCCTGCTCCGCCAGATACACCGCGCCGCAGCCGCCTTCCCCCAGCTGCCTCAGCAAACGATACCGGCCGATCCGCATCCCCGCCATTTCCCCGGCAATGTTTTTTTCATTTTTCAACTCCGGCACCTCGGACACATCAACGTCGTCAATGGCAATGCTCGAAACACACTCGGAAAAGAAACGTTCGCTTTGATTATGCTCCACCAACATTTCAGCTATCCGCATATGCAAACCGCTGTCGTCAACGCAGGCCATTTTGAGAAACATCTCCCGTTCGCCGGGGTCCGCGATCGGCAGGGCGGCGGCGAATAGTAGTTGTTCTTTATCAGTTCCCCCGCTCATGGTGCAACATCATCACGCTATTAGTTAATGCGCCGGCGGAGGAAGAAAGCTGAAAAACATCAGAATTATGATTCCAGATTTCGTTCTTCACGGATGTTTTTTAACAACCATGCCTTGGCAAAGGCCCATTTATTGTAAATCGTCCGTTCAGTCACTCCCATCGTTTCAGCCACCTCGTCGTTGGTCAAACCACCAAAGAATTTCAGCGTCACAATCCGCGCCAATTCTGAATCGGCGGCCCGCAAACGCGTCAAGGCGTCGTCAATGAGCAAAATCCGTTCGTCTGGTTCTGTTTGAGCCACATCCACATTTTCAATGCTGACATGCTCGGCGCGGTTGCCGCGTTTCAACCTCAGTTTGCGCCGGGCGCGTTCGATCAGAATTCGCCGCATGGCCTCGGAGGCGGCGCCAAAAAAATGCGCCCGATTGCGCCAGACGGAGGGTGATGAATTGGATTGCAACCGCAACCAAGCCTCATGCACCAAGGCGGTTGGCTGCAAGGTCTGACCTTCCATTTCCCTTGCCATGCGTGAGGCGGCGAGTTCGCGCAAATTTTTATAAACCAGCGGAAGCAGTTCCTGGGACACAGCACCGCCCGGCTCGTTCGCCTGAAGCATACGGGTTACATCATGTTGGACTTCGGAATCAGACATGAACGCCAGCGGAGTAAAATGAGAATTTAATGCTCCACCATAACAGCCAATTCCTGATGATTCAATCAAAACCCGGCTACTCCGACGTTTGAGTCTGTTGTAGCGACAGCTTAAATCCATGGATTATTGCTTAAGGCGATAAAGGGCTGACGGCGACGTCGGAGCCATGCCGATTGAATTCAGATTGCCGGTCACATTTGCCAGATTTGTCACGAGGCTCCAACTTGCCGGCAATTTAAGATTGGTCGTGCTTTCGAGGTTCAGAATTAAATAGCGTGTATGAACCTCGGTTTTCATCATATAGACCAGTTTATGCATCACCGGCTGATATTTCTACGTTTTTAAGAACCACGTATTTTCAACGCAAATTCCAATCTCAGGATGCCGTTTCTGCTGGATCTCCAGGCGAAATTTCATCGGGATCGTTGAAACGAGTGCCTGGCGGCGGCTTGATCGGCCCCTGTAGAAGCGGATCGTTAGTCGAGTGCATCCAGGTGTCTAATCGCTTGCTCATCTCCTCAAGCACGGCGTGATGGGAGGCGTCACCCGCCAGGTTATTGCGCTCATTTGGATCAAAGACCAAATCATACAAGGCCTCCGGGGCCACAGGTTGGTGCCCCCAACCGTTCTCCAGCCAATAAGTCTTGCTCGGACCATCGTCGCAGTTGGGTAAAACCCGAGTGGTGCGCCCGTCGAAATGACGGATGTATTTCCATCGCTTGGTTCTTACTCCCCGTTTTGGTTCATAAGAAGCATGGAAATTGACCTCGGCAAAAACAGCTTCATTGATCTCCGGCTTTTCCCCGCGCAGCACCGGCAAAAACGAACGTCCCTGAAGCCACGCTGGCCGGGGAATTTCAAGCAATTCGCAAAGGGTTGGAAAGATGTCCAATTGTGAAAGCATGGCATCGCACACTTTGCCGCCGGTAAATCCATGGGGGCCGCGTATTATTGTATGAACTCCCATGCCTCCGTCAGTAAGGCTGCATTTCATATCTGGAAATGCAATGCCATGGTCAGTGGTGGAAATAACAATGGTGTTATCTGCTAGTCCGGAGGTTTCCAAGGCTGCCAACACTTCGCCCACACCCCAATCCAGCTTGCGCACCGACGCATGAAAATCCGCCATGTCGCGCCGTGTTGCCGGCACATCTGGAATCGGTGGCGGTGGCTGGATGCAACGCCAGTCATCTTCCGGTCCGGCCTTGCGATACTTCCGGTGAGCTTCCATGAAACCTACCGTCAGCCAGAACGGCTGTTGCGGTGACGATTTCAAAAAACGCACTGCGGCCGGCGCGACCTGCTCAACGTGATTGCCATGAAAGGTCTCAATGCTGTCGTAACCAATGATATGTGGATTCTTGGCAACATGTTGCAAACCGATCAATGCCGAATGGTATCCCGCTTCACGCTGTAAAGTGCGAATGATATGGTGATCGTAACCTTCCTTGGTCATGGAAAAACCACGGTTGACCAGCCCCAACATCCCATTGTTGTGCGGATATTCGCCAGTAAGGAGACCTGCACGGCTGGGCGAGCATGTGGGCGCGGAGCAATACATCTCGCGAAAGAGAACACCTTCTTCAGCCAGTTTCTGCAAATTAGGAGTTGGAACCGAATAGCCATAGGGGCTGGTAAATCGTCCGGTGTCATGTGAATGGATATAGAGGATGTTTGGACGCGGAGAACTGGACGAAGGCGCGCCATGACTCAGTGCAGGTGCTAAAATCATTCCGGCGGCTCCAGTCCCGGACACTTTGAGGAAATCCCGTCGGTTCCATGCGCGTTGAGAATCCCCCCCGTCATTTTCAATATTTTCCATAATCCTTTGTCTTTATCACCACAGCGATTATCGGCAAACCCAATCTTTTCTATGTTTTGTTTTCCCGATTTTAATTTGCCACGATTTTTGAAGGTGATTTTTCCACGCCTTTGCGATTTTCATCCAGAAATGAAAAAACAGCCGGTTTTCGTTCAGCTTCTTGGCTTCTTTCTCAAATGGTTGCCGATGCAAAGTTCCTTTTGTCATGGTCAAAATAAAAGCTTCCCAGATTAAATAATTTACTTCAAGGATTTGAGTTTGGCGACCAATGCTGGTTCAAAATCCGCCGCACTTTGATACCAATAAGAATCAAGACTGCCGATTGGGCTGGTCCAGTTATTAAAACGATACATGGTATCGAACTTACACCATTGAGCCGAACCGTCAGCAAATACCTCATTGCCACCAGCCGGCGCTCCTCCCTTGGTGGGATGTGCCGGGATTTTACCATATTCCCATTCAGATGATTTACCTGCCGATGCTGCGCCTGCCCATGTTCCGCCGCCTGATGAAGTGGCATTCACCTTCTGATTGCAATCAGCGCCCAAGGCCCAAAACGGTTTTGAACCCGATAATTTCACAGGACTATGGGATTTGCCCGACGGTGATAGAGTCCAAACAGTCATGCCGCCAAAATAGCAATAACCAATAAACATCTGTGAAGAGTTATGATATGTCGGCAGGCCGGGGTTAGGTGTCCCCACACGATCAGGACAGACCCAAATTGAGGGGACGTTTGTCTGAAGTTTCAGATAAGCGTTCACGGCATTTACAATGTTAACGTCCAAGGCGTTGACCACATACGAGTCCCCCGCGCCGAAATTCCTATTATTCACCGGCGGCACCTTGTCACCATTATCGCCGGCATACATGGTTGCCCCCAAGCCGATTTGCCTCAAATTACTCAGACATTGTATGCGCTTGGCCTTTTCTTTGGCTGAAGCAAGCGCCGGCAATAGCATTGCTGCCAAAATGGCAATAATGGCAATCACCACCAGTAGTTCTATCAAAGTAAAACCGGGTTTGGAACTGGGTTTACCTAACATAGTAATCTTATTCTTGGTTGCTTTCATATTTGCTAAAGTGGACAAAACAGTTGAGGCAGACTGCCGCAGTTGCACACTGCGGCAGGGCCTTTGATCTCGTTTAAGGATTCAAGGGTAGGTCAAACGATAAAATACCGAGCCGTTTGTTGCATTAATGTTGATATTTGTGCTGGAAACCGTGCCATCGGTCACATACACCCAGTTGGTGCCGAGACCTTCAGACAATGAATTGGCCTGCATCTGCAATCGCCAGCCTTCATTCGCCGGCCAGGAGAGACTCATGACGCCGGAAACAGCATTATAACTGTTGGTCAAAGCCTCCGAACCACTCGGGCCAGCAGACGTGGAAAAAACTGCGATGGTGCCATCCACTGCTAATTTGTTCGTCCAAGCCAGGTTTGAACTCGGTAGCGCCGGCAGGTTTGTCACGCTAAAACCACTAACTGGCGTGCTGAACAATGTGAATGTATCACCTGCTGCGAGATTGGTTGAACCTATGTTATTTACGGTCAGTATGGCTCCGGGATTGATGGTAACGTCCGATGCATTCATGCTATCACTGCTTGGTGAATTTGTGCGATCAACACGTAACGACACGGTGCCGGATACGGATACCGTGCCGTTTACCGTTAGTGCGCCCAAAGTAGCGGGCAAAGTGCCTCGGGCGACAATTCCCGCTGCAAGCGTTCCGCCGGATTGCACCGTCACGGAGCCGCCAATGCTGCCTGTTCCGCCAAGCGTGGCATTGGTAAGCACGGTGAAACTCGTGTTGAGCGTCGGACCATTGACAAGCACTAGGCCAGTTGCAACGGTAGTGTCGCCGGCATACGTGTTTGAGCCATACAGAGCGACCTCGCCGTTCTCATTGCCGTTATTGACATTGACGCCGCCGATCTGAAGACTGCCGCCACCAGTGATGGGTGCGGTGATAATTAGAGTTTCCGCTGTCGCTGCACCCAGATAGCTGGTGATGCCAGTGTTAAGAGTAATGTTTCCCGCAAGCGTTTTGGTGGTGTTGTCGCCGCGGCTGTTCGCATAATCCGCAAGACCGCCATTGAGGATAAGGTTAGGAATAGTAATTACCCCTCCTCCTCCTCCCTTTAGCAATAAATGTCCTCCAGAGTTGTTAGCATACTGATCAATGCTCAACGCTGAGCCGGCAAATGTGTAGTCATTTGCATCCGCCGGATTGCGCAAAGTGTGGTTCTGCGTGTAATAACCATTGCCCGCAATCGGCAAATTGTCGTCTTGCCACCTCACATTGTTGGTGAAGCTGGAATTGTTGACAGGGTCATCGGCCGTAAGCGGAATCCACGTTGATGGCGACATTCCCGTAACATTCAGGTCAATCGTATGATTGGCCGTATTGTTGACCAGATTGCCGCTCATGCCGGGTGGCAAAATCAAGATGAAATGATCCATGTTCGCCGAAAGTGTCCCATACGAAATCAGCGGAAATTGGGTGTTCGCCGCGCCATAGCCGCTGATTTGAATAATGTTCGTCCCCGGCGAAGACACATTGCCCGAGACCGCGATGGCGGCAACCGTCGGGTTGCCGCCGCTGAAATCGTAATTCAACCTCAGCAGGCCATTCGTGTTCAACGTCAGGCTGCCCACCGGCAATGATGAACCGTTGTTGGCGGTAATCCCAACCGTTCCGCCGCTGTTAACCACCAGCGAGCTGACGGGCGAATAGCTGATCGCCCTCGGATTGTATGCCAAGATGCCGCCGTTGACGATGGTAACACCGCTGTAAGTATTTCCGCCATTGTTGAGGTTTAATGTGCCGGATCCGTCCATGAGCAGGCCGCCAGTTCCAGAAATAACCCCGCTTAACGTTTGCACCGCCGAACCGCTTATTTGCAACGTGCCATCATCATAAATATTATAGATGTAATCGTCGCCCCCGTCGTGGGCGAGCGTGCCCGTCACCTGCAACACCCCATTGCTGACATACGTGTCCGCAAAATAAGTGTTGTCCCCGGCCAGAATCAGCTTACCTGGGCCATCCTTGATGACATTTCCATACCAGGAAACAACCCCGGACAATGTTTGCGTGGCCGAACTGCTGTATTCGAACATCCCCGAGTTGGTGATGTCGCCGCCATAATTTCCATTCGTCCCTCCCAGCAAACCCGCGCCGCCAATGTTCAGCGTGCCGCTGTTGAGATTGATCCCGCCGGTGAACGAGTTTGTGCCATTCAACGCCAGCAGGCCGTTGACATTCCCTTCCAATCCACCCGCCCCGGCAATACCACCGTTGATGGTCAGGTTGTTGTTCCCGTAAATGTGGATAGTGTTCCCGACGTTCGTAATGGACAGGTTCAACGTCTGCATCGCGGACGAGTTATCATTGATATCGCCGCTCAATGTCAGCAGGTAGCCACCACTGCTGCCCAGCACGAAACTGCCTGCCGTGCCGTCAAACGTCACCCCGGTGACGCGATGATCCGCATTCATGTCAGGCGTCAACCGGGTTGTCCCCGCAAACGTCACCGCGTCCCCTGCGTCTCCCGGCGCCAGGCCGTCCTGCCAGTTGGGGTTGCTGCTCCAATTGTCATCCGTGCCGCCGCCGCTCCAAACCGCAGCCGACGGATTGATGGTCACGGTAAATCCCGGTGTGGTGAAGGCCAGCGGCGTGGGGCTGCTGCTGTCGGTGATCGTTGCGGCCAGCGTTTTGTCGCCGGCGGCGATCACCGGAGCCACGAACACCGTGTTCGTATAGGTGCCGTCACCCGCTGCAACCAGCGGCACACTGCTTGATCCGCCTAGCGCCGTCGCATTTGCCGTCACACTGCTAACCGGACTGGCGCTATAGGTCACTGTCACAGTGATCAGAACTTCCTGGTTATGCACCGCCGGATTCGGGCTGGCCGAACCATAGCCGGAAGGCAACAGTGATGAGCTATAGTGCAGGACGACATTGTTGCCGATTTTTTGGATGGAATAATGTTCCGCATTCTGCGGGGCCACATCCCAAATCGGCGTCGCCGCTGAATTGCCGGTGATCGAGCCGGCAACGGTCATCAAAATGTAATCCGCCGTCTGATCCAGGTTCACCGACGGGCTAGGCGCCTTGATATGGAACACCGTGTTTTTCAACACCAGATCCCCACCTACCACCACTTGGTCGTTGGTGCCGTCATAGGTCGTGCCCAGATCAAGATTGACCTTCGCGCCCGATGAAAAAGTCAGGTTCGTCATAAAGGTGTTTGTGCCGTAGCCATTGTCCAGTCCGCCATAAACACTGGCACCCGAGGCAACAGCCACCGAACCGCTCACCGTTCCGCTGCCCAGCAGACTTTGCCCCTCGGCCAAAGTGAACGCGTTGGACGACACATCTAACATCGTATCCAAACCCACAATGATGTTTGGCGAACCAGCGAGCGACGCGCCCGCAGCCAACGCCAACGTCCCACCGCTGATGATGGTGTTGCCAGTGTAAGCATTCGTGCCAGCCAGCGTCAGCAGGCCCGTGCCCGCCTTGGTCAAACTGCCGTTGCCCGTCAACGCTCCACTGTAGGTGCTGCCGGCATTATTGCCGCCCACGCTCAAGGTCACCGCATTGCCAGTTATATCTGAAAGTGCCTGCGAAGATGTTCCGGTCAACGCCCCGAGATTAAATGGCGCCGTATTCGCATCGGAAGTGAAGGACACGGGGTTGGCATTTACCGAAGTTAAATTGAGCGTCGCATTGGCAAGGGCGTTTATATTGTTGAGCTGCAAGGTGCGGTTCAGCGCACTGGCAATCGCGCTTGAAGTGGGCACCGTCATGATGCCGCTGTAAGGATTGGCGGCGCTTAATTTAACTGTGCCCGTGCCGCTCCCCAAGGCGCTTGCGCCGCATATTTGCAAGGCCGCATTGCCGTTGATCGGGGCGACAACCTCGAGCGTTTCAAAATTGGCATTATTGTTTCCCCCGCCGGCGGCGCTAAAAACGGATGCGGCGTTAACAGTGACAGTTCCATCTATGACCAAAACGTCGTTGCCGCGGGGGCCGCCGCCTTCATCTATTTGGCCGCCATTCAGAATGAAATTGGCAGTATAGATTCCCGTGCTGGCGTTGCCCACGGTGCCGTTGTTGCCAATTTTGCCGCTTAAGCGGCCACCCGCATCAATCGAAAGTGAATCGCCGCCAAAGGTAAGCGCAACCGAACCGCCATTGTCAGCATAGTTTGTTGTGCGCAAGGCATTGGCACCGGTGAAATAGGCGTTCCCGACTGTGGGTGGGTTGCCGTCGCTCCAGTTGGTTGAACCGGTAAAGCTCGAAGTGCCTGCGGCGTCAGTTGTATTGAGCGTCACATCAGCCGCCGAGGCGATACTGATCCCAGATAAAACCATCAACACGGCAATAAAATGCAGTTTCGTTGGCCTTGGACTTTGGCGGGCAACCGACTTGGAACACGAATTGTTTGAATTTACGAAGTTTAGGATTTTCATAATAATAGACGACAATCTGTGGTTTGGCATGACGATACGGGCTTGCGCAGTTTTCATTTTTTGCACCGGTTCCAGTTAAAAGTGCGTCATATGGCTTTCAAACCTGAAAAAAATGTTGAAGAATTGAAAACAGCCCATCTTCGTCTCCGTCGCAATATTTTATCCATGCACCAAAAGCCGGACTTTTCCTGATGATTGAGGAATGGCGCACCATCTATGCGCGTATGAACCGCTAGAGCAAAGCGGGAGTGCTGGATCGGGTCTTTGCCCGCCTGTAGCAAGAACACCGTCTCAAAGGTTTTCACCGCATCTTTTCCCGCTTCGGCAAGTTTGATGTCATTTGCCGCCTTGGCCATTTTTGCACCCCTGTCGGTGCTTTGCGCTTTAGTTTTAGCCCGCCCTATCATCGTATCGGCGGCATTCCGCCATAGCCGTCATTGGGCGTGGCAAAAAACGATTTGCCTTCAAAATTTATGCGGGGTTCGGGCAGCACATTGGCCCCTTTGGCCCAGTCCTGCCAGAGCGCGCTCAACTGCTTCACTCGCTCAGGCTGCTCGACGGACAGATCATGTTGCTCGGTTCGGTCTGCTTTCAGGTTGTAAAGTTCCCAAACGCCGTTCCATTGAAAACGCACCAGCTTCCAGTCGCCCTGTCGGACGGCGGCGTTGCCTTCATGCTCCCAATAAACCGCGTCGCGTTGGATCGGTTGGTTCGCAAACGCCGGCAACAGGCTGCGTCCGTCCAGCGGGTGAATCGAATTTCCCGCAAACTCGCCGGGATACTTTGCCCCGCTTACATCTACACAAGTCGCCATGATGTCAATCAAATGGCCTGGCTGGTCACGCAACTCATCCTTCGTTTTGATGCCCTCGGGCCAATGCACGATCAGCGGCGTGGAAATGCCGCCTTCATGTTCGAAGTGCTTGTAGCGCCGGAACGGCGTATTTTCCAGTGTCGCCCACGACTGGCCGCAAAAAACCATGGAATCCGGCCCGCCGGGCGGATGGCCCTGTAGTATGCCATGCGCCCCGCTCTCCAGATTGCCGCCGTTGTCGCTCACGAACATGATGAGCGTGTCGTCGAGCACGCCGCGTTTGGCGAGGCCCGCTATCAGCACACCGACCTCTTTGTCCATGTGATAAACGCACGCGGCATAAATCGCCATGATGTGATCGAACCGGTCCTTTTGCCCCGGCTTCAAGCTGTCCCAGGGCTTCACCTGCGGAGGACGCGGCGAGAGCGGCCATGACTTGTCTATGATCCCCATTTTAATTTGCCGTTCGTAGCGATCCGCGCGCAGCTTATCCCAGCCGGCCATGAATTTGCCGCGAAATTTGGCAATGTCCTCTGCCGGTGCTTCCAGCGGAAAATGCGGTGCGTTGTAAGCCAGATAGAGGAAGAACGGCTTCTTTGCCGCGCGCGCTTCGTCAATAAATTTCAATCCGTAGTCAGTCCACAAATCCGTCGAATACCAGTCTTTCGGCACGCCATCCACTCCACCGCGGTGGATGTTGGTGCCGTTCAGAAACAAGACGGTTCTCTTGTCAGCAGGATAATAAAAACCTCCACTGGGTGCGTTCAGGCTGCGATCAAATCCGCGATTCCACGGTGTCACCCCCCCATCACCCACCTGGCCGATATTCCATTTGCCGGTCATGGCGGTGAAATAACCGACACCGTGCAACACCTCTGCGATGGTGACGCAGTGATCATTAAGATGGCCTAAATAGCCCGGCAACGGCCGGCCATCCGGTCCCTTGCGTTGTCCGGTCAATACACCAATGCCCGCCTCCTGCGAGTAGAGGCCCGTGAGAAGGCTGGCGCGCGACGGGCTGCACCGCGAGTCGTTATGAAAATCTGTGAATTTCAAGCCACCCTTGGCCAGCGCGTCCAGATTCGGCGTGGGAATCTCGCTGCCGTAACAACCGAGATCAGAAAAGCCCATGTCATCCGCCAGGATGACGATGATGTTGGGCCTGGCGGCGACGGGATCTGCCGGTTCAGCGGCGTGAATGACGCCGGAAAATACCAGCAGCAGCGGCAGGAAAAGATGTTTCGTTTTCAAAGAAAGATAGGCTGGTTTCATGGTTTATTGTTCAAGGTTTATTCAATCGTCTCAAATTATTCTCACTAAATCTGAAGGTTGGCTTCTGGCTGGCCGTTAACTTTCGCGGCGCCTTTTTGCGTCGCCGGCGAAAGGCCCGGCGTTTTGATTTCATTGGTTCTTAAATTTAATTTTTCCGTTTCCTGCCGGCGTCAGGAGATCACATGCGCGGTTTGGGTTTGAGCGGCGATTGGTTTAACCGCGCGGCAATCCGCTCCACATCCGGCAAGGCATGCGCGAAAAATTTCTTGAAGCCACGGCACAGATAATTCAATCCCGGCTCGCCGTCCGGCGTGCGAATCAGCCGGTTTTTCGGACACTCGCCCCAGCAATCCGTGAGATACGCGCACTGCCGGCAATACTGCGGCAAACTCGCGCTCTTCGCGTGGCCGAATTTTTGCTGCTCGCTCGAAAAAACCATTTCACCCAGCCGGTCAGTCTTCACTTCGCCCAGCCGGTATTCGGGATAGACGTAATGATCGCACGAATAAACGCTGCCATCGTTTTCCACCGCCACGCCTTTGCCGCAATTCTCCGAAAACACACACATCTGCGACGACAGGCCGAGGTGCTGCGCCACCAAGGTTTCAAAATGATTGACCATCACTTTGCCGAGATCCTGACTCAACCATCGGTCAAACACCTTGCACAAGAAATAACCCCAGTCGTCCGGGTCCACCGACCAGTCCGTCACAATGGAATTCGGATGGCCGGGCCGCGCTTCGGGATCGCCGTCCTTCGGCAGTTCATTGTCGTTCCATCTTTGCGGCGCGACGCGCTCGAAATTTCGGTGTTCGACAATGGGAATAAATTGGATGTAGTTCGAGTTGAGTTCTTGCCGCAGGAAACGATAAACGTCCAGCGGTTTTCTTCCATTGAAACGATGCACGCAGGTGAGCGTGTTGAACGGCACGCCGTAACGCTGAAGCAATTTGACGCCGGCCATCACCTTGTCAAACGTGGGCTGTTTGCCTTTGGTTACGCGATAGTGATCATGAATTTCGCGCGGGCCGTCTATGCTCAACCCGACGAGAAACCGATGCTCCTTTAGAAGTTCGCACCACTCCTCGTTGAGCAAAGTGCCGTTGGTCTGCAGATCATTTTCAATGCGCTGGCCGGGCTTCGCGTATTTTTTTTCAAACGCGATGACTTTGCGGAAAAAATTCGGCCCCAGCAACGTCGGCTCGCCACCCTGCCACGAAAAAACCACTTCGTCGCCGGTGATGCTGTCAATGTATTGCTTAATAAACAACTCCAGTGTCTCATCAGACATCCGGCCCGCGCCCGGGCCTTTTGCCAGGTTCTCCTTGCTCAAGTAATAGCAATACGCGCAGTCCAAATTACAGGTTGAGCCAACGGGCTTGGCCATCGCGTGGAACTGCTTCGGCCTGTGATTTCCCGCCAGCGAAGGCGCAGCTGACCGATCCAATGAAATGGAAGGAAGCGAGTTCATCTTTCAAGCCTTCCATGGCGGTTAAAAACAAAGACGACTTCTAGTTTCGCTGCTTTGCTGATGGAGGGGAAGCCGGGCGACGCGCACTGCCGAGGCAACTTCCGCCGCCATGAACGGCTAATGACTGGGCAGGCGGGCGGCCAGCACACAGTGAAAATCAAGCCGCGATGAGATTGAAATTTTTTCACAATGTTAGCTTCACGAGGAAATTTTATTTGGTTCCGTCCAACGATGACAATAAAGGGATCTGTTACTCAATCGTCCAAAGCGATGACATCATTGCCATGAAATGGAGTGGTTGCCCGCTTTGGTGGACAGGGAGCGGAGTTGGAAGTATGACCGAGAATCTTCGTCACTGGGCAGTTTGGGCTGATTGTGCCGGCATTCACTGCTTCGAAGCCTTCGTTGAAATGAGTTTCAAAGGAGCAGGGAAAGTCACGACGGTTCCGAATCCCGGTGCTTTGCAGTTCGATGTGTCCGCCGATCTGGGGCCTGCTAACACAAATTGATCTTGCTGTGAATTTTCGCAAAATGGATGAATGGAGATCATCTTAAATGGACGGCTAAAAGTTGTCGTTCTCATCTGCCGGTCGAACAAGGTTATAGGCGTTCATTTGTCGGCGGGTCACCAATGGTAGTCATAATCAGTCGGGCGGGGAAACTGGCGAATGGGGCCGTAGCGTTTATAGGTTTCAAAAACTGCGCCGCCGTTCAAGACGCGCGGGTCTTCAGTTTGGCGGAGATAATCATCCAGTTCTTTGGACAGCTTGCTTCGGGTGTTCGCATATTGTGGGTCTTCTGCCAGATTATGCCGGCAGCCTGAATCCTTGGTGATGTCGAACAATTCCTCTGCCGGTCGCTTGCCAAAGATCATGGTAAAGAATTCTTTAACTTCAGGATCGGTGGCATGACTCACCAGATATTGAAACGCGGGGCCGCCGTCCGTGTCCTTGTAAGCGACCTTCGGCTCACCGCTTGAAGTTATCACGAAAGGATCGCCCAACGGCCAGCGATCCGGACGGAAGTTGCGGATGTAGAGAAATTCCTTTGTTCGCAGAGCGCGCGAGGGATAACCCAGGTCGTTGTAACGCGCGGATGAATGACGCTCCCGTCCCGCATAGACAGCAGTGCGGGTTGGATCCACGGTTCCCTGTTTGTCAGAGCGCAGGATATTCATAATGCTGCGCCCTGTCATCGGGGGATAATTGGCCGGCGGCGGCACTCCCGCCGCGGCGAGAATTGTAGGAGCCAAATCCACGAGGCTGACCAGATCATCCACCGTGCGGCCGCCCGGCACGCGATCCGGCCAGCAGATGGCCATCGGCTCATGGATGCCGTATTCGTAAACAGTGGCTTTGGCGTCGCCAAACGACATTCCATTGTCGCTGGTTACAATGACCAGCGTATTATCCAGTTCGCCGGCATCTTTCAGTTGTTTCAGCATCCGCCCCAGTTGCGTGTCGAACCATTCGATCTCCACGCAGTAATCCAGAATGTCGCTGCGCACCTCGGGCGAATCCGGCAGGAAAGGCGGCGGCGGGCCGTCGGCCAGTTTCTTGCCGAATCTCAAACCCGAACCTTTCTCGTAACCTCGGTGCGGTTCGTGCGCGCCATACCAGAAACAAAACGGCTCGCCTTTCGGGCGCGACGCGAGAAACGCCCCGAAGTTCGCCGCGTAATCCTCGTTTGAAATCCCTTTGGCCGGCGGTTTGGTGTGGATCTTGTTATACTCCGGCCCCGCCGGATTGCGGGAACGTCCGCTCGCCTGCCAATTGCCCGGCGCCCAGCCCTTCCCGGTGTAACCGACGTAATAACCCGCCTTCTCCAAAATGTCCGGATAGACGATGTAGTTGGTCGGAAAAGAACTCCAATGCGTGCCGGCCTGCTCGATTTGCCAGATTTGCCGCCCGGTCAACAGCGCCGCCCGCGACGGACTGCAGCTCGGACAGGCCGCAAAGGCATTGTTAAACAAGACGCCTTCACGCGCGAGGCGGTCAAAATTGGGCGTCTTCACGCCGGGATAACCGGCGATGGACGTGTGTGCAAACGATTGGTCATCGGCAATGGCGATGAGAATGTTCGGGCGTTTGTGGTCGGATGCCGGGGATCCTTTCGCGAACAGGACAACGAACAGGAAACTGATTGAGGACAGCAGCCAAATACATCCCGCCCTCCATGAGCAAACATTTGATTTCATTGGCGGCGATTTCTTTTCCATAATAGTTAGATAATGGGCTGCGGTTTTAGCTGCCTGGGCAGGCAGCGCACGCGTTAAAACAAACATGCTGCTCACGCCGTTTTTTCATTTTTACAGTGATTCTATTTAATAATGCGTCAGATGACTTCCAAACCTGAAAAAAATTCTGCCCGCTTATTCTCGTGTTCGAGAAAATATCCCAAGCGCAGTTTCGCCGCTGAAAGGGTGTCAGCCTTTAATGATTTCCAAATCAACTTGCCCTTAATCCGCGCTCTGGTATAATGCGCGCCCGACACGGTATTGCAGACAGGATTGGCAAAGTCAAATTTGAGAATTTGAAATCTCAAATTGCACGTTGAAATCAACGGTTCGCACCCATAGCTCAATTGGATAGAGCGTCTGACTACGGATCAGAAGGTTTCAGGTTCAACTCCTGATGGGTGCACCACTTCAAAAAGATGGATTTTCCCACGGCGCCTTGAACTCGCCTCGCCCTCTTGTTGATTGAACCAGCAGACGCCTCCGCAATCATAAATGGCAGTGCCGGCTTCAAGGGTGTAATCCCTTCCGCCGGCTGACCCGGCCAGACGCCCGGGCGGATTTAATTCAAGGGGCAAAACAAAAAAAACGCCGGGCGTGAAGCCCGGCGTTTATGAACAAAATATCGGTTGAAATATGGCTCACTGCGCCAGCTTTAATGCGATTTGCTTTTCCAGTTCTGCAGCCAGATTCACATCGCTGACGCCCCAGCCGGCGCGCGCCTGCACCCCCACCTGCGTGGTTTTCGAATCCACCGGCTCGACGCGAATCCAGACCGTTTCCTGGTTGACCTTGCCTTCGAGGGAACGGACGACGTTAGTGCCGGGAGTGATGTATTCCCGGACAAGCACGCCGTTGATGGCCACCACTTGCACTGCGGCGTGATAGACCTGATCCATCGTGCGGTTGTAACGGCCGGTGATGGTGTCCTGGCTCCAGGTGCTCGCAAAAGTGTGGGTGTCCGCCACCGTGGAACGGCAGCCGGTGGCAGCCAGGGCGGCCCCGGCAAGAACGGCAAAAATTGTCTTCTTCATATGGCGAACAATGCAACCGAAAACCTCGTGGGCGTCAAGCACGATTCCTCCGGGATATTTTGCAACTTTCATTCCGCCACGGTTTTGAATAATAGACTTTATGGCGCAGTTTTCATACAAGGCCCGCAGACGCTCCGGCGAACTCGTCGAGGGCGTGCTGGACGTGGCCGACCGTTCCGCCGCGCTGGTGCAGATCCAGCGCTCCGGGCTTTTTCCCATTGCGGTGGACACGGCCAAGGCCGGGGCGGCGCCGGCGGGCCGGCGCGCGGCCAAGAGCATCCAGCTCACCTCGTTCCTGCCGGAATCCCTGCGCCGGCAGTTGACGCAGCAGCGGAAGCCGAAATTGCAGGAACTGGCGACATTCACGACGCAACTGGCGAACTTGTTGAAATCCGGCATGCCGCTCACGGTGGCGCTGAACAGCATGATGCATCTCCAGACCAAGGGCATTCCTTCCAATGTCAGCCGTGACTTGCGGCAGGAGGTGACGGAAGGGCGCAGCCTCTCCAACGCGATGGTGCGGCAGCCGCGCATTTTTACCGACCTGTATGTCAACATGGTGCGGGCGGGCGAGCAGAGCGGCTCGCTTGTGGAAGTCCTGCGGCGCATGGCGGCCCATTTCACGCGGTTCGCCGAAGTGCAGGCGACCTTCAAGTCGGCGATGATTTATCCGGTGATGGTGATCTGCGTGGGCATTCTGCTGGTCATCTTTTTCATGACGTTCATGATGCCAAAGTTCATTGAAATTTTCAACGGGTTCAACATTGAACTGCCGCTGCCGACGCGGATGCTGATCGCGGCCAGTTGGATTTTCACCGACTACTGGTGGCTGATGGGATTCGTGGTGCTCGCCATTATCGTCCTGTTCAAACGCTTTCAATCCAGCGCGGCGGGCGGGCGCAAGCTGGACGAATGGCAGATGAAGGCGCCGGTCATCGGCAAGGTGATTCAGGTAAATGTATTCGGGCAGTTTGCGCGGACGCTGGGCACCTTGTTGCAAAACGGCGTGCCGGTGCTGACCGCGTTGAAGATCACGGAACAAGTCATGGCCAACCGGCTCATCAAGGAGGCCGTGGCCAAGACGCGCGAGGCGGTGACGGACGGCAAGACGCTCGCGCAGCCGCTCGCGCAGAGCAAACTGTTTCCGCAGCTCATGGTGGATTTGGTGCGCATCGGCGAGGAAACGGGTGACGTGCCCGGCGCGTTGAACAATTTGGCCGATACTTACGAGAACGAACTGCAGCTCGCGTTGCGCGTGATGAGCGATTTGATCGGGCCGTTGCTCATCATCGTCATGTCCATCGTCGTGGGCTTTCTGCTGTTGAGCATTTTCCTGCCGCTGTTCCGGCTCATTTCCTCCATTCACTGAACGATGAAGTTTTTTGCCGCCCGCCATTTTTCGACGCCGATTCAGGCCGGCCGGCGGGCCTTTACCTTGATTGAACTCATGGTGGTGGTGGCGATCATCGGGCTGATCGTGTCGCTGGGCATGCCGTCCTTGCTCAAGGCGCTGCAGAAGGAAGGAATGCGAAAGGCTTTGAGCGATGTGCAGGACGTGTGTTTTTCCGCGCGGCAACGGGCCATCATCAGCCGGCACAAAACGGCGGTTTTATTTAAGCCGCAGGAAGGTGGTTTCAGCGTGGACGACGGAGGCGGCCTCAACTCCGGCGGCGCGGGTGGCGGCGCCGGTGCGGTGCCGCAAAGTTTGCGCAACGGCAAGGTCACGTCCGCGACGCTGCCGAGCGGCATCACGTTCGCCATGCTGGATATTTTCCGGCAGGATTACGCGGAATCGGAATGGGCGCGTGTGTTTTTTTATCCCGACGGCACCTGTGACGAGGCCGTCATCGTGCTGCTTGGCCGGGGGGAACAGGAAAAAATCACCCTGGACTACGCGACGGGGACGCCAACCATCTCGGACGTGGACAAATGAAAATTTCCTTTTCCAGAGGCGGCCGCCGGGCGTTCTCGCTGATCGAAGTGATGATCGCCGCCGCGCTGTTTTTCATGGCCGTGTTTGCGATCCTCGGCCTGGTGTCCCAGACCTTGAGCAACGCCCGGCGCTTGCAGCATCCGCAGGTGGACGCCAGCGCGGTGCTGGCGCAATACGCCGCGACCAACAGTTTGGTTGAGGGCACTTATTCCGGCGACCTCTCCGATCTGCTCGGCAAAGCCTATCAGGACTATCATTGGACGGCGGAAATCACCGAGGTGGCCACGAACAAATTGTTCCGGGTGCAATGTATCATCCAGGCCGGCCGTAATTCGGCGATCATCTCGGATCTGTCCACGCTGCTTTACCGGCCGCAGTCGCCCGCCGGCAGCCTGGACGGGGGGAACTTCATTCACCGATGAAATTTTCACCGCAATTTCCCCCGGCGGCCCGCCGCGCCTTCACGCTGATCGAGATCATGGTTTCGATTGCGATTTTTACCATGATCGTGGCGGCGATCTACGGGTCGTGGACGGCGTTGATGCGCTCGACGCGGGTGGCGCACGCGGCGGCGGACCGCGCCCAGCGCCAGCGCGTCACCCTCCGCACCATCGAGGATTCGCTGATGTCCGTGCAGTCGTTCCAGGCGTCGCCGCAGTATTACAGCTTCATCGTGCAGAATGGCAGCAAGCCGATGTTGAGTTTCGCGGCGCGGCTGCCGGAGGTTTTTCCGCGCAATGGAAAATTTTTCGACCCCGTCACCGGAAAGAATTTCAACCTGCGCCGCGTCACCTACACGCTGGAGTCCATCGGTAAAGAAAACGATCTGGTGCTGCGCCAGAATCCGGTC
>Ga0164241_10001815_pt1 | contig 24886 bp, 17 predicted proteins | sample OricomyardsoilBY_FD_108780 | JGI IMG/M metagenome (GOLD analysis project Ga0164241, IMG submission 108780) | Backyard soil microbial communities from Emeryville, California, USA - Original compost - Back yard soil (BY) | ecosystem: Environmental > Terrestrial > Soil > Unclassified | place: USA... | reverse complement strand
GTGAGCGTCAGTCCCACGAGGCCGACGAGGCCCAGCGCCACGCCGATGGGCGTGCCTGCCAGCAACAGCAGCAGCAGACCCAGCACGCCCAGCGTTCCGGTGGCCGGACCGCTCATGCCTGTTCCCGCTTCTTCAGGCGCCACGCAGCGTGGCCCAGCAGCGCCAGCAGCGTGAGCACCACGGCAATGCGCAGCGGACGATACGGCAGATGCAGCAGCTCGCTGTGCTCGTAGCCGTTCCACAGATCGGCCGCGATCCAGGCCGAACCGGCCAGCAGCCCCAGATAAAATACCACCGCACAGGCCGCGTGCAGGCATGCAAGCCACGACCGCCAGTTGCCGGGCAGGCGACCGAGCAACAGATGCACCCGCGCGTGCGCGTGCTCCAGCGCCGCCAGCAGCAGGGCTCCGGCGGACGCAAACAGCACCGTGGCCTGCACGATCTCTATCGATCCCAGCAACGGCAGGTGCACCTGGCGGCCAATCATGGCGGCGGTGTCGACGACCATGGCCACCAGCAACGCCCCGCCCGCCACCCACACCAGTGCGTCACGCAGAAACTTCATGCGCACATCCACAGCCACTCGCCGTCGCGCTGCCACCGCAGTGGCGGCAGGCCAGCCATCGCCCCGATGCGATCGAGATAGGCGATGACGGCTTCTGCGCGCGCGTCGTTCACCATCACCGGTCGGCCCGGCGGTTCGACATGGACCGGGATCACGCCCATGCGCAACTGGCCATCGGCTTGCAGGCGCACCACACCCAACACGCCATGCACCGCTTCGGGATGAAACGGCGCCAGTTCGTAGCGTGGATCGGGCTCGAAGCCAAACAGCTCGCGCCGCTTTTTTGCCCAGGCTGCGCGTGCCGGATGATCCTGCGAAGGACTGAGGGCACGAGTGACCACGCAGCCATTCCCCAGACCATGGAACAGCGCCCTGCCATTGCGGTGTTCCAGCCCACGCAGGATGTGCGCGTGGTGTCCGATCACCACGTCGGCTCCCGCCTCGAGAGCCGCCTCGGCCAGCGGCCGTTCATACGCGGCCAGCACTGCCGGCGTGTGCACGATGCCCTTGTGAAGCGCAACCACCACCAGGTCGGCAGCGCGCGCCGCGGCGATGTCCTCGTGCAGACGCATCAGCGCTTCTGCGGTGGGTGCGACCAGCGGCGTATTGGGTGCGACCGCCCGTCCATCTGCGCTCTGCATGCGCAGATAGTTGCAGCCGGCGCGCTGCTCATCGGCCCATGCCGCCTCGGGACCGACGCAGTTGTAGCTCAGCAGCGCGATGCGGCGACCTTTGCGGTCAAGGTTGGCGGTACGGCTCGCAGCCTGCAGATTGGCACCGGCTCCGGTGTGCGCAATGCCCAGCCGATCCAGCGATTGCACCGTGTCGGCGATGCCCTGTGGTCCGCAGTCCGCGATGTGGTTTCCGGCCAGTGTCACGGCCCCGATGCCGGCACGCGCCAGGGCCTCAAGATGGGCCGGATCAGCGCCAGGGGCCGGCACATCGCCCTGCAGCTCCGAACCGCGCCGCGTATGCGGCACCTCCAGATGCCCGATCGCCAGATCGGCTGCGCGCAACGCCGGCGCGATGCCCGACAGCCAGTGATCCGCGCCTTCCACGTCGAGCACGATATCGCCCGTCAGCAGCAAAGTCAGGCAATCCGGCGATTGCGCCACACCCTGCACTTGCTCGATCATTTCGCCCGCCATGACCCGCAGCTCAACACGATCCACGCCCCGCAAGCGCAAAACCGCGGCGCCCCGCAAGACCGCCGTGAAATCCGCGGCACGCGGCGCGTCCGGCACGGTGCAGGTGGGGGATTGGGTGCGTGAGCGCATCCGGCATGGCGCGCTGGTGCCCGGCCAGCGCCTGGTCGAAGCGGATATCGTCGCGGCCACGGGCGCCAGCCGTGGCAAGGTGCGCGAAGCGCTGCAACGCCTGGAGGCCGAGGGGCTTCTGACCATCGAGGAATTCCGCGGCGCCTCGGTCAAGAAGCTGGGTCGCGACGAAGTGAGGCAGATCTACGAGGCCCGCATGGCGCTCGAAGGGCTGGCCGCGCGCGAATGCGCCGTGCGCGCCGATGCGGGGCTGCGCGCGCGGCTGCACGAAGTGCAGCAGGAACTCAATGACGGCGAACACGTGGGCAATCATGACCGCTTCGCGCGCCTGAACCAGACCTGGCATGGGCTTATCATCGCCGGATCGGGCAATGAATACATCGCCCAGTTCCTCAAGCGGCTGACGGTTCCCATCTACCGGCTGCTGTTCTCCAGCTTCTACACCGCGCAACGCATCGCCTCGGCCAACGCCGACCACCGCTTGATCACGGCCGCCATTGTCGACGGCCGCCCCGATGCGGCCGAAAAGGCGATGCGCGCGCACATCCGCAACGGGCTCGACGCCCTGATCGAACTCAACACGCATTTCGACACGTAAGGCCGGATCGCGCGCGCTGCGCGCCTCACCACTTCTTGCGCAGGCTGACCGCAAACAGGCGTCCAACCGGATTGGCGGCAGTGGCGTCATAGCCGCCGCTGCCGTTGACGCTCGGGGCCAGATTCACATAGGGCGGAGCCTCGTTGAAGGCATTGCGGATCTCGATGCCCACGTCGAGGTTCTGCGTCAGCGCGCCGCCTCCCAGATCACCCAGGTCGCGGTTCAGCGTGAAATCCACCGGCGTGTACGGCCCGACGGATTCCACGGGCGTCACCGCATTGTTCTGGTAGCCGTGCACGCGGCTCACCACCGCGGAGGCGCGCCAGGGGCCGAGGCTCCAGTTCACGCCGCCGCGCAGCTTCAGTCGCAGCGGATTGAAGATGGTGTTCAGCCGGTCGACCGTTGCCGCGGCCGAGGTGATGGCCACATCGAAGGTGGTCATGTAGGTGCCGCTCAGCGAGAAGGCAAACGTGCCGTATGAATCGGTGCGCAGCCGGTAGCTGGAGGCCAGGTCCAGTCCCTTCATCTTCGATACACCCAGATTCTGGCTGCGGCCATCGACGAACACCGTAATGCTGGCCGCACCCCCGGCCGGCAGCGCACCCACCACGCCTATGCCCTGCCCGATCAACTGCTGCACGCGGGCCGCAGCCTCGGTGCCGCGCAGGATGATGCCCGTGCCCGCGAAATCCGACTCGCGCGCCAGGATGGCCAGATTCGACAGATAGGCGTCCACCTGGCCGCGATAATCGATATCGAAGTAGGTCAGGCTGGTCTTGAGGTCTTCAGTGACATCCCAGTCGAATCCGGCGGACCAGGTAGTTGCCGTCTCGGGCTTCAGGCCGGTGTTCTCGCCCGAAAGCGCCACGCCGGTGATCGCGGCGCCGCCCGCCGGATTCTGGTAGCTCTGCACGTACAGGTTGTTGCTGTTGCCGTAGATCTGCGAAATCAGCGGCGCGCGGAATGAGGTGCCATAGCTGGCGCGCAACGCCAGGGCATCCGTCGGCCGCCAGGTGACGCCGAACTTCTCGTTGGTCGTATCGCCTACGTCGCTGTAATCGTCGTAGCGCAGCGCCATATCCAGCGTCAGGCGCTGGATGCCGGGCCGCGCGTTGTCGGCACCGACGAGGGGAATCTGCAGTTCGACGTAACCGGAATCCACCGTGCGGCCGAAATAGCGCCACGACAGCGGCGTGGTCGGACCGCCGCGCGCCGAACCCAGCGCGACATCGTTGTCCTGCCTTTCGTAGCCCGTGGCCAGTGCCACATCGCCGCCCGGCAACTTGAACAACGTGCCATTGGCGCGCAGTTCGTAGCCCTTGAAGTCACTGTTGGTAGGCGCGAAGAAAATCTGGTTGGCGATCGCCTCACGCACCGCGGCCGACGTTCGGTGCAGGCCATAGGGATCGAAGGCCGTGTTCGGATCGGAGCTGGCCAGCGCGGCATTGAGTGCGGTGTTGTTGGTGCCGAAGTAGCTCAGGGAGTTGTCGCGCGTCTTGCCATAGCCGAACAGCGCCTCCACCTGCCAGTCATGTGGCAGCTTGAAACGCGCACCCGGCGTGAACTGCCAGTTCTTCGCCTTGCCCCACGAGTCATTGCTGGGCAGGTCGCCGGCAAAGTTGTAATCGATGGAGTAGGAAGTGCCGGCAAAGCCCGCCGGACGGACGAACCAGGCATTGGTCTGCGGCACGGCAAGTCGCGTGCTGGTATAGGCCGAACGACGATGGAAGCTGCGGTCGCTGTAGTAGCCGTCGATGAACAGCGTCAGCCATGGCGCCACATCCTGCGATGCCGTCATGGCGAAGGAGTCGTACTTCTGCTCCGGGAACAGGTCCTGCCCCGTGAGCTCATCGCAACGGTTGGCAGAACCGGCCGTGAGGCTGCCGACATTCGCCGGGGTCAGCCCACCGGCGGGAATCGCGTAGGTCGCGGTTCCGATCACCAGCGTGCCGGGACTGCAGCGTGTGGTGCGATAGTCGCGCCCGCCGGAGTCGCGCTGGTCGCCGCTGAAGAAGTCGCGATCGTCGCCCGAAAGATTGTCGCGGTCCACATGCTCGTAGGCGAGCATGGCCTGTCCACCGCTCCACACCTTGCCGAAGGCGGCGCCGTACACGGCCTCGGTGAAGTGGCCCTGGTCCGCGAAGCCCTTGCGACCGAATACTTCAACGCCATCCAGATCGCGTCGCGGGATGAGATTCACCACGCCGGCCACGGCATCGGAACCGTAGATGGCCGACGCACCATCGGCCACCACCTCCACGCGTGACACGGCCAGCGTGGGCAGGATGGAGGGATCGGTGCTGCGGGAATTGTTGGTCACGCGATGCCCGTCGACCATGAGCAATGTTGCGTACGGACCCACGCCACGCAAATTCACCGTATTGCCATAGACGATGTTGCCCGCGCCACCGGACTGGCCGCGCGAGTTCTCGCTGACGCCAAGATCGAAGTTCTGCGGCAGGTCCTTGATGATGCGATCGATCGTTACCTGGCCGGCGTCGACCAGCACGTCGCGATCCAGCGCGATCAGCGCGGAACCGACGGGCTGCGCGCCACGTACACGGCTGCCGGTGACGACCACTTCACCGATGTCGCCCTCGTTCTGCTCTGCCGCGAGCAGCGGCGTTGCACACATCGTCATCAGACTCGCGCCCGCCAGGACGCCACGCACGGCACGCGACACGGATTTCTCGCTCATGACAGAACCCCCGCACGCGGACTCCACGGTCCGCCTTTTTTGTTGACAAAATTGTCAACAATAATCTAGCGGGCCGCGGGCGATCGTGCAAGCGCTTGCATGGCAGGTGCTGCGCTGCGCTGCAACGACAGCTGCAGCCATGAGCCGTCGGGGCCGCCGGTGTGCACCGCTATGGACGGTGGCGGATCGAGTTTCAGCTGCGCCAGATTGCGCTGCCGCGGGTCAGCACCGGTGATCACCAGTCGCAGACGGGCGCCTGCAGGCACCACCTTCGAGACTGCGGTCAGCGCCAGCTCCACATCCACCGCCCGGCCCGGAGACAGCGGCGCGAAATCCGTGGACAGTCCTGTCATCCAGGGCAGCCCCAGCGTGTCGTAAGGCGCGCGGCCGGTCTTGCGCATGGCCGCCGCTTGGCGCCCGAAGGCCAGCACCTGCGCCTTGCCGTCGGGCATCACCTGCTCCAGATAGACAAACAGCAGCGGCTCCGGCCTGTCGGATGCCACACGCAGATGCACCACGGGAAACCCCACCAGCCGTGTGGGGGCATCCAGCGGTGGCAGGGCAAAACTGAGTCCCTTGCCATGCTGCGAGCCAACCCAGAAAGCGAAGTACTCGGCGGAGCCCACGTCATAGTTCACGCGGAACTCCGGCTTCGCCCTGCGCGCAGGTTTCCTCTGCAGCGTGAGAGTTCCCGCCCCCTCGGCGGCCTGCGGCGCCAGATAAAATTTCTGCGTTGGTGCTTTCACGCCGGGCCAGCTGGCATCCCGCTGCCAGCTTCCGCGACCGCTGCCTTGATCCAGCCACCAAGTCACACGCGGCGCGGACTGCGATGGCGCGATGCCCTTCAGCGTTGCATCGAAATACCCCTTCACCTCGCCGGCGAAATCAAAGTCGGGTGGCTGCACGCAATGCGTGCCGGGGCCGAGCAGCAACCGGCTGCCGAGATTCTCGGCGGCCAGAATCACCTGAGCCGTGGGTTCATCCTCGAAATTGCCCCAGTAGTACGTGGCGATGCCCGAATGACGCAGCACGTCGAGATACGTATACGGACCAGCCTCTTCCCAGAAGCGGGTGCCCGTCAGTGTGGAAACACTGTCGCGAAATGGCATGCCGTACCACAGTGCGGCCATGGGCGTATTGCCCGCATGCTGCTCCACGGCCATGGTGCGCAGGCTGCCGTCACGGTCCGCGTCCATGGGCACGCTGGCCATGTCATCGCTCAGCGGCTCGTCCGGTCGCGTGTTGAATTGCGCGGTGATGCCGCCGTTGCGCACGAAGTAATATTTGTCGAGGTCCGTGGCGCCGCTGAAGATCGCCCGCAACGCCGGTGGCGCAGTGGAAGCCACGTGCACGGTGGTACCGCCCAGATACGAACAGCCGTACATGCCGACCTTGCCATCGGCCCACGGTTGCGCCGCCAGCCACTGCACCAGGTCGTATCCGTCCTGTGCTTCAGTGCGGTCCTGGAAGCCGCGGCGCGCGCCGAACGAGGCGCCTTTGCCGCGGATGTCCGCCACCGCAATCACGTAGCCCGCATCAAACAACTGGCGTGCGACATGGCCGGAGAGCTGGCCCAGTTCCACCAGCTTGCCATTCGCGTCGTAGTAGCGCGCACGGTAAGGCGTGAATGAAAAGATCACCGGCTGACGCGTGGACAGCGGCACGCCATCGCGCGCCGGACGATAGACATTCATCGCCAGCAAGGTGCCATCGCGCACCGGCACGTACAGGGATTGGCGCAAGGGCCCGCTGGGCGGCGGCAGCTTTTTCTGCAACACCGTCCAGCGTGCATCGGTGCACAGCCGGCAGGCGGGTCCGGCAAAATCCCAGCTCGCATCGGCATCGCCCTTCAACTGCCAGTCGAGCCAGCGTGTCGAGACGCGGGCCCACTCGCCACCATCGCGCACGGTCCAGAACGTGCCCTCGTGGCCCACCGGCAGCTCGCCGAAGAACACGGGCAGGTGCTCGATGCGCGCGACATCATCGCTGGCATTCGGGTGCGCAATGTCGGACGGACCGCCGGCCAGATAAAGCATGGGCCCGTGCAAGCGCGCCAGCTGCGACTTGTCGATGTCCACGCCACTGCGCGCGCCGTCCCGGCGCACATAGATGCCGCTGTTGAGCACCAGCGTGGTCTTCACGCGCGGATCGCTGGAAGCGGACAGCGCCTGCAATCCACCACAGCTGTGTCCACCCACCGCGATGCGCGCCGCATCGATGTGTCCGGCGAAGGGGCTGCCCTGACGGGAGTTCTCGCGCGTGGCCCAGTCGATGGCCTGCAGCATCTGCTGCGCCTGCGTCTCATCGGGCGTGGTGCGTGAGGGTGCATCAGCCGCCCCGGGCGCTGCCGGCCGCACCAATGGTGGCGCCACGGTGACTGGAGCTGCAGAGACGAGCGGCCTTTCCTCGCGCGCGCGACCCAGCGCGATCACCAGATACCCGTGAGACGCGATCTGCCTGAGGAATGCGCCATGCTGCAGGCCGTTGTCGCGACACGCGCCATTGCCCCAGATGAACAATGGCAAGGGTTCATCCGGCATCCGGGCCGGATGAAACAGCGTGTGCCCCGGCAGCTCCGCGATGGATTCCGCCACCGCCGGCAGAGGTCCGGTTCCCGACGGCGCACCGAGCACTGCCGCCAGTGAAGACGTGCAGAACAGTGCAACGAGCACACCCGAGCCCAGTTTCAACATCACGTACTCCGGCAGAACCCTCATCACGCCTTATGCGCCAGCCCGGCACAATTTTGCAAGCGCTTACATTTCGCGTAAGGTGGCGCGCCAACACCCGGATGGGAGATGGCAATGCCGGTGCGCAATGCGCTCGCGATGCTTGTGTGCGGCCTGTGGTGGTGGAGCGTCGCAGCGGCAGCCGCGCAGCCGGCGGCGCAGCGCATCGTCGGCGCACATGCAAACGGTGCAGCCTGGATCATCGAGATGCCGGCCGCCTGGAACGGTACGGTGCTGTTGTATTCGCATGGCTACTCGCCTGTGTTGTCGACCGCGCCTCCCGATTCTGCACCGCGTGAAACCCGCGCATGGCTGCTGTCCCATGGCTATGCGCTGGCTGCCTCGTCCTTCACGGCCGGCGGCTGGGCGCTGGCTGAAGCACCGGTGGATCAGCTGCAGGTACTCGACCAGTTCGTGCAACGCTTTGGTCAGCCTCGACGCACCATCGCATGGGGATCATCCATGGGCGGCCTGGTAACGCTGGCGCTGGCCGAGCGTCAACCCCAGCGCGTGCATGCGGCACTGTCATTGTGCGGCTCGGTATCCGGATCGCTGGGCATGCTCAACACCGCCCTGGATGGCGCCTTCGCCTTCCGCACCCTGCTGGCGCCGGACTCGGACATCCGCATCGTGGGTGTGGATGACGACCGCGCGAATGGCGCCCGCGTGCAGTCGGTACTGCAAGCAGCATGGGCCACCCCGGCCGGGCGCGCACGCGTGGTGCTGGCGGCGGCGCTGGCGCAGCTTCCATCCTGGTCCGACAGCACGCAGCCGCAACCCTCTGCGAAGGATTTCGAAGCGCAGGCCGAACAGCTGCGGCGCACTTTTGCAATGGGCGTGTTCGTGCCGCGCGTGGATCAGGAACGCCGTGCCGGCGGCATCTACGGATGGAATGCGGGCGTGAACTACCGCCGGCTGCTGGCGCAGTCGCCGCTGCGATCACTGGTGCGCCACGTCTACGCGCAGGCACAACTGGATCTGGATGCGGATCTGGCGCAGCTGGACGCCGCGCCGCGCATCGAAGCGCGCGCCGATGCGGTGGCCTACATGCGCGCGAATTTCGTACCGCGCGGAGACTGGCAGGTGCCCGTGCTGACATTGCAGACCATCGGCGACGGCCTGACCGTTCCTGCCACGCACGGCGGATTGCAGCAGTTGACCCGCGCGGCAGGCGCACAGCGGATGCTGGGCCAGTTGTGGGTGGAACGCGCCGGACACTGCACCTTCACCGCGCCAGAACTGGTGTCTGCCCTGCTCACGCTTGAGCGGCGCCTGGATAGCGGTCGCTGGTCGCTGCAGCCTGAAGCCGTCGCAGCACGGGGCATGTCGGCAGGAGAAGCTGCACGGTTTATCTCCTATCGCACGCCGCGCATGCCGCGGCAGTGTGGCGCGCGCGCCGGAAGCTGCACTGGCGAACCTGTGCCCGCAGGTCCTGCGCCGCCATGAACGGCGTAGTGCTGGCCACGGGCGACCTGGCGCCCGATCGGGAAGATCCGGATAGCTGTTTCGAGGCCACGCGCACGCTGCTGCGGGATGCGGAGCTGGTGTTCGGCCAGCTCGAGACCAGCTTCGCCATGCGTGGCACCCGCCTTCCCCAGGCGCGCCATGCCGTCATGGCACAGCCGGCCTGCGCCGCTGCGCTGGCGCGCGCGGGCTTCGACGTCATCTCATTCGCCGGCAACCACTGCCTGGATTGGGGCAACGAAGCCTTCTTCGAAACCTTGCAGCATCTTGCCGAAGCAGGTCTCGCGGTGGTGGGCGCGGGACCGGATATTCTGGCGGCGCGACGCCCTGTATATCGCGGGCTGGCCGACGGCACGCGCGTGGCGGTGCTGGCGTACTGCTCGATCCTGCCGCAGGCTTACTGGGCCGAAGCGCGTCGTCCTGGATGCGCTCCCCTGCGCGCGCATACCCTGTACGAGCAGATCGAGCACGACCAGCCGGGCACGCCAGCGCGCATCCGCACCTTCGCCCACACCGAAGACCTCACCGCCATGCAGGAAGACATCCGTCGCGCGCGCCGCGAGGCGGATGTGGTGCTGGTGTCGCATCACTGGGGCATCCACTTCGTGCGCGCGCTCATCGCGGACTATCAGCGCGAAGTGGCGCGCGCCGCCGTCGAGGCCGGTGCCGATGCTATCTTCGGCCACCATGCACATATTCTCAAAGGCATCGAGTGCATCGGCGGTCGACCGGTGTTCTACAGCCTGTGCAATTTCGCCACCGATCTGCGCATGACCCCCGAGCATGCCGCCCGACCAAGCTTCAAGGAAATCCAGAAACTGGGTGAGGACTGGACGCCGGATTTCGACAGCCTGTACAACTTTCCTCCCGCATCAAGGCTGTCGATGATCGCAAGGCTGCAGATCCGCGAGGGCCGCGTGCAGCAGGCCGGTTTCGTGCCGCTGTTCATTGGCCGTGACGCCGTGCCGCGTCCACTGCGGCAGGATGATCCACGCTTCGGCGAAGTGCTGGGCTACCTGCGGGCGGTCACGGAGCAAGCCGGACTCAATGGCGTGTACGCGCAGGAAGGCGATCTGGTGCGCATCGTCAATGCCGGAGAGACGGCGTGAAATCGCTCGCCCGCATGCCACTGGAGAGCATCGTCGGGCTGTACTTCCTGAGCTACATCCCCAACATCATCCTGACGCGCCTGGCCACCAGCGGTGTGCATCCCGGGCGCGGCCGCGCACTCACCGGACTGGAAACCCTGCCGATCTCGCTGATCGTGAGCCTCGTCCTCACCTATGCATTCATCTGGTTGTCGGGATGGCACCGCGACGCACACAGCTGCAACGCCGGCGGTGTGCGGATTCCCATACCCACGCGCTACACGCTGCTTTCGGGCGTCGGCACGGCACTGGTGCTGTTCACCGTGCCGCTGTCCTTCACATTCACCGACGTCAGCATTCCCTTCATCCAGTTGCTGATGCGCGGCGACATACTCGTGATCGCGCCGCTGGTGGATGTGCTGTTCGGGCGACGCGTGCGCTGGTGGAGCTGGACGGCACTGGTCATCGTCGCGGCGGCCCTGACGCTGGTGGTTCGCCAGCGCGGCGGATTTAATCTGCCGCCAATGGCCATTGCGACCGTGGTGCTCTACACCGTGGGCTACTTCCTGCGCCTGGCCGTGATGACACGCATTGCCAAGTCGGGCGATGCGGCCAGCGTGCGCCGCTACTTCGTCGAGGAAAAGATCGTCGCACTGCCGCTGTCGGTGGTGGCTCTCGCGCTGCTCGGCGCAACAGGACTGGGCTCGCAGGCGGATGAACTGTTGTGGGGATTCACGCGCGCATGGACCGATCCGGTCTTCCTGCGGCTGGCCGCCATCGGCCTGACGCTCACCATCATTTCGGTGTTCGCCGCCATCATCCTGCTCGATCCGCGCGAGAACAGCTATTGCGTGCCGCTGGAGCGATCTGCCAGCCTGCTTGCCGGCCTGGCGGCTGCCTGGGTGCTGCACCTGTTGTGGAACCAGCCCATGCCTACCGGCACGGAACTTCTCGGCGCCGCGCTGCTGATTGCGGCCATCACCTTGCTGGCGCTTGCGCCGCGGCTGTCCGGCGGGAAGATCAGGCGCTCTCGCGCGCAATCAGGCGAAAGCCCACGTCGATGACTTTCTGCGCGACGCGCTCGCCGCTGGCGCGACGCCGCAGCATCGCCACCGCTTCGCGGCCGATGCGCGCCCCGTCCACATCCACCGTGGTGATCGAGGGCCGCATGTCGCCGGCGATGGCCAGATTGCCGAAGCCGACCACCGCCATCTGATCCGGCACGCGCACACCGGCCGATTGGGCTTCGATGATCACGCCCTGCGCCAGCACATCCGAACCGCACACGATCACATCGGGCGATGATGGCAACTGCGATATCTGCCGCCACACCAGACGCGAATGGCCGAAGCGCGTCGGCAGCGGCACGTCGATGACCACCGGTGGCTCATGGCCCGTCGTGCGCCACTCCTCGACAAAGCCATCGCGCCGCTGCCGCGCGCGCGCGCCATCTGCCACGGTGAGCAGCGGGCGCACATAGCCGCGGCCATGAAGGAAGCGGGCCACGTCGCGACCCACGGCCGGATGCGAGAAACCTACCGCCACGTCGATGGGATCCTCCGGAACACCCCAGGTCTCGATGACGGTCACCGACCTGTCCCGCAGGCGCTTGCGCGTCTCGGCATCGGTAATGATGCCGGTGAGAATGATGGCATCGGCACGGCGCGCCAGCGCGGATTCGATCAACTGCGGCATGCGCGCGTTGCCCGACCCTGTGAGCCCGAGCATCACGGTATTGCCATCCAGGGACAGCTCCGAGGTCATGGCCTCGATGGTGTCGTTGAAGATCGACTGCGCGATTTCCGGCACCAGCACGGCCACGAGCCGGCTGCGCTTGGAGGCCAGCCCCCCGGCCAGCAGGTTGGGCACATAACCCATCTCGTCGATGGCCGCCCGGATGCGCGCGGAAGTGGCCGGCGCAACGATGGCGCTGTTGTTGTAGAAGCGCGATACGGTGGCTGCCGATACCCCGGCGCGTTGCGCAACGTCATCGAGCTTGGGGACGGTCAGTTTCTCTTTCTTCATGGGTGCCAAGTGCACCATTGTCCGGACCCGAAAAAAAGCCATGCAAGCGCTTTCATCCAAACTATAATCCGCGGTGATGTCCCAGGATTTCGACCCACTGGCCCCCGAAGACTTCGACAGCCCGCATGCCGACTATGCGCGGCTGCGGCGCGAGTGTCCGGTGGCCCACAGCCATGCCTGGGGCGGATTCTGGGCGCTGATGAAGCACGCGGATGTGATCCACGCGGCCACCGACAGCGACACCTACATCACCTCCAAACAGAACGTGGTGCCAAAGGTCGCCTTCACCGGCCGCCGGCCGCCGCTGCATCTGGATCCCCCCGAACACACACCCTATCGCCGCGCCCTGTCGCCGCTGCTGGCGCCAGGCCGCGTGGCCAGGCTTGAACCGGAAATCCGCCGGATATCGCGTGAGCTGCTGGGTGGCATGGCGGCCCGGGGTGGCGGGGATATCTGCGAGGAATTCTCCTCGCGCATGCCCATCATGGTGTTCAACGCCTGGATGAACCTGCCTGCAGAACAGTCCGCCGCGCTGGCCGAGGTGGGACGGCGATACAACGTTGCCGTGCAGTCCAATGACGAGGCTGCCACGAAGGAAACCAGCCTCAAGCTCTATGAGATGGCGCGTGCGCTGCTGGCCGAACGCAAGGCACGTCCATTGCCGACGGACCAGGATGCCACCAGTTCGCTTCTGGCCGCGCGCGTCGACGGCCAGCCGCTGCCTGAGGAGATGATCGTCGGCACGATCCGGCAGGTGCTGGTGGTGGGCATCATCGCCCCCACCGTGATGGTGGGTTCCATCGCGGTCCACTTGTCGCGCGACCAGACACTGCAGCAGCACCTGCGCGAACATCCGGAACTCGCCGAGGCCGCCACCGAGGAGTTCCTGCGCCTTTACACGCCGTATCGCGGCTTCGCGCGCACGGCAAAGAGCGATGTCACGGTGCGTGGCCGCACGATTCCCGCCGGTGAACCCATCGCGCTGGTCTACGCCTCGGCCAACCGCGACGATGAGGTGTTTGCAGATGCCTCGAGCTTCAGGCTTGACCGTCCCAACATGAAGGATTCGCTGGCATTCGGCCGCGGGCCGCACATGTGTCCGGGTGCACCACTGGCCAGGCTCGAGATCCGCATAGCGCTGGAGGAACTGCTGGCGAACACGCCGCGCGGGTTCACGCTGGCGGGAAATATCGTACCGACGCGCTTTCCGGAGATCGGAGCACTGCGCGTACCACTGAAATTCAACTGACGGATGAGCGCGCGGCCCAGCCGCCGCGCCGTTTTGGGGGATTGATATGCGAGTCGCGCTGTGGCCCCTGGATCGCCTGTTGCTGGCGTCGGCCGCGGGACTGTTCTGGCTGACGGCTGCCGCTGCCGCGCCACCGGATATCTCCGGCACGTGGCTGCCGGTGGAATCCCTCTCCACGCCCTGGCCCCAGCCGCTGCCACTCACCGGCGCGGCACGCCAGCGCTATGCGGCCTTCGATCCGGACCGCGACGAACCGGCCTCCTACTGCATGCCGCTGGGCACACCGCGCAACACGCTGTCGGGCGCCAGCGCACTGGAAGTGCTGCAGACCGAAGATCGCGTGTACTTCGTCTTCCAGCCCAATCTGCTGAATGCCGAAACGCGGCGTGTCTATCTGGACAAGCCGCTGCCAGCTGCCGATCCCGACCGCCTGCCCACGTGGCTGGGCACTTCGGTGGGCCGCTGGCAGGGTGAGACTCTCGAAGTGCAGACCGCGGAACTCGAACCCCAGTCCATCCTGAACGGCAACGGCCTCTCCCACTCCGGCAATCTGCGCGTGAATGAGCGCTGGCGCCTGGCACGCGACGCGCGCCTGGGGCGCGTACTGGTGGACGAGATGGTGCTGGATGATCCGCAAACCTTCACCGCGCCATTGCGACTGAAGCGTGTCTTTGCCTGGGCGCCCGATGCGCGCCTGGCGGAAGGACAATGTTCCGAGCGCTTGTGGATCGACCAGATCTGGCGGCATCGCCTGCGCGAACACGCCGCCGCCCGCAAGGCGGGCGCCCGATGATGCGGCTGCGCCGGTGGGTGCTGCTGGCCGGCGTGATGCTGGCGGCATCGCCGCTGCTGCAGGCGGCGCATCCGGCCGTTTCACGCGAGATGGCCGGTGTGTGGCTGCCGGACAGCAAGCGCAGCGACCGCACGCCGGCGCAGTGGCCGCTGCGTCCCGAAGCCGCGGCAGCCCGCGAGAAATGGCTGGCGGAATACGGACCGGTCGATCCCACCATCGACGATGCCAATGCGTCCTGCATCGCCGAGGCCATGCCATGGCCTGCGCGGCTGATCGCGCAATATCCCTTCGAAGTCCTGTTCACGCAGGATCGGGTCACCGTCTTCTACGAAGTGTTTGGCAGCGTGCGGCGCATTCCCCTCGGCGCGGCGCGCAACACTTTCGAAGCGCTGCCCACGGCCATGGGCCGATCGATCGGCCGCTGGGAGGGCGACACGCTCGTGGTCGAAACCGACATGATCCGCCGCGAAGGCGCCGGCCAGCCGTCGGGCAATCCGCCGATCAGCAATGCGCGGCGCATCGTCGAGCGCTGGTCCCTCGGCAAGGACGAAGCCGGCAACAAGCAGCTGCGCAACGAGATCACCATCATCGACCGGGTGGTGCTGACCGAGCCGGTGAAGATGACCATGCGCTACAAGTGGTCGCCGGACATCGCCGTGGGCGAATACCTGTGCCAGCAGGACATCTGGGATCAGAACCTGCAGGGCTCACCGAGCACCGTGCCATGGCGCAACTGACTACGCGCGCAACACCGCGCGCAGTGCGGTTACTCGGGGATCTCCTGCCCGCGGACCCATTCCTTGCCGCTGGCGAACTTCACGCGCAGCAGGTACATGAAATGCGCATCGCCGCGATCCGGATTGCCAGTGACCGTGACCTTGTCGCCCGCCTTCAGGTCGCCGGGCTTCCAGTTGTAGCGCGTCAGCAGTACGCGCCCGGGCGCGAAGACCTTGAACAGTCCGCCCTTGCCGTCGGCATCCGTGACATCCAGATCGATGAACGAGTGCGGATTCACGAAGCCGAAGAATTTCACCGTACCCGTAATGGTCTGTTCCCGGGACTTGTCGAAATTCGCCGTCGAATGGTGCGCCGATGCCGTAGTGGCGGCGAGCAGCACAAGGGCGAGGGTCAGCCTGGCGGTGTGCATTGGTTTGCTCCGGAATGTAAGCGCTTGCATCGAGTCGATTCTGGGCCGCCCGCATGAGCCGCGTCAACGTGCTTCGCCGCGCCGCCAGCTGCAAATCCCTTCAAAACCCACCTTCCAGCCACATGAGGACAATAACAATGAAGCTGCCTCCGATCATCACCGTCTCCGGTCTCGTGCTGCTCGCCAGCCCCATCTCCCAGGCCGTCGCGCAGGCAGTGGCCGACGATGGCAGAAACGTCGATGAGTTCGTGGTGACCGGCACCTACATCCGCCGCTCCGAGGGATTCACGCCGGCATCACCGGTGCAGGAGATCCGCAAGGAGGACTTCGATGCGCACGCGCCGCGCACCGTGGCCGACTTCCTCACCCAACTTCCCTACAGCTTCAACACCACGTTCACGGTGGGCCGCGCACTGGGCTCATCCAATGGTTCCGGCAGCCTGAATCTTCGCAACCTGGGATCCGATGCGACGCTGGTGCTGCTCAACGGCCGGCGCGTGGCACGCGATGCCGTAACGGTGGGCAATGTCGACGTGAATTCGCTGGTGCCGCAGATTGCCATCGAACGCATCGACGTGCTGAAGGATGGCGCCTCCTCGCTCTATGGTTCGGACGCCGTGGGCGGCGTGGCCAATTTCCTGACGCGTCGCAATTTCGACGGTTTCGAAGTGCAGACGCAGGGCGACATGCGCGAATACGGCAGCACCACCGACTACCGCGTGTCAGGCATCTGGGGTGCGCAGACCGAGAAGTCCGGTGTGGTGGTGTCGGTCGAGCACTTCAACCGCGCGCCGTTTACCTGGGATTCGTACGAAATCATCCGTGACCGGCCCGGCATCGACGGCGCGTTCCGGCTCTCCGGCTGGCCGGCGCGCTTCTCCATCCCCAACCGCAATGCGGCCGGTGCGATTGCCGGCGCGGCCACCACCATCGGGGATCCGGCCTGCGCCTCGTTTGCACCGTCGGCGAATATATCCGGCGCGCCGGTGACACGACTGGGTGTGAGCTATCCCTCCGCCTGCCAGCAGAACGCGCCGCTGGGCACCAGCGCAAATGCCGACGAAAGCCGTTATCAGGCCTTCATCGAGGGTCATCATGAGGTCAGCTCCGCGCTGAAGTTCTACGGCGAGGCCGGATTCCTGCGCACCCGCACCGCCCTCATCGACACTGCGGGCGCTGCAGTGAACCCCGGGCCGGGACAGCCAGCGGTCATCATTCCCGGCTACGCTCCCTCGAACGCCTTCCGTGCCATCAACTCCGCCGGCCTGCCGCTATACGCGCAGAGCAGCGCAGTGCAGCTCACGTACGACAAGGACGGCAATGGCGTGGATGATTTTCTTCCCGCGCGCAACGCGTCGGGACAAGTCATCGTCGCGGGTACCGACCCCAACGCCATCGTGGGTGGCTTGCCGGTGGTGCCGTTCTGGGAGGACGTCACGGTGTTTGCCGGCAGCCGCATCTTCGGCATGAACTGCAATCTGCCCGGCGATCCGGGCACCACGCACAACTGCCGCAGTGACCTGAATCCGACGCGCTATCAGGTGGATGCGCAACGCTATGTCGCCGGCGCCGAAGGCGAACTCGGCGGCGGCTGGCACTACAACGCCAGCTACCTGCTGGCCATCAACGGGGAGAATGACTCCACCTTCGGCAGCTCGTTTTCCATGCCGAATCTGCGCGCGGGCCTGGCCGGATACGGTGGCTCGGGATGCCTGACGCCGTCCAATGATCCCTTGCTGGCGGGAGCGACGCACCCCGGCAGCGGCAGTTGCCGTTTCTTCAACATCTTCGGCAGTTCGGTCACCACGACGGCGGGTTCAGCGCTGGCGAACAACGCCGACATGATCACCTACATCACGGCGCAGGACTGGCAGCGCTTCGAGACCAAGGCTCAGGTGCTGGACTTCGTATTGTCCGGGGAACTGTTCACGCTGCCGGCGGGACGCATCGGCGTGGCCATCGGTGCCCAGCACCGGCGCGATGACTGGACCGCCGACTATCCGGCGCTGCAGAACGCCGGACAGAGCGACCTGCAGGCGGCCTTCTTCGACAAGGAAGCCGGACAGATCTCCAACGCCGTATTCACCGAACTCAGCGTGCCGCTGATGAAAAGCGATCAATACGGCCTGCTGGATTTCACCGGCGCGGTGCGCTACGAAAACACCGGCGGCCCTGGCCTGTCCACCACGGATCCGAAACTGGGGCTGCTGTATTCCACGCCCGGCGGCATGCTCAAGCTGCGCGGCACGTGGAGCACATCGTTCCTGGCGCCGTCGCTGTACCAGCGCTTCCGGCAGAACGTGGTGTTCACCAATGCGGTGAATGACGCGCTCACGCCCGCCAATGACAACCTGTCGCGCGTGACCACCACGGTGGCGGGCAATCCCCAGCTCGATCCGCAAACCTCGAAGAACTACAACCTTGGATTCACGCTCAAGCCCTGGGACAACTGGAGCCTGGACGTGGACTACTGGCATTTCACCTTCGATGGCCAGATCTCGCTTGAGAATGCGGTGGAGCTGGCCGCCAATCCCGTCACGGCGCTGGACCCGACCAAGGTCATACGCAGCACTTCGGCCGGTACGGTGAACTGGAATGGCGTGAACGTGGGCCAGATCGTGGGCTTCAACATCAACTACATCAACAACGCATCGCTGAAGTCGGCGGGCTTTGATTTCGGAGTGAACAATACGCAGGACCTGGGCCGCTTCGGCTCAATGCGCAGCTCGCTGCTGGCCAGCTATCAGGACAAGTACGAAATCAACGGCCGCGACATCACGCAGAGCCGCAATGCGCGCACGGCCGGCGGTTCGTTCGCGGTGCCCTGGCGCGCCACGCTGCGCAATGTATGGTCGCTCGGCAGTCACTCACTGCAGTCGCTGCTGCGCTACACCGACGAGTATTACAACGACCAGACGCCCAATGCCGGCACCGCGGCCAAGGAGCACATCGAGAAGTACATCACCTGGGACCTGAGCTACAGCTATGAACTGGGCGAACGTTTCGGGCTGAAATCGAGCCAGATCGCCATCGGCGCGAACAATGTGCTCGACAAGGCCGGGCCCTATGTTCCCGACGGCAACCACACGCTGTCGAGCATGTACGACTACAGCGGCCGGCACCTCTGGGCCCGCATCAAGGCAGCCTTCTGAGGGAAGCAGCCACCGCCGCTAACGCGGCGGTGGCGCCTGCCGCGGCAGTGCGGCGATTTCGCGCCGATACCGCACGCGGATCGCCGCAACCAGCAGTACCGCGATCAACAGTACTGCAACCACCAGCAGCGTCGGCGCGGCAAAGCCGCCGCTGCGTTCGCGCGCCACGCCCATGAGCTGCGGCATGACCAGCCCGCCGGCACTGCCCAGTATGTTGATGCCCACCACCGCCACACTGAAGGCAGCCGGCGCCAGCAGCTGTGTGGGAATGGCCCAGAATCCGCCCTGCGCACTGCCCAGGCCAAGTCCCGCCACCAGCAGCAACACCAGCGTGCCGGCGCCCGGGCCCCACTGCCACGCCCATAGCAGGGCGAGCGCCGCGATCAGCGCTGGTACCGCCACATGCCAGTATCGTTCGCCAGTGCGGTCGGAGTGCCGCGCGTTGAAGTACATGCCCAGTGCCACACCGATCCACGGTAGCGCGCCGATCAGTCCAATGATGAGCGGCGAGTAGCCGGTGAGTGCATGGATGACCTGCGGCAACCAGAAGATCACGCCATAAGATCCGCACAGCAGGCAGAACCACAACAGCCCGGCCATGACCACCAGCGGCTTGCGCAGTACCGTCCAGTCGTTCTGACGGGGCCTGTCTGCCCGCTGCGCGGCATTGGCGCGCAGCCACGCGCGCTCGCCCGGATCCAGGAATCGCGCCTGTTGCGGCGTGTCGGGGAAGTACAGTGGCGCGGCCAGAGCGAACAGCAGGGTCGGCACCGCCTCGGCCAGCAGCATGAAACGCCAGCCCGGGATCGACAGCTGCTGCTGCGCTTGCAGCAGCCAGCCCGACAGCGGCGCGCCAAGGATCACTGAGGCGGGAATCGCCAGCGCGGGCAGCGCGAAGGTGGTGGCGCGCTCGCGCTCGGTGGCGAACTGGCTCAGGTAGAGCACGATGCCCGGCGCCAGACCGCCTTCGGCCACGCCGATCAAGATGCGCAGCACGTAGAACTGCCCATGCGTCTGAATGAAGCCGAGCGCGGCGGCGGACACTCCCCACAGCAGGGCGCATGCGCTGATCCAGCGGCGAAAGCCGATTCGCTGCAGCAGGTACAGGCTCGGATACTGGCCGGCGAGGAATCCGGCGAAAAGAATGCCGGCGCCGAAACCATATTGCGCTGGAGTGAACCCCAACTCGGCATTCATGGGGCCGGCCGCGAAACTGATGTTGGCGCGATCCAGCGAGCTCATGAGCATGAACAGGATGCACGGCAGCGCCAGCCGCACATGCACCTGCGCTGCCAACTTTTGCTGATTCATCCCCGCCCCTTGATCGGCTGCGAACCGCCACCGCGCCGTCGACGCGCGGCACGCGAAGCCGCAGAATATCTGGGGCGTAAGCGCTTTCACACTATAGCAGGCCATCCATGAGTCACGCGTCCGCCGCCCTGAGCCTGAGACTGGCGCAATTCGTGACGCTGATGCCACGCGGGCAGTTGCCGCAGGCGACCTTGCACGCAGCGGCGCGCGTGCTGCTGGATGCGACCGGCGTGATTCGAGCGGCCAGCAGCCTGGCACAGGTGCAACCTTTCATTGCCGAGGCCAGCAGCCTCGGCAGTGGCCCTTGCAGCGTGCTCGGCACGAACGTGCGCACGAGGGCTGAACTGGCGGCGCTGGCCAATGGCGCCATGGCGCATGCCCTGGACTATGAAGACACGCTGGACGCGGCGCCTGTGCATCCCAATGCCTCGCTGGTTCCGGCAATCCTGGCGCTTGCGCAGGCGCATGGCCCGATCAGCGCCATGGCGTTGCTCGATGCCATTGCCATGGGCTGCGAGATCACCTGTCGCCTGGCGCTGTGCCTTCGACGACCGCTGGAAGATGGCGGCTGGTATCCGCCGCCGATTCTGGGCGCATGGGGCGCCGTCGCCGCGGCGGCGCGCCTGCTCGCGCTCTCGCCACGGCAGCTGCTGGATGCCTGGTCATTGCTGCTGCTGCAGAACTCCTGCGCCGGCGAGATAAAATGCGACCCTCACACCGTGCTGCGCGCCGTGCGCGAAGCCTTCCCCGCACAGGCCGCCGTGCAGGTCACGCGTCTGGCGCTGGCGGGCGTGCGCGGATTTGATGCGCCCCTCGAGGGCCAGAATGGCTTCTTCCGGCTGTTTGCCCAGGGCGAATACGAACCGGATGTGCTGTTTCACGAGCTGGGACAAAACTGGCAGGTGCAGGCACTGAGCTTCAAGCCGTGGCCGAGTTGCCGCGGCACGCATGCGGCGATCGAATGCGCACTGCTGCTGCGGGAAGCCATCGCCGGGGACTGGGGGCAGATCCGTACGCTGCGCATCGAGGGCTGCCGGGTGCATCGCATGCTGGCTGAACCGGCGCTGCGAAAGCAGGCCCCGCAAACGGCCATCGATGCGAAATTCAGTCTGCCCTTCACGGCAGCCACCGCGCTGGTGCGAGGCCGCGTTGACCTGGACAGCTTTGAGGCGGCAGCGCTGCAGGATCGCCAGGTGCTCGAACTGGCAGGGCGCGCGAGCTTCGCAGCTCGCGAGGATTGGGCGTCGACACAAGCCGTCAGCGGCGCGGTCGAAATTACACTCGCAGGAGGGCGCACGCTGCGGCAGCAGGTACTCCAGCCACGCGGTTCACCGGGCAACCGCCTCGCTGACGAACAACTGCTGGCCAAGTTCGTGGACTGTGCCGGACGTGCGAAATCTGCGCTGGCACAGGCCGCGGCAGCGGCCATGGGTCGCCAGATCCTGGAGCTGGAGAACTGTCCGGAGGGCGCGGTCACAGTGGCGCAGATCTGCCAGTGACTTGACGGAAAAGCGTGATTGTGTGAAAACGCTTACATTCCTAACAATACAGTCCCAGAAGGGACTCTCGGGGGCTTGCGCATGTCGAAACTCCATTCCCTGCCTGGCCGGGCCGTGGCCGCGCTGGCCCTGGCATCCGGCCTGCCTGCTCAGTTGGTGGTTGCGGCTGACTCCACGACGCTGGATGAGGTCATCGTCACGGCCGAGCGTCGCGAGCAGAATCTTCAGGACGTCCCTATTTCCGCCACCGTGCTGAGCGCCGAGGATCTGAACCGGCGCGGGGTCACCGACCTCAATGACATACAGACCGTCGCACCGGCGGTGGCCATCAACGTGGTGAACCGCTCCACCTTCGTGAACATCCGCGGCGTGGGCATCGCGCAGTCGGCGCCGACTTCAAACCCGGGCGTCGCCTTCTACATCGATGGCCAGCTGATTCCGCACGAACAGTTCATCGGCCAGGCCTTTTACGATATCGCCTCGATTGAAGTGCTGCGCGGCCCGCAGGGCACGCTCACCGGGCAGAACTCGACGGGCGGTGCCATCTATGTGCGCACGCCGGCGCCCCAGTTCGGAAAGTCATCCGCGAGCTTTGAGCAGACCTTTGGCAACTACAGCTGGATGAGATCGATCGGCGCGGCAAACCTGGGCTTGTCCGACAATCTCGCGCTGCGCCTGTCGGCTGTCTACGACGACCGCGACAGCTTTACGGACAACATTGGCCCCAGCACCAGCCAACCGGGCGACGTGGGGCTCAAGGCCGGTCGCGCCAACCTGGCCTATCGCGCGCTCGACGGCCGCCTCACCGCCAACCTGCGGCTCGAGTATTTCGACTGGAAGACCGACAACAACGCGGTGAAGAACCGCGCTGATACGGTGACCAGCGATCCCTTCACCATCGAGGAAGATGGGCGTTCGTACATGAACCAGCAGGGCCATCGCAACAGCCTGGAAGTGCATTACGGATTGACCGACAACGTGGAGCTGCGGCTGCTGTCCTCGCGCCAGCGCGGCAAGACCGAAGACCAGACCGACGGCGATCGCACGTCCACGGCGCTCCCGCAGCCACCCACCACCAACACGGGCCGCGTGGCTTATGCACGCACCGGCTTCAAGACCTGGCTGCACGAAGTGAACCTGCTGTCCACGGGCGAGGGTCCGGTGCAATGGGTGCTGGGAGCCTTCTACATGCACGAGGGCATTCCGGTCTCGCTGCTGCGGGACAACCGGCACACGACGGATTTCGTCGCCACCAACAGCACCATTGTCACGCACGCCGAGAACGAATCGAAATCCGGCTTCGGCCAGATCAATGCCTTCGTGTCCGACAGCGTGGAGTTGATCGCAGGCGCGCGCTATTCGAAGGACTCGCAGCATTACAACCGCATCGCGCTGCCGGGTCCGCCGCCGCCCGCGGGCACCGACACCATCGGTCCGCCGGCCACTTCCAGCCAATGGACGGGAAAGCTCGGCGCGAACTGGCATGTCACCGATGACCTGATGTACTACGCCACGGCGTCGAAAGGCTACAAGGCTGGCGGCGTGAACCTCACGCTGAACACGCCCGACTTCGCGCCCGAGAAGAACACGGTATACGAAGGCGGTTTCAAGGCAACGCTGGCCGACAAGCGTCTGCGCCTGAACGGCAGCGTGTTCCATTCCGATTACAAGGACATCCAGTTCTCCAGCCTCTTCAATGCACTGCCGCTGACGCAGAACGCCGCCTCCGGCAAATCCGCGGGAGCCGAACTGGAGCTGACTGGCCGCTTCGGCGCCTGGGGCGTGAATGCCGGTCTGGGCTATCTGGACGCGGAATTCGCCCGCGCCGCCTCGATCGTCAATACCGTGACCAACGCGCAGCAGACCGTGCCCAAGGGGGCGGACCTGCCCTTCTCACCCGAGTTCACCGTCAATGCGGGAATTGATTATGGTTTCGCGGTGGGCGGAGGACGACTGACACCACGCGCGCAGTGGTCATACGTGGGCAGGCAGATCGCCACGCCCTTTCCGAGCGCGGTCACCATCGTGCCTTCGCGCAACCTGATCGACCTGCGCCTGACCTATGAGCGCGGCGACTGGCAGGTGGAGGCCTTCACGAACAACGCAACGGACAAGACCTACATCGCCTCGCAGATACAGAACTCCACCAGCGCCACGGGTGGGATCATCTACGGTGCGCCGCGCCAGTATGGAGTGCGCGCCAGGTTCGCTTTTGGAGATTGACGCGACGTGAGACTTCGCCAGGCCCTCATCCTCATCGTGCTTGCCGGCGCTGGCTGGTTGTATGCGTCGCTGTCTGCCTCGGCGCAAAGCAATGGCGCGCCGGATCGGTGGTGGGGGCCTGGACAGACCCGTACCTGGCCACAGCGGCTCGACTACGAGGATGCACAGGGCCGGATCGGTGTATTGCGTGATGGCCCGCCGCTGGACACCACGAATCATCCTTTCTTCACGCCCATGGGCCCCAACGCGCGCGCCTGCGTCACCTGCCACCAACCCGCCGATGGCATGAGCCTGTCGGCCGCCACCGCGCGGGCGCGCTGGGCTGCGACGGGTGGTCGGGATCCCCTGTTCGCCGCCATCGATGGCAGCAACTGTCCCAATCTGCCGCAGGAACAGGAATCCTCGCATTCACTGCTGCTCCAGCGCGGCCTGATCCGCATCGCGCTGCCGTGGCCACCGCGCGGCGAGGATGGCCGGCCCATTGATCCGGAATTCACGGTCGAAGTCGTGCGCGATCCCACCGGCTGCAACACCAGCGCCGAGTACGGGCTGAATTCGCGGCGGCCGATGATTTCGGTGTATCGCCGGCCGCGACCAGTGGCCAACACCAAATACACCACGCACCAGAATTTCGGCGTGTTGCCTTTCATTGGCAAGAATGGCCTGCCGGCCGCGCGCGATCCGGAGACCGGCAAGCCCTCGGCCATGAACCTGATGTCCGATGCGCGCGCGCCGACGCTGAAGGTACAGGCGCTGGATGCGGCCGCGACGCACCTGCAGATGCCCTCCCCGCCGAGCCCCGCGCAGCTGGCGGCACTGGTGGCATTCGAATCCAGCCTGTATGTGGCGCAGTCGAGCAGCCGCACTGCCGGCAGCCTGGAGGAGCCCGCCGGCCCTTCGGGCCTGGGTCCGGCCGCCATGCAGAAAGGCGAAGCCGGTGTGCTGGGCAACAACACCACGCGCTGGGTCATCCCCATGGAGAACAAGTGGAAGTCGCTGCCACGGGGTGATGATGCGGCCACCAACGAGCGCAACGCGGCGCGCGAGTCCATCCAGCGCGGCCATGAC
>Ga0164241_10001814_pt1 | contig 24899 bp, 15 predicted proteins | sample OricomyardsoilBY_FD_108780 | JGI IMG/M metagenome (GOLD analysis project Ga0164241, IMG submission 108780) | Backyard soil microbial communities from Emeryville, California, USA - Original compost - Back yard soil (BY) | ecosystem: Environmental > Terrestrial > Soil > Unclassified | place: USA... | reverse complement strand
CGCCCGCCCGCCCGCATCACCGGCCGCGCCTCGCCCACTCTCCGCTTCATCCACGCTGCCCGCCGCCCCCGCCGCACCTCCCGGCATCGCCGATCTTCTCGACGGCATGCTCGAACAGGACCGCGAGGACGAGCGCACCCGTCGCACCGGGTCGCGCAGATAACCAGAAACCATCGACCCAAAACGTCATGAGCACCTCCGCCACCCTCGAAAAAACATCTTCCGGCATTCCCGCCGCAAGCGCTTCCCCCTTCACCCCTCCCTCCGCCACACCCGCGGCGAAAAGCAAAACCGTCCTCGTCGGCTTCGACCTCGGCACCAATAAATCCTGCGTCCTCGCCGGCGCGCCCGGCACGAGCGACATCACGCTAAGCAAAGTTGTCCCCAGCGTCGTCGGCTACGTAAAGGAAGGCATCGTGGACGGCATCATCACCGGCAACGCCTCCGTCCTTTACGGGGAAGACGCCCTTAAAAACGCCCTCCACGTCAACCTCGTGGCACCCATCGCGGAAGGCGTCGTCATGCACCCCGATGCCGCGCGCGATCTGTTTAAACACATCCGCAATCTCGTCGATCCGTCCCACTCCGCCGAGATCCGCGCCGTCATCGGCGCCCCCGCCAACGCCGATCCCGCCGCGCGAGAAAACATCCGCCAGTGCGCCCTCGGCGTCTTCGACCGCATCCTCCTCATCCCCGAACCCTTCCTCGCCGCCCTCGGTTTCCGCGACGATTCTCGCGTCGGCCAGCCCGGTTATGTCGACCCCGTGACCAACTCCCTCTTCATCGACATCGGTGGCGGCACCAGCGATCTCTGTCTGGTCCAAGGCTACTTCCCGACGCGCGACGACCAGGCCTGCATTGCCTTCGCCGGCGACGCCATCGACGAACTTATTCAAACCGATCTCAATCGCATGTATCCAAGTAATGGACTCTCGCGCACGAAAATCCGCGAATTGAAGGAGGCCCATTCCTACGTCGGCGCCATCCGCAAGCCACTCGACGTCAAAGTCGTCATCGGCGGCAAGAGCCATACGCTCGAACTCGGCGACACCATCGGCAACGCCTGCAACGCCCTCATCGATAAAATCTACCCGTCTCTCACCACGCTGATCGCCCGCGCCAGCTCGGACAGCGTCGTCTCACTTCTTCAAAATATCATCATCACCGGCGGCGGCTCGCAGATCAAAGGCATCGACACCGTCCTCCAGCAACGCCTCACCGCCGACGGCTTCGAAGCTCCCCGCGTCCGTCTCGCCGGCCAGGATTACAAGCGCTACGTCGCCATGGGCGCGCTCAAAGCCGCCCGCGCCGCGCGCGAGAATCAGTGGCAGCATCTGCTATCCTAAGCCGCGGTCTCCAATCGTTGTTATACCCGGGCACGTCGGAACGTTCGGGCCAGCTCTCCGGGGCGTCATCGCAAGGTGACGCCCCGCTTCGTTTTCCTCGCCCACGCCTCACTTCATGAGCGGCGCTCAAGTACACGACGAAAACTATTCCGCGCATCTTAATCTCCGACGGTATGCGTGCTGCTAAACGGAGCGTGCTCAAAAATGAACATCGCTCAGCTAAAAAAATCCGGCCACTGGCCCACGCTCGTCACGTCGTTCCTCTATTTCGACGTCAGCTTCATGGTCTGGACCCTCCTCGGCGCACTCGGCGCCATGATCGCACCGTCTCTCGGACTGAGCGCCGATGAAAAATTTTTGATGGTTTCCACGCCCATCCTCGCCGGGGCTTTCTTGCGCATCGCGCTGAGCCTGCTTGTGGATCGGATCGGCACCAAAAAAACCGGCATCATCGCCCAGCTGATCGTCATCGGCGGCCTGTTCGCCGCCTGGCAACTCGGTATCCATTCTTTGAATCATGCACTCCTGCTCGGTCTCGCGCTCGGCGTGGCTGGAGCCAGTTTTGCCGTGGCTCTCCCGCAATCCGGACGCTGGTACCCGCCGCAGATGCAAGGCGTCGTGCTCGGCCTCGCTGGCGCGGGCAACATCGGCGTCGTCATCGACCACCTCGCCGCTCCGCGCATCGCCGCGACGTGGGGCTGGCAGGCGGTTTTTGGGGCCGCATTGATTCCGCTCATCCTCGTGTTCGTGCTCTATGTGGTTTTCTCAAAGGACCCGCCGGGCGAATTTAAGAAGAAAAAATTATCCGATTACGCGAAGCTCCTGGCGGAAAAAGACGCCCACTGGTTCTGCTTTTTCTACACCATCAGCTTCGGCGGTTTCGTCGGTCTCGCCACCGCCTTCGCGATCTACTTCAGCGATCAATTCGGCCTCGCCCCCGTCCAGGCCGGAGAGATGGCGGCGTTCTGCACATTGATCGGCGCCGTCGGCCGTCCGCTGGGCGGCGCGCTCGCCGACAAGCTCGGCGGCATCCGCTCCCTGGGCGTTTTCTACAGCGTCGCGACCGCCGCGCTGATCGTCGCCGCGCTCGCGCACAACCTCTGGATTTGTGGCGCCGGCTTCTTCATCGCCTCCGGCGCATTCGGCATGTGCAACGGATCCGTTTTTCAACTACTCCCGCAACGCTTCGCCAAAGACATCAGCGTCATGACCGGTCTGGTCGGCTGCGGCGGTGGCATCGGCGGCTTCGTCCTCGGCCGCTTGTTCGGTCTCTCCAAGCAACACACGGGCGACTACACCAGCGGCATCCTGTTTTTTGCCGGCCTGTGCATCGTCGCCCTCGTCGGCCTGCGCCTCGTGAAAACTCGCTGGCGCACCACGTGGGGCGCGACCGCCGCCGCCCGCATCTAAAACGCCCCGCGCCTCCTCTTAATCTTTCTCATTCCTCTTTCCCCCCTCCCCATCGTTCTCGTTCTCCTACTCCTACTCGTTCTCGAATAGCCCCGCTTCAATGAGTACGAGTACGAAACCGCCCCGTGCTTCCGCCATGAAAATCCAGAGCACCACGCACGGCTTGCCTCGCCATGCCGGCGGCACATCTCAAGACGCCTGCCGCGTCCTCACCCGCGACGATCGCGTCATCGCCGCCCTGGCCGATGGTGTCGGCTCCAGCCGCGAGGGCGGAGCCGCCGCCCGGCGCGCAGTGGACATGATCGTCGATTATTATGTCGCGCGTCCGCAGGCATGGACTCCGCGCCGCGCGCTCACCGAGTTCGTGAGCCAGATCAACCGCATCCTTCATCAAGAATCCCAGCTTCATCACGGATCATCCGAATTGCTCTGCACTCTCAGCGCCGTCGCCATCGAGAATGGCCGCCTCTACGGCCTCAACATCGGTGACTCGCCCGTTTACCTCTGGCGTCGCGGCGTCCTCACCTTGCTCTCGCACAGCCACGCTTTTTCGCAGAACGACATGCGGCACGTCCTCACGCGCGCCATGGGACTCGAGCCCACGATCGAGCCTTCGTTTTTCGAAAACACCGTCGAGGACGGCGATGTCATCCTCCTCTGTTCCGACGGAGTCGGAAATGCCGTATCCGAAAAAACACTCTCCCAACTCCTCGCCCGCCGGCCGTCCGCCCGCAGCGTCGTCGCCACCGCCGCCTCGTCCATCGAGGAAAACCCCGACCTCCACGACGACATCACCGCCATCGTCCTCGATGTCGTCCAGCACGGCTTGAGCGACGTCGACGACAGCCGGCCCTTCGAAGTCCTGACTTCACTGCACGCCGGCCAGATCGTGGATCGCTTCAAACTGGTTCGCCCGCTGCAAGAATCCGGCCGCGTCTGGCTGGCCGAGGAAATCCCTCGCGCGAATGCCGGCACCGTTTCCACCGAAACGATTCCCGTCTCCGCTCGCTACGTCCTGAAATTTCCGCCGCTTGATGCGCGCGACGATGATGTCCGCCGCGACGCTTTCCTCCGTGAACTCTGGCAGACTTCACGTATCGATTCTCCGGATTTTATCCGGGCCACCATCCCCGCCGAGGGTTCCCTGCGTTACTACGTGATGGATTATGTCGAGGCCCCGACGCTCCGTTCGCTGCTCGCGCACAATCCTCTTCGCGTCGAAGAAACCGTCGAACTCGCCCGCTTCCTTCTTCGCTCCAGCCAGCATCTCCTCTCGCGCGATCATGCGCATGGTGACTTGAAACCGGATAACATCCTCGTGCTCCGCGAAGCCGGAAATCTTCGATTCGTGCTCATCGATTTGGGCACCCTCGCCGGGATTTTCTCCGTCACCAGCCGCGCCGGCACCCCGGCCTATCTCGCGCCGGAACGTTTTCAAAACGCCCCGCTTTCCGAGCGCACCGAACTGTTCGCCATCGGCGTCACGCTCTACGAATCCCTCACCCGCGCGTATCCATATGGTGAAGTCGAGCGCTTCCAGACTCCGCGCTTCGACACGCCACCGCCCCGTCTCACCCGCGTCAATACAGCCGTCCCTCCCTGGCTCGAATCCGTGATCCTCCGGGCTCTCGCGCCCGACCCCGCCGATCGCTACCAAAATTTTTCCGAGATGGCTTACGATCTCGATCACCCCGGCGAGGTCGCACCTTTCTCCGGTGCCAGCGCCTCTCTCCTCGATCGCGATCCCGTGCGCTTCTACAAGCTGCTGGCCCTGGCCCTGTTCCTCGGCAACGCGGTGCTTTTTTACCTGCTTGTCCACGCCGGTAAATGATGAGCGCCCGCATCATCGCCCATAAAACTATTCAGCGCATTGATTGATCATCCGCTGCCGCTGGCACCCGGGTTGCTATGACGGCAGATGTGTCCGCCTCGTCCGATCTTCTCTCCGCTCCACAAACCTTCTCGCAGTCGCAAAAAGAATACCTGCAAGGGTTCATGGCCGGCGTCTATGCGTCCGGCAGTATCCCTTTTGTGGGCACGAACGCCCCCGGCCAGTTGACCGCCTCGCCCGCCGCCACCACTTCCGGCAATCTCGCCGCGCCGGCCGCGGAATCCGTTTACGGCACTCCGCTCGGCGATCTCTGCAAAGAGGAACGCTGGAAGCACGACGAAAATCCGCTCGACGCCTGGGAGCGCCTCCTCAAGCACGCCGAGGAAAACAGGGTCCCCGATGCCGAAAACATGTATCGGTTTAAAACCCACGGCCTCTTCTACGTCGCCCCCGCGCAGGATAGTTTCATGATCCGCCTGCGCATCCCCGCCTGCGAAATCACCGCGACGCAATTTCACGGCCTCGCCGATATCGCGTCCGACCTCGGCGGCGGCTACGCGCACATCACCACCCGCGGCAACATCCAGATCCGCGAGTTCAAGCCGAGGGATATCGTGAAACTCCTCACGCGCGTCCAGGACCTCGGCCTCACATCGAAGGGCGCCGGCGCCGACAATATCCGTAACATCACCGCATCCCCCAACAGCGGCTTCGATCCCGCGGAACTCCTCGATGTGCGTCCTTTCGCGAAGGCGCTTCACCACTACATCCTCAACCAACGCGACCTCTACGGCCTCCCGCGCAAATTCAACGTCGCCTTCGATAGCGGCGGTTCCATCTCCGCCGCGGCCGACACCAACGACATCGGCTTTTTCGCCGTCCGCGTCACCGATGCGTCCCTCGAAAAGTTCGCCTCTTCCGCTCCTTCGCCTCTCGCCTCCCGCCCTTCGCCCGGAATCTATTTCCGGGTTTTCCTCGGCGGCATCACCGGCCACCAGTATTTCGCCCGCGACACCGGCCTGCTCATCAAACCTTCGGAGTCCCTCGCTGTATCCGCCGCGATGATTCGCGTGTTCGCCGAACACGGCGATCGCGCCAACCGCAAGAAGGCCCGCCTTAAGTACATCCTCGATAAATGGGGCTTCGAGAAATTCATCGAAGAGACCCGGAAGAAACTCGCCTTCCCGCTCGCGCGCCTGCCGCTCAAAGCCTGCGAGCCCCGCCAGCCCGTCGTGAAACACGCGTGGCTCGGCGTCGCGAAACAATCCCAGAAGGGTCTCAACTCCATCGGCGTCGGCATCCCCGTCGGTCGCATGTCGCCAAAGCAGATGCATGCGCTCGCCGATCTCTCCACTCACTTCGGCAAGGGCGAGCTTCGTCTCACGGTCTGGCAAAATCTCCTCATCCCGCACATCCCCGACGCGTTCGTCGAATCCGTGAAGCGCTCCATCAGCCGCATGGGTTTTTTCACCGAGGCGGGAAACATCGCCGCCGGTGTCATCGCCTGCACCGGCAACCGCGGCTGCAAATACGCCGCGGCTGACACCAAGGCTCACGCCGTCGAGATCATCAAAAAACTCGACGCGAAAATCCGCCTCGATTCCCCCGTCAACATTCACTTCACCGGCTGCCCGCATTCTTGTGCTCAGCACTACGCCGGCGACATCGGCTTCGTCGGCGCGAAACTTCCCGACGGCGCCGAAGGTTATCACGTCGTCCTCGGCGGCGGCATGGATAACGAGCAAGGCGTCGCCCGCGAGCTCTTCAAAGGCATCCGCGCCACCGAAGTCCCCGCCCTCGTGGAAAAAATCCTCGTCACGTACAGCGGACAAAAAAAACGCGGCGAAACCTTCGTCCAATGGTCCCGCCGCCACTCGCTCAAAGAACTCCAGGAGTTCCTGTCGCCCTAAAACCGTCGCGCACCATCCGCCCCCATCATCGTTCTCGTTCTCTTACTCGTACTCGTTCTCCCAATCCGAACCCAACCCATGAACGAGAACCAATAGGAGTAAGAGAACGAGAAAGAAAAAACCGCCGGCTCTCCTCCCGTCCAACTTCCCTCATTCCTTTCGGCCTCAGTGCCCTCTGTGCCTCTGTGTCCGCGCTCCGTGTCCTCTGTGACAAAAATTAAAGCCCGCCCACGTTAATCTCTCTTCCCGCCGATGCCTCAAGCCATTCCTTTCCTTCCCGACACCGCTCCTTTTTCCTCCGAGCAACGCGCCTGGCTCAACGGTTTTTTCGCCGGCCTCTTCTCCCGCGCCAACGCCCCCGTGGCCGCGAGCGCCAGCGAGCGGAAATCCCTCCAGCCCCTCACCATTCTCTTCGGCTCCCAAACCGGCACGTCCGAGGGCCTCGCCAAACGCGCCGCCAAGGAAGCCGGCAAACGCGGTTTCGCCCCCACCGTCGTGGACATGGCCCAGACCGACGCCGCCAAGCTCGCCTCCGAAAAAAACATCCTCGTCATCACCAGCACCTACGGCGACGGCGAGCCACCGGATAACGCCAAACCACTCTGGGACGCGCTCGCGAAAGACACCGCGCCCGCCCTGTCCGGACTTCGCTTTTCGGTCTGCGCGCTCGGCGACACCAACTACGCCCAATTCTGCCGGTGTGGCCAGGATTTCGATACACGCCTCGAAAAGCGCGGCGCCACCCGCATCGCCGATCGCGCCGACTGCGATCTCGAATACGAGGAGAAATTCACCAGATGGCTCGACGCTTCTCTCAACGCCCTCGGCTCCCGCGTAGCGGCGAGCACCAGCGAGCCGTCCCCCGCCGCATCCACTTCCGCTTCCGACGATCTCCACGACGAAGCCCGCTACTCAAAGAAAAAACCCTACGCTTCGCTGCTTCTGACCTCACGCAACCTGAACGCCTCCGGCTCCGCGAAATCCGTTCATCACATCGAGTTCGACCTCGCCGATTCCGGCCTGACGTATGAAGCCGGTGACGCCCTCGGCGTGATCCCCCATAACTGCCCCGAGCATGTCGCCGACGTTCTCACCGCCCTCGGCCTCGATGGCGAAGAAGCCGTCCCCGGCGCCGACGGCTCCCTCATTTCGCTGCGTCAGGCGCTCACTACGATCTACGACCTCGGCAAACCCTCTCCCGACCTTCTCGCCGCCATCGGCAAAAAATCCCCCGTAGCGGCGGGCGCCAGCGAGCCGTCCACTACCACCGGCGAACCATCCCCGCCCGCGGCTCCCCACCACGTGATCGACGCTCTCCACGCGTATCCAGATACCAAATTCACTCCCGTTGAATTCGTCTCCCTTCTGAAAAAAATCCAACCGCGCCTGTACTCGATTTCGTCGGGCCCCAAAGCCCATCCCGGTCAGGTGCACCTCACCGTCGGCGCGGTCCGCTACGATCTTCACGGCCGCACTCGCAAAGGCGTCGCCTCCACCTTTCTCGCCGACCGCGCCAAGCCCGGGGAAACCCGTGTTGGCGTTTTCGTCCACAGCAACAAAGCCTTCCGCCCCCCCGCCAACCCCGACACACCCATGATCATGGTCGGCCCCGGCACCGGCATCGCCCCCTTCCGCGCGTTCCTCGAAGAACGCATGGCCGGCGGCACGAAGGGCAAAAACTGGCTCTTCTTCGGCGACCAGAAAGCCTCCACCGATTTCCTCTACCGGGAGCAGCTCGAAGAGCTGCAAAAGGCCGGCTGCCTCCACCGTTTGGATACCGCCTTCTCCCGCGACCAGCCGGAAAAAATCTACGTGCAAAGTCGCATGCTCGAAGCCGCCGCCGAACTCTTCGCCTGGCTCGAAGCCGGCGCGCACTTCTACGTCTGCGGCGACGCCTCCCGCATGGCCAAGGATGTGGACGCCGCCCTCCACAAAGTCGTCGAAACCGCCGGCCAAAAAACGCCCGAAGAAGCCGCCGCCTACGTCCAAAACCTGAAGTCCACCAAGCGCTACGCCCGCGACGTGTATTGATCGCCGAACATCGGCGCCTTCTTTCTCCTTCCTCTTTCTCTTACTCTTTCGTCAGCCCGCCACCGCGATTCGGGAGAAAGACGAAAGAGAAAGAAGTACGAGAAAGAACCAGGCACACCGACCTTTTCGTAGTCTTCTGTAACCTCCGGCTCCTCGCCTTTCCTCGGTGCCCTCTGTGTCCGCGCTCCGTGTCCTCTGTGACAAAACCTAGCCAGCGCCCGCGTTGATCTCCGGCCTGCTCGCTACCCGCTGCTCACTACTCGCTACCTCCCTTGCTGGTTCCACTCAACGATTCCACCCGCACGCTGATCGACGAATACCTCGCCGATCAGCAACGGCTGCAAACGCCCGTCGCCCGCTTCTCCGTGGCGCATGACCGTGGCGACTCGCCCGCACTCGCGCCGCTCTATCGCGATCTCATCCCGCTCTCGAAACCCGGCGCCGGAGAACAATACGCCTTCGAAGTCGATCTCGATGCCTGCACCGGCTGCAAAGCCTGCGTTGCCGGCTGTCACTCGCTCAACGGCCTCGACAACGAGGAAACCTGGCGCGATGTCGGCCTGCTCGTCGGCGGCACACGCACGCATCCGTTTCAACAAACAGTCACCAGCGCCTGCCACCATTGCGCCGATCCCGCCTGCCTCAACGGCTGCCCCGTCCTCGCCTATGAGAAAGATCCTCTCACCGGTATCGTCCGCCACCTCGATGACCAGTGCATCGGCTGCCAGTACTGCGTGCTGAAATGTCCGTACGACGTTCCCAAATACAACGATCGCCTCGGCATCGTTCGCAAATGCGACATGTGCCACAGCCGTCTCGCCGTCGGCGAAGCGCCCGCCTGCGTCCAGGCCTGCCCCACTCACGCGATCAAGATCGTCACGGTGACCACGCACGTGAATGGCGAGCCCGCTCTCGACACGTCGGAATTTCTTCCCGGCGCTCCTTCACCCGACTACACGCAACCGACCACCCGCTACGTATCTAAAAAGCCGATGCCTGCGGACATCATCGCAGGCGACGCCTCGACGCTTCGGCCGCAACATCCGCATTGGCCGCTCGTGTTCATGCTCACGCTCATGCCGATGGCGGTCGGCTGTTTTTCCCTTTCCTATTTCTTCCCTGCTCAAAGCACCGCCCTCGCCCTTTCCGGCTGGCTGGCCGGTGCCGCCGGCTTGTTCGCCAGCATTTTCCACTTGGGTAAACCTCTCCGCGCCTGGCGCGTTTTCCTGGGACTGCGCAGATCCTGGCTCAGCCGCGAAGCCGTCGTCTTCGCCCCATGGTTCGCCCTCGCCACCGCCGTCGCGGCCATTCCCCTCGCGTCATTCCTGCCCGCGCACTCCATCCCGGGCGTTCTTCTTCCGACCTGCGCGCTACTCGCTACGCACTACTCGCTGCTGACGCTCGCCACCGCGAGCCTCGGCCTCGTGGGGATTTTCTGCTCATCGATGATCTACGTCGATACGCGCCGCGAATTCTGGCGCGCGTCGCAAACGTTTCCCCGCTTCTTCGGCTCCGGCCTCGTCCTGTCCTTTGCGATGCTTTTCGCGGTCGCGCCCACAACGTTCCACGCGGTCGCGGCCCTGGCTTCGGTCATCTCGAAGCTGGCGATCGAAGCCCGCGTCCTCCGTCCGCTCGACGATGACGACGACGCGCCCAACGCCGCCCGCAAGACCGCGCAAATGCTCACCGGTCCGCTCCGCCTCGTGCACGGCACCCGCATCGCCAGCGCGCTCTTCGCCGCCCTCCCGCTCGCGTTTTTGATCTCGTCGCGGCAAGTGCCCGTATCCGCATCTTGGATTGTCCTCCTGCTCCTCCTGCTGAGCGAACTCGCCGAGCGCTACCTCTACTTCCGCGCGGTCGTCGCCCCGAAAATGCCGGGCGTCGTCTCCAAATGATTTTCCATCCTCACCTCCTCGCTCACCTTCCGCTCCTCCCTCCGAACTCTGTGCCCTCTGTGTCCGCGCTCCGTGTCCTCTGTGGCAAAAACTAACCGTCGCCCGCTTTAGTCATGCTCCCGCAACTCGAAGACCTCCTTCACGCCCGCCGCGGTTCGATGACCAGCGAACTGGTTTTGCGTCCCGGCGACTTCGGGCTCGGTCACGTCCCCGCGCGCGTGAAACCTGCCGCCACCACGAACATGGTCTGTGGTTTTTGTAGCACCGGTTGCTCGCTCAAAATCCATCTCAACGAGCAGGGCCAGGCGATCAACCTCACCACCGATCCCCACTATTCCGTCAATCAAGGCATGGCCTGCCCCAAAGGCTGGGAGGCCCTCACGCCTCTCGCCGCGCCCGACCGTGTAACCACGCCGCTGCTACGCAACGCGGCCGGCATCCTCGAGCCCGTTGACTGGCCGACCGCGCTCGCCGCGATGGTGAAAAATTTCAAGGCCATCCAGGCGCGTCACGGCAGAACCTCCCTCTCGCTCCTCAGCACCGGCCAGATCGTGATGGAGGAAATGGCCCTCCTCGGCGCGCTCGCAAAATTCGGAATGGGCATGCTCCACATCGATTCCAACACGCGGCAGTGCATGGCGACGTCACACGTCGCCTATAAACAATCCTTCGGCTTCGACGCTCCACCTTTCACCTACAAAGATTTCGAGGAGAGCGACGCCCTTATTTTCGTCGGCGCCAATCCCTGCATCGCTCATCCGATCATGTGGCAGCGCGTGATGATGAACAAACGCAGCCCCGAGATCGTCGTCATCGATCCGCGCCGCACCGAGACCGCGATGGCCGCCACGCTTCACCTGCCGATCAAACCGAAAAGCGATCTGGTCCTCCTCTACGGCCTCGCCCATCTCCTCATCGCGCGCGGCGCCGTGAAACAGGAATTCATCGACGCTCACACGAATCACTTCGCGTCCTTCGCCACGTTCCTTCGCGACTTCACCCTCGAGCGCACCGCGCAAGAATCCGGCATCGACGCCGAAACCCTCCAGCGTCTCGTCGAGATCATCGCCACCCGCGAACGCGTTTCCTTCTGGTGGACCATGGGCGTCAACCAGGGCCACGAATCCACCCGCACCGCCCAGGCCATCATCAATCTCGCGTTGATGACCGGCAACATCGGCCGCCCTGGCACCGGCGCGAATTCCATCACCGGCCAGTGCAACGCCATGGGCTCCCGCCTCTTTGGCAACGCCTCGTCGTTACTTGGCGGATACGACTTCGCGCGCGACGACCACCGCCGCCACGTCGCCAGCATCCTCGGCATCGACGACGCGCTGATTCCCCAGCGCCCCAGCCTCGCCTACGATCAGATCATCGACGGCATCGACAAGGGCGACATCCGCGGTCTCTGGATCATCGCCACCAACACCGCCCACTCCTGGATCAACCAGAAACATTTTCCCGGGATCCGGAAGAAACTCGAATTCCTCGTCGTGCAGGACATGTACGCCACGACCGAAACCGCGCGCATGGCCGACCTCGTTCTCCCCGCCGCCGGTTGGGGCGAGAAGGAGGGCGTCTTCATCAACTCCGAACGCCGTCTCGGGATCGTGAAAAAAGTCTCCCGCGCGCCCGGTCTCGCGCTCAGCGATTTCGCCATCTTCAAGCTCATCGCCGAAGCCTGGGGCTGCGGCGCGCTCTTCTCGAAATGGTCTTCGCCCGCCACCACGTTTCAGATCCTCAAGGATCTCTCCCGCGGCCAGCCCTGCGACTTCAGCGGCATCCGCGACTACGATCACATCGACGCCGCGGGCGGTATCCAATGGCCTTATACAGCACGGGATTCGATCGCCTCCGACGTAGCCACGTCTGCCAGGACGTGGGCCCCACGCGCAGACACCCCCACCAGCCCCGTTGTCATCAATGCGTCCACCTCCGACTCCGAGGCAGGGCGCGCCACCCCTAACGCGCCGGCCTCCGACGTAGCCGCGCCTGCCAAGGCGCGGGCCCCTCACGAAAGCACTCCTACCAGCCACGTTGCCACCAACGCGCCCGCTCTCGCTTCCGCCACCCAGCCCTTCAGCCCCTCAGCCCTCCAGTCTTTCTCAGAACGCCGTCTCTTCGCCGACGGGCAATTCTTCACCCCCGATCGCCGCGCTAAATTTCTCTTCGATGTTCCGCGCCCGATGCCCGAACAACCTGACGCGCACTACCCGATGATCCTCCTCACCGGCCGCGGCTCCTCCGCCCAGTGGCACACCGGCTCGCGCACCGACAAGAGCGACGTCCTCCGCAAACTCGCGCCGCGCGAACTCTACGTGGAGATCAACCCGATCGATGCCGACCGCCTCCGCATCGATAACAACGAACTCGTCCGCGTCCGCTCCCGTCGCGGCGAAGCCGACGCTCTCGCACTCATCACCAGCACCGTGCAACCCGGCCAGGTATATTTGCCGATGCACTTCGACGCCGTGAACCGTCTCACCTTCCCCGCCTTCGATCCGCACAGCCGCCAACCCAGCTACAAGGCCTGCGCCGTCCGCGTCGAACGCATCAAAAAACGCACCTGTTAATCTCGTCTTTTTTTGAAGCGCAAAGACGCGAAGTCGCAAAGAGTCGACCCGTCTTGCCTCAGGCAAACATCGCTACCGAAAATCTCCTGAAAAACTTCTAGCTCTGAGGTCTGACCTTCGCGTCTTAGCGTCTTTGCGATTCAACTGACCATCATCCGCGATGCACGCCGCACTCACCGCTTGCCCTCCTTCAACCACGCCAGCACCTCCGCCAGTGTCCGCGTGTTGAATACGTTTTCCTTCGTCAGCCAGCCCTTGCGCGCCGCCACCACACCGTGCGCCACATAGGTCAGCCCGCCCGTGTCATGCGCATCCGGATTGATCGCGCACATCAGCCCGCGCTCCGCCGCCCGCCGCCACAAACGCCAATCCATATCCAGCCGCCACGGATTCGCGTTCAACTCGATGATCACTTGGTTCGCGATCGCCGCGTCGATCACCTTCGTCGCGTTCACCGCGTAGCCTTCGCGCTGAAGCAACAGCCGCCCTGTGAGATGCCCCAGCATCGACACATGCGGCGACTCGATCGCCTGGATGATCCGCGCCGTCATCGTCTCCTCACTTTGCGCGAACGCGTTGTGGACCGACGCCACCACATAATCCAGTTTCGCCAGCGTCGCATCCGAAAAATCCATACGCCCGTCGGCCAGGATGTCGCATTCCGATCCGCTCAGCACCCGCACGCGAAAACGTCCCGAAGCGTTCAACGCTTCGATCGTCGCGACCTGCTCCATCAACCGCGCCTCATTGAGCCCATTCGCCTGAAAACTCGCCTTCGAATGATCCGCGATGCCGAGATAATCCCAGCCCAGCGCATCCGCCGCCGCCGCCATTTCGTTGAGCGTGTTCCGCCCATCCGACGCCGTCGTGTGATTATGAAACGCCCCACGCAAGTCCCCGTCCTCGATCAACCGCGGCAGTTCACCTTTCTCTGCCGCCTCGATTTCACCAAGTCCTTCGCGCAACTCCGGCGAAATAAATTTCAGCCCGAGATGCGAAAAAAGCTCCGCTTCATCCGCGATCTTTAAGCTCACGTCCGGCCCACCCGCCGCCTTCGCCTTCACGGTTCCTTCGCCTTCTGCCGGCACCAATCCCCATTCGCTTAAACTCAGCCCGCGCGCGAGCGCCCGCTGCCGCATCTGCACATTGTGATCCTTCGACCCCGTGAAGTGATGCAGCGCAAAAACAAACTGCTCCGCCGGCACGATCCGCAAATCCGCCTGCAGGCCGCTCTCATAGCGCACGCTCGCCTTCGTCTCACCCCGCGCCGTCACCTCTTTCACGCCGGGCCGCGTCACGAACCATTCCACCACCGGTTCCACCTCCGCCGCCGCCACGATGAAATCCAAATCGCCCACGGTTTCCATCCCGCGCCGCAAACTCCCCGCGTGTTCCGCGCGCAATACCTCCGGAAGCGCGCGCAGTCCCGCCAAAATCGGCTCCGCCACCTCAAACGCCACCGCCCGCAAATGCCGCTTCGAGTACGTCTCACGATTGCGGATACCCGCCAAAATCTTTTCCTGCGACTTCTCGCCAAACCCCGCCAGCGCCGCGACTTTCCCCTCCGCACACGCGGCCGTAAGTCCATCGATCGTGTCGATGCCGAGCTGCTCGTTGAGCGCTTTGATCTTCTTCGCACCGAGCCCGGGAATTTCCAGCATCTCGATCAACCCCGGCGCCACCGTCGCTTTCAAATCCTCATAAAATTTCAGCGTCCCGGTCGTGTGCAGCTCCGTGATCTTCTGCACCAGCGCTTCGCCGAATCCCTTGATCTTCCCGAGCCGTTCCTCGGCGATGACCGTCGCGAGATCTTCTTCCAGCGCTTCGAGTGTCCGCGCGCCAGTCTGATACGCCCGCATCTTGAAGGGATTCTCGCCCTTCAATTCCAGCAGCACAGCGATGTCATTCAACACGTCGGCAATCTCGTTCTTATTCACGATTTCCAACCACAACTCCTTCTCTGCTTTTTTGAAGCGCAAAGACGCGAAGACGCAAAGTTGCCGCATGCCGTGAACCCTCCTTCGACATAAGCCTTCCGTAGCTCGAAACGCTTTCCCCGGGCTGCCTCGGCGACTATTCCATCCCCAGCGTCTTCGCGTCTTTGCGCTTCACCTTACGATAATCCGCGTTTGGTTCCAGCCACGAGAGCCAGCGATCCGATCAAACTCCCCGGCGCGCGTTTAGCGCGCCCTCCGCTGCGTCACCGCAGGCGATCAGCCGAAGGTTGATCTCCAAGTTTCGGCCTTTGGCCGAAACCTTTTAGTGGTTCACAACTCCGACTCCGTTTCCGAGCCTTTGCGTCGTCGCGTCTTCGCGCTTAACCAACGCCCCGAACCACCCGCACGCATGAACCGCTCCCTGTCCCTTTTCCTCAGCCTGCTCGCCGCCTTCGCCTTCACCGCCTGCGGCAAAAAACAATCCCCCAACTCATCCTCCGACTCTTCGTCCTCCGCGTCCCCATCTTCTTCCGCTTCGCCCTCATCTTCCTCCGCTCCGACCAAGATCACCGTCCAGCTCGACTGGGTCGCCGAACCCGAGCACGGCGGTTTCTACCAGGCTCTCGCCCGCGGGTTCTTCCTCGAGGAAGGCCTAGAAGTCACCCTGATCCCCGGCGGCCCCAACGCCTTCGCCACACAAAAAGTCGCCTCCGGCCAGGCCCAGTTCGCCCAGGCCGACAGCACCACCACCATCCTCGCCATCGCCCAAGGCATTCCCGTCATCAACTTCGCCGCTGTCTTCCAAAACGATCCCTCCGTCCTGATGCTCCACGCGGACAACCCGGTCGCCCGCTTCGAAGACCTCGCCGGCAAGACCATCATGGCCCGCCCCGAATGGGCCTTCATCCCGTATCTGAAGAAAAAATACGGCATCGAGTTCGGCCTCATCCCGCAAAACTTCTCCCTCGCCAACTTCGTCGCCGACAAAAATTTCATCCAGCAAGCCTTCTACATCGCCGAGCCCTTCAACGTCGCCAAAGAGAGCCACGGCACCATCAAAACGAAATACCTCTACCCGTGGGACGCCGGCTTCGACGCGTATGTCGTGATCATCGCCAACAAACCCTGGCTCGCGAAAAACCCCGACGCCGCTCGCGCCTTCTACCGCGCGTACGTTCACGGCTGGCAAGACTACCTCGAAGGCGACCCCGCGCCCGCTCACGCCCTCATGAAGAAAGCCAACCCCGCCGCGACCGACGACTACCTCGCCTTCTCGCGCCAGATGATCATCGACGAAAAACTCGTCATCGGCCGCACCGCCACCGACGCCTCCCAAATCGGCCGCCTCAGCCGCGAGCGTTTCCAAACCCAACTCACCCAACTCCGCGACTTGGCCATCCTCAAAAAAGACCTCTCCGTCGACGACGTCCTCGCGCCCGATCCCTCGGCCGCGAAATGACCAATTCTCCAATGACCAGTGACCAATGAAGAGCTCCCTGCACGCGCTCTTCCAATCCTCTTAATCCCGTCAATCCTGTCCAAAATTCCGACGTCTGAATGTCGCGCTCCAACAACACTAGCACGGACATGAGCATCGAATGGATAGTGCCCTTGCTCGAACAAATCGTCGGCGTAAGCCACGAGGGCTCTCATCCCAGTTTCTTCTCATACCGACACGCTCAAGAGATACACGCATTGGGACTGAAACATGAATTCACTTCAGATAATCCTCCGTGGACTCAAGTATGCATCAGCATAGTGGTTAGCACCGCGTTCACCGCGACGATTCGGGTGCAAATCCTTTGGTCACGATCTCCAGCTGAGTTTCCGACCGAAGAATGTTCACCTTGGAAATTCACACCTTCTGAAGCCGGAGTTCAGTCGTTTGAGACTCAATGGCCCACGATTCGATCATTGTTCGAACAAGCAATCGCACGCGGCTGCCCGCCCAAGATAGGAAAACTCCAACGCGCTAGATAAGAGCATCTCCCCGGCCCCCCCTGCTACCTTTCAGCATTCAACCATCGCCTACCTAATCGTCGCTCCTCTCCGACACTGGTCATTGGTCACGGGTCATTGGCCACGGGTCACGGGTCATTGGTCATTGGTCATTGGTCATTGGTCATTGGTTAACTGGTCATTCCCCTCCATGCCCGAACTCCGCGACTGCATCGTCCTCCACGGCCCCGACCTCGTGCCGCACCGCGCCCGCCGCTTCGCCTGGGTTCACGACACCATCACCGCCATCGAACTCGGCGAACCCTGCACCCAGCTCGACACCGGCGCCCTCGTCGTCATCCCCGGCCTCTACAACAGTCACACCCACATTGGCGACAGCGCCCTGCCCGACGGCGTCACCGGCCTCACCCTCGAACAAGCCTTCTTCCGGCCCGACGGCTATAAATACCGCGAACTCGCGAAACTCTCCGAGGAGACCCACCTCCCGCACCTCGTTGCCCATCTTGGATACATGGCCCGCTGCGGCGTCGTCTGCCACCTCGACTTCCGCGAACAAGGCCTCCCCGGCGCCCGCCTCCTCCGCAAAGCCTCCGAGCAAACCGGCGTCCAATCCATCATCCTCAGTCAGTTCGACGAATCGCCCATCCCCGAAGACCAGCTCCGCGCCAACCTCTCGCCCCTCCCCGAAACCGCGCGCCTCGAACTCGAGCAAATCCTCACCGTCGCCGACGGCTTCTCCGAAAGCACGATGAACGACCTCACGGACAACGCCTGGCGCGAAATCCGCGACCTCACCTCCGCCCGCCGCAAACTCCGCGCCATCCACTGCCTCGAAAACCCCGGCTACCGCGACCTCTCCGTGATGACCACCGGCCGCGGCGACCTCATCCGCGCGCTTGAGATCTATGACCCGCACCTCGTCGTGCACATGACCGCCGCCAACGCCGACGAGATCGCCCTCCTCGCCCGCTCCGGCAAAACCGCCGTCCTCAATCCCCGCGCCAACGCCGCCCTCGGCCTCGCCCTCCCGCCCGTCGCAGCCCTCCTCACTGCCGGCGCCAATCTCCTCCTCGGCACCGACAACGGCATGTTGAACAGCCCCTCGATCCTCGCGGAGTTGGATTTCACCTACAAACTCGCGAAGTCCCAATTCGCCGACGCCCTCCGCCCCGATCCCACCGCGATCTTGAAAATGGCCACGAGCAACATCCGCCCCGCCCTCGGCGGCGACCACTTCGGCCACCTCGCCCACGGCTTGCCGGCGAGCTTCGTCATCCTCGACTTCAACGCCCCCCACCTCCGCGCCACCCGCCACCTCACCGCAAGTATTGTTGGACGAGTCACCCCCGCCGACATCCTCGCCACCTACCACACCGGCCGCGAACTCTACCGCGCGCCAACCTTTACCCTGTAGGGTCGTACCTTGGGTCCGCGCCCTCGAAGTAAATTCCTTGGCTCTTTGAGACAGGCTTATCACACCGCCTGCATCGCGAGCCTTTTAAAATCACAACAATCTTTTTCAGAAAATAACGAGCTAGCTCGAATTGGCCTTGAGTTTGTCGGCAGCCTCAAAGCCTTCGCGAGTCATCTGAAATACCTCACCTTTGTGACCAACATCCGTGACGTAACGGCGACGCCTTATATCTTCAAGGCCACCAATCCAACGAGCAATCGTTCGCGCTTCACTATTGGGGATAAGTGGTTTCTTACCCACCTGAATGGTTTCACCTCCGCTGTACTTGAAATGCGTGATTCGTCCTTCGTTATCAGCGGCGGCTAACAAGATTTCTTTCGCCTCCGGAGACAATTCGGCGACAGTAGATTTCGTCCTCACCTCAACAACTACTCCGCCGATGCCTTCTCGCCAATCGGCGATCCCTATGGCAAGCGGCAACGCTCGAACAATTTCGCGCAATGCTTCGAGTTCTGACTTAGGTTTCTTCCAGACGTAACTCTTCAGCAAGGCAGGGATCTGCCCTGCGTTTCCCGATGCATCGACAAACTGGAGAGCGATGATTGCGAACCGCTCACCCTTCTCACGCTTTTGCTGAATCGCGTAATTGATCTCCGTCTCTAAAAAACCTTCGTCTTTAAACGAAGGCGTGATGAAGAAAATCACCGCGCACGAATCTTCCATTCCCTTCAATAATCCCCGCTCTAAAGATGTGCCTGCGGGCATAGCATCTTCATCGAGCCAAGGTGCGAATCCCAATCCATCAAGAGTCTGTTTGAAGTTTGCGACAAAGACCTTGTCGACGCCCTTGTGACTCAGAAATATCCGTTTCGAATTGCTGTGTTTCATTTCGTATGAAGTGCCGCAGATGATGCAGAAATTGTGTTCAAGTCGGTGCAGTTTGACGGTCTCGTCGCAGCAGGGAAAACGAACGATGTCGTACGGCTCGTCTACTTCAAGGGGTGGAGGTGTCGGCTTAGATAAATTATTACTAGCCGTCCCTCTCAAAAACACTCCCGCGCCCAACTGTCGTTTAAGACGGTCGATCTGTGGGCCCACGACAGCACTCAATGCAACGGCACTAGAATATTCGATCTGCTCCGGCGTATGCCAACAATCGCGCCCACGATGACCGCAATGAGGACAAACATCGATGGGTTCGTCGCTACCTTGGCCAAGAATAACCTTAAAATAGCGATTACAGGACGGACACTCGCGGGAAAAAAATCCGTCGGAATCTGTAGGAAAACTTAGCTCCACTTGAGTTTTGTTATGCGCTCGAAAACGCCCTCGGCAATCCTCCCTTTCGCTTTCTCCGCACTTCTCATCTCGAGCACCCGCAAAACCCGTTGCGCTCCGCCCCGTCTTGCGCGGCCATCACCCCATGCCGCAACCCACCGCCCGTGAACGCTTCTTCCCGCTCCTCCGCGCCGCCCTCGCGGAAAGCACCTTCGTGAAGCTCACCCTCGGCAAACACAGCGGCGCCGACAGCTCTCTTCACCGTTCGCGTCTCCCTTGAAAATCACTTCCATCGTCCTCCTCACCGGCATCGCGATGCTCGCGTTTGCGGCCAACTCGGTGCTCTGCCGTCTCGCGCTCGGCCACGATGAAATCGATGCCACCGGCTTCACCGCGATCCGCCTCGCGGCCGGCGCGCTCGTACTGGCCGCAATCATAGCCGCCCGGCGCCAAAAAACATCTGCGAGCCAGCGCGGAAGCTGGATCTCCGCCAGCATGCTCTTCCTTTACGCAGCCTCCTTTTCGCTCGCGTATCGCCAACTCAGCTCAGGCACCGGCGCGCTGATTCTCTTCGGCTCCGTGCAGCTCACCATGTGGATCGCGGCGCACCGCACCGGCGAGCGAGCCGCCGCGCCTGAGTGGATGGGCCTGATCCTCGCATTCGGCGGTCTGATCTACCTCGTCGCTCCAGGCATCGCCGCTCCACCCCCGCTGGGCGCGGCATTGATGGGCGTCGCGGGCGTGGCTTGGGGCGTGTATTCGATCCGTGGACGAGGCGCGCAGGATCCGCTCGCGGTCACCGCCGGAAACTTCATCCGCTGCGTCCCCATTGTCATCGTCGCGATGCTGATAGCGATCCGCACCGTCCACATGACGCCGACCGGCATCCTCCTCGCGGCCATCTCGGGCGCGATCACCTCCGGACTGGGCTACGTGATCTGGTATAGCGTTCTTCCCCTCCTCACCAAAACACGGGCGGCGCTCGTCCAGTTATCCGTCCCCATTATCGCCGCTCTCGGAGGCACGGCATTTCTTGGCGAAAGAATAACCGCCCGCCTCATCATCGCGAGCCTGCTGGTACTGGGCGGCATCGCCCTTGCCATCGGCGCCAGCAGCTTCGCGCCGAAACAGTCGTGAACGCACGGCAGACCCATCGAGCCCAGCCGCCGCTGCCGATGTGCTCGCCCGGCCAGATCAACCGCGAACTCCACCGCTCGTCAGTTTTTCTTTGTGGGGCCGGACCTCTGGTACGCGTCAGCCTGGCAGATCTGAAAAACCACGGGTAGCTGAAAAGGGGTCAAACTTTGCACTTTGCACACGCGGCCATTTCAATCTCTGAGTGAACGCAGCCATCAGGAGCCTCCATCCAAGAGTGCGGTTGCCAGATCGCGGATCGTCCTCAGAGGGTAGCTGAAAAGGGGTCAAACTTTGCACTTTGCACAAGTAGCGGAAAAGGGGTCAAACTTTGCACTTTGTCATCCACTCAGCAGGTGGAACGCGCACTCCGAGTGATCGGACGCACTTGTTTGGGCCAGTTGGGATGAGAGTCGGGGCGGGTTGTTTGTGGTGGGCTAGTTGTTGTGGTGGGAGGAGGAAGGGACGGCAAGCTGCGGGCGCAGGAAAGGCCCGGCTTGGCGGGCCTGACCGGAGCGCGCAGCTTGGCCAAACATCTTTGCGCGGTAAGTCGCAGGCGTTTGATAATCCAGCGAGCTGTGAGGGCGGATCTGATTATATGCATCGCGGAACTGGCGCACGATCATTTGGGCTTCCAGCACATTGGCCAGCAGTTCGCGGTTGAGTCATTCGTCAATGAGCCGGGCGTTGAAACTTTCGTTGATGCCGTTTTGCCAAAGAGCGGAAAAAGGAGCCGAAACGGGTCAAACTTTGCACTTTGTACAAAATCGGTACAGCGATCCAGAGCTGTGCTTACGTCAATTAAGCGCAACGACGTGCCCATCCCGCCAGCGTGGCGTGGACTCTTCGTCGCTGGCCGTTTCTTATCCCTTGGTGAGCTTTAAAGGGCCAGCGCCCATCACGTGGCGGATTCCAGAGAACCGACAGGCTTCAAGTCCGCCGTCGCCGAGGCCAACGTGCCAAGTTCGCCCCCTCCGCCCCTCGCCCCCTCCGCCCCTTCCGCTGGTCGTCTTCTTCCACTCGTCCTTCCATGTCAGCCTGGCAGATCTGAAAAACCGTGCGGTTATTTGAGAAGACGGAAATCGGCGTTGTGTGGTTCGGGGCCGCGTACGGTGCATTGTTGCTGCGGCAGCATGAAGAAGACCGCTGCCGTCGCTATGAGAACTCCATTGTAGACAAGCGGCCATGCGTGACCACCGGCCTCGTCCCCAAGCATGCCATACACTTGTCCCATGCTGGCGTTGCCCGAACCGTGAAGGAAAACGGCCAGCGCGACGCTGTAGCGAGTGCGAATGAACAGCCAAGTGATGATCACGGACAAGGCCGTCGCCCCTAGGGCGGCGAACAGCAAGGTGATGACTGTATCGAATGCCGAGCCGGTCGCGGCGTAATTGGCAGGTGCCCAAAATGGAAAGTGCCACAGAGCCCACAGGCCTCCGGAAACGATCGCGGCTTTCCGCCACCTCATGCGAACCAGGAGCCGCGGTAACAGGAACCCCCGCCAGCCAATTTCTTCGCTTAGCAGCATCATCGCACCAAACAAAGTTATCTGCGCCCAATACGTGAAGAACACCACCGGGTCGGGATACGAGAGCGGGATGCCCGTGACCTCAGCCCAGATCAAAGCCGCGATCCACTGCGGTGCGACCGGAGCTGCCAACGCGATAAGATAATAAACAGGCGAGATGCGCACCTCAACCACTCGGCGCAGCAAACTGATCAGTCCGCCCCCTCCGGCGAACGCGAGCGTGCAGACCACCGCTGTCACAGCGGGTATATATTCCGCCAGCGTCGCCACCCGTTTGACCGCTTGGCGAATCGCGGAGACGTCGCCCGTAACAAAATCGGGAGGCAGCCTCCACATGAGCGCGGTGGCAAGAACGGTGAGCGTGAGCGCCAGGCCATAGAAGATGGCGAGTTCACGCAGAACGGGTCGCTCCCCAGGCGGTGGACAGGGCTCTGATAGAGAGGTCATCGCTTCTAGTATCGATTCATTGCCGGGCTATTTGGCAGTGCCGGTGTCTTCCAAGGAATGGGGTTTCTTTAAATCCTTTCGCGTCTCGGCCATGCTTCGCACGAAGTCTTCGGGGATCGCCGCCACCTTCCTTCGTTCGCCGTGCTTCAGCTTTTTCCCGACGCGGGCAGCGAATCTCCATGTCCGATCAGTAAGCTCTGTAATTTCGCTTCTCGAGCGCGGTGCACCCGCAGGGTCGAGCGTCAGCGAGGCCACTGTCCGCAGGACCCCATTCTCAATCGTCCACGTGCCTTCTTCAAAAATGGCTTTCGTGACACCCAACGTGCGATTTTTCCCGATACTGAAGTAAGTGCCGTCCGCACTCATCTACGTGTATGACTCGACGTTTATGACACCGAAACTGGCTTCGAGAAGCCACACGCCCTGAATTCGCTCGCGGAGTACTGCATCTGCCGGCAGCTCGGGCGGTGGAGCGCCCTGGAGACTAAGCAGCGCGGGCAGCAAACAAACAAGGAGTCGGATTACGTTCACGAAATGCGAACACCGCGACGGCCGGTTTAGTTACAACCAGGCGGAACTGAAATCGGCTCCGCGCAGCTCGCCCTGCTGCCCGCCGCGCACAGCACAGATGAGCGGGCAAACGCTCTTCACTTCGGTGGACGCGGATGCACCGGCCACGAAGCGATCCACTGTTTCGCTATCGCTGCCGCAATGTAGAAGGGACCGAAGTCATAGGAAGCAAACTGCTGCAAGGTATAGAGCCTCGTGCTGGCGATTTCCTCACCAGGAATCACCGTGCCTTCCGCGCGCGCCCAATAGGCGATCAGTATTTGATTCGAGGCTTTGAAGGAATAATGCCCCAGAAAGCGGTGCTCGATAAGCGCGAGGCCGAGTTCCTCTTTAGTTTCTCGGATCAACGCCTCCTCGGGGTGTTCTTCTGTATCCAGAAAACCCGTTATCATCGAATAGCGTTCTTCCGGCCAGGCTTTGTTTCGGGCAAGTACGACATGCTCGCCCACCTGGATCAAACCGGCGACGACCGGCGTGGGATTATTCCACCAGACGTAATCGCACGACGGTGAGCGACAGGCGCGTTGGAGTTTTTGTTCAATGAGCCGCTCGCCGAGAGTGTCGCCGCACTGGGGGCAGAACGAAAAAGGAGTAGGCATGGACGTCGTGGAGCGGGGACAGTAGGTCCGGGCGCAGAGCGCGCGACGGAAAAACGCAAAGCAGAACGGGTCATCAGTGAACGCTGGGACTAAACTTCGTATCGAGAAATCCTGATGTTCTTACACGCCCTCCGCGTCTCCGCGCTGAAGTTTCCCTTTGCGCTCCTTCCCGTCTTGCGCGGCCATCTCGCCATGCCGCAACCCACCGCCCGTGAACGCTTTTTCCCGCTCCTCCGCACTTCCCTCGCGGAAAGCACTTTTCTGAAGCTCACGCTCGGCAAACACCGCGGCCGCGATGCGACGCTCAACAACCTTTTCATCCGCCCCGTCGTCCTGAAAACCGGCCCGCAGCTCACCTTCGTGTACCGGCACGCCACGCGCGACATCACGAAGAACTACGCATACGGCGAAGCCATTGCGCTCATCGAGCAACTCCTCGGCACCGACTTCCTCGACGCCCATCTCTTCACGATCACGCAGACCGCGCAGTTCACCACCGCCGACGATGGCACCGCCCGCACCTCCATCAAGGCCGTCAAACCCGCCGCGCCCCACGCGGCCGCTGCTCCCGCCGCAGGCAATTCGCCCGCGTCCGCTTCTGCCGACGCCGCCGCGCCGATCGTCTCGCCCCTCGCCGCTCGCCCTTCGCCATCCCCTGTCGCCTCGCCCTTGGCACCTGGCGCTTCCTTTTCCCACAACCGCTCCCGCACCTACCTGATTCCCTCGGACGCGCCCTGGCTCCGCGCGCTCGGTGTAACCAATAATCGGGGACAGCCGCTCGAGGCCATGGCCGGAAAATTTCGCCAGATAAATAAATTCGTCGAACTCCTCAGCCACCTCGCCGCCGAAGCGAACCTCATCCCCGCTCCCCAACCATTCGACGCCGCCTTCGCCTCCCTACCCTCGCCTGCGACTCCGCCCCCATCGCCCCTGGCCTCCCGCCCTTCGCCCTCCATCCGCGTCGCGGACATGGGCTCCGGCAAAGGCTACCTCACCTTCGCCACCGCCGCCTTCTTCGGCCCGCGCGCCGAAGTCCT